>Ga0315279_10011136_pt1 | contig 10449 bp, 18 predicted proteins | sample YL17G06_20_MG_FD_203694 | JGI IMG/M metagenome (GOLD analysis project Ga0315279, IMG submission 203694) | Sediment microbial communities from Yellowstone Lake, YNP, Wyoming, USA - YL17G06_20 | ecosystem: Environmental > Aquatic > Freshwater > Lake > Sediment | place: USA: Wyoming | collected...
GTAGCGAGGGTTGGATTTGAACCAACGACTTTTGGGCTATGAACCCAACGGGCACGCCCTGGCTACCCTACCTCGCTTCACCCCGTTAGTTAAGAGGAATTAACAGAAAAAGCTTAGGGTTGTTTTGGGAGAAAACGCGGTAGGAAGCTTTTAGCATGTTCTCCAAGTGGTTGTGTTGAAACTCTGACGTGGGGACGCCATAGAGCTGGCACGTCGGGATAGAATGCTTTAATTGCCTTTTCTTTGGCTTTTTCTCCATCGTTCACCTTTATAGTTCCGATGAATTCGTACTTTTCATTCATCAATTCATAAACGAAATATATGCTCGTAGTCATGTGCTTGCACCCCAATAGAAAAAGGAGGAATTAGGTGATAGGAGTAGTATCGATTGCCTCCAATTTCCGTGTCCGTTTATTACGCAAGATTGGGTCATCGTTTTTATCGTATCCTACGATTTCGAAAAAGGTAGCGACCTTATTATCTGGATCAGCTGCGACCATGTATGAAGTTTTTCCTTTGAGTTTTAGAGGTCTATCAAGTTTGAAAGTCGGCCAAGAAGGAAGGATGCCCGCCATGAGAGCACTTCCACATCTTCAGGAAGTGTGACAGTCATAGGCGTGAATGCGAATTTCATAGGTTCTTTCTTCTCGCGCTTGTCTACCCATGGTTTTCCTTTCACTTTTCTGGCGCCAGACATCAACAGCTTAAGTCTTGCAGACTCCGATTTCTTGCTTATGCCATACTGAGCAATCATGTTTTCAAGCATCTTCTGGTGTCCTCGAAGAACATCGATTAATGCTTTGCAATCGTTGAAGGCTTTTCGATTCTTTTGTATGAGTCCCTGGATCTCTGCAAGTGCTTGTTTGTCTTTGTATTCTCGCTGCATCTGGTACTCAAGATGCCGCTCATTGTTGGCCAATCGTTTCTGAAGTTTTGCTTGGGCTCTTTCAATGTGTATTATGGTCCAGTTGATGTTGTTGATTGCGCTTGCCCATTCTTGTTTCCAGCACATTAAGGATATTCCTCCTCTCCAGGATGCTCGAGGCGGTCAACTTCCTGCATTTCAGGAGCAACGAATATGGCCGTAACCGCATTGTTCTTCTCGTCGTACTCAAGATTTTGGACTTTCGGATGTTCCAGGAGAAGTATCAGCAGCTTTGTGTAGTCTTCAACAGCGAGAAAACTTTGAGCTTTCCCCTTTGGAAGTTCATTGGTGTAAATCTTTGACACAGGAGTAAAGGCACAATTAGATATCGTTCCGTCTCCATGGTCTACAGCGAAAAAGAATCCTGTGAGCTTCTCATGAGCGACGAGCTCCCCGATTATCTGGTTGGATGCGGCGACTACGTCTTTGATTGTTTTGATTTTCGTATTTTCACCCCAAAAAAAGAGAGGTCAACTTTTCATGATTTTGGCGAAATTGTATAGTGCTGTACCTGTAAGAATGTCTATGAATAGAAGAATAGCTATGATCATCATACTAATTTCTGGTGCTGATAGAGCGATAGCGGCGAATATTCCGAAGAAGATGTTCAAAGCGGCTAATGGTATGAGGACAATGACTATATCTGCATAAATTCTTGCGGTTCTCACTCTTTTCACCCCGTTCGTTAACACGTATTAACAGAAACTTACTTCTTAAGATTTGCTTTCAGGGTTTGACTTATAAAAAAAAGAGAAGAATTAATGATGGTTGAGAGCTGATCGAATCACTCTGCCGCCTTTGACTTCTATGACGTCGCACTTAGGGTTCTTGCATTTCAATCTTCGATATTTTGTGTCGTACTGAAGAGGTTGATTGCAATCAGGACACAACGCAATGATGTCTACACCGGGTCCTCTCTGTAGCACTTGGACTTGAGCTTTTCCAGGTCTTGCTATGGTAGGCTGCTCGAATTCTTCTTGTATTTCCGTCGTCTTCTGCTTTATTCCAAGAATGCCGGAGAAATCAAGATTCTTCGCTCTGGGAGTTTTGATATCTCTGATGTGAACCATGGCTGGATGTTCGATTAGTTTACCCGCTATTATGCATTGACCTCGAGCAAGATTTGAGATGCAGTCTATTTCTAATCGACTTACATATGGAAACAATTTCAGCTTTCGGCGGCTTTCTTCATCACAGTTGAAGGCTATTACGCTGTTGCATTGTGTTCGGAATGCGGTAGCTACTTCTGTTATTTGTTGGCTGGAGGCAATCACTCCTATTCCGTATTTGGCGCCACGTTTCGTCAGTTCTATCAACATTTCTCTGCATTGAATGTCGAAAACGATTTTGTCCTTCTGTGGTGCAAGTATTTCCACTTCGTCGATGTTGATCAGAAGTGGTGGATTCTCAAGCAATTTTATGTCGCTCTCAGCACGTTTGTAATCAGATTCCTTGACGGCCATCAATTGACTCAAAAGATTGAATGACCTCTTTGCTTTTACAGATTTAGTCAAACCTTGAAGATTGTAGACCACTGTTCTTCTCAGTTTGAGATGTCCCAAGAGGTCCTCAAATGTCATCTGTTCCGTCACAATGACTTTGCTGCTGAATTCTCCAAGTCGCACCATTTCTCCCTGAGAATCGAGAACCAACGAAGGGATTTGTTGCTTCAAGAATTCTTCTTCCAGAACGATTTGTGTGTGAGTCTTGCCTTCGCCAGTTCTTCCGGCAATTAGGACGTGCCAGAAGAACGGATTGACGGCCAGTTTGACTGGCTTGTTTCTTACATCGACTCCGATTTCAATAGGGCCCGCATCCAGATTTATGTGTGCCACGAGTAAATCAGTATAAGCATTCGGCAGCTCCGGTGCCACGTCAAGTACTTTGAAGTATCCATGGAGACCTTTTGTTGGTGCGCTTTTGAGTTTTGTAATCTGGCACATCACTTTCTTCTTGTTTGAATCGAGGTAGTAGATGTAGTCTCCGAGTCTTGCTTCTTGAACAAACTCTGCTTCTCCTGAGAGATTGTATCCTTGTACCGATAGTATTCTTCCGATTTTCAATTTTTCACCCCAAACAGAAAAAAGGGGGTTAATCTTCAGTGTGTTTGCAAGCCTCTTCATCGAAGAATTCCCAATTGACGTCTACAGGTCTGTCGATACCAGTATGGTATCCCTCTTGGATCATGCGTCCGATTTCCGCAAGGTTTTCTGGTGTAGGCTTGCCTTTGTAGAGGACGATTTTCACGGTCAAACAGCTTCCACCTTTGAGGTTACTTGAAATGATGCCAGGTCGTGGTCCTTATGCGCTTCGATGAATTTGCGTCTTTCCTTGGCATCGAATTTCTTGTTGCCGTGGGCAATCCATATTGCTATTCCGCTGCATGAACACTCGATACGTTGCAGATGTCGTGCACCTTTGAGTTCGCCAACTTTCTTCATTATTTATTTCACCCCGTAGAAAAATTAGGGAGATTGATGTTGCTTCAATTTGGCTTCAACATTTCTTGGAGCTTTCAACAGTGACACAAGGTGTCTGAGAACCTTCGTTCTCGACGTCGGCTGCACAGGACCTCTACATATTCTGCATTTCTCATGTCGTCGGATATACACTTTCTGGCAACTCTGGCATTGATACAGAAGGCTGTCAGAATACTTCCATATCTGGCTCTTCAAATAAGCTTGCAACTCCGACATTTCTGCTATCTTACGTTGAACGAATTTGTCGGGTTCATAGCAATAGTACTCCTCTTTTGTCGTGATTATGCCGGCTTTTTTGAGACGTTGGAGACTTTCACTTATTCCTTCAGACCGCATTTGAAGAGAATTTCTCAGCTGCTCTTCTGTTCGTGGTTGCTCAAGGATTAATCCCAGGATAACATTGTCGGGGGTGCGAATTTCTCGTAGCACCTCGTACAATACGGGATCCTTGTCTGCTTCTTCACGAACAAATAGACGAGCTCTGAGTTCAGGTTTCTCAATATCAAGGTTGTCGAGTAGCCACTTCCTTCCGTTTTTATCGCCGATTGAGAGTATGTATCGAACATTGCCTTTGGTTTTATGTCCAGTGTCTTTATGCACTTCGGTTTTCACGCCTTGTTTTCCAAGCCATTTCCGAATGTCTAACAAGAAATTCTTGATATAATTTTCGGGTCTGCCATTGCAGTTGATATAGATGATGATGTTCGGTACACAGAAATGTGAATCGTGCATTCCTTGGATGGGTGTTAAGTGGCTGCATGAATGTGCGCCATTTATATATCCTTCGAGAAACGCAAGCATGAACTCGTCATTTTCCTTGACCCATTCTGGGATTCGCGGATTGAAGACGCGGGATCCTCCGCCGATGAGCTTATGGTGTTTGAACTCGGTGGGTAGACCGAACTTCTTGAGAACCAAATAGACAGCGGAGCCCATGTGGATTCTTGCTCTGACCGTTGTGCCCAAGCCTTTGTCCTTTACCTCTATTCTGTCTCGGCAGTACTTTTTATGGATGAAAAACCGCTCGTTTCCAATGTTGTGGCTTACACTCGCAACTAAAGGTATCACGTCTTCATGCGCAGCGAAGACCATTGTGATCTCGTCCCATGTCACGTTTTTGTAGTAACGTCTTCTTTCGAATATGCATCCTGAGCTGAAGTAAAATCCAAGTAGCCAAGCCCACCATTTGTCAGCAGCTATCGGTAGACGTTTAAACCGAACAATGCTGGGATGAGGACAGAAACCAGCCCTTCTTACACCCGTTACGAGCTCTTCAATGTCTGAATCAGTCAGAGTATCGCCAAAGGGCTTTCTTAGAATAGGGATATCGGTTTTCTTTATCCAGTTGCCTCTGTCGCACTCCTTGATATGGCCAAAGCGGGTTGTATGTGCGTCATGAAAGCGGTGGTATCCCCAGAGTTTCGAGAATAGTTCTTGCCTCTTGAAATAGCCTTTTGTGCGAAGTTTCCGATATCTCGCCCGTTTCGCTGAATACCATCCTGCTTCCCAGAATGGAGCACTATCAACTCGACCGTTATGGACTCTTCCAGGGATATACTTTCCATCTCCTGCATAATGCCAAGGACGGTTCAGCGTGTCAAGCCACCGTACGAAATCAACGTCGAGTTCGATGTCCCAATCTTTCGGAATGTCAGCTAAGTCGAATGTTGGTAGTTTGCTCAATTTTGCACCCCGATTAGAAAAAAAGGGATTAAGTTGTGTCGCTTTCTCTTTCTTCCTTCATGAACTTGAGAATGAGTTCAACGTCATCAGCATGCACAGTCAACCATTCATCAATAGCCTTTCTTGCTATGGCAGTATTCAATCCAAAAGGCATATGCCCCACTTCATTAGCTACTTTCATGCAATAATCATCGAATTTCTTAGCGATTCTTGGTGGAAGATGAAGATTCACTCTTACTTCACCTTGAGTCAAAATCTTTTTTCTCGGAACCATTAACACACCCCATATTTGCACGAAAAAAGAAAGGAATTTAGGTTTTTAACCGTTGTGCTTGACTAACACACGCAGAGAAAACCCAATTTCAGCCATAGCTTTCAACGAAAACCGCTGCAGTCCTGTATCTGGCTCTCCCAATTCAGCAGTTTCACCGTACACTTTGTCAGCTAATCTATGTGACGCATAGTACTCGAGCGGATTTTCTGCCATATACTTTTCCTGCTGTTCATCCATACGATCTAACTCAAAAGCGTCCAAACAGCCGTCAAGCATCCGCACAATTCCCATGAGATGTTCTTTGTTCTCATAATAGTTGATCGCGCTGTCGATTTCGTAATAGTCTATCCCATATTTGTCGCAGATTTTCTCAAGATGTCTTCGTTCAAGCGGAGTCATGTGACTGTAGCGGCGCCGTCGTTCAATAAGATTAATGGTTCTCACTCTCCGGTATTTTCACGTAGTCTCCGCTGCGCTTAGGAATTAGAATAAGTTTTCCAGCTTTGACCATGGCGTCAATTTTCTCTTCTACATCCTTGATTCCTTTCTGTTTAAGATGTTTTTCAACGGTGATTCTTTTAGCCATGTCACTATGCCAATAAGCAGCATGGTCTCTGACCTCCTGCAGAATAGCTTCTTCGTCTTCCATTGTTGTCACCCCGAACAGAAAAAAGGGGTTAATGAGCGACGTGCTTTGCCAATGAGAATCTCGGTTCTGGCTTTACGCCTGACAGTAGTTGGTTTATGAACTCCACGATTGTTTCTCTTGTTTTCGCCTGTTTCTCAGCTTGATAGCAGTCGAAATGTATCTTGCTACGGTTGCTATCAGTGTACTCTTTCTCTTCTACGTCAAAGCCCCAAGAGTCGCCTCTTTTCACAGACCTTCCGAAGTACGCGTGCTTGGCATAGAACCTAATGTGAAATTCGTCTGTATCGACCTCTTCCATGCGCGTTTCAAAAGTCTTAATCACGATTCTTCCATGGACTTTAGGATCGCTGATAGCGTCGCAGGCCAACTTATATGCATAGTTCTGAAGTGCAGTTTCAAATTGTTTGAAACCATATTCGCTTCTTATCGTTGGCATATTGCACCCCGAATAGAAAAAGGGAGGGATTGATTATTCTCGCTTCAGATTGAGCAGGAATTTGCGAACTGCTTCAGTGTTTCGTTCGGCATCGTTAGCGTTGTCCTCGTCCCAATAGTTCCGTTGAACTTTGATCTGGCTTTTCTCGCCTGTCTCGTAGTCGTGACGTCTGACTGAGAAGTGGAGGCCGCAGTTTTCGATGAGTTTTATCTCGATTTTGTCGCCTTCTACTCTGAATCTCAATAGGTTTTCATCAGTCACAAGAGGAGCTAAGATCTCTCCGATTAGATGCGTGGACCTGAAATTGCCTTTCTCCAAGGCTTTCAGTTTGTCTTGTTGGTTCTTGAGAATTTTTGCCATGTCTGCCGGTGCCAGAGTTGCTTTGCCGTCCGTTACATTAAGCTCGAGACCTAATTTGCTGGCTTCATGCTCAAGTTCAACGAGTTTCCAAGGCTTTTTCGTGTCTTTATCCCATGTAAACGTGCAATGTTCACATTTCAGCTTTTTATGTTTGCCTTCTCCGTATTCGTAGTGGTCGTAGCCGATATCCATGCTACCGCATTGAGGACACGGACCATACTTCTTAGCGACTTCCTTTCTCTGTTCTATTGCTTCCAAGAATGCTCTTGCCATGGCTTCAGCGGCTTCAGCGGTTTTTACTTCATAGTCATTACCGGCTATCTTGTGGGCAAGTCGCATCTGTGCTTCGGGTTCGCCCTCGAGCATAAGTAGTGCTTTGCCATAGCTCATTGGGATTTTTCCTTCTTCGATGCGCTGCTGGATTTTTGTGGGCAGCTTCAAGAGGGCCAATCTGCTTTCAACGTACTTCACATTTCTTCCCGCTCTCACAGCTATGTCCTCGATGAGCATAGGCAATCTTACCATTGTTTGGAAGGCTCGTCCTTCTTCGATGTCTGACAAGTCGCGTCGAAGTCGATTCTCCTTGTAGGCCATCATCACTGCTTCTGAATCAGATACTTTGTCGAGAATCTTGATGTCCATTTCTTCGGGTTTCTTGCCTATGGACTTTAGAGCGAGATATCGTCTTTGGCCTCCGATCAGCTCGAATCGACCGTCTGGCAGCCGTCTTACAACGATGTTCTGCAGTTGCCCCGTGGTCTTCAGGTCCTTAGCTAAGACCTCGTCTACTATTGAGCCGCCGATCCGCCATTTGCTTATTTCTGGATTGAGAACGATTTCCATTTGTTGTGTTTGTTGGGCTTGGATTTTCTTCATTCTTTCATATTTCACCCCAAAAAAGAAGGGAGATTATTTGACGAGGGCATGGTCTGCGAACGGTATCTCAAATGGTATCCTTGGCAACATCACAAATTTCAGTCCATTGTGGAATTCGATATTGTCTTGCAGAGATTCAAGATCTCTTCTTTCAAATGCACGTCTGCTTTCCCGCAGTTGGAAATGACCAATTAGCGATGGTTCGTAGTGTTTCATCAATAGCCAATTCCATTGTTGATTTACGTCTGCTGGTTTGTACTTGACGAGTTCGTAACGATTTATTCTGGCCAGATTATGCATGAAATACGAGCAGCGTTTCATGTCTACACAAGCGGGAAGAATAGGGCTTATTTTCCGTAGTGTGTCAAACAATGGCCCCAACGTTTCAGGTGGGGTAAAGTTCGCCATCACATTGACTCCTAATGTGAAGCCGTGCTTCACTACCAGGCGCAATGCCTCAAGCTGATTGTACCAGTATTTAGCTTCGACAGTCGTGGTTTTCTCGAACAACTCTGGCGTAGAGCCCTTCAATCCCATATAAATGTAGACTTTGTCTCTCAACGGCTTAATGGCTTCGAGGAAATCTTCAGTCAAATGAACGCCGTTTGTATCAAGAACATAATCATATCCATCAGAGACAGCCATTCGAATAATAGGCAGCAAATGTTCCAGATTGAGCGTAGGTTCACAACCGCTCACTCTTACCCGTTTGATTCCATACATTATAGCGAGATCTTTGAGTATAGCATACGTTTCCTGTGGTGTCTGAAAAGGATATTCAACTTCTAAGCAGCCTACTCCGACTTTCTTTGCGTCTGGAACCCAACAAAAGCCACATCGGAAGTCGCAGCCTAACATTTGCGGGACTGGGAAATAACTCCCAAACTTTCCGCTATTGCCGTGCCCCCATACTTCTGATATCGGGCACAACTCTCTTTAAATCTATCCGCCGTGGCAACGCCTCCGTAACCTCTTTTCTTGAGCTCCTCTGGAGGATCTCCCCAGAACCGTGATTTGCAGAAACGACGCATAGACCCTTGATTGACCAATGCCTTCACTTTTTCTCCGAATTCTATGGCGTCGATTGGCATACTTCACCCCGAAATAGAAAAAAGGAGGTTATTTGGTTTTTAGGCAGTTTTGCAGATAGTTCTCGCATTGTTCGCGGGTCATTGCTTGCAATTGTTCAATGTACTGCTCGAACGTTAGTCCGTTGTGCGTCTTGCCGTTTTCTATGATGAGTTGCATCGATATGCTTTCGAATTCTATCAGCTCATCGCCAAACCGTTTTAGTGTCCAAGCTTCCCAGCCTCCTCCAACAGTCTGATTGACGAATACGAGATCCTTGTAGATGAGCGTCTGTCTGTATGCATCGTAAGTCATGAAGGCTTTCTTGAGATCTGCGAGGTTGTCGACAAAGAAGAAACTTGGGTCCTCTGCGTCAAGCATAGGATCTCCCTGTTTGGCAAAGTGGCTCCAGAACCGTTTGGTGAAGGTGTTGGTTTGCATCTTTTCCAGTATCTTCTGCTCGAAGATCCAGTGTTCAGGGATGAAATCGTGGCCATCGCATCCGAGGTCGTTCTCTTTTGCTTCGTCGCAAATTTCTTTCATGTGTTTCTGAGCTTCTGCTTCGATTTTTTTGAGCTTTTTCTCGTAGAAAGCCATGTTTGACAGTGAACAATCGTGCGGGTCGTCTAATGCTGCAAGGGTCTCCAGATATTCCGCTTTGAACTGCTTCTCCAGTTTCAACAATTCATCGTGCTTCAATTTTGCACCCCTTGGTTAGATCATGTTCAACATAGATGTTAACAACCCTTATGCACAACCATGTTCAACATGGCGGCGACGCGATATGGTGTATTCTATATGGTCATATCTTGAGCAAGCGGATGTTCCGCACGATGTATATGGTCATATAACACTGGAAATGGGGCGCACACCCTTGGCCGTAGCGGAACCGGGTCGGCGAAGACCTGTCGACCAAAGATGCACACCCCGAGAAAAAAGAGGAAAGAATTAGGCTTTTTGGTTTTTCCATAGCGGTGCTTTCGGATATGCTCTTTCTACAATTCGCTGAGATTCCTTTTGTAGTTTCTCGATTTCCTTCGACAACAAGAGCAATTGCTTTTCCACTTTTGCAGGTAATACTTTCGGGACATTCTCAGGCATTGCCAAGCTTCCTATTATTACATCGTTTTTGCCATCATGTGTCCAAGGCTGAACTGGGATGTTGAAGCCCCACAATACACGATAGTTATGATAGCCTATTTTATATGCAATAACGGTCATGGTTTCACCCCGTTTGTTAACATAACTTAACAGAAAAAGAAAAGAGGAACATTATTGTGCCACTTCGCCATTCGGCTGTATTCCTTTGATTTTTCGCGGGTCAAATCCGTACTTCTTGCCTAACTCGTCCATTCTCCGCCTTACATCTTCCCATGCGCTATCGGCCCAACTTGGACTTGACATGGACATTTTGATGACAGGTGTTCCCTGTGCTCTTCTATATAGTGCTAATAATTCACCGGCGTCCTTCGTGTTCAAAATGATTTTCGGCACTTTTTCACCGCATTTAGGGCAACGAATATGAAAAGGCATCAATCGATCGTCTTTGAAGTCTCCGTATTCAGGGTCGCCTTCATAGCCACAACCATTACATTTCAAGTTTTCACCCCGAAAGAATAACTATATTGGATGTTAATAACTCTTAACAGAAAAAGGGGTTAGTCGATGTAGGTTCTTACATCGACTTTGATATTCTTA
>Ga0315279_10011138_pt1 | contig 10447 bp, 11 predicted proteins | sample YL17G06_20_MG_FD_203694 | JGI IMG/M metagenome (GOLD analysis project Ga0315279, IMG submission 203694) | Sediment microbial communities from Yellowstone Lake, YNP, Wyoming, USA - YL17G06_20 | ecosystem: Environmental > Aquatic > Freshwater > Lake > Sediment | place: USA: Wyoming | collected...
GTGCGCTCCCTGACGGTCGCGCCTCTGATTCGCAATCACTTCCGGCGTCCTGTTTAGACCTGGCCGGCAGGATGGGGCAGAATAGTGGTATAAGTTGGTAGCTATGAGCCGGGCATGGGGAGGGCCGATGAGCATTGAACAAATGGTGATCGAGAAACTGCGAGCCCTGCCTCCTGACAAACAGGCGGAGGTTCTCGATTTTGCTGAGTACCTGAACAGAAAATCCTCGAGGTGTCAGCCGCGGCGCAGTCTGGAGGGCCTCTGGGCGGATTTCGGAGTGGACATTACCGAAGCGGATATTGCGGAGGCTCGCCGCGAGATGTGGGGCAATTTCCCGCGGGACATGCCCAACGAGGACAGGTGATGGCCGCGGCCGTACTCGATACGCACACAGCCATTTGGTACCTGCTGCGCTCGCCGGAACTCCCGCCAAGCACTCTCGGCTTGCTGCGTGGGGCTACGCGCGACGGCGAACCGCTGTACCTGTCTTCCATTTCTGTGGTCGAAGCAATTTATCTGGCCGAGAAGGCCCGCCTACCGAGGCTGGCGCTCGACCTGCTCACCGAGGCGCTAGCCCCTTCCGACGCCAGTATCGTGCTTGTTCCGCTGGATCTGCAAATCGCCCGCGCAGTTGAAAGAATTCCTCGAGCCTTGATTCCCGACATGCCGGACCGAATCATAGCTGCGACTGCCCTGCATCTGGGTCTGCCACTGGTCACACGTGACGCAAAGATCCCAGCCGCGGGCGTGAGGACAATCTGGTAGACCACTCGATGGAGCTATTCCCGGCCGCCCTGGCGGAACATTTCCAGGCTCCACTCGTCGTCCTGGGCGCAGTGCTTGAGAATGTATATGTTGGAGTCGTCGGCGCGGACCTTGAAATAGGCATGGTCCGGCCCCAGCCAGGAGTCGATCTGTTCCTTGACTTCGAAGGTGCGGCCGTGCAGCGTGAAACGGGTAGGACGCTGGTCGGCCTTGTGCCCCGAGTAGCTCTGCACCTTCAGCTTCATAACCGGCCCTGCTTCCAACTTAGCAGAACCGCGCGCCGGCACACAAGCGCCGCCGGCCGGTTGTCAGGGCGCCATGGCGGCTGCTTCCAGGACAACCTCGGCGGGCGCCAGCATGTCCTCCACGGCGCCGCCGGCTTCCAGCGTGCGCTTCAGCCACGAGGCGGCGATGGCGGCCGCCTCGGCATCGGCCAACTCGGCGCCGGCGCGCCGGGCGCGTTCGGCGAAGGCCGCGTGAGGCAGGGCCACGGTGACCCGCGTTCCGTTGACCAGGAAACGGGCGTCGATGGTGTCGCTGTGCCGCAGCGAAATCGCTGTCTGCAGATAGACGAGATGGCAGTGATACTCGGTGCCGTCGGCCTGCGAAGTACAGGTGAATTGCTGGTAATCCATAGTATGCCCTGGCGGCGGAAGCCGGTGGCCGGCCGCGCCTTGTTATTCGTCGAACGATTCATGATATAGTACGGCGCAATAGTGGTACACCCCGGTTGCAGTCGGACAGCGCCACGGGCCGGGGGGTGGGCGGGAAAGCGGGTCCCGTGACCGAGGACAAAGCGAAGGCGGCGGGTGTGGGGGCGCCGGGGGCGGTGTCGGAAAGTTATGCTCCCGAGGGCAGCAGCCTGTCGGAGAAAGCCCCGAGCGCTCTCCGAGCTCTGGCCGAAGCCGCCGACCTGGGTCTTTTTGCCGCCAAACTCACGCGGCTGCTGCTGGAGCGGTTCGGCGCGGACCTGGCCGAGATCTGGTTGCTGAACCCGCAGGGGGCGTTGTCGCGGCAGGGCGCCTGGGCGCGTAGCGGCGAGCCCCCGCCGCCCGATCCGCTGCTGGGCAGCCGCTATCACCACACCACGGAAGCCGTGGTTGGCCCCCTGGAGGCCACCGGCCAGCCCTTCGCCGCCTGGTCGCTGGCCAACCATGTCGAGCACCTGCTGGTCCATCCCGTGACCGCCGACGGGCGGGCGGCGGGCGTGCTGGCCGTTTACTCCAGCCGCCCCATGGCCGCCGACGCTCTCTCCTGGACGCAGCTTTACGCCTCGTTGCTGGCCGTCAAACTGGAAGACGCCCGGCTGTTCGGGGAAAGCCGCAAGACCATCGCCCAGCTCCAGTTGGTTCTGGAAGCCAGCCAGGTGCTCAACTCCACGCTGGATCTGGCCGAACTGCTGGACTTGATCCTGAATCTGGCCTGCACGGAGATCAACGCGGAGCGGGGCAGCGTATACCTGGTCGATGCCGACAAGCGGGAAATCTGGACCATTCTGGCCCACGGCCTGGAACAGCAGGAGATCCGGCTGGCCTTCGGCCGGGGCGTCGCCGGCCACGTGGCCGAGAGCGGGCGGACGCTGACCGTGGAAGACGCTTACAGTTGCCCGTTCTTCGACCGCAGCTTCGACGAGAAATTCAACTACCGCACCCGCAGCCTGCTGTGCACGCCCATCCGCAACCGCACCGGCGAATCCGTCGGCATCCTGCAATTGCTTAACAAGCGCGAGGGGCCTTTCACGGTCAAGGACGAGGAACTGCTCAACGCGCTCTCCATCCCCATGGCGCTGGCGCTGGAGAACGCGCGCCTGCACCGCGAGTTGCTGGGAAAGCAGCGGCTGGAGCGCGAGCTGCAACTGGCGCGCACCATCCAGCGCAGCCTGCTGCCGGAGGCCCCCCCCGTCATCCCCGGCTACGACATCGCGGTGCTCAACGAGCCCTGCTTCGAGGTGGGCGGCGACTATTACGACTTCCTGTCGATGGGGACCGATACCCTGCTGGTGGTGGTCGCGGACGTGGAGGGCAAGGGCGTCAGCTCGGCCATGATCATGTCCAACCTGCAGGCCACGCTGCGGGCCCTGGTCACCCACCTGCACTCCCTCGAAGTCATCACCTTGTCGCTCAACGAAATGATCCTGGAGGACACCCATTCCGAGAAATTCCTGAGCATCTTCCTGGGACTTATGGACACGCGCCGCCGCAGCATGCACTACATCAACGCCGGGCACATCCCGCCGATCCTGGTTCGGGCCGACGGCTCGGTGCTGACCCTGACCGAAGGGGGCATGGTCATCGGGCTGTTCAGTGCCGTCGAATACCGCCGCGGTGCGGAAAAACTGCTGCCCGGCGACATCATGTTGTTCTGCACCGACGGCATCATCGAAGCCTGCAACGCCGAGCAAGAGGAGTTCGGCACCGAGCGGTTGGCCGACCTGGTGCAGGCCAACCGCCGCCTCAGCGCCCAGGAACTGGTGCAGCGGATTGCCCAGGCGGTGGCCGATTTCTCGCGTGCCGGCACCCACATCGACGACAAGGTCCTCATGGTGGTCAAGATCCTGGAAGATCTCGACCCGAAAATGTAGGTGGCCTGCTGAGGGTACAATCAGCAAAGAACTAGGTTCCAGACCCCGGGCGGGCGTTAGACCTTTTGTACCGTTACCCCGCGTACGGGCGGGCTATTGCGCTGGCGTTCGGCTGGGTTATGATGACGATCCCAGATAGGCCTCGGTGCTTTAATTTTTCCCCTCAAGGGGGAGGGTCATGGAACGACGGCGAGCCAACCGCTATGCACTGCGCATGAGAGCCAACATCCACTCGCTGGGTGCCAGCGCCATCCCGCAGCCGATCGAAACCTGGACGTGCGATGTGAGCGCGAAAGGGTTGTTTCTGGAAATGGCTGAGCCCTTCGCGGTGGGTACGCGCATGAAGATTGTGCTGGAGTTGCCCGCGGAAGTGGTCGGCAGCCCCGTGCTGCTTCATTGCGGCTGCCGGGTGGCACGGATCGTGGAAAGGGAGGACGGCACGCTCGGCGTCGGCGCCCTGATCGAAAGTTACGAGTTCGTTCATCCAGGGAACGCGTAGGCAACTCACCTGCCCTTGGGCCCCGCGGCCACCAACTTTCTCACTGCCCCCTCGATTGTCCGCGGTTCCGTCTCGCCGATGAATTTGGCGGCCAGGCGGCCGTCCGGCCGGTAGAGAAACAGGGCCGGCAGAGCGCCGCTCCAGGCCGGCTCAACGGCGTTGATGAAGGCCGTGTCGTCGCGGGCCTTCTTGTAATAGGCGGGGAACGGGGCGCGGTGCGAACGCAGAAATTGCGCGGCGCGTTCGAGCTGCTCCTCGTCGTCGGCGGAAATGGTGATCAGGCGGAAACCGGCCGGCGCATATCGGCCGGCGATGCGCACCAGCGCCGGTATCTCCTGGCGGCACGGTTCACACCAGGTGGCCCAGAAATCCACCAGGACCACGTGCCCACGGTGCCTCTCCAGCAGCTTCCGATACCCGGCCTCATCCACCGGCTGCAACCCGCCGGCCGCCGAAGCGGCAGTCGGGCAAGCCAGCAACAACGCCATCGCCAGCCCGCGCCCCCAGCGGAGCGCCGGCGCCCGAAGCCGGCCCCAGTCTGTTTGGCTGTGAACGCTCACTTGCTGACGCGCTTGATGGTGCAACCGAAGGCCTTGGTTTCGGCCGCCGGCGCCGGCTTGTTCTCCAGCAGGGCGGTCAGCGCGTTGCGCAGATCGGGCGAGGTGATCTTGGTGCCCGGCTGGTTGTCATCGATGCGGCCGTGATAGCGCAGCGTCCAGCCCGCGTCGAACACGTAGACCTCGGGCGTCACCGAGGCGCCGAAGATGTCGGCGACCACGTTCTTTTCATCCTTGTATACCGGGAAGCCGAACCCGTACTTGGCCGCGTGCTCCCCCACTTCGGACGCCGATTCCTGCCGGTTGGAGTTGATAGCCAGGAATCTCACCCCCTTGGCCTGGTATTCCCGGTCGATGGCCGCCATGCGCTCGTTGTAGGCGTTGGAAACCGGGCATTGCGTGGCGATGAACATCACCACCCGCAGCTTGCTGCCCTTGCCCACGTCGTACAGCGGGGTGGATTGCCCCTTCAGGTCGCGCAATGCGACGTTCTCGGCCTTGCCGCCCAGCTTGAATCTCGGCTCGGGCGGGGTCTGGGAGAAGGTCGAAGCCGCAAGGCCCAGGAACAGAAGCACTGCCACACACAGTCTCGAACTATTCATGCTTGCACCTCCGAGTGTTTTGATTCTAACACCGGAACGCCAACGCGGAGTTCAGTCCATGCAGGGGCGGTCGCCGTCCGAGGCCCCGGTTTCCTGCGCGGCTGGGGGCCGCGCCGATTCCCGCCGAGACCCGGCGGTTCCGTAACGAGTGCGTCAGGTGGGGACGCCGAAACGCGGCAGCACCCATTGGGTGAGCACCACCCACGCGGCAACCAGAACAACGAACCAGATAAAATCGCCCATGAACTTTGAAAGCCTCGGTCTCAATCCGGCCCCTGTAATAAAGATGCATTCCGCCGGCTCAGGTTGCAAAGATTTGCGCGAAATCGCCCCGGCTGTCAGGACCGGCCTTTTTTCAGCGCGCGCGGCAGCCGCCTTCTGCGACAATCGAAGCAGGAAGGGGGAAGCATCCGCAGGCCAATATCACGCCGGTCGTGGCCGGCCCGGCCGGCACTGGGCGAGGCCGCCGAGGATTGCCTGAAGGCCATCCACCAATCGGCGACGGGCGGCGCGCCGGTGGCGACCGGCGCGCTGGCAGCCGTGCTGCGGGTCACGCCGGCGGCGGTCACCAAGATGCTCCGCCGCCTCTCCGCGCTGCGCCTGGTCGATCACCCGCGCTATCGGGGCGTGCGCCTGACCCCGGCCGGGCGGCGCGTGGCCGCCGAAATCCTCCGCCACCACCGCCTGCTCGAGCTGTATCTCAGCCGGGCGCTCGGCTATCCCCTGGACCGCGTCCATGCCGAAGCCGAGGTGCTGGAGCACGCCATCTCCGAGGATTTCGAGGAGCGCATCGACCGCTTCCTGGGCCACCCGACCCTTGATCCCCACGGCCACCCCATCCCGCCCCGCGCGGGCAAGGGCTCTCGCCGATCTCGAAAGCAGTAAGCAGCAGGCAGGAGGCAGTGAAGTTCCAGGTTCCAAGTTCCAGGTTCCAGGTTCCAGGTTGCCCAAACCTGAAACCTGGCACCTGAAACCTGTTATTTGCCGTTGAGCGCAGCGCCGGTGATGACGACGCGGAAGCCCACCTTGTCGCTGGCCTCCTCCGGCTTCTGCTTGTGGCGCCGGGTGATCATCAGTTCCTCGTCGCCGTTGTCCCAGCTTCCGCCCCGCAACACCCGCTCCCTGCCGGCGGGGGGTCCGGTTGGGTTCTTGCGCGCCGCCGTCTTGTAGCCGTTCTCGCCGTAATAGTCGGAGTTCCACTCCCAGACGTTGCCGCTCATGTTATAGAGACCGTACCCGTTCGCGGGGAACGTCTCGCGGGCCACCGTCTTGATCCCGCTGTCATTGCCCTTGAAGCGGGCCTTGGTCCTGGGGTTGTCGCTGCCCCAGGGATACTTCAGCCCTTCCTTGCCGCCCAGCGCCGCGTATTCCCACTCGGCCTCGGTGGGCAGCCGCACGGCTGCGCCCGTCTTCTGGCTCAGCCACTTGCAGAATGCCAGGGCGTCGTCATAGGTGACGCTGACCACCGGCAGCTCAGGATGCGTCGCCATGTAGTTCTTGGCGAAGTGGGGGTCGGCCGGCCGGCGGTACTTGGTCTCATCCAGGAAGCGCTGGTACTGCAGGTTGGTGACCTCGCCCTTGCCCATGCGGAAGGCGTCCAACTCCACGCGGTGGCGGGGCTTCTCATCGCCTTTCGACTCGCTGCCCATCATGAAAGCCCCGGCCGGGATGGGTGCGGTTTCGGCGAAGGCAATCCACTTGAGCTGCTCGGTGCGCGTCTTGGCCTCGGTCGAATGCGGCCCGGCCGCGTACTTGGCCAGGTAGGCGCCCCAGCTTTCCGGAGTGTCGCCGTTGCGGGCCGTCAGGTAGGTGTCATTTTCCTCCTTGCGGGCCCGCTCTTCCTCGAGGCGCTTCATCACCTCGGCGCGCTTGTTCATGGCCTCGGCCAGGAAACGCCCTTCCGGGTAGTTCTTGATGTACTGTTCCCAGTCGGCCAGGCCGTTGCCGAGCCGGGCGGCCGCGATCATGGTGTTCTCTTTTTCCATGGCCAGCTTTTTCAGCTTCTCCAGGTTGCCCTCGGCGATGGCAGCGAACTGGCCGCGCGGGAACTCTTTCATGAATCTCTCCCAGCCGGCCTCGCTGTTTTTCGACTCGGCCAGGCGGTAGGCGGCCAGCTCCAGCTCGCGCTGCTGCTTGAGGTCCGCGGCGCGGCGCTGGGCCTCGGCAATGTACATGCCGGTGGGGAATTGCGTAACGTAGTTCTCCCAGGCCTTCTCGCTGTCGCTCTGCTTGGCGATGTTATAGGCGGCCATGTCGGCCTTTTTGATCTCCATCTCCTGGATCTTGGCCCTGGCGGCCGGCGCGAGCTGGCCGCCGGGGAACTGCTGCAGGAAGCGCGCCCAGCCCTCGAGCGAGTTGAGCGCCTGGGCCATGTTGAAAGCCTCCAGCTCGGGCCCGGACGCGGCGGCGGCGGGGCCGGCCGGCGCCATCTGGCCGCGGGTGGGATCGACGGCGGCCGGCGCACCGGCCGGCAGCGCCGGGGCCTGCAGGGCCGCGGTTTGCACCGGCGCCGCCGCGCCTCCCTGGACCGCCGTCTCGCGCAGCTTCCGGAAGTAGGCCACCGGAAGCGTGCGGTCGCCCAGGTCGCGATACAGCCTGCGCAACTCGGGGTTGCCGTCGCGCTGGCTGAAGACCCGGTCGGCCTCGCCCATCTCGTCTACCGTGATGGCGCCCTCGGCGTACAGCTTCTTCAAGTTCGACAGCACCGCGCCGGCGGCCTTCCCAGGATTCATGGTGACCGGGAAGCCGTGCTCCAGGCGGTCGGCCATCAGCACCGGGGTCTGCTTGTTGCCGGCGTCGGCCGCCGTCTTCTGCACCTTTTCGTTGAGGTAGTTCCAGATCTCGTCGATTTCGACCACGCCGTTGGAGTTGCTGTCCGCTTTGCCGGACATGCCATCCAGCAGGTGGTAGGTGAAGGCCCCGTGCCCGCCCACCTCGACCGACTTCTGCTGGCCGGTGGAAGCGGTGATGGCCACCACGCCCTCGCCCTTGAATTCCTCGAAGACGCTGGAGGGGACCAGCGCGCGGTACTTCTTGGCCGTGGCTTCGCTGTAACAGGAATCGATCAGCGTCAGTTTGCGCCGCGCCGGCAGGGCGCTGATGGCGGACGAGATCTCCTTGTTGCTCAGCGCCGAGGAATCGAGCTCTTCCACGTCGGCGTCGTAGGTGACCCAGTAGGCCTCACTGGCGTTGCCCAGCGCGCCGTGGCCGGAGTAGAAGATGATCACGCTGTCTTCCGCTTTCACGCGGTTGCCCAGCCAGGTTTTCATGGCGCTGATCACGTTCTTGCGGGTGGCCTGGTCGTCCACCAGCAGCCTCACGTTCTCCGGCTTGTACCCGCCGATGTCGGGATCCAGAAGCAGCTTCTGAAAAGCGATGGCGTCGGCAGCCGCGAAGTTCAGGTTGATGGTGGGGTTGGCGTACTTGCTGATGCCCACCAGCAGCGCGTAGCGCTCGCGCACCCCCGCGTTCTTCTCCAGCGCCTCCTGCACCTTCTCTTCCACCACGAAGCCCCGCTGCTTCTGCGCGAACAGGGCTGACCCCATCAGCACTATGACGATGAGCGTGCAACACACCCTCCAGCGCATGGCCACCTCCTGGGAAAGTTCTCAGTTTTCAGTCATCGGTTTTCAGTCCGCCCGACTGACAACTGATAACTGAAAACTGGTCGTCTGTCACTGACGTTTGGTCAAATACGGATTGATCACATACCGGCCGTCGCCGATTTTCTTGATCATCCGCGGATCTTTCCACCACCCGGTCTTGAAGAACAGGTTATCGCGCCAGTCCCAGGGCGGGTTGACACCACCCCCGAACCGCCCCACCTGATGATATTCGCCCCACAGGGTCCGCTCGCCGCCGCGGGTACCGGCGGTGGGCCCCGACCCGATGTACACCAGTTTGTATTTCTGCTTGGCGGCCACGTCGGCGAAGCTGTTGGTCAACGGATACTTCTGCTTGTCGAACGGCGCCGTCGTCCAAGTATCGTCCGGAAAGTAGCTGGCGTAAAGGATGTAGCGCGAGGGCTTGATCTTATGCGGCCCGTACTGGCCGTGGCCGCGGGATTCGACATAGATCTCCTGGTGCTCCTTGGGAGCGGGTTCGCCGTCGCGGCCCGCATCCATCCCCAGGCTGCCGTCCACCGGGCGGCCGTCGTCGCCGTCGAACAGGTCGCGCGACTCGGCGTTGGGGTTCACCAGCACGCCGATATTGGCCTCGGCCTCGTCATCCAGGCTGCGGACCACGCCCACGTCGTCATGGGCCAGCGTGAAGGCGGCGATCATCTTCTCCGTCTTCCGGTCCACCACGATGGTCGTTCCCTCCAGGTCGCCGGTATGGCCGAACAGCGGCTTCCAGTCCTCGGCATGGAAAGCCGCGTAGTGGAAGAAATAGTGGGTCGGAGAAGCAATGACGGCCCAGTAGACCACCGGCCGCAGGTCAAGCTGCAAAACCGTGCCTGCCGCGGTGTCCTCGACTCGGAAAACCCCCGGCGTCTCCTTGATTTGGGTTACCTTGCGGCCCGGTTGCGGCGTAAGCAGCGCGTTGAGCGACTGGTTCCGAGCCCGCTTGTTTTCATCCTGAAACCTGGGCGGTTCGGGCCAGTTGGGTCCCAGTTGCGTCTGATCGAAATCGTAACGCACGAAGTAATCGCGCCAGGGCTTGAAATTGGAATCAAATTCGCCGCCCACGTCCTGCCAGAACACGGGCGAAAACCGCTCCGCCAGTTTTTCCAGTTTGGCGAACAGTTTCGGCCGGCTCTCGGGAAGATTGGCCTGCTCCTCGGGGGTCAGGTTGGAGTCGTCGAGGGCGGGGTCCGCAGCGGCGGGCGTTGGCGGCTGCGGCACTGTAGCCGCGGCGGCCCCGGCAGCAGCGGCCGCAGCGGCAGCGGGCGGCGCGGCTTGTGCGGCAGCTTCCGCTCCTTTGGCCAGAATCTGCACCACCACTTTCTGGCTGGCCCACTCCGCCGCCGCTTCGCCGCCCGCGCGCGACCCGCCCTGCAGGCCGTTCAAAACATCCCGCAGCCCCTTGCTTTGCGGATCGCTGATGGGATCGAAGTTGGTGGGCAATTGCAGCTTGTCGGCCTCCGTCCAGGGCGCGGCGGTCACCACAGCCAGGATCGTGCTCCGGCCCAATGGCTTGGTGGCCCGGAACTGATAGCGGTCGCCGGTGGCAGGCACCTGCCGGGCCACGCCGGCACGGATGCGGTTGTCCGGGCTGAAGCGATTAGGCAACAACTGGGTCACCTTCTGCGCGGCGTCCACGTCGAACAGGTAGAGGTAGCCGTCGCGGGCGCTTTCCACCGCGACTTCCAGCAGCTCGCCCTCTTCGAAGTGATACTTGTTGGTGGCCACCTGCATCTCGAAGCCGCCGCCCGCTTGCACGGCCGCGATTTCGGTGGAGGCGGGCGGGTTCAGGAACTGGGCCAGGGTCAGCTTGCCCAGGC
>Ga0315279_10011139_pt1 | contig 10447 bp, 9 predicted proteins | sample YL17G06_20_MG_FD_203694 | JGI IMG/M metagenome (GOLD analysis project Ga0315279, IMG submission 203694) | Sediment microbial communities from Yellowstone Lake, YNP, Wyoming, USA - YL17G06_20 | ecosystem: Environmental > Aquatic > Freshwater > Lake > Sediment | place: USA: Wyoming | collected...
TGGTGTAGAGGGTGCCCTCCAGCTCGATAGTGATGCCCTTCTTCAGGTCGCCGGTACTGATCATGTCGTGCTGCCCTCTCGGTCTATACCCTGAGGTGGGGGTAGAGCTGAACGAAGCCAGGGGCCTCCCTCTCGCCGGTGCTCCAGCTATCGTGCGGCGGATCGCTAACGCTCTCGCGGTAGAGGATACGCCGATACCTGCGCCTGGCGAAAGGCCTTTCAAACGTCCCCACTCGCTGGGGTAGGTGGATGAAGATGTACTGGTTGCAGTTCGGGCAGCGGACGCGGCTGAGGGCGCCGCCGACCTCCTTGGTCCCGATCTCAAGGGGCTGCAATGTCCTGATCACGGCTAACCTCCTCCCGTCCCTAGGAGCTTGGGGGCATGGGTCATGACCCGTGCCCTGCCGTTCTGAATGACCACCATGTCCTCGATGCGAACGCCACCCCAGCCCGTGACGTAGATGCCGGGCTCGATGGTGACGACCATACCCTCAACAAGGACGTCCTTCGACTCCCTGGCCAGGCGGGGCGACTCGTGGACGGCCAGGCCGACGCCGTGGCCCAGCCCGTGGCCGAAGTTCTCGCCGTAGCCCGCCTCCTCAATGACCCGATGGGCCAGGTTGTGCGCCTCCTCGCCGGTCATGCCGGCCTGCACCAGCTCCTCGGCGGTAAGCTGGGCCCCCAGGACGACATCGTACACCTTCTTGAACCGGTCGTCTGGCTTTCCCAGGAAAAGCGTACGGGTGAGGTCCGAGCAGTAGCCGTTCAGTCGTACCCCCATGTCGATGACTACCATCTCGCCCTGCTCCAGGGCGCGGTCGCGGGGGTAGGCGTGGGGCATGGCGCCCCAGGGCCCGCCGGCGACGATGGTGTCGAAGGAGACGGCCTCGCCGCCGTGCTCGCGCATGTGCTTCTCGATCTCCCAGGCAGCCTGCTTCTCGGTCCAGCCCGGCTCTATGCGCTCCGCGACATCCCGGAGGGCGGCGTCGGCCAGGTCGACGGCGGCCTGAATGGCTGTCAACTCCTCTGGCCCCTTGACGGCGCGCAGGTCCTCCACCAGGTTGGTGGTGGCAATCATCCTGGGCCGCTGGCCGGCGGACAGGGCTTCCACGGCCTTGCGGATGGTCCGGTAGAGGAGGAAGGTGAGGTCGGCCGATTCGAAGCCGAGGCGCTTCCCACCCAGGTCTCCGGCAGCAGTCAGCAGCCCGGGCAGCCAGCCCTCCATGGGGCCTGTAGCCTGGAAGAGGCGGAGGTCAGGCGCCTGCTGGGCCGCCTGCTCGTAGTAGCGGAAGTCGGTAGCGATGACGGCCTCGCTGGCGGTGATGAGGAGGTAGCCGTTGGAGCCGGTGAACCCCGAGAGGTAGCGCCGGTTCTGAGGCTGAGAGATGAAAACGGCGTCCAGCCCCAGCTCGGCCATGCAGCGGCGGAGTTTGTCGAGTCGCTGGTTCATTGGCCTACCATGCGCAGGCATCATGGTCTTCGAGCGTCTCTCAGTAGGGGCGGAGCTTCAGCTCCGCCCTGGAGGGCCGACCTGAAGGTCGGTCCCTACGATTCCTTCTCCCTGACTAGCTCTACCACCGCCTCCAGGGCCAGCAGGTAGCCCCGCCAGCCGAGGCCAGCGATCAGCCCCGTAGATACCTCAGCGGTGACGGAGCGGCGGCGGAAGATCTCACGCGTGTAGATGTTGGAGATGTGCACCTCGACGATGGGCAGCCGGCAGGCGGCCAGGGCGTCGCGCAGAGAGAGCCCGTAGTGGGTGAGGGCGCCGGGGTTGATGACGATGCCGGCGGCGCCGGGCGATTCCGCCTGAACGAAGTCGATGATCGCGCCCTCGTGGTTGGACTGAAAGGCCAGCACCTCGGCGCCCAGGGCGCGGGCTCGCTCGCTGACGCGGGCCACGATCTCATCGAGGGTGACGGTGCCGTAGGTGTCGGGCTCGCGGGTCCCCAGGAGATTCAGGTTGGGTCCGTTGATGAGCAGGATCCTCATGGCTCTTCCTCGCCTTCCGCCTCGTCGGCTCTATAGGTCGAGGCGCGGCCCGGAGACTCGCCGGCCTCAGCCGATACCGGCCGCCGCCTGCGGCCGACCCGCTCTTCGTGCACCCGCTCCAACTGCTTTGCGATGCCGTCCAGGCTGGCCTCGATGGTGCGGCGCTTGGCCTGCTCGGTGACGTGGGTGTAGATCTGCGTCGAGTTGATGCTGGCGTGTCCCAGGAGCTCTTGCAGCACGCGCAGGTCGGCGCCACCCTCCAGCATGTGGGTGGCGAAGGTGTGGCGCAAGAGGTGGGGAAAGATGCGCTGGTCTAGGCCGGCAGCTAGGGCGTACTTGCGGACCAGCCCCTCCACCCCCCGCGCCGACAGACGGCCACCCTTATGGTTCAGAAAGAGCGCGGCCTCCGCGCCTGCGGCCAGACGGGGCCAGCCCTCCCGCAGGTAGGCGGCCAGGGCGCGGCGGGCCGGCCTGCCGATGAGCACTACCCTCTCCTTGCGGCCCTTGCCGCGCACCCGCAGCACGCCGTCACTGAGGTTCACATCGGCGGTGTTCAGGCCCACCAGCTCACTGACGCGAACGCCGGCGGCGTAGAGCAGCTCCATCAGGGCGCGGTCGCGCAGGCCGAGAGGGGTGTCGGTCTCCGGGGCAGCGACCAGGGCCAAAACGTCCTCGTTGCTGAGGAAGGAAGGCAGCCGCCGGGGCCGCCGGGGCCCCCGTACGCCCTGGAGAGGGCTGGCCTCCAGGTGACCGGCCAGCTCCAGGTAGCGGTAGAAGCCGCGGATGGTGCTCACCTTGCGAGTGAGGCTACCCGAAGCGACGCCAGCCTCCATGAGCCGGGCCAGGTGGCGGCGCAGCGTATGGCGGTCCACCTTGAGCGGCTCGCCACCCTCCTCCTCAACGAAGTCGATGAAGGCGCGGATGTCGGTGGCGTAATTGCGCAGGGTGTAAGGAGAGAGGTTCTTCTCCGCCCGCAGCGCTCGGAGGTAGTCGTCTAGCAACGCCTCCGTGCGCTGTCGCCAGAGAGCTTCCCGCGTCGCCGTGGCGTCCTTCGAGGCAGCCATGGCTATCCTAACCTGAACCGCCGGTTGTGCTTCCTGCCCCTGCGCCGGACGGACCAGCAGCCACCGGCACGGGCGGAGCGCCTCGCCAGGAGCAGCTCAGGCAGCGGGCGAGCTCGCGGGCCGCCGCTACCAGAAGGTCGCCGCAGTTGGGGCAGGGCTCCGCCAGGGGGCGCGACCAGGTCACAAACCGGCAGCGGGGATAATTGGCGCAGCCGTAGAAGGTGCGTCCCCGGCGAGTACGCCGGGCCACCAGGTCGCCGCGACAGCGGGGGCAGGCTACCCCCACCTTGGTATGCAAGGGTCGCGTACTCTTGCACTCCGGGTAGCGGGAGCAGGCCAAGAAGCGTCCGTAGCGGCCGTTGCGCACTACCATGGGTGCGTCGCAGAGGTCGCAGTGTTCGTCCGTGACCTCGGGCTCCTCTTCGCCGGGCAGGGGACGTGCCGACCGGCACTCGGGGAAGCCGCTACAGGCCAGGAAGCGCCCGAAACGCCCCCAGCGCACGACCATGGGCCGGCCGCACACCTGGCAGCGCTCGTCCGTGGGCTCCTCGACCCGGGGCGCCTGCGCCGCTTGGGCCAGGGCTTCCTCCAGGGGCAGGTAGAAATGCTCCACCACCGGCTGCCAGGCCTTCTGGCCGCGGGCGATCTCGTCCAGCTCCCCCTCCATGGCGGCGGTGAAGCGGAGGTCCACCACGCCAGGGACGAAGTTCACCAGCAGGTCATTGACGACGCAGCCCAGGTCGGTGGGCTTCAGTTGGCGGCCTTCACGGCTCACGTAGCCCCGGTCCTGGATGGTGGAGAGGGTAGGGGCATAGGTGCTGGGCCGCCCGATGCCGTTCTCCTCCAGGGCGCGCACCAGCGTCGCCTCTGTGTAGCGGGGCGGCGGCTCTGTGAAGTGCTGCTCTGGGAGGAGGACCAGCAGGGTCAGCCCCTGCCCTGCCGAAAGGGTGGGCAGCCGTGGTTGCTCCTCCTCGGGCGACCCGTTGTCGCCGGACTCCTGGTAGAGCTGGCGATAGCCGGGAAAGCGAAGAACGCTCTCTGTGGCCCGGAAGAAGTAAACGTCGAGGCCTGTCGGGGGCGTCGCCTCCACGTCGATGGTCAGGCTGTCGTAGAGGGCGTCCGCCATCTGGCTGGCCAGCATGCGCTGCCAGACGAGGCTGTAGAGCCGGTACTGGTCGGGCGTCAGGGAGCGGCGGAGGGCGGCAGGCTCCCTACGGATGGACGTGGGTCGGATGGCCTCGTGGGCCTCCTGGGCGCCGGGGGCCTTGCGCCGGTAGACCCGCGGCGCCGGCGGCAGGAACTCGGCGCCGAAGCGCTCGCCGATGTAGGCGCGCGCCTCCGCCCTCGCTCCCTCCGACACGTGGGTGGAGTCGGTGCGCATGTAGGTGATGAGCCCCACCTGGCGACCGCCCGGCGGGCGGGCGGAGCCCCCGTCCTTCTTTGGGGACGGACTAGCCGCCGGGAGCGACAGCCCCTCGTAGAGCTGCTGGGCTACGGCCATGGTGCGCTTGGCCGAAAAGCCGAAGCGCCGCGAGGCCTCCTGCTGAAGAGTGCTGGTGGTAAAAGGCGGCGGTGGGCGACGGGGCTGCTTGCGCTGCTTCACCTCCGCCACTCGGTAGGTGGCCTTCTCCAGGAGGGCGACGAGGCGGGCCGATTCCTCGGCGTTCGGGACCTCCAGCTTCTTGCTCCGGCCTCCGCCATGAGCGAAGCCCGCCAGGCGGGCCGTGAAAAAGCCCTCCTCCGGCGAGGCGGAGCCAGCCAGAGAGAGACGGGCGTCGATCGTCCAGTACTCGCGGGGAACGAAGCCCTCGATCTCCCGCTCGCGGTCCACCACCATGCGCACGGCCACCGACTGCACCCGCCCCGCCGAGAGGCCACGGCGCACCTTCTTCCAGAGCAAGGGGCTGACCTTGTAGCCGACCAGCCGGTCGACGACGCGACGGGCCTGCTGGGCGTCCACCAGTCGCATGTCGATGTCGCGGGGGTGGCGGAACGCCTGTCGCACCGCCTCCGGCGTTACCTCGTGGAAGACGACGCGGTGGTAGGGGCGCTCGCCGAGCTCAGCGGCCTCCACCAGGTGCCAGGAGATGGCCTCGCCCTCACGGTCGGGGTCAGTGGCCAGGTAGACGATGTCGGCGTCCTGGGCCGCCTCCTTCAGCTTGCGCACCACCTCCCGCTTCTCGCGGGGCACCACGTAGCGGGGGGCGAAGCCCTCCTCTACAGCGACACCCAGGCGGGAGCGGGGAAGGTCGCGCACGTGCCCGATGGAGGCACGGACGTCGTAGTCCGGGCCCAGGAAACCGGCCAGGGTGCGGGCCTTGGCCGGCGACTCAACGATGACCAGATTACGCTTCTTCTTCGCCACTCTACTGCTTTGTCTAGGCGGTCTCCCGGACTCGCACGTAGTTCATGCCTCCGACCTGGCGGACCTTGCCCTTGAGCTCCAGCATGGCCAGAGCGCTGCTGACGGCGGTGATAGGCAGTCCGCAGGACCGCCTCACTTCGTCTATATGTGTCGGCTGCGCCGACAGATACTTCAGGAGGGCCGCCTCAGCCTCATCGACGGGCACCAGTTCCTTCATCTCCATCTGGTATGTGGCCATGGTCAGGTTCAGCTCTACCAAGACGTCCTGGATGCTGGACACCAGCTTCGCTTCGCCGTCCTGGATGAGCTTGTTAGTGCCCCGGCAGCCCGGAGAGTAGATGCTGCCCGGTACGGCGAAGACCTCGCGGTTCTGGTCCAGGGCCTGGCGAGCCGTGATGAGAGCACCGCTGGTCACGCTGCCTTCGACCACGAGCACGCCCAGGCTGACGCCGCTCATGATACGGTTGCGACGCGGGAAGTGCTCGCTCCGCGGCTGCGTCCCCAGGGGGTAGTCGCTGATGAGGGCGCCGCTCTCCGTAATCTCCTGGGCCAGGCGTAGGTGCTCCGGCGGATAGACCAGGTCCAGCCCGCAGGCCAGCACGGCGATCGTGCGGCCTCCGGCCTGGAGCGCCGCCCGGTGGGCGATGGAGTCGATGCCCCGCGCCAGCCCGCTGACGACGGTCACCCGGTTGCGGGCCAGGCCGCTCGCAAACTCCTCCGCCGCCTGGCGGCCGTAGACCGAGGCCCGCCGCGTCCCCACAACGGCCACCGCCCACTCGTCGACGGGGGTGATCTGGCCGCGGACGTACAGGACGGGCGGCAGGTCGTAGATCTCCTTCAGCTTGGGCGGGTAGGCCGGGTCGTGCCAGGTGAGGGCCTGCACGCCGGCTCGGGCTAGCTGCTCCATCTCCCGGTCAGGCAAGATGCGCGTCCGCTCGGCGACGATGGTGGTGATGGTGGCCGCGTCAAGGCCAGCCGCTCTCAGGGCAGCGGCGCCGGCCTGCCAGGCCTCGGCGAGCCGCCCGAAGTGGCGCTCGAGCAGCATGATGCGCGCCCGCCCGACGCGCGGCATGCGGGCGAAGGCCACCCAGTACTTCAGGTCGCTGGCGTCGTAGTGTGCCATCGGACGGCCATTGTAGCACAGCCGTTTTTGGGCAGACAAACGGGGGGCCTCAGGCGCGCTCGTGGGATTCGCCGGCGGCCGGCTCCGGCGAAGGTGGTTCGCGGACGACCCGCACCTTCTTGATGCGCCGGCCGAGGACGCTGAGGACGCGGAGGCGGAGGCCATCGGCGGAGACCTCGTCGCCGGGGATAGGAACCCTGCCCAGGAGGTGGTACACGAAGCCGCCCACGGTGTCGAAGGCCTCGCCCTCGATGGCGAGGCCTAGGATCTCGTTCAGGTCGTCGATGCTCACGCGGGCGTCCAGGATGGCCTCGTCGGGGCCGATGCGTTCGACGGTCACCTCGCTGCGGTCGTACTCATCCTCGATCTCACCCACTATCTCCTCCAGCAGGTCCTCGATGGTCACGAGGCCGGCTGTGCCGCCGTACTCGTCGACGACGATAGCCATGTGGACATGGTTCAGACGCATCTCGGCCAGGAGCTCGTCTACCTTCTTGGACTCCGGGATGAAGTAGGGTGGCCGGGCGATGTCCTTCAGGCTGGGCGGGTGTGCGCCGCGGGTCAGATAGCGCAGGAAGTCCTTGGCATAGAGCACGCCCACCACGTTGTCGATGGTGCCCTCGTAGAGGGGGATGCGGCTGTAGCCGCGCTCCATGATGAGCTCCATGACTTCGTCCACGGTGGCATCGGTGTCCACGGCCACGATGTCGATGCGGGGCACCATGATCTCGCGGACGGCGGTCTCCACCAGCTTGATAATGCCCCGGATCATGGCCCGTTCCTCGGCCTCAATGCCGCCGTTGGCCCCCTCCATCTCCATCAGGTCAAGGAGGGAGCTGTCCTCCTCAGGAGCCTCTTCGGCCCGACCTTCGACGAGGCGTGGACGCAGGATGGCATGTCCAGACCGGACCAGGGCCAGGGCGGGCAGCCCGAAGATGAGCCGGAAGACCCGAATAAGGGGAGCAAGACGTCGCCCCCAGCGCTCAGGGCTCTGGATCACAAGGGCACGGACCGCGGCCTCCAGCAGGGCCAGCACCGCCAGGCTCCCGGCGACGGCTATGCCGACCGCCGCCCAGGTGTTTCCGGCGACCCGGGAGACAAGGAAGAAGGCGAGGGCGCTGGCAGCGACCACCGCCAGGCTGCGCGCCAGGGCCAGCGAACCCAGGATGGTCTCGCGCTCCCTGCGGGTGTCTGCCTGCGCCCAGGCATGCGGAAGCTGGGCGCGGGCGCCGCCCCTGCCCGCCAGGACGTGCAGGCGGGCCTCAGTCAGAGAGATGCCCGCGTCGGCGGCAGCCACGGAGACGAGGAGGGCGAGGGCGCCCAACAGCAAGACCAGCCCCAGCCAACTATGGCCGTCCAAAGAGGCTCACGCTCCCTTGCTACGGCGGCCTCGGCGGGGCCGGATACGGGCCGGCGCCCCAACGGCCAGGCTATCGGGGGGCACGTTGCGGTTCACCACGGAGCCGGCGCCCGTGGCCGACCGCTCTCCCACCTCCACCGGCGCCACCAGCATGGTGTCGCTGCCGATGAAGGCCCTGTCGCCGATGATGGTGCGGTGCTTGCGCGTCCCGTCGAAGTTACAGGTGATGGCCCCGGCGCCGATGTTCACGTCCCTGCCTACCTGGGCATCGCCGATGTAGCTGAAGTGGCCCATCCTGGTGCGGCGGCCCAGCCGTGCGTTCTTCACCTCGGCGAAGTTGCCGATGTGCACTCCTTGCTCTATGTACGACCCCGGCCGCAGGTGGCTGAAGGGCCCTACCTCCACGTCGTCCTCCAGCACGGCGTCCTCGAGCACTGAGGAGATGACGCGGCAGCGAGCGCCCACCCGGCTATCAGCCAGGAAGGTATCGGGGCCAAGCACACAGTCCCGGCCGACACGCGTCGAGCCCGTCAGGTAAGTGTTCGGCCAGAGAACGGTGTCCTCATCGATCTCCACGTCGGCATCGACGTACACGGTGGAGGGCTCAACCATGGTGACGCCGGCCAGTAGATGCCGGCGGCGAATGCGCTCTCGCATGATGGCCTCGGCGCGGGCCAGTTGGAGGCGATCGTTGATTCCGATGGCCTCTTCCGGCTCGGAGGCGACTACGGCCTCCAGGCGGTCGTCCTCGCGGGCGGCGCTGGCGATGAGCTCCGTCAGGTAGTACTCGCCGCTGCCGCTACGGGGGAGCCGCCGCAGGCGAGGCCAGAGCCAGGAGCCCCGAAAACAGTAGACGCCGACAATGACCTCCGCCGGGCCACCGACGGGGCCCTGGCGGTCCGCCTCCTCAACGACAGCTACGGGCCGCCCATCGCCGTCCCTCTGGAGGCGGCCGAACCCTCTCGAGTCCTCCACATGGGCCGTCAGGAAAGTGAAGTCAGCGCCACTCTCGCGGTGGCGCGCCGCCAGAGCCGATACCGTCTCGGCCGAGACGAGAGGGATATCGCCGTTCAGGACGAGAACGTGGTCGGCGGCGCTGGCCAGGGGTTCGGCCTGGCGGAGAGCATGACCCGTGCCGAGGCGCCGGCGCTGGTCGACATAGAGGAAGCCATCGCCCAGGGTCTCACGCACCTCGGCGCCGCCCTGTCCCACCACGATGACGGGTCGCTCGAAGCCGGCCTCCCGCAGAGCGTCGATCACGTAGCGAACCATGGGCCGCCCGGCCAAGGTATGCAGGACCTTGGGCCGGGAGGAGCGCATGCGCTTGCCCTGCCCCGCCGCCAGAATGACCGCCATCCAGTCGTTCACGTCTCCATCCGTCCTCTTGAACATGAGGCCGGTCGCAGGCTGCCGCAGCAGGTGCGGTAGCCAGACGACCGTGATCAATCAGCTTTCAAAGGAATCACGAGAGGGAAGTCTCCAGCGCAGAGAAGAGCACGCGGCCGTGCTCGAACCGGTGTGAGAAGCCGTGGCTGACAGGGCAGGAGGGTTCTATGGCTGCCGTCGCTATCCGGCGGAGGGTCTTCGTCTGTCGATGACAAAGAGGATACCTTTAGTCCGGTCTTTCCAGGGCCTCGCCGCCGCGATGTCTCGCACCGGACCGCTTCCATACTAGATAGGCTTCTCAGAAGCTGTCAAGAGCAACCTTCGCTCCAAAAGTGATTGACGACCTCAGAGTCGCGTGTTATAGTTAGGCACCGTCGGGGGGTTGGTACTTGACCGTAGGTCTTCCGTGAGGGTGCCGGGATAGCTCGAGAACTCCGCACCAACGATCATATTCGGGCTCGCGAAGTCCTACTCATAGGAGGAAACGGCGAACGCCTGGGCGTCATGCCTGTCGCCCAGGCGCTTGATATCGCCCGCCAGGCCGACCTCGATCTTGTGGAGGTCGCCCCTAACGTCGACCCTCCTGTCTGCCGCGTTCTGGACTACGGCAAGTACAAGTATGCGCAGTCCAAGAAGGAGCGCGACGCCCGCAAACACCAGCATCATGTGGTGCTGCGCGAGGTCAGGTTCAAGCCCAAGATCGGTAGCCACGACGTGGACTTCAAGGCGCGCACCGCCGAGAAGCTCTTGCGTGAGGGCGACAAGGTCAAGGTCTCCGTGATGTTCCGGGGCCGGGAGCTGACCCACCCCCAGATCGGGCGGGACCTGCTGGATCGGATCTACGATAAGCTGAAGGAGATCGCCATCCTCGAGAGGCCGCCGACCATGGAAGGTCGCTTCATGAGCATGATCTTGACCCCGGTCCCCCCCAAGCAGCCGGGCAGGCAGCCGAAGGAGCCCGAAGCGGAGGGGCAGGTGCCGGTGGCCAGCACGGAGACCTAAGCTTGCCGAAACTCAAGACTCACAAGGGCGCCAAGCGCCGCTTCCACGTCACTGGAAGCGGGAAGATAATGCAACCCAAGGGGAACAAGAGCCATCTGCGTCGCCGCAAGTCGCGCCGGGCCAAGGCCCTCTTCAGTGAGATGATAGAGGTCCACCCG
>Ga0315279_10011140_pt1 | contig 10447 bp, 8 predicted proteins | sample YL17G06_20_MG_FD_203694 | JGI IMG/M metagenome (GOLD analysis project Ga0315279, IMG submission 203694) | Sediment microbial communities from Yellowstone Lake, YNP, Wyoming, USA - YL17G06_20 | ecosystem: Environmental > Aquatic > Freshwater > Lake > Sediment | place: USA: Wyoming | collected...
CCCAGCTCTACTTCGTGGGAATACTAGATGAGCCGGCGATGCTTCTTTCTATCCTCACATGGCAACCGGAAAGGTCGCTGGGGTTTTCCTTTCTAGAGCTCATTGGGTCGCTCTTGTTTCCGATTGGGCTTGCTCTTTTCGTGATGAGCACCAGGCGAAGGCCCCATACGACAGCGCTCGTCTTGATGTTGGTGTTTGGCTCGCTCTCTCCTTGGAAAGGTGGAATAGTAAAATTGGTCGTAGTCTACGGTCTTACTCTCCAGCAATTCGGTTGGTCTGAAGTTCGGGCAGCGATTCTCAAGAAATCAAGCATTGCGCTGGGAGTTGCCATTCTGTTTATCCTGCCCATAAAGACGCAATTCCGCAATCTCGGACGAGCCGACTTAGCAGTCCGACCGATGACAGACGCGTTTTTTGGGACCCTTATGGGTCATTCCGGAGAGGTATTCGAGACGTACACGTATATTATCGGGAGCCTAGAACGCGGGTACCCTCTTATGAGGGGGAGCTATAACCAACAGGTGCTCTACCTTTGGGTACCCAGACTCCTTTGGAAGGATAAACCCAACGTTGCGGGAATGGAAATCTATTACTATCTGGAGTGTACCAGGGACCGGGATGGGCCGTATGGTGTAACGGCGTACCCGGCAACCGTATTCGGGACCTTTTATTTGGATTTTGGTCTTTGGGGCAGCCTGCTTTGTTCCTTGTTCTTTGGGGGGCTTCTCGCGTCGGGGGACAATCTTCTGGGGCGCTTGAGGAAGGCCCGCAGCCACACAGGGCCTGTATATTACGTAGTCTTTTGCAGCCTGTGGCTCAACTCGACCTTTGCCTTGTCTGAGGGTGGCGTGCCCCCGGCCTTCACTGAGGCGCTTGTGGCGTCTGCGGCAGTATGTGTCAGCATACTGTATTTCTTTCCGCTCAAGGCACGAGGGAGCGTCTTGCCCGCACGGGCAAGAACCGAACCACGTGTGCATGCCGCAAAGATCTGAACACACGATACCATCTCACGCAAAGAATGCCGATGCAAACAACCGCTCGCGCCTGTTACATATGCAAAGAGACGAACAACCCCATTATTGCCAGCGAGCCGGTGGAGCATCGCTTCGGTCGGCCTCTCCTGCCTGAAGGCGTCTACAACTTCGCCCGCTGCCGCCGATGCTCGACCCTTTATGTAGACAGCAATGTGACCGATGAGTACCTCAAGGATATTTATGCCAACGAGACAATTGAGAGTGCGGGAGAAGCGACGGGAGGGGTTGAACACGCGCAGATGCTCAGCCGTCGCCTGCCCGAGTTCGAGCGCCACTGGGCGCGGATGAAGAAGCTCCGTCCTCCGCGGCCGGGAGACCAGCTTTTGGATGTGGGGTCACAGACGGGTGAGTTTGGAGCATTGGTCCAACAGGATGGCGTTCAGCCCCACGGAATTGAACTCTCAAGAAGCTACGCTGACTTTTGCCGCGAACGGTGGGGAAGCGGGTCGCAGGTCCACTGCGGGCCTGTCACGGATGCGCCGTTCCGCCGCGGGCAATTTCAATACATCACCTCGTTCGAAACGCTGGAGCACATGTGCGATCCGATCGAGGCCTTGTGCCGCCTGCGCATTTGGCTGGCTCCCGACGGTCTCCTGGCGCTTTCAGTCCCCTCGTCCGACTACTTTCATTTCAAGTTCTGGCTGCTGCGGAGGTCGCCGCTCAGTCCCGTGGCCAAATGGGTCTTTGAACGGCGCTTGGAGTTCTACAAGAAGCAAGTGCTTCCCCACACGCACATATACAACTTCTCGCACAAGTCCACGCAACTTCTGCTGGAGCGTGGGGGGTTTCAGCCGGTTTTTCTTGAGCTGACAGGCTGGCATGACCGCTTGGGAACGTTCGTGGACCCCCTGGCCCGCGCGCTGGAGGTGATTTCGGGGTCGCGAATGGGATTGGCGCCGAGCTTCTTCGCCATCGGGACGCCCGGGACCGAAACAGCGCGGGCAAAGCCTTGATTTGGCGGCGGAGTGCCGTTTTGAAAATCAGGGTGAACCTATTGCGACTTTTGCCCGCATTTTAATCGCGTCGGCGAGGGCTTGGCTGCGGCGGCGAACGGCATGAGCCTATAAGGGAGTGCTGCAAATAGACCATGAGAGCCTGTTTCTTTGTCAGAGTGGGCGAAAGGGACGTACTAGAACGTGTCGAAGCCTACAAACAGGACATCGACATCCTGCGCGAACTCGGTTTTGAAGTTGTTCTTTCCACCCGCTGGAAAGAGATTCCCGCCGACGCTGATTTCTACTTCATTTATTGGTGGCAATGGGGATTCCTGCCGATGATGAAGGGTATTATTCGTCGCCGGCCTTGTCTGATTACCGGGGTATTTGACTTTCGCTGGCCGGTCGGGAACTGCGACTATTTTCATCGGCCTGCCTGGCAACAGTGGCTAATGCAGTACTCCTTAAAGCATGCGGCGGCCAACGTCTTCGTCTCCGAACTCGAGTACCGGGAAGTGACGCGAGCGCTGAAGGTCAACAATCCCCTCTATATTCCGCACGGCGTCGATCCCGCGATTTATCGTGAAGGGACAGGGTTGCGTGAAAACTTTGTCCTGGACATTGTAATGATGACCCAAGGAAACTCCAGGCGGAAATGTGTTCCCGAAATCATCAAGGCAATTCCCCTCGTGCGTGACCGGCATCCAGAAGTGCGCTTTGTCTTTGCAGGGAACAAAGGGAGTGATTACGCCGGCCTGGCGCGGATGGTTGCGGAACTAGGATTGGAGGGTGCGGTGGATTTCCCCGGGGTTATCTCCCGCGAACAGAAGGTTAACCTTCTCCAGCGTTGCAAAGTTTATGTTTCGCCAGCCTGGTACGAAGGATTTGGGATGGCAATCCTGGAGGCGATGAGCTGCGGGACTCCGGTTGTCAGCAGTCCGGTCGGGGCCCTGCCGGAAGTGGTGGGCGACGCAGGACTGCTGGTGGACGGCAGATCGCCGGAAGCGATCGCCAGCGGCATCAATCGTTATTTGGACAATGAGGCGCTTCGAGGAGAAATGGGCCACCGTGGCCGGCAGCGGGCGGTGACCCTGTTTCCTTACTCGCGGAGAAGACGGGAGTTGGAGAAGGTCATCTCAGAGATCCTAGAAAAGAACTAGCCGTTCCGGGTCAAAGCAGGCCCGGAGCGGCCCCCAGAAGGGCGATTCTGCTTTGGGATGAGGCGGCGAAACGGCGGCGACAAATTCCCGGAGGAAAGGCCAAGACGTTAGTCCACTCGAGGTAGATTCTCGACCAGCTTTTCGGTTGACTGAGTCATCGTTCAGGACACACAGCAAGCTAGCCTTGCGGTTCAAATGTGGAGTCAGGCAGAGATGCAGCAGAGAGAAGAGGTGAGGTGCAAGAGGGCAGGTCGGCCGTGTTCATGCGGATAGGTAGCCCTTCCACAGGATACATCATGGGTTCCATAGCAAAAGCTCCTTCGAAGTTCTTGACCGAGATCCTGAAGGCTTCTGTAACTGAGAACACTCAGGCCACACGGAAGTTCTTCCAGAATAATAAGACCGGGGTCCTGAGGGCCGCGGATCTTATCTCGAATGCCCCGCTTGCCGGGAAAACATTGTTGATTTGCGGCAACGGAGGAAGCGCTGCCGACTCGCGCAACACATGGCTGCGGAGTTTGTCGGGACCTTCACTCACTACCGGCCAGGATTGCCCGCAATTGCTTTGTGTTCGGATTCGGCAACCATCACGGCGCTCGGAAACGACTTCGGCTTTGACCGGATCTTCGCGCGCCAAGTGGAGGCCCATGGTTTGCCGGGGGACGTACTGATCGTCTTCACGACTAGTGGGAATTCCAAGAATATTCTGTTGGCAGTCGAGGAAGCGATAAAAAGGAGGATGGCCGTTCTGGCGTTGGCCGGAAAGGGAGAGGGGACATTGCGGAAGCTCGTGCCCGACACGTTGCTGGTGCCTTCGATGTCGACTCCCCGGATTCAAGAAGTTCAGATTTTGATAATTCACACGGTGTGCGCTCTCGTGGAGGCCCGTCTCTTCCCGGAGCTTTCTGTTTCGAGGTCTGCTTCTGCTTCGTTGGCAAGGCAAGAAGCCAAACGCGGAGTAAGCCCACAAACGCCTTGAGGTCAAAGAATAAGAACTAATCCCCAGGATGAGGGATCTTAAAGGCAGGACTCGGAGTTCATGAAAAGGATTCTCATCATAAAACTGGGCGCTTTGGGTGATGTGGTGAGGACTACGCCGTTGCTGCGAATCCTCGGGGGAAGGGTCACTTGGGTGACCTCCGAGGGAGCCGTTCCGTTGCTAACTGATAATCCCTACGTCGATCGCTTGGTTTGCATCAAGAAGGCTCCCACCTCGCTTTTCCACGAGAACTTCGATCTGGTCCTCAATTTGGAAGAGGAAGCGGCAGCCGCCGCGCTTGCCTCGAGCATCAAGACCCGCAACCTGATCGGGGCGTATCTTGAAGACGGCAGAGTTACATACACGGCGTCCGCAAGCGAGTGGTTCGATATGAGCCTGATCTCCAAATTCGGGAAGGCGAAGGCGGACGAGTTGAAAACGAACAACCGCAGGACCTACCAGGATTTCATTTTCTCGATGGTGGGTCACCGTTTCCAGGGGGAAGAATACGTTCTGAGCTTACCTTTGATGAAGCACCCGATCCGTGCCTTGGTCGGCATGGAAGAGCGGGCGGGGGATATCTGGGCTATGAAGCGCTGGAGCGGGTACGAGCAGCTGGCCTTCCGTCTGGCGGAAGCGGGATTCAAGGTGAAGTTCTTCCGGCAATATGAGCGACTTGGTGACTATATCGGTGCAATTAACGAATGTGAGTATATCGTCTGCGGGGATACGCTGGCGATGCACGCTGGGTTGGCTTTGCAAAAGAAGGTCGTGGCGATTTTCATATGTACTTCGCCCTACGAGATTTATGACTATCAGAGAATGAATAAGATCGTCAGTCCACTATGGCAGAAGTATTTTTATCGTCGCGACTTTGTTCCCGAAGCCGTGGAAGCCGTATCTGTGGGGTCTGTTTTCGAAGGCGTCATTGCCTTGTCCAAGTCGAAGTCCGGACAGAGCCCAGGCTGAATGGTTCATCCTGGTCAGCGAGCGCAGGTCAAGATCACTACACTCTCGAATTATTGATGCGGAAGGTACTATTTTCTAGTTTTTCCTGAAGTCCTCAGCGCGATTAGTGAGCTGGCGGAGGGGAGGCAATCATATGACAGCGGACAGAACACGACTAGAAGAAATCGTCAGCGGGTTGTACAGCCAGCATATTGCCGTGGTGGGTGATTTCATGCTGGACCAATATGTCTGGGGTCAGGTGGCTCGCATTTCGCCGGAAGCACCTGTGCCGGTCGTTCAAGTCGTGGAAGAATCATTTACCCCAGGTGGGGCTGGCAATGTGCTCATGAATATTATCGCACTGGGAGGAAATCCCATCGGGTTCGGCATCGTCGGAAAGGACGCCGCAGGGCAAAGGATTCTGGAAACCCTCGAAAAGAACCATTTGAACGGATCCGCACATGTTCTTGTGGATGCCTCGCGTCCCACCACGGTCAAAACACGAGTCGTCGCACACAACCAGCACGTTGTGCGCATAGACAAGGAATTGCTGACACCGGTCGATGAGGTCTTACATCGGACAATGCTCGACAGCCTCGAGTCTGAAATGCCCCGATTTGACGCAGTGATCGTCTCTGACTACAATAAAGGTGTGATTACCAGAAACTTCTTTGATGAAGTTGTCAAGTCCTGCCTGGGCGCGAACGTTCCGATTCTCTTAGATCCCAAAGTTCTAGACTTGCGCGCCGTAGGGCCGATTATGGCAATCACGCCCAATGACCGGGAAGCCGAAAGATTATCTGGGATCCCCATCTCCGATCTGGAGAGCGTGGATAAAGCTGGCCGTGCGCTTCTTGCCTATAGCGGCGCGAAACATATTCTAATTACGAGAGGAGAACGAGGAATGGCCCTCTTCTCCTCGACGCAGGCACCCGTACATTTGCCCACACGGGCGCGCCAGGTCTACGATATCACCGGCGCCGGAGATACCGTCGTGGCAATCCTTGCCATGGCTGTCGGTGCGGGTGCCTCAATGATAGAAGCGGCGCAACTGGCGAATTTGGGCGCGGGTATCGTCGTGGGACGGGTGGGAACTGCAACGGTGTCACGAGAAGAGTTGCTCCTGGCTGTCCGTGGCGAATGGCCTTCCGTTGCATGAAACCGATCTCAGACGACTTCTCCGGCCAAAGCAGCTTGTTAGGCCAGTTTTGGGCCATTCCAAATGTAATATACGACACTTGGACTCAATGCCGGCGGGAGCTCGGTGCCGACCGCACTTGAATCAACCAAGAAGGATTTCAATGACGTCGTTAGCGAAGGGTGAAGGCACTCGATGAACGTCCTGCACGTCGTCGGAGCCCGTCCCAATTTCATGAAAGTTGCGCCCGTCATGGCCGCTCTAAGCCGCCAGGCGGGGGTTTCCCAGATCCTCGTCCACACTGGCCAGCATTACGACGTCAACATGTCGGAGGTCTTTTTCGCTCAACTCGGGCTTCCAATGCCCGATATTAACCTAGAAGTGGGGTCCGGCAGTCACGCGGAGCAGACGGCGAAGGTCATGACGAGGCTCGAGCCGGTCATCCTCGAACGGAAGCCCGATATCGTTCTAGTCTACGGCGACGTGAACTCCACCTTGGCAGCCGCGCTGGTTTGTGCTAAATTGGCTGTTCCCACCGCTCACGTCGAGGCAGGCTTGCGTTCCTTCGATCGCGGGATGCCCGAGGAAATCAATCGCCTGCTCACGGACCAGATTGCGGATTTGCTTTTCACGCCCTCGGCGGATGCTGAGGGAAACCTGCTCCGGGAGGGCGTGCCGGCGGAAAAGATACATTTCGTGGGCAATGTGATGATTGACACGCTTGTCCAGTTGCTGGCCCGGGCGAGTCGGGCGGGCCTGGCGAGTGTCCCCCGAACCTACGCGCTGGTCACCCTGCATCGGCCCTCGAATGTGGATGACCCGGCGATGCTGCGCCGGATCATAGAGGCCCTCGAGACAATAAGCCGAGAGCTTCCGGTGCTTTTCCCCCTTCATCCGCGAACCCGCCAGCGCCTGGATGAGTGGCGTATCGAGGTTTCGTTAAACGGCCAGCTTCGCTTGCTGGAGCCCCTGGGGTATCTGGAATTCTTGGCGTTGCAGCGCGAAGCCACCGTGGTGATTACCGACTCCGGCGGCATTCAGGAGGAGTGCACGTATCTGGGGATTCCTTGCCTGACGCTTCGCGAGAACACCGAGCGGCCCGTCACGGTGACCATGGGCACCAATGTCGTGGTGGGCCGCGACATGAAGCGGCTTCAGGCAGAAGTGGACCGTATTCTGGCTGGCAAGGCCAAGCCAGGGACGGTTCCACCGCTTTGGGATGGCAAGGCAAGCGAACGAATCGTCGACTTGTTGGTGGCCTGGCACCAGAGCAGGACGTCGGGCCAGAAAGTATCCTTCCCGACCGACTCTACCTCCTCGCACCCTGGGAGCTGAGATGACGAACGCGCAGAGTTCGCCGCGCAGGCTGGGAACAGTTGTCGTGACTGGGGGAGCGGGTGCGATTGGGACACGATTGGTCCGTCGCCTTCTTGACGACGGCGCAGAAGCGGTCGTAGTTATCGATGATTTGTCGTCCGGGTACGACTGGCTGGTCCCTTCCGACCGTCGCGTCCGGCTGCTGGTGCGGGACGTGTGCGACTTGCCGAAGATCGAATTGGACGTCGCCAGCCCGCTCGTTTTCCATCTGGCCGCCTTCTTCGCCAACCAGAACAGTGTGGACCATCCTCTGGATGATCTCCGCACGAACGGTCTGGGGACGCTCACCGCGCTGCTGTGGGCTCGGGAGCACTCCGCGCGCGCGTTCGTGTACGCGTCCGCGGGTTGCTCGATTGCGGGGCATAGTGTCGACGGGCCGATTCGCGAGGACCTGCCCGTCAGCCTCCATCTCGATACTCCCTATCAGATTACCAAGGCGCTCGGCGAGTTCTACTGCAACTACTTCAATCCTGAAATGCCTACGGTGCGGTGCCGGTTCTTCAACTCTTATGGGCCGGGTGAGGTTCCGGGCCTATATCGCAACGTGATTCCAAATTTCATTTGGCGGGCCCTGAACAACGAGCCGCTGATCATCACCGGCACGGGAGATGAGACCAGGGACTTCATCTATGTGGACGACCTCGTCGATGGTTTGAGGCGCGCGGCGTCCATCCCGGCTGCTTACGGCGGAGCCTTCAATCTGGGGACCGGTGTCCAAACCCGGATCATGGACCTCGCGGAGTTGATCATCAAGACTTGCGGGTCGCGAAGCCGGATTCAGTTCGCACCGCGAAGACCCTGGGATAAGAGTCTGCGCCGCGAGGCGAGCATCGACCGGGCCAAGACCGTGCTCGGGTTTTGCCCGGTCGTCGCTCTCCGGGAAGGCATTGAACGGACCGTGGCGTGGCACCGCGAGAATCGGGCCCGCCTGGCATCGACCTTGAGGTGTGCGCCGTGAAGGTTCTGGTAACCGGCGGGGCGGGGTTTATTGGTTCGCACATCGTAGATGCCTTGTGCGAGCGAGGCCAGGAGGTCATCTGCATCGATAGCCTTGACCCGGGCGTGTATCAGGCGCCGCCGAGCTATCTGAACCCTAAGGCGCAGTACTGCTTCGTGGATCTCAGGTACTGGAAACCAGATTCGCGATTCGACGACGTCGAGGCGGCAGTGCACCTGGCGGCGCTGGGGGGTGTCTCGCGGGCCGCGCGGGAGCCGGAGAACATCATTGGCGCCAACTGCGGCGGAGCTGCCAGATTGGCGGAAGTCGCTCGGTCCTGGGCGAGATTGCGCACCTTGATTCTGGCCGGCAGTTTCAGCGTTTACGGCGCCAACTACACCTACCGGTGCAAGAAGTGCGGGCGCGAGCGGGATGCGTATCGGGAAATTGAGGACTTGGCGAAGAACCGTTTTGAGGTGATGTGTCGCCAATGTGGGAGTGAGGCGGAGATAGTCCCGGTCAAGGAGAGCGCCAGCCCGGCGCCCCTGGAAACCTACGGCGCATCCAAGTACATGCAGGAACTCTGTTTTCGAGGTTTCACGCGCTGCCCGGTTTACATCCTGCGTTTTTCTTCCGTCTATGGGAAACGCCTGCGCCTGGACGATGGCGAGGCGACCATTATCGCGAGGTTAGCCGGATGGATCCGGTCCGGAGTGCGGCCAAAGCTCTTTGAGGACGGCCGTCAGATTCGGGATTGGGTGTACGTGGGGGATGTAGTGGCGGCCGTCCTGGCGTTGCTGGATGGCAAGCCGGCCCCTGCGATCGTGAACGTTTGCTCCGGGAGGCCGACCACGCTGGTCGAAGCCTGTAACACCATTTCGCGCGTGCTGCGGGTGGACTGCCCGCCGGAAATCGTCGCGGGCTTTCGCCCGGGTGACATGCGGCATTGCCTGGGGGAGGCATCGACTCTTCGCTGTCTTATAGGCCGTGATCCCGTGCCCTTCTCGGAGGGGGCCGCGCTGGCCTTCAGCTCTCTGACCTCCGACTCGTAATCACGGGCGCCAATCGGGGGTTTGTTCCGGTAGAAGGCCCGAAGGAGAGTGGAAGCTCATATGTGCGGAATCTTGGTTAGGTATGGTGGCGACCGGCCGTTCAGCCATCGGTTGCTCCGCAGTTTGCGCCGGCGCGGGCCTGACCAGCTCGGTTTCTGGACCGACGGGAAGCTCCACATGGGGCACACTCGGCTCGCGATTATCGGATTGGATGAGCGTGCCGCCGAGCCTTTGGAGAACGACACTCACGTGCTTGCTTACAACGGCGAGATTTACAACTTCCACGAAATCAATCGCCGGTTGCAGGCCGAGGGGATCGAAGTCAGTGGCGCCAACGATGCCATCGTCTTGCTCCATGCCTGGAGCCGCTGGGGGACGGCCATCCTGCCCGAGTTGACCGGGTTCTGGGCTTTCGTGGTGTATGACAAGGTGCGACGTAAATTGGTGCTGGGGCGCGATCAGTTCGGTGTCAAGCCGCTTTACTACTGCCATTCGCAGAAGGGCACTGTCGTTGCGTCGTTGATAGGGACGATCCTGGAAGTCATGGAGGAGTCGCCCGAACTGGACTACCAGGCCCTGTCCGAGTACGCCCGCTATCAGTTCACTTTTGGCGACAAGACGTTTGTCAAACAGATCAGGAAGGTAAGGCCAGGGCATCTCGTCGAGATTGATCTGGAGAGCGGCGAGTTGACGACGAGATGCTATGAAGACATCTTTGCTCCCCCCGGGCAGCCTTCGCTCGAAATCACTCCCGAGCGGATTGCCGAGACCAGGGAACTGCTGGCCCAGTGCATACTGGATTCCACCATCAGCGACACGTCTTATACGACGTTCTGCAGCGGCGGGTTGGACTCCAGCTTTATCACCCGCGTCGCCCGGCCCGAGGT
>Ga0315279_10011141_pt1 | contig 10446 bp, 7 predicted proteins | sample YL17G06_20_MG_FD_203694 | JGI IMG/M metagenome (GOLD analysis project Ga0315279, IMG submission 203694) | Sediment microbial communities from Yellowstone Lake, YNP, Wyoming, USA - YL17G06_20 | ecosystem: Environmental > Aquatic > Freshwater > Lake > Sediment | place: USA: Wyoming | collected...
TCTGGGCAATCGTCAGGTAGTTCGCCAGGCCGCGCGCGCAGCCAAGGATGATCAGCACGCCGCCCACCAGCACGGCCGACTCGCGCAGAACGCGCGGCAAGTCGCGCCGGAAACCGAGGTCGCGATGGACGAAGCACTTGACGATGAACGCGTAGAACGCGGTCAGCGCCGCCGCTTCCACGGTCGTGGCGAACCCCCCGAACAGGCTGACGAACACGACAGCCGGCAGCGCCACCTCCCACTTCGCGTCCCACAGTGCGCGCAGCGCCTCGCCCGGCTCCGGGCGCTTCCACCTGGCGCCTTTGACGACTCCTTCCCTGATGCAGTACATCGACACCAGGCCGACCAGTACCAGCCCGGGGACGATGGCCGCGACGAACATCCGGTCCACCGGCGTCTGTGCCGAGATGGCGTACAGGATCACGGGCAGGCTGGGGGGAAACAGCAGCCCGATGCTGCCCGCTGCTGTGATCGCGCCAAGCGAGAACCGCTCACCGTAGACGTCACGCACCAGGACGGGCAGCAGCAGGCCGCCGAGCGCGAGAATGGTCACGCCGGACGCGCCGGTGAACGTCGTGAAGAACGCGCACACCAGCACCGCCGCGACCGCGGTGCCACCGGGCAGCCAGCCGGCCAGCGCGCGGAATAGGCGGACCAGCCGCGCGGGCGTGCCGCCCTCGGCCAGCAGCGAGCCGGCCAGCGTGAACAGCGGAATCGCCGGCAGCGTTGCCGACGTGACCAGCGAGTAGGCCTCGTCTGGAATCATCGAGATTGGGCCGGCGCCTTCCGCGTTGCCGAAGAAGAGCACGACCGCCACGCCGCCCAGCGCGACGAAGATCGGGGCCCCGAGGATCGTGGCGCCCAGAATGACGATCGCCAGCGGCCACGCCCACGCGTGCGCCGATTCTGCGGGAATCGAGCGCATGGCCCACAGTGCGATCAGCGAGCCGGCGACGATCGCGCGGCGTCCCCACGCGTGCGCAGCCGGCAGCGCCACCGCCGGAGCCGCCGCGTCGTGCCCGCCGGCGCCGGGGATGCTGCCCGACTGCCACCACATGCGGAGCGCGACCACCCCGAAGCCGACGGGCATGATCGTCACCGCGATCCACTTCGGGATTCCCCATCCGAGCGTGGAGGTGAACGTGCGTTCGTTCATGACGACCTGGACGGCCGTCCACGCCAGCACGGCGGTGACGCCGGTGCTGACGACCGACGCGACGAGGCTGCCGATGCCGCGAAGCGCAGCGGGCAGGAACGCGGTCGTGGCCAGCGCGAGGTGGCGCCGCTGCCGGGATGTGATCATCGCGCCGAGGAACGCGACCCACAGCGTCAGGCTCTGCACGAACAGCACGGAACCGGGCACGCCCTGTCCCAGCAACCGGCGACCGACGATCTCGACGATCGGCAGAACGCTCATGATCGCGAGGGCGGCCATCGTGAACGTATCCTCGAACAGGTGGACAACGCGGCCTGCACGCGAGCGGACCGGACCGGCCGAGCGGCCGGCGGTCTGTTCGTTCGATCCGTCGCGACCAACCGTCTGCGGAATGTCGCTCACGGGTTCCCTCACGACTTCTTCCTGGCCCGATACTCGTCAACGAGCCGCTTCACCTCGTCGAAATCGGCCGGCTGCACGATCTCGCCGCGAATGCGCGGGTAGAACTTCTCGACCGTCTGCTTCCACTCCTGGTACTCGGCGGGCGTCGGCGTATACACCACGAGATTGCGTTTCTTCATCTCCAGGATCGCCTGGTCGTCGATCTGACGGATCTCTTTCTTCAGACGCTCGCCGGCGGCCCGCGCTTCCTTCATGAGGATCGGCCGGAGGTTCGGATCGATCTGCTCCCACGCCTCCTTCGTGATGATCGTGGCGCCGATGATCGGCGCGAACTTCATGTCGATCATGTTCTTCGCGAGGCCGAACCACTGGAAGGCCAGGGCGGCGATCGGTGGAGCAGGGAAGGCCTCGATGATCCCGGTCTGGAGGCTCTGGAGGATGTCGCTCGGCGCGAGCGGAACAGGCCGGAAGCCGGCGTCTTTGTACAGTTCCTCGGCTTGCGGGCTGCCCGCCCACGTGAACAGTTTCAGCTTCTTGAACTCGCCGATGGTTTTCGCCGGCCGCACCGAGAAGAACCGCACCCAGCCGCCATCGCCCCAGTTCAGGACGATGAAGCCCTTGGCCTCGAGCGCCTTTTCCAGCTTCGGCTCCATGCGTTCGCGCACGTAGTCGAGCTCCTCGTTCGACTGGAACAGCATCGGGATCGAGAGGGCCGCGCAATCCTTCGTGATCGTTTCGAGCCCGACGCTGGTGACCGCGGCCACCTGGATCTGCTTCAACCCCATCTTGCGCACCAGCTCGGCCTCGTCGCCCAGCGTGCCGGCGAAGATCGTCCACTTCACCCGGTCCTTGGACGCGATCCGCCACTTCTGGCCGATGTCCAGCAGGATCTGGTGCCACTTCGAATCGAGCGGCACGATCGTGCCGACCCGCAGCGTCGTGGTCTGTGCGATGAGCGGCGCTACCGCGAGGCCGACGCCGAGTCCGAACGCCAGAACGAGTCCCAGGCGCCGCGTACGCAGCGCGCGATGTCCGACACCCATGACGTTCTCTCCTCCAGGAACAGCTCGCCCGCCATTGCCTTCAACTGCTGCGCCTTGCGCTGCGCCAGCACGTTCACCAGCCGTGTCTCGACGTACTTGTCCGTGTCGAACGCCAGCGCTTCATCCAGCAGCGTGTCGAATTCCTTCCGGTTCTGCGTCTGAATCGACACGTTCTCGGCCAACGAGACGAGCGGGCCGATCTTGCGACCGTGCGCCAGTTCCATCGCGCGGTCGAAATGCTGCCGCGCCCGTTCGAGACTTCCCCCCATTTCCGTGCCGCGGCTCTCGAAGGCGATCAGGAATTCGTGGATGGAACCGTCATCCCACGCCTCATCGAGCTCGTACGCCCGCGTGATCAGCGCTTCCACGATCGGAACGTCCCCGATCAGATCCGTCTGATCCTTGCCGTTCGAAATCGCCATGCCCCAGGCGGCGGCCGTCCAGTACAGATCCGGCACGTCCGTCTTCACCGTCCTGGTCACCGCCTTCTTGGCGTCCTCCAGCAGTTGCTTCCGGAAGCCGGGGTAGGCCACCTCCAGCGCGCGCAACCCGTACTCACGCCCGCGCAGGAACATGCGCCGCGCCCGCACGCGTTCGGCCCGCGCCCGATCGACGTCCACTTCCTGCAGCGGCCGGATCTCGGGGACGATGAAGGCCGCCGAGTACGACGTGAAGCCGCTGGCCAGCGAACGCAGCAGGCCGCGGTGCTTCGGCACCGTGGGCAGAAGCCCTTCGAGCGTTTTCAACCCGAAGGGCAGGGAATCCTTCACCAGTTGCGGATCATCGTCTGTCGCATACGCCGAGGTGCCCTCGGAGAGCGCATCGGCCATCGTCTTGACGGCCATCCGCTTGAGAGAGCAGCCCGTTGCCGCGAGAGCGACGAGGCAGAGGGCCACACCCAGGACGACGTGGCGGTGGGTCCGCACGGTTCGACACGTAGCAGGAAAGGCATCCGTCATCGCGGGTCTCCAGGCATTGTTCGCACCACTCGGCAGAACCCGCGCATGATACTGCGGGCGATGCGCGCCCGTCGACCGGCAGGGTGGGGGCCGGGCCCGGCATCAGCGCGGAGAACGGCTCGTGACGGCCTCGGCGGCCACCCAGGTGAGTGACAGCACCAGCCGCGGCTCCTTGTCCCAGTCCCGGTCCGAGAGGTCTTTGCCCCTGGCGACACGGCCATCGTCCGAGATATCGAACCCGACCGCGTCGACGAACTGGCCGTGCCGCATCATGAACGACGGCGGGGCGTCGCCTGGCCACAACGATTCGAGATCATCGGCATCGGCAACGACCTCTGGCCCCTCGCGCTGCTCGGGCATGTCGACGATGAGCGTCCACGTCGTGCGGTTGCCCGAGCGCTGCAGACTCGATTGCGCTTGTATGCCGATGCGATCGAAGTAGTCGTGCCAGATGCGCGCGATGTCGGAGAACTGTGCCTCGGTTTGGACGGCGAACGGCCACTCGGCCGAGACCACCTGGCTGGTGACGCTGGTCGCACCGAGCGACCGGAAGGCGAGCGCCACCGGATGCGTGCCGGCCGCGACCGCTTCCATGAATTGCTCCTCCTCGCGCTGCCGATCCGCTGGAGTATCACCAGTCGCATGGATGTCGCGTTCGAGCACGACCCAGCGCACGGAACCGTCCGGCTCGAGGGACAGCGTGCTGGCGCTTTCCTTGACCAGGCAGCCGGCGTTGACGAGGACCGGGACCAACAGCGCCAGTAACGCGGCGAGAGATTTCATCCGGTTCGGCATGTGCTCCTCCCGGGTCTATTCCGACCCTGTCTTGAAGGACGGCACCCGAGAGCACAACCGAACGGCCGTCGAACCGTCGTGGGTCGCCGTAATCGCCGCGCGCCGAATAGCGGCAGAACGTGGGATCAGGGCTTCGGCCGGATTTCGCGCGGTGCCCCCTATCGGCTCGCTCCGCCCCGCAGCGACGCCGGCAATGCCTGCCGCACGCGCTGCCACATCGCGTCGTCGAGAACCAGGGCTTCAGCCTGTGGTGCGCGGTAGATCGTCACCGGAGCGCTGGTGCGCCCGCCGCCGTAGTAGCCCAGAAGGCCCCCGCCGACAGGAAGGCCGACCAGCGACAGCATCATCAATGTCTGCTCGTCGCTGCAACTCCCGCCGCACTGCTTGAACGCGAGAGACATCGCGCTGAAAAAGCCAATCACGCCTCCCGCACTCGCGCCGAGCACCGCGCCGACAACCGACCCACGTCTCACCGTGCCCCGGATTTCGACGACGTCATCGCGGGGTACCCCGACGACATCGGCAAGCTTCACCGCGTGGTCGAAAATGCCATCGCGAGAAACGAGCACCGAGCCCGATGTGTAGGCGATGCCGCCAGCAAGCACCGCAGTCCATTGCGGGCCGATGGCTTTCAGCGCCTGCAGAACGCGGCCGGGCGGCTTTGGGTTCAGGAAGCGCAACACGACGAGGCGCAGCCTGTCGGCGAAGACCGCCCTGTAATTCGACGGTCCGCTACTGCGGACGACCACGGTGACTTCCGTTCCCGGCTCCAGCCGCTCCACGCGGGTCCAGTTTGCAAGATCGGCCGGTCGGTCGCTGGCCGCCGCGGCAGGCGCGAGTGCGGCAACCATCAGAGCGGCGCTGATCGCGGCTGTTGCTGCCGTGTTGATGCGTGTCATCGGTGCCTCCTGGTCGGTGCAATTTGCGCTCGAAAGCGCCGTTACCAGCTAATGCGCCGTTGCGCCGCGCATCGGCTCAGTACGCCGACGGGGCCAGAGGCTCTGGCGCGCCCTGAGCCTCAGAAGCCGTAAGCCCCTGCAGGCCTTAAGCCTTAAGCCCTAAGCCTTGAGCCTTCAGCCGTGCTATTGTGTGCCCTCCATGGACCGGCACGAGAGCACCGCGCTGCTGCGGCGGGCGAGGGAAGGGGAACGGGACGCGCTCGATGCGCTCTACCAGCGGGTCGGGGGCCGGCTGCTCGCCTTCATCCGCCTGCGCCTCGGGCGCACGCTGCGCGCGCAACTCGAATCGCGCGACATCCTGCAGGCGACGTTCCTCAAGTCCTTCGAGCACCTGCAGCAGTTCGAGCAATCCGACGGCGCGTCGTTGATGGCATGGCTCGCTCGCATCGCCGAGAACGAGATTCGCGACCGCGCCGACTATCAGAACCGCCAGCGGAGAGACGCGCGGCTGGAAGTGCCGCTCGAGACGGCGCACGCGGGTGTCGCGGCGGGGATGCGATCCGCGCTGACGCAGGTGATCCTGGACGAGCGCGCGAAACGGCTGGAAGAGGCGCTCGAAGCGCTCGATCCGCACTACCGTGACGTCATCATCCTTCGCAGTTTCGAGGAACTGAGCTTCCGCGAGGTTGGCGCGCGGCTCGGTAAGAGCGAGGACGCGTGCCGCATGCTGTTTGCGCGGGCGATGGCCGCGCTGACGATGAGGATGGCCGCCCATGCCACCGGATCCGGAGCTTGAAGCGCGGCTGGCGACGCTGGTCGAGCACCATCTGCTTCACGGTGAGTGTCCGCCGGTCGAGTCGCTGTGCGAGGGGCGCGCAGATCTGATCGAGCCGTTGAAGAAGCTGGTGGCCGAGTACCTGGAATTGTCGTCGCGGCTCTCGGCGGCGTCGGCAGGCCTGAAGTCCCGCCCTACGGATGATGAGTCGGCAGGGCTGAAGCCCCGCCCCACACCCGGTGACATCGGACTTCGGACGCCGGACATCGGACTGCACGCGGTCGAGTCTGCACCGCCGCTCCCTCACATCGACGGCTTCCGCACGATCGAACGCCTCGGCCGCGGCGGCATGGGCGAGGTGTTCAAGCTCCATGACCTCAAGCTCGATCGCCTGGTCGCCGCGAAGATCGTTCGCAAGGACCAGCGGGCGGTGCGGGCGTTTCGCGAGTTCCTGGGCGAGGCCCGCACGCTCGCGCTCTTCCAGGACCGCCGCGTCGTGCAGATCCACGAGTTCCGCGACGAGGCCGACCCGCCGGTCATCATCATGGAGCTGGTGGACGGCTTCGAGTTGAGGCAGGTGGCCGCGTCGCTCGAGTATCGCCAGCGCGCCCACATCGTCGAGCAGGTGGCCGAGGCCATTCATCACGCGCACCAGCTCGGCATCCAGCACCGCGACCTGAAGCCGTCGAACATCATGCTCGACACGGCGCTCTCGCCGAAGATCCTCGACTTCGGCCTCAGCACCGGCGATCCCGCCCGCGGCCACCTGCGCGGCACGCTGCCGTACCTGGCGCCCGAGCAGATCGATCCGTCCCGGCCCATCGACGCGCGCACCGACGTGTACGCGCTGGGCGTGATCCTGTACGAGATCCTGTGCGGGGACGTGCCGTTCACCGGGACAGGCGAGGAGCAGGTCGTCGCGGCGATTCAACAGGGACGGCCGCGCCTGCCCGTCGAGATCGAACCCGGCGTCCCGGAACCGCTGCAGGCCATCGCGTTGAAGGCGATGGAGAGCGACCCGGCCACGCGGTACCAGTCGGCCCAGGAGATGGCGCAGGACCTGCGGCGCTACCTGGACGGGCGGCCGGTCCTCGCGCGTCCCGTCGTCTACACCTCGGCGCTCGACACGCGCGTGAGGGCGCACCTCGATCACATCACCGAGTGGCTGCGGATCCGGCTGATCTACCCGCACGAAGCCCGGACCCTGACGTCTGCGTACCGCGACCTCGAGGCGCGCGATGACGACTGGATTCTGTCGGCGCGGTTGCTCTCGTACTCGCAGATCGCGCTCTATCTCGGCGCGTTCTTCCTGCTCGCCGGGAGCCTCTTCTACTTCGGGGCGTACGTCCGCGGCGCGTTCACCGGCGTCGCCAGGCCGTTCGCCGTGCTTGGCCTCCCGTTCCTCTGCCTGAACATCGTGGCGTACCATCTGTACCGGAAAGAGCACCGCGCCGTCGCCGTCGCGTTCTATCTGGGCGGCGTCGCCTTGCTGCCGCTCTTCCTGATGATCCTCCTGCGCGAGACCGGCATCCTCGTCGTGGCGGAGGGAACGCCGGGCCAACTCCTCGAGGACGGGTACCTCTCGAACCACCAATTGCAGGTGACGATCCTCGTCGGGTGCGGGTGGGCCTGCTTCCTCGCCTTGCGCACGCGCACCGTGGCCCTCAGCACCGTCTTCACGGCACTCGCGTTCCTGTTCGCGCTCTCGGTGCTGGCCGACTTCGGCCTGCGCGAGTGGCTCACCGCCGATCCGCCTCGCTTCGACGAGCTGGCGCTGCACCTCGCGCCGCTCGTGCTCGTGTACGGCGCGCTCGGCTACCTGCTGGAGCGCCTGCAACGCCCGTGGCTTGGCCGGCCGCTCTACGTCGCGGGCGCCGTGACGCTCGTCCTGGTGCTGGAACTCGTGGCGCAGAACGGAAAGGCCTTCGAGTACCTCGGCCTTCGCGAGTCGATGCAACCGTTCCTTCTCGGGAAGAAGGCCGACCTGGCTCTGCTGGACACGCTGACGGCGATGACCCTGAACGGCTTCGCGATGTACGCCGTCGCGATGCTCGTCGAGCGGCACGGGTCGGAGGTGATGCAGCGCGCGGGGGGCATGCTCTTCACGCTGTCGCCGTTCGCGGCGCTCAAGCCGCTCGGCTACCAGTGCATGACCGGTGACTACTCCCGGAGTTTCGACTGGATCTATCTGGGCCTGTCGGTCGGCTCGTGCGTCCTCAGCCACTACCGCCAGCGCCGCAGTTTCTACTACGCCGGGCTGATCAATAGCGGGTGGGCGCTGTGGGAGATCGCCGACCACAACGACTGGTGGAACAAGCAACCGTGGGCCATTGCGCTGGTGAGCGGGGGATTGGTGGTGCTGGGTCTGGGATACCTCCTGTACGTGCGCGAGCGCAACCGGCGGGAAACGGCGAGGTAAACGGGTACTCGGACTTCGGACTTCGGACTTCGGACTTACACCGTCAGCACAATCTTCCCGTACGCGCCCGGCGCCATCACCGCTTCGTGCGCCTGCGCCGCCTCGGCCAACGGGAACGTGCGCCCGACGATCGGCCGCAACGTGCCGTTGGCGAAACCGGCGACGAGCGCCGCCTGGATGCTTTGCATCTCGTGGGGCGACGCGTTCCACAGCATCACGCCGTGGATCGTCGCGTCGCGCGCCATCACGTCGCGTGGGTTGATCTCGATCGTGCCGCGGTTGCCGACGACCGCCACCCGCCCGCCCAGCGCGAGCATCGTCAGGTCCTTCGCCAGGTTGACGTTGGCCAGCATCTCCAGGATCACGTCCACGCCCCGCCCGGCGGTGAATTCTATGATGCGTTCGACGTAGTCGTGGTTGGCGTGGCTGAGCGCGAGGTGCGCGCCCTCGGCGCGCACGAGTTCGAGGCCTCGCTGCGAGCCGGCGGTGCCGATCACCCTCATGCCGCGGCTGCTCGCCAGCTGCACGGCGGCGATGCCGACGCCGCCGCTGGCGCCGTGCACGAGCACGGTGTCCGCCGGTTGCGCCTGTGCGCGCTGGACGAGCGCGCGATAAGCCGTCGCGTACGTGACGCCGATGGCCGCCCCCTGTTCGAAAGAGAGGTTCCTCGGCAGCGGATGGACGTGCGGGACGTCGCAGACGGTCCGGTCCGCGTACGTGCCCGTGCCGCTTCCGCTGGGCTTCAGCACGTACACGCGGTCCCCGTGTGTGACTCCGCGCGCCTCGGATCCGACGGTTTCGATCGTGCCCGCGCCGTCCATGCCGGGGATATAGGGCAGGTTCGGCTTGCGGGCGTATGCGCCGGCGCGGATGTAGGTGTCCACCGGGTTGACGCCGGCCGCGTGAAGACGAACCAGGACCTGGTGCGGGCCGGGAACGGGATCCGGCACGTCTTCGAAACGCAACACCTCGGGGCCGCCGAATTCGTGCACGACAATCGCCTTCATCGCCATCCTCTCGCCTCGAGGCCCAAAGCCCGAGGCCCAAAGCCGAAGGCCTAAAGCCCAAAGCCCAAAGCCTAAGGCCTAAAGGAAGTACTATACGAGAACGCCGTGCACGAGTGGAGAGCCGCAAAAAGGAGAGACCGACGTGAGCGTTGACAAGACCGCGACCGGCGAGGCCGTCGCTTCCAGGCCCATTCTCGAGCTGTCCAACGCGTTCCAGCGCAGCCGGGTGCTGCTGACCGCGTACGAGCTGGGTCTGTTCACCGTGATCAACGACGAGTGGAGGACCTCGGCCGAGGTCGCCGAGGCGATCGACACCGACGCACGCGCCACCGATCGGCTGATGAATGCGCTGACGGCGCTTGGCTTCCTGGAAAAGCGCGACGGCCGTTTCACGAATTCGCCGGCGGCGGCGCGGTTCCTGGTGAAGGGGCGGCCGGAGTACATGGCCGGACTCGCGCACACGGCCCACCTGTGGCAGACCTGGAGCGGCCTCACGCGGGCCGTGCGCACGGGAACCGGCGCGGTGGGAGACGAGGTCAACCAGCGCGGCGAAGACTGGCTGCGCGCCTTCATCGGCGCCATGCACTGGCGCGCCAGGCAGATGGCTGACGGGTTGGTCGCGCTGCTGGACCTGACCGGCGCGTCGCGGGTGCTCGACGTGGGCGGCGGGTCTGGGGCTTTCTCGATGGCGTTCGTGCGCGCCCGGCAGGGCATCAGCGCGGTGGTCTTCGACGTGCCGAACGTCGTGCCGCTCACGAAGAACTACGTCGAGTCGGCAGGCTACGGCGCGCAGATCTCGACCCTCGTCGGTGACTATCGGCACGACGATCTGCCGCGAGGCTTCGACCTGGTGTTCCTGTCGGCGATCGTCCATGCGAACTCCGCCGCCGAGAACCGCAGTCTCATCCGCAAGTGCGCCGCCGCGACGGACCCGGGCGGGCAGGTGGTGGTCGTCGACCAGATCATGAACGAGGATCGAACCGCGCCGCTG
>Ga0315279_10011142_pt1 | contig 10445 bp, 8 predicted proteins | sample YL17G06_20_MG_FD_203694 | JGI IMG/M metagenome (GOLD analysis project Ga0315279, IMG submission 203694) | Sediment microbial communities from Yellowstone Lake, YNP, Wyoming, USA - YL17G06_20 | ecosystem: Environmental > Aquatic > Freshwater > Lake > Sediment | place: USA: Wyoming | collected...
GGAGGCGCTGCTCCGGCAGGGGTACGGCGTGACCGTGCAGGCCACCGCCGAGGACGGGCTCGACTCGATGCGCACCGGGCGCTTCGACCTGGTCCTGCTCGACGCGCGGCTGCCCGCGATGAGCGGCCTGGTGGCGGTCGAGAGTATCCTGAAGGTCGACCCGCACATGCCCATCATCGTGATCACGGCGCACGGCTCGCGGGACGGCGCGATCGAGGCGATCCGGCGCGGCGCCTACGACTATTTCACCAAGCCGTTCCGGCTGGAGGAGATGGAAATCGTTGTCCGGCGCGCGCTCGAGAAGCGGCGCCTGCTCGAGGAGATCGACCGCCTGCGACAGGAGCTGGCCACGGGGCCGCGCGGGCGGATGATCGGCACGAGCCGCGCGATGGGCGAGGTCTTCCACCTGATCGAACGGGCGGCGCCGGCCGACTCGACGGTGCTCGTCCTGGGCGAGAGCGGGACCGGCAAGGAGCTCGTCGCCGAGAACATCCACCAGCAGTCGCCGCGCCGCGATCGTCCGTTCATCAAGCTGAACTGCGCCGCGATCCCGGAGACGCTGCTCGAATCGGAGCTGTTCGGGCACGAGAAGGGGGCCTTCACCGGCGCCCTGATGCGCAAGACGGGAAAGTTCGAGCTGGCCGACGGCGGCACGCTGCTGCTCGACGAGATCGGCGACATGTCGCCGACCACGCAGGCGAAGATCCTGCGGGTGCTGCAGGAGCGTGAATTCGAGCGGGTGGGCGGGACGGCCACCGTGCGAGTGGACGTGCGGATCATCGCGTCGACCAACAAGGATCTCGCGCGCGCGGTGAAGGAAGGCCGCTTCCGCGACGACCTGTACTTCCGGCTGAACGTCGTCACCATCACCGTGCCGCCGCTGCGCGACCGCCGCGAGGAGATTCCCGACTTCGTCAGCTACTTCCTGGGCGAGGCGAACGCGCGGCTGGGGCGGGCGGTCCGGCGCGTGTCTCCCGACGCGATGGCCGCGTTGATGGAGTACGAGTGGCCGGGCAACGTGCGTGAGCTGCGCAATGCGATCGAGCGCGCCGTGGTGGTCAGCGACGGCGAAGTGGCGACGCCGGCCAGCCTGCCCCCGGCCCTTCGGGCCGGCGTGGCCGGGCGGCACGGCGTCGGCGTGGAGCAGCTGGCGACGCTGTCCACCGCGTCGCTCGACGACCGGATGGCGCAGCTCGAACGCGCGTTCGTCGTGGACGCGCTGACGCGCGCCGGCGGCGTGCAGGCGGCGGCCGCGCGCCTGCTCGGCGTGACCGAGCGCAGCGTGTGGCACCTGGTGAAGAAGCACAGGATCGAAGTCGACCGCATCAAGGAGCGGACGGTGCCGGCGGGCACATGAACCTCGTCGCGTCCGGGCGGGACGGCGACGGATGAACCTCGCGGATCTGATGGTATCGGACCATGCGCAAGAAACTCGGCGAGTGTCTGATCCAGGCGGGCCTCATCACCGACGACGAGCTGCAGGCGGCGCTGGCCGAACACAAGCGCACGGGCGAACGCCTGGGCGCCGTGCTCGTCCGGATGAAGCTGACCACCGAGAAGCAGATCGCCAAGGCCCTCGCCTACCAGCTCGGCTTCCCGCATCTGAGCCTGGCCGACAACCCGCCCGACCAGGCGGCGGTCGTCCTGGTCCCGAAGGAAACCGCGCTCAAGCGCGTGTGCGTCGCCGTGCGCCTCGAGAAGAACGTGCTGACGCTCGCGATGGCCGACCCGCTGCTGTTCAGCCTGGTGCAGGATCTCGAGTTCAAGACCGGCCACCGCATCAAGCAGGTCATCGCCACGCAGAGCGAGATCATCGAGGCCATCAACCGCTACTATCCCGACAACGCGATCACGCGCTCGACGGCGTCGGTGCCCGTGTCCACGCGCGGCTCGTCGATCGGCCCCGTGAACCCGCTGGACGCGCCAGCCAGTCTCGCCCGGCAGGAGCCGGGCTTCGAAACGGGGGAGGCGCCGAGGGAGGGCGGCGAAGCGGCGCCGATCGTCGACCTGGTGGATCTGATCGTGAAGAGCGCCATCCGCAGCCGGGCGAGCGACGTGCACGTCGAGCCGCTCGAGAAGACGGTGGTCGTGCGCCAGCGTCTCGACGGCCTCCTCAAGGAAGTGATGGACCTGCCCAAGTGGGTCCACGAAGGGCTGATCGCGCGGCTGAAGATCATGTCGGGCATGGACATCGCGGAGAAGCGGCTGCCGCAGGACGGCCGGGTCCGGGTGACGACCGAGGACGACACGCAGGTGGACTTCCGCGTGTCGACGCTGCGCACGCTGTTCGGCGAGAAGATCGTCCTTCGCGTCCTCGATCACCGCAAGGGCGTGCCGGCGCTCGACGAACTGGGCCTCTCGTCCACCTCGCTCGAGGACCTGCGGCGCTTCTTCAAGCACCAGCACGGCATGATCCTCGTGGTGGGGCCGACCGGCAGCGGCAAGACGACGACGCTGGCCGCGGCGCTGAAGACGATCCAGTCGGAACGCACCAACATCGTGACGATCGAGGATCCGATCGAGTACCAGCTGCCCGGCGTCAACCAGACGCAGATCAACGAGAAGATCCGGCTGGGCTTCGCCAGCTCGCTGCGCTCGATCCTGCGGCAGGATCCCGATGTCATCCTCATCGGTGAGATCCGCGACCAGGAGACCGCGCGCATCGCGATGCAGGCGGCCCAGACCGGCCACCTGGTGCTCTCCACGCTGCACACCGACGACGCCCCGTCGGCGGTCACGCGCCTGGTGGACATCGGCATCGAACCCTACGTGATCGCCTCGGCCACCATCGGCATCGTCGCGCAGCGGCTGGTCAGGCGGCTGTGTCCCGGCTGCCGGCAGCTGTACACGCCGTCGGCCGACACGCTGCGGGCGCTGAACATGAGCGAAGCCGACGCGTCGGCCGTGCCGTTCCACCACGCGGTCGGCTGCGAGCAGTGCAACTACACCGGGTATCGCGGCCGCGTCGGCCTCTACGAGGTGATGCGTGTCGGATCGAAACTGCGGCGGCTGGTCGCGCAGCGGGCGCCCGAGGACACCGTGCGCGACGCGGCGCTGCAGGGGGGGATGATGAGCCTGGGCGAGGACGGCCTGGCGAAGGTCAAGAGCGGCGTGACGACCCCCGACGAGCTGCTGCGGGTCATCACCGAGGTCCGGGAGATGCGCACGCTGTGCCCCGGGTGCGGCACCGCCGTGGGCATGGAGTTCGTCGCCTGCCCGCAGTGCGGCCGGAGACTGGGCGGGGGGTGCACGAGCTGCGGGCGGGCGCTGCAGCCCGGCTGGAATTTCTGCCCCTACTGCGCGTCGACCACGCAATCGGCCAAGCGCTCGCGCAAGTCGCGCGAGCTGTCCGATCGCCGCGAGCTGACGGTGACCAACGTCACCGAGTTCAAGAAGTCGTGAACCGGGTGCGGGGCCCCAACCAGGACTCAGCCCGTCCCTGACGCCTGACTTCGGGTTCGCGTTTCCGGTTTCCGGTTCCCGTTCGAGGGATCGTGAAGACGTACTACCAGCTGCTGCAGGTGGCGCCCGACGCGCCGGCCGCGCAGATCAAGCAGGCGTTCCGCCAGATCATCGCGCGGTATCACCCGGACAAGGTGCAGCACCTCGGTGCCGAGTTCCAGGAACTGGCGCAGGTCAGGTCGGCGGAACTCACGACCGCCTACAAGACGCTGATCGATCCCGACCGCCGTGCCGAGTACGACCGATCGCTGCTCGGACAGCGCGCCGAGCCGGTGGCACCGGGCAGGCCGAAAGCGAGCGCGCCTGCGCCCGAACCTGCGCCGGCCGGGCCGTACCGCGACGAGGCGAGTGACACGGTGTTCGAGTCGCTTCGCTCGGGGCGCGACGCGCTGCTCAAACGCGCGGCGCTGTCGCGCCTGTCTCACCTCTTCGGCCAGGCCTTCTCCGCGAGCGAGTGTCCTGCGGTCGCCGACTTCGATCTCAGCTGCCTGTCGAAGCCGCACCTCTTCGGCCGATCGCAATCGCGGCCCTGGCTGCTGGCGAAGTTCGTCTCCCGCCTCGACGGCGCCGTGGTGCACGAAGTGTGGGCGCAGGCGGTGCGGGCGAATGCCGTCCACAAGGCGGACGTGTTCGTCTTCGTGCTGGCCGGTGACGTGGCGCCGCAACAGGAACTGGCCGCCGCGATTGCCGCCAACCGGCAACTGGCCGATCCCGGCCGGCGGATCACCATCGTCCCGGTGGATGTTCGCGACTGGCGAGCGTGGATTCCCAAGAACGCGCACCCCGCCGTCAAATCCCTCGCCGCCCGCCTCAAGGAGACCTGACCGGATGAGATGCCGATCGTGGCGATTCCGCCGTTGGGACGGCCGGTTGAGGGGCGCGTTCATCGCGGGCCTGCTCTTCGTCTCGTGCGGTCCCGGCGGCCGGGTGGATCCTGATGCCGCGTCCCCGCGTGTCCCGTCACCGCCACCCGCGCCCGCTGCCCTGGTGCCCGAAGCGACAGCCGACTGGGGTGGGCTGACTGTCCGGGTGGTCGAAGCGAAGCGGATCGCGGGCGTGCTGTCGGTGCAGTTGCTGTTTGCGAACACGTCGTCGCAGCCGTTCGAATTCGGCGACCGGTTTGCCTCGGATCCGGCCGACCGGGACACGCTGGCCGATACCGTCCTCGTCGAGCCGTCCGGCCTGCGGAAGTACTTCGTCCTGCGGGATCGGGCAGGTCACGTGGTCGGCAGCGGGGCGGTCGCGCCGCTTCGGCCCGGCGAGCGACGCCTGATCGCCGTGCATTTTCCTGCTCCCGGGAGCGGCACCCGTATTACCATTCAGATCCCGCACGTGCCGGGATTTCGTGACGTGCCGATCTCATAGAATGTTGCGGGCCCGGGTGGACCGGGTGGGACGCCCAACCGGGCGCCGGCGGACGTCGTCTGAATAGCGGGGGCGGCCGGAACCGCCGCCGGACCGTTCTCGTATGTATTGACCGTGGGATGCGCGAGCCCGCAACCATCGAGTCCCGAGCCCGGTGTCCAAGCCTGGAGCCGAGAAACCGAGTGACATCATGGCGCTGATTGAGACCCAGGACCTGTGGAAGACCTACGTGATGGGATCGGAAGAGATCCATGCACTTCGCGGCGTGTCGCTGGAGATCGATCGGGGCGAATACGTGGCGATCATGGGGCCGTCCGGGTCGGGCAAATCGACGCTCATGAACCTGATTGGGTGCCTGGACACGCCGAGCAAGGGCGGCTACCTGCTCAACGGCAAGCAGGTGAACCAGATGAACGACGACGAGCTGGCGCGCATCAGGAACCAGGAGATCGGGTTCGTCTTCCAGACCTTCAACCTGCTGCCGCGCGCCACGGCGCTGCACAACGTGGAATTGCCGCTGGTGTACGCGGGCGTGCCCGCCAGGGAGCGGTTGAACCGGGCGCAGCAGGCGCTGAGCCGCGTGGAGCTCGGCGACCGCATGACGCATCGTCCCAACCAGTTGTCGGGCGGCCAGCGCCAGCGGGTCGCCGTCGCGCGGGCCCTGGTCAACAACCCCTCGATCCTGCTCGCCGACGAGCCGACGGGCAACCTCGACAGCAAGACCGGCAACGAGATCATGGCTCTCTTCTCCCGGTTGCACGAGGCCGGCAACACCATTGTCCTCGTCACGCACGAGGCGGACATTGCCGGGCACGCGCACCGCGTGGTCCACATCCGCGACGGTCAAATCTCCGACGACGTGCGCCGCGCCGCCTGACGATTCCGACGTCGACTTCGGACTTCGGACTTCGGACCTCGGACGACGTCCCGTCCTTCTAGATCTAGCTAGACCGCCGCCCAGTGACCGCGCGAGACTTCCCGCAGCGGTGCCCGGGATGCGGTGTCGGCGGGCGGGAGGACGAGCCGGGAGCGGCGTCGATCCGGCTCGGGGACCGGCACGGCGGACAGGAGCACCTTCGTGTAGGGGTGGGCCGGTTCGGCGAAGATCGACGCCGTCTCGCCCATCTCGACGATCCGGCCACGGTACATCACCGCCACGCGATCGCAGATCCGCTCGACCAGCCGCAGATCGTGCGCGATGAACAGATAGGTGAGGCCGAGCTGGCGCTGGAGGTCCATCAGCAGGTTGATGACCTGCGCCTGCACCGACACATCGAGCGCCGACACGGGCTCGTCGGCGACGACGAACGACGGGTTCAGCGCCAGCGCGCGCGCCAGCCCGATGCGTTGCCGCTGACCGCCGCTGAACTCGTGCGGATAGCGCCGCATGGCCGCGCGCTCGAGCCCGACCAGCCGAAACAGATCCTCGACTCGCGCACGCCGCGCGGCGCGGGCGCCCACCCCGTGAATCACGAGCGGTTCCTCGACGATGGCCCCCACCCGCATCCGGGGATTCAACGACGAGTACGGATCCTGGAAGACGATCTGCATCTGGCGGCGAAGCTCGCGCATGCGCAGGCGCGAGGCGGCCAGCACGTCCTCGTCGCGAAAGCGGACGCCGCCGGAGGTCGGCGTCGCCAGCCGCAGGATGCAGCGCCCCGTGGTCGTCTTGCCCGAACCCGATTCGCCCACCAGGCCGAACGTCTCGCCTTCCTCGATCGTGAAGCTCACGTCGTCGACGGCCCGCACCCGCGCGCCGCTGCGCCAGAGCGCGCCGCGCGCCGGAAACTCCTTGACCAGGTTCCGGACTTCGACGAGCGGCATCAGGGGTTCTCCCGTGTGACGTCCGAGGTCCGAGATCCGAGGTCCGAGGCCCGGGGTCCGAGGTCCGGCGTCGGAGAGCCGGACGATTGCGGCGTGACGTCTGGGGCCGGACGTCGCAGGTCGGCCATCGGTCCCGTCGATTGTCCCGGGTAGAGGTGGCATCGCACCATGCGGTCGGGACCCGGCAGTGACTCGCCCGGCGCTTCGAGGCTGCAGCGCGGGATGCGAAGGGCGCACCGCGGGCCGAATGCGCAACCGGGCGGGAGCGCGGACAGATCCGGGACGCTGCCCTCGATCGCGGGAAGGTGCCGGCCCTCGGCGCGGCGCGCCACCAAGGCGAGCAGGCCCTGTGTGTAGGGATGCGCGGGCGCGGCGAACAACGCGCGGACCGGCGCCTCTTCGACGATGCGTCCCGCGTACATGACCAGCACGCGGTCCGCCATCTCGGCGACGACGCCGAGATCGTGCGTGATGAGCAGCAGCGACAGCTGGCAGGCCGCCTTCATCTCGCGCAGCAGGTCGAGAATCTCGGCCTGGATCGTCACGTCGAGCGCGGTGGTCGGTTCGTCGGCGATGACGAGCGCGGGGCGGCACGCCAGGGCCATCGCGATGAGCACGCGCTGTCGCATCCCGCCGGACAGCTGGTGCGGATAGGCGCGGGCGCTTCTCGCGGGATCCGGGATGCGGACCGCTTCGAGCAGTTCCACGGCCCGTGCCCGGGCACCGCGCCGCGACGCCTGCCGGTGAACGAAGACGGCCTCGGCGATCTGATCGCCGACGGTGAAGACCGGGTTCAGCGCCGACATCGGTTCCTGGAAGATGAGCGAGATGCGCGCGCCGCGCACCGCCTGCATCTCGCGCTCCGGGATCGCCAGCAGGTCGCGCCCGTCGAAGGTGACGCGCCCCGAGACGATGCGGCCCGGGGGCTGGACGAGCCGCATGATCGACCAGGCAGTGACGGACTTGCCGCAGCCCGACTCGCCGACGAGGCCGAGCGTCTCGCCGCGGTGCACGGTGAAGCTCACGTCGTCGACCGCCCGCACCATGCCGGTGGCCACGTCGAACCCGGTCGTCAGGTGTTCGACACGCAGCAGCACGTCTCCGCGAGACTGGGTGGCCTCGGTCGTGGGCATCGTCGTCCGGTTCGGCACGTGTCTCCAGGCTCCGGGCTCCGGGCTTTAGGGCGATGTGGCACAGCCCTGGAGCCTGAAGCCAGGAGCCGATCGTTCCATCCGCGTGAATCTGCGGATCGACTCGACCTGCGAGCATCCGCGGATCCTATTCCCCGGACGTCTCCCGGTACTCCCCGAACACGCCCCGCAGCCCGTCGGCGATCTCCCCGACGGTCGCGTGCGCCTGCACCGCCGCGATGATCGACGGCACCAGGTTGCGCCCGTCACGGGCCGCCGCCCGCACGCTGTCGATTGCCTCGTCCCAGCCGCTCCTGCTGCGGCTCGCGCGCACCTGCCGCAGGCGCTCGATCTGCCGGCGCTCGAGGTCGGGGTCGATCCGCAGGACGTCGATCTCGGGCGCCGTATCGGTGACGAACTGGTTCACCCCGACCACCACGCGCTCGCCGGCATCGACGGCCCGCTGGTCGGTGTAGGCCGCGTCCTGGATCGCGCGCTGCACGAAGCCGCTCTCGATGGCGGCCAGAGCGCCGCCCCGGCGGTCGATCTCCGCCAGCAAGGCCGCCGCCGCCGCCTCGATCTCGTCGGTCAGCCGCTCGATCGCGTATGAGCCCGCCACCGGGTCCACGGTGTTGGTGACGCCGCTCTCCATCGCGATGATCTGCTGCGTCCGCAGCGCGATGCGCGCGGATTCCTCGGTCGGCAGCGCCAGTGCCTCGTCGCGGCTGTTGCAGTGCAGCGACTGCGTGCCGCCGAGCACCGCCACCAGCGCCTGCAGGGCCACGCGGACGATGTTGTTGTCGGGCTGCTGCGCGGTGAGCGTGCTGCCCGCAGTCTGCGTGTGGAAGCGCAGCTGCTGCGCGCGCGGGTTGGTCGCGTGAAAGCGATCGGCCATCAGGCGCGCCCACAGCCGGCGGGCGGCGCGGAACTTCGCGACCTCCTCGAGGAGGTCGTTGTGCGCGTTGAAGAAGAAGGAGAGGCGCTCGCCGAACCGGTTCACGTCGAGGCCGGCCTCGATGGCCGCCTGCACGTAGGCGACGGCGTTGGCGAAGGTGAAGGCGAGTTCCTGGGCCGCGGTCGATCCCGCCTCGCGGATGTGGTAGCCGCTGATCGAAATCACGTTCCAGTTCGGCACCTCGCGCTCGCAGTAGGCGAACAGATCGGTCACGAGGCGCAGCGATTGGCGCGGCGGGTAGATGTAGGTGCCGCGGGCGATGTACTCCTTGAGGATGTCGTTCTGCACCGTCCCCGACAGCGCGCGCTCGGCGACGCCCTGCCGCCGCGCGACGCCGACATAGAGCGCGAGCAGGATGATCGCCGTGGAGTTGATCGTCATCGACGTGGAGACGCGATCGAGCGGGATCTGGTCGAACAGCTGCGCCATGTCCTCGATCGAGTCGATCGCCACGCCCACCTTGCCCACTTCGCCCGCCGCCAGCGGGTGATCCGAGTCGTACCCCATCTGCGTGGGCAGATCGAACGCGACGCTCAGCCCGCTGACGCCCTGCGACAGCAGGTAGCGGTAGCGACGGTTCGAGTCCTCGGCCGACCCGAACCCCGCATATTGCCGCATCGTCCACAGCCGGCCGCGATACATGGTCGGCTGGATGCCGCGCGTGTAGGGGAACTGGCCGGGAAAGCCGAGTTGCCGGTCCGGCGCCCAGTCGGCGAGCGCGTCGGGACCGTAGTCGGCAGCCTTGGGCGCGTCCGTTGCGCCACCCGGTGTCGGTGCTCGTGTCGGACGGGGCGAGGAAGCCATGGTGGAGCACATTCTACCGCATGCTTCCGGCGCGTTCGCGCGGCCCGCGCGCCTTGACATCGGCTCGTTGAGGCTCGTAGAATTTATCAGCCCCTGTTCCTCCCTTTCTCCAGTTGTCACAATCTGACGTCCGAAGTCGCTGCACGGCGATCGTGTAGGCGGGTTCGAGCTTCAAACAGCGGGTTCCCAACGCCCAGCCGCGCTGGGGATCCTCAACGCGCCCGGTTCTGCCGGGAGGCCATCGGGGGAGGCGAGCATTATGGATGAGGTCACCAAGCGGTTCGCGCGCGAGCTCGCCGAGGCCATCGCTGCCGCTGCTGCCACGGACCCACGGGTCGAAGCCTGCCGGGCCCGGGCACGCGCAGCCGGCTATGAAATGAAGGTATCACTCGACGCCGTTGTCGGGTTCATCAACCGGCCGGCAGCCGAGAACGGGGAGGCGCCGCCGAAGGCCGCGTCGCGGCCCTTCGAGATCAGCGCGAGCGATCGTCGCTTCCTGAGGTCGCTCAGGATCGCGGCCGACGAGACGAAGGAAGAGGTCTAGAAGAGTCGATAGTTGACAGTTAATCGTTGACACTTGAAGTCGGCAGCGACGGCGCCCCGCCGACGGATGCCCTGGGGACTTCGCCACGATTGACTCTCGACTATCGACCGACCATCAGCGACTACTGCCCGATCTGCCTGATCGCTTTCCTGCCGGCGTAGTGGGCCCTCTCGCCCAATTCCTCTTCGATTCGCAGCAACTGGTTGTATTTGGCGACGCGATCCGTCCGGCTCGACGATCCGGTCTTGATCTGCCCGGCGCTGGTGCCCACCGCCAGGTCGGCGATCGTCGTGTCCTCGGTTTCTCCCGACCGGTGCGACACGACGGCGGCATACCCGGCCCGGGCGCCCATCTGCATCGC
>Ga0315279_10011143_pt1 | contig 10444 bp, 10 predicted proteins | sample YL17G06_20_MG_FD_203694 | JGI IMG/M metagenome (GOLD analysis project Ga0315279, IMG submission 203694) | Sediment microbial communities from Yellowstone Lake, YNP, Wyoming, USA - YL17G06_20 | ecosystem: Environmental > Aquatic > Freshwater > Lake > Sediment | place: USA: Wyoming | collected...
GCAAGCTGCTACCTTCGAAGATCGAGTTGCTTCCCCCGCGACCGAATGAGCATCCATTCTACCTTTACTCGAACGTGGAGAAGCTGAAGGCGCTGGGTTTCAAACCGAAATACAACATTGAAGAAGGCCTGAAGAAGACCATAGATTGGATGTTAAAACAGAATGGTTGACATCTGGCTGGACGCAGTCACACCGAAAGATTCACTTCTAGTCTCCTCTCTTCTCCCTCCACTGCATGAAAAAGGCTACAAAACAATCGTAACCGCGAAGACACAAACCCAGACAACCGACGTGTTGGAACTTCTGAACGTACCGTACACTTGCGTGGGCAAGTACGGCGAAACGCTGAGAGAGAAACTTGCAGAGGAACAAAAAAGAACCCTAGGATTTCTGGAGCTTTTTGACAAGATTGGACTGCCGAAAGTCTTGTGGACACACGGCGATGTGGGCGCCATACGAACCGCTTTCGGCCTGCAAATACCCATAGTCTACTCCAATGATACACCTCACGCTTTTCACGTGGCGAGACTAGTCTCTCCTCTGGTGGATTGGCTCGTGGCGCCGCTACCGTTTGGCAAGACATGGAGCAGATTTGGCATCCCAAAATCCAAGATAATACTATACGACGGCGTTGAGGAAGCAGCTTGGCTAAGGGAACCGCCAAAGGAAAGCCTAAAGCTCCCCGAGGAACTGGCTGGGAAAAAGCGGATTGTTCTTTTCAGAAACGCCGAATACAAGGCAGCCTACTGCAAAGACATCAAGATAGACACTTGGCGCCTAATCAAAGAACTCTCCAAAATGGCTACAGTGTTGTACTTGCCAAGATATGAAGAAGAAAAGGGGAAACTTGCGGAAATTGAGGACGTCTTAGTTCCCTCGAAGACGCTGTTGACTTTCCAGATGATCCCAGCAATAGATCTAATGGTCGGAAGCGGCGGCAGCATAAGCCGAGAAGCAGCCTTGCTTGGAGTACCTACAATAAGCTTTCAATTCTGGGACGTAATAGCCAGATATCTTCACAGGAAAGGCTTCCCGATTCAACACGTAACAAGCACTGACAAAATCGTCAGAATAGCAAAGAGGATTCTGGCAAGCTCCCAAAAATTCAAAATCAACACTGCGCGTGCTCTGAAGAAACTGGAAGACCCTGTCCCGCTAACAGTTAAGCTCATAGAAAAGTGCCTGAAGACACCGCAGATTTCAGATTAGAGTTTGAGCGTTCACTTTTTGGATTTGATAAAAGCGTTCCTTTTTGCCTCGTATTCCTGCCTCGTCATCATCTTTTCGGCCGGCACGCCCTTCATAACGGTTTCGGGGGCACGTCTTTCGTTACGACGCTACCAGCCGCCACCACCACAGAGTTCTCGCTGATAGTCACGTTTGGAAGTACTGTAACGCATCCGCCTACGATAACATTGTCTTCTATTATCGACGGTGTCAAACGTACGCTATGAGGGAACCTATCATTGAGCAAGCTACTGTTTGGGCCTATGAAAACATTGTTCCCGAGCTTGCACTCATTTGATATCGTTACGTGAACCTGGATTACACAGTCCTTTCCTATGACAACATTTTTGCCTATATCGCAGAAGCTCCCAACGCGCGTTCCATCGCCGATTTTTGTGTTGTCGCCTATTACAACGTAATTCCAAACAACAACTTCCCTGCCGAATTGAACGTTGGCTCCAGTTATTACTCCTTTTCCAGTTTTTGGCTGTGGCATAGTCTTCCCTTTTGAACTTCATGTCTAAATAGGTTAACAGTTTAATTGATTTTTCTGTTACAGGATGCGGTAGATTGACTAAGGAAAAAGCCCTAGTAACGCGCGCGCTAATTACTGTTAAATGTTTATGATTCGGAGTTTTTGCGCTTAATTTTAAAGTCAAACGAAAAACGGAAGGAAGAGATTAAAGACAAGAGTGTCAAAAAAGAAGTGGAAAAGGTCAGTAAGAGAGCTGAAGCGTTGGAGAAGGAACTGATGGAAAAAACATTTAAGGTGAAAACATCCTCCACTTAATGGGCACTCGACTTGCATTTCAGAATCCTCCCCGCTATTATTCCAGAAAAATTAAAGACGAGATAACTGTTTAGTGGTGCTGTAATGAAGCTCGTTATGATTAACGATTGTGCCTTTGTTGGAGAAACTCTACTCAAGTATATGTCGCCTGATCTGGAAAAACAACATATCAAGCGCAGTAGAAGGTTTTGGAGTAAAACTTTTGGTTTAGCTTCCAAGATTTTGAGGGCGAAAGGAGACGTATATCATGTGCATTACCTTTTACAAGACTGCTACATTGCAGCCCGTTTAGGCAAAAAACCGTTAGTTGGACATGCCCATGGAAGTGATTTAAGAACAAGCCTAAATCATTCTGTATGGGGCAGAATCGTCAGGCATAATCTAAAACATTGCGACAAAATTTTAGTCAGCACACCGGACATTCTCGGCACAGCTAAACGGTACAGAGAAGAGGCAGAATACCTACCTAATCCGATTGACGCTGAACTGTTTTATCCGAAACCCACAGTTCAGAAAGGCAAAAAGAAGAGAGTACTGATTGCAAGCGATTCAAACTGGAGCGTAAAAGGAACAGACATAGCCATAAAAGCGCTGAGCAAGATCAGAGAAGAAGTTGATGTAAGCATCGTTCAACACGGCAAAGATTTTGATAAAACAACAGCGTTGGCTTCCTCGTTAGGTTTAAGCCTCAAAGTTTTACCGAAGACTCCGCATGAAAAACTTAACGAGTACTACTGGGACGCAGATGTTGTCATTGACCGATTTGCACTCGGATCCTTAGGAATGATTTCGCTGGAAGCTATCGCGTGTGGCCGACCAGCCCTAGCATACGTTTCTTCGGAATATCCCGAAAACAAGGATTTTCCATTAAAAGACTTGAGGGAAGAAGAGCCAATAGCGAATACGATAAGCGATTTGCCATCTGACTTGTGGGAAAGGGAATACAAATTCCTTAAGAAGTATCATGACGTGAAGAACATAGAATTACGTTTGCTATCAATTTATGAAGAATTAGCGAAGAAATGATTGAGACCCCTTGATTATTTTAAGTATTTTTGGCGAAGCGCATCCATCACCAAAGGGATCAGGTGTTGTCTATAGACCGCTCTTACCATAGTTTATGAAGAAAAACTATTTTAGTTTAATGTACCAAGCATACTAATCGCTTAAATTGATAAGTCGGTTCAACAAAACTGGATGCTATTTACAAAAAATGAACGAGAACATAAGGGTCACGGTTGTAATTCCAGCGTATAACGCAGAAGAATTCATAGAAGACGCAGTAAAATCCTGTTTTAACCAAACGTATAGACCAATGGAAACAATAGTTGTAAATGATGGATCAACAGATACAACAGCGAACAAAGGTAGAGACTTGGCTAACTCCCTTCATAGAAGGGATTTCGAATCAAGATTATTAGATATTGGCAAGAATATGGGTGCCGCCAACGCCTTAAACGTTGGTTTCTCAAGTGCGGAAGGCGCTTACGTCTGCTGGCTTAGTGCAGATGATATGTTCACAGACAGAGAAAAAATAGAGAAGCAGATTCTTTACATGAAGAGAACTGGAGCAGATTGGGGTTATTTCAGAGATTACTACAGTGGTCAACATCTCTCAACTGCGAGACTCGTAAAAAGCAGTTATCTACCGCGGTTGCGCATTTTAGATCCACTGTTTGTTCACGATTCTGACTTGCGGTTAGCAATGTTGCTTTTTAGAAATCCCATAAACGGAAGCTCAGTGATGATCAAAAAAGATTGTGTAGAGGCATACGGCCAATTTGATCCAATAACAAGAAATGTTGATGCCGACGGTGATCTATGGATGCGCTATAGCGCACTGGGTCTAAGGCTTGTGGCAGCAAAAGGTGCTCCAGTCTTCTACAGAGAGCATTCCATGCAGACCTCAAAGAAAAAACTTGCCATGCTGATCGGTTGCGAGTTGACGAGGATTAGAATACTGGCCACCTTGGAAAAGAAAGGAACCTTGGTGAGACTTGCGAAGAAACTCTCTCCTTTTCTTCCCATAATAGTTGAAACGAATAATCACATCGCTAGACCGTTCGTTTCACAATTCCTGTTCAAGCACATTTTGGATCACAAGAAAGAGTTTGACCGAATATTTCTGAAATATGTTCAGAAGTCTCTAGTCGATGTTAGTAGACACATAAACAATCTCAGGTTGGACATAGAAAAATTCGCTACGGACGCTGAAGCTTACAAGCAAAGCCTAACCTTCAGAAACTTTGAGAAGCTATACATTTAAAAGTTTGAAGAAATCTCAAATAGCAATATTAAGCCGACGATGGTTAGAATGGACAAGAAAATAGTGGTTTTGGGTATTGGCTACGTCGGATTGCCACTCGCTATTGTGCTCGCTAACGTAGGCTACAAGGTAACTGGAGTGGACATAAACAAGGAAGTTGTGAAGTCGATAAATGAAGGCGCAGTAACAATTAAGGAGAAGCATATTGAGACAATTTTCAATGGTAAGAAGGTCAGGAGCAATTTCGTAGCTAGTGACAAACCTTGCCAAGCCGACGCGTTCATCATATGCGTGCAGACGCCCCTAGACCGCGTCAGTAAACTGCCGGATCTGTCCTATGTCATTTCAGCAGTGGAATCCATAACCCCATTTCTAAGAAAGGGAAACTTGATAATAATAGAGTCGACAATCCCCCCGTTCACATGTAGAAAAATCATCAAACCCGTAATAGAAAATTCTACCGAGCTGAAGGTCGACAAAGATGTATTTCTAGCACACTGCCCAGAAAGAATCATGCCTGGCGAAACGTTCTACGAACTAATCCACAACAACCGAATAGTTGGAGGAATCAATATCAAATCTGCACGCCTAGCCAAAGAGATATACGCCTCTTTCGTAGAAGGAGACATAGAGCTTACTGATGACTTAACAGCCGAAATGATCAAGTTGATGGAGAATACCTATCGCGATGTCAACATTGCGTTGGCAAACGAATTTTCACTCGTGGCTGACACTCTCGGCGTCGATGTCAAAGAAGCCATTAAGCTCGCAAACAAACACCCAAGAGTCAAGATATTAAGCCCCGGCATTGGCGTCGGTGGCCATTGCTTGCCTAAAGACCCCTGGTTCTTGATTCATTCTGATCCTAGAAATACAAGCTTGATTTTCACTGCAAGGAAAGTAAACGAACTTATGCCAGAAAAAACAGCTTCCAAAATAAGGCGCTTCTTGAGAAACGTGCCCGACCCAAAAATAGTTGCTCTAGGTCTAACATATAAGCCAGATTCCGACGATCTGAGAGAAAGCCCATCACTTGAAGTCATAAGGTTGCTTCAAGAGGATGGATATAACGTGTCAGCATACGACAATTTTGTCAAAGGCTACGAGTACAAGTCAATAGTGGACATAGCAAAGAATGCTGACTGCATTGTTGTGTTGGTAGAGCATACTTCAATAAGGGAGGAACTGGAAAAGTTTGAAGACAAAATAAAATCCGTTATGAGAACTTCCTTGATGCTCAGAATCGGAACAAGCTATAAGCCAGATACTTTCGACTCGAGGCAGAGAACGCCAGCTTGGAGAGTGCCAGAAAAGCCTTAAAAGAGACATCAAGAAAAAGTAAAACAAAAAAGGTATGGTGATTGATTTACGGCATCCATTTTGGTGATTGGGTCGCACGGGACAATTGGCAAGCCCCTTGTTCGCGAACTAATAGAACGCGGTCACAAGGTGGCCAAAGCCGACTCAAGACACAGTAGTGATCGAGACTATACTAGATGCGACATTTCAAAATACAGACAAGTTGAGGACCTTCTCAGCGCTGGCAACTTTGAATACGTCTTCAATCTCGCAGCCGAATTCGGCAGAAAAAACGGGGAAGATTTCTACGAGCAGCTTTGGGAAACAAACGTGATTGGATTAAAAAACATACTACGGATGCAGGAAAAAAAGAGGTTCAAGCTAGTGCATTTCTCCAGCTCAGAAATATACGGCGAAATGAAGACCCTTGAAGGCTATCTCAAGGAGGAGATCAGCGAGGAACTGCCTTTAAAACAGAATAACGACTATGCCATATCTAAATGGGTAAACGAACTGCAAATCAGAAATTCCATGGCCGCTCAGAAGACTGAAACATTAATCGTGAGACTGTTTAACGCTTATGGACCTGGAGAATATTACACGCCATACCGAAGCGTGGTTTCACAGTTCATCTACAAAGCGTTACATAATTCGCCCTATGAGGTATATCTAGACTACTATAGAGTTTTCATGTACATAAACGACCTAGTTCCTACACTATGTAACATTGTAGACAGGTTCAAGTCCGGAGAGGTGTACAACATCGGCGGAGAGGAATACGTGGAAGTCAAGAAGGTGTCCGACATGATTCTTGATTACTTGGGGAAAGACGATTCTTTAGTAAAATACTTGACCACAGACATGCACAACGTTATCAGCAAGAGACCAGACATAACGAAAGCAAAAAGAGATTTGGGACATAAACCTACTACACCGCTATCCGTTGGAATCCCAAAAACAATCGAGTGGTACAAAAAAGTCTATGTTAAAAACTGACCATGGCTACGTTAGAGTCAATGTAACTTCCATTCGAATATATGTAAAAGATTTTCAAGAATACATAGATCAGGTGATACATATGGCCGGAGAAGTTGGCAGAATGGTGGGAGAGGAACACCCACAAAAAATGATATAGGTTAATGACATCAGCACATACACTTTCGTAGATGATAGGTGACTGATTGTTGGCAACTCACAACAATGAAGTTTCGCAAAAGAGACACTCAAGGAAACAAATTCCTTTTTCAATACAGACTCAGGGAATCAGAATGAGCGGGGAAGATTTGGTTTTAGATATAGGTTGTGGGCACCAATCGCGAGGCGACGTGAATGTAGATTTGTACCCAGGATCCACACAGCATAGAATCGATGAAGCTGGCAACCCAATCGTTGTAAACACCAAATTAATTCCTAACTTTGTAAGAGCAGACGCCCAGTTTCTACCTTTTAAAGATGAATGCTTCAGCACTGTTAGATCCTCACACGTGATTGAACACGTAGCCCATCCGATGTTAATGCTCAAGGAAATGCTCAGAGTATCCAAAGTAGAAGTCGTGGTAATCTGTCCCCATAGATACGGTGTCAACGCTAAAAAACCCACACACATTAATTTTTTCAATTTGAAATGGTTTCACAAGGCTTTCAGTGCGTTCAAAAACGTTTATGCGATCGAAACATCCACCACACAATTCAGATATTTCCCACAGCTATTATTCCCTCTGTTTCAATTACCTTCAGAAATTAAAGTTGTAGTGCGAAAGCGTAAGAGAGGATAGGTTTTCGGTGACGGCGTAACTTCCTACAATTTCTGGGGTCAAAGTGTTACGATGATGATCTCGAAAGAGAATCAGTGTTTATCACGACTAACATTACGTAGAAAACTATGGCCTTAACGCAGTAACAATAAGGTCTTTTATGGTATATGGACCTGGAGAACACCCATCAAAATACAGAAGCGCCATAATCAATTTCATACACTCCGCGCTCAAAGGTGAAAAGCTAACCGTTCATAAAGGAGCAGATCCATTTTTTGACAGAACTTTCGCTTTACTGCTGAAGCTTTGTTGAAAGTTGATAGGGAAAATGGAAGTACAGACATAACCCGACTCAACAGCGTTGGAACGAATACGGTGAATCGCTGATTGCATGTTCTACAGGCTGTTTGACACCCCTCAGAATCAAGTTCTCTAGCTGGATCATAGTTGAATCTAGTGAAATGATTAACGACTCCGCAAGAGGGGCATTCGGCAAGGATATCGTATATTGCTCCCTTTCGGGATCGACCAACCTTCTTCATCGATAGTATCCTTGCTTTGAAGCGCCTGCGATTCTCAATATTCAAAGTAACCAAGGAGTTCAAAAGGACCTGATACTCTGTGCCCGCTAATTTTGAGACATTTACTATTGGATACTTTGCTTTTTGAAAAGCAATCGCGTCTTTGATTAAGCCTCTTTCAACGGCAATCTGGTACAGTTTGGTTCCAGAATACGGGTATATTGGTGTCAACGCAATTTGGTAATCCTGGTGTTGCTTCCACCATGCAAGGGTTTCGTTCGCCGTTTCTTGAGTTTCTTCAACATCGCCAAAAATGAAGTTACCTTGAATGCCTATTTTATGCCGCTTAGTCACAGCTAGAATGCTTTCTATCTGTGCAACATTAGTGTGCTTGTTCATGCTGGCAAGTATCCTATTTGATGCACTCTCTAATCCAAAACCTAAGACAACGCAACCTGAATTTTTGAGCAACTGCATTACTCCATCGTCTATTCGTGCGTCGACTCGAATCTGCGCGATCCACTTCAAGCCAGTGCCGCGTATTCGATTACAGAAGTCAACTAGCCTTTTGGTGTCCATGGCGAACAGTTCATCGTAAACTGCGACTATATTTATCTTGAACCTGTTTTGAAGGTGTTTAAGTTCACTGAAGAAGTCGTCCAAAGAGCGGACTCGATATTTGTTTCCCAGAGGATGATAGCAGAACGTGCAGGAAAATGGACACGACCTGCTTGATATCATAGGCAGCATTCTTGGCTGGTCAAACGGGTAAAGGAAGTGACTGTCATTCGTCATCTGCCAATTCAAATACTTGTCTGCTTCAAGTCCTTCGTAGTCTGGCCAAGCGATTGAATCCAAATTTGCTATGAACTTCTGCTGTTTGGTGAAAAATGGCTGATTACGATTCCAATAAACTAAGCCAGCAACGTCTGCTGCATCTTTACCATGTTCCAGATGCTGGGCGAGGCTTACCACGGTCTCTTCGCCTTCAAATAATATGCCGTAATCTGGCTTCAGCGCCCTAAAAATGGGTTCGGGATTGCTGCTGAGAATGCCTCCACCCAAAACCGTAACTACTTCAGGCTTATTGCTTCGGGCATTGTTTACGACTTGCTCGATTTGAGAGTAATGAACAGATAAACCACCCGTAAGTACAACGTCAATGCTTTTGCTTTTGATCGTGTCGGTGACTAATTTTTTAACAGCGCTATCATAATGATTCAAATTCAGACAAGACACGTCAAATCCTTTACTTTTCAACGCTGATGAGATGTATGCAAGACCCAATGGAAACTCGTAGTATTGACCAGCGCGTTGCACGATCTTTGGAGCAACAATAAGATACTTCAAGTTCATTCACGCAATTTCGTTGATGTTTTTCATTTATCCTTTTACTTGCTTATTATTTCGATTGAAAACCGTTATCCTAATTTCAGCATTATCTGGTTCCAGAAAAATAATTGGCCCGTTAAAGTATTTTCGAATTATTTGTGGCAAATTATGATTGAACGAGTGAGGTTGGACCTGAGGTTTGTTCGGTTCGTAGGGAGGTTCAAACAAAATAATGCATTTCGCAGTAACGCGACTAATCTCTGCTGCGGCGTTTTCAATCTTGTTCGGGAGAATATGCAGAAGCACGAATTGCGTGAAAGCCATATCGAAACTCTTGTCGGGCAGAGGGATGTGATTGGTTACGTCAGCAAATATAGCCTCCTTCAAGCCACTGCGTTTGATGCTTTCCAATGAAAAATCCAACCCCGCATATCCAGACAGTTCCCTTAAGTTCGCTTTTCCACATCCCACCTCGAGAAAGCTCTTGCATCTGTATTGGGACATGACGCTTTTCAGCAGCGCAATCATCTTCTGCTTGAAACCGCTGTCCCATTCGTCATGCTTAAGCCCAAGCTTCCAGCGCGTATTCCAGTATTTGCGCTCATCTCCGTAGCCGGTTATGTATTTGAGAAAAACTCGTTTAATGAACTCCGCCATATGAATTTTCGCTCCAACACTATGTGCGTGTTACAACAATAACTTAAAACTTTTCCAAGCGAATCTTCTTTACGCAAGGCAAAATATCCTAGCTCAAGCAGGGACAATGATTGGCAATCAAGGTTCAGAAATTTGACGCTTTGCCAACGGCAGATCAACTGTCAACGTGAACCAGCCTTCTACAAACAATACGACTTCTAGGGTTGTAGCGTTTGGGTTCAACTACAAACAGTGAGTTCTTCCAATTTACTTAAATGTGGAAAGACAATAGACACCATGCAAGAACAGGTGCTACCGTCTAAAATGCAACAGGAGAACGTGTTGGCGAGACTAAGAATAGATGTTGACTATCCGTATCCATCAAGAATCAAAAGTTTCCTTTGCGTAGGATTAAACATTAAAACACACAAAGGCTATTTGAAAAATAGTAAAATTCTTGCAAGGATGGTTAACGAGTCAACAAAGAATGTTAAAGCCTACTGGTTTTTCACGCCGAAAACGATTCCTGACAAGGAATTGCTAGCATTAATAGACAATAGCAGACATGAAGTTGCCCTTCACATCGCAAACGACCCATACAAGGAATTGGAACTCCTAG
>Ga0315279_10011146_pt1 | contig 10444 bp, 9 predicted proteins | sample YL17G06_20_MG_FD_203694 | JGI IMG/M metagenome (GOLD analysis project Ga0315279, IMG submission 203694) | Sediment microbial communities from Yellowstone Lake, YNP, Wyoming, USA - YL17G06_20 | ecosystem: Environmental > Aquatic > Freshwater > Lake > Sediment | place: USA: Wyoming | collected...
ACGCAAAAGAAGACATAAACGAAGCCGAAGAATTCTTAAGTGAAATGAAGAGGTTTCTTATTCAAAATCACGGCATCACGTTTTCCTAAAAGTCCTATCCTGACATACCTGCCCGTTTCCAAATCCATCGAAGAGCAACAAATGCTTTATCAGATGGAAAATGAAAGATTTATATTCCGCAATCCGTAATTTGACTGTCGCCCCATCTCCCTTTCTCCGAGTCCCCGTGTCTTGTTTTCTCCCTATCTATTTTCTTGCCCAGGTTTTCAATTTCATTGATTTTTTATCCCAATCTGGTAAACTCGTACCAAAATCAGAGCACCTTATGAAGATAATGACGGTCATGTTGAGAAATTCTCTAATTAGGAACACTTGAAGCATGCCCAGGTTATCACTTGCTAAACTTGAACGGTATCTCTACGCTGCTGCGGACATCCTCCGCCCGCGCATGGATGCTGCTGAATATAAGGACTACATCTTCGGTATGCTTTTCCTGAAGCGCTGTTCAGATGTCTTCGACGCCGAGCGCGAGAGGCTTATCGGTCGCAAAATCGAGGAAGGCATCGTACGTGAGGTAGCCATCGAGCGATATGGTAACAATCCTGACTTCTATGATAGTTTCTTCGTCCCGCCGGAGGCGCGATGGAATGAGCATATAATCCCAAATCTCAATGCTTCGAACATTACAGAGACTCTCGACAAGGCTCTCGGAGCCCTGAGCGACCGCAATCCTTCCCTGGAACACGTCCTCGACCATATCCATTTTCAAAAAATGGCAGGGGGTAAGCGAGTTCTTACCGATGAGGACTGCAAATCTCTTGTGCGGCACTTCAATCGCTATCGACTCCGAAACGAAGACTTTCAATTCTCAGATCTACTCGGTGCAGCTTACGAGTTCCTGATCAACATGTTTGCCGAGTCTGCAGGTAAAAAGGGTGGAGAATTCTATACGCCCCGTGATGTTGTCCGGCTTATGGCGCGCTTGCTTAAACCGCGTGAAGGCATGAAAATTTACGATCCCTGCTGTGGCTCAGGCGGTATGCTCATCTTGAGCCGCGAGTTCGTTGAAGAGAGTGGAGAAGATACCACAAATTTGCGCCTTTATGGCCAGGACAATGGCCACTCTGCCTGGGCTATCTGCAAGCTCAATATGATCCTCCACGGTATTCATGATGCTGACATTCAGCGCGAAGACACACTACTACATCCGCTCCACCGGGAAGGTGGCGAACTGGAGCGGTTCGACCGTGTGATCACAAATCCGCCATTCAGCCAGAACTACACGCGCTCGGAAATGGAGTTTCCCGAACGTTTTGACTGGGGATGGTGTCTCACCACCGGAAAGAAGGGGGACCTCATGTTCGCCCAGCATATGCTGGCAGTCTGCAAGCCCGGAGGCATGGTGGCAACTGTCATGCCTCACGGTGTTCTTTTCCGCGGCGGCGAGGAGAAGAAGATTCGCCAGAAATTTGTCGAGCAGGATCTGATCGATACCATTATCGGCTTGCCACCAAACCTATTCTATGGTGCTGGCATCCCCGCCTGTATTCTTGTTATGCGACCGAACTTATCTAAGAAGGCACCCAATCCGAACAAGCCACAAGAACACCGCGGCAAGATCCTGTTTATCAATGCTGATGCTGAGTATTATGCTGGACGCGCTCAGAATTACCTTCGACCCGAGCATATTGAAAAGGTTGTTTCCACCTTCGATCGCTACGATGACGTAACTGCATACGCCCGAGGAGTAGATCTTGACGAAATCCGCGCAAACGATTTCAATCTTAACATTCGCCGCTATGTAGACAATTCACCTCCTCCCGAGCCCCACGACGTACGTGCTCATCTTCATGGTGGCGTACCCGTAGCCGAGGTTGAAGTGAAGCACGACCTTTTCGCAAGTCTCGGCTTCGATCCGAGCCACACCTTCATCCCGCGAAGCGAAGACAACCGTTACTTCGACTTCTCACCGTCAATTACCGCCCGATCAGTATTTCGCCAATTGGTTGAAAGCGATTCCGGTGTGCTTGCCCGCGCACAAACGCTGCATGATGCTTTCGCTGAATGGTGGACGGAACATGCGCCGCATTTGGCTCAACTTCCTGGTGGACGGGGTCTGAATACTGAACGCACCGAGTTGCTTGAATCCTTCGTCGCTGCCTTGGAACCTCAAGGAATGCTCGACCATTTCAAACTCGCCGGAGTCATCGCAACATGGTGGGCCGAGACCCTTCCGGATTTGAAGACGCTCCTTGAAAACGGGTTTCCTGCTGTGATTGATGGGTGGGTGGATGCTATCGCTGATGCACTGGAGGAAGACGAGGATGGCGGCCCGGCCTTTGACCCGTTTGGCCACAAACTCGTCAGGACCTTGATGGCCGATGTCATCGAAAGGATCGCTAATGCCAAGTCGGACATTGCGAGTCTGAAGACCGAGAAGGAAACATTCGAACAGAGCAACCAGCCAGAAGATGCCGATGAAGAGGAACTGGCGTCATGGAACTATGCCAAGGACCTCGAACGGCAGATCAAAGAACTGAAGGGTGAACACCGAAACGCATTCAAGGAACTGAACAAATTGGAAAAGGTCTCGCAGAAGGAGAAGGCCACGGATGCCGACCGGACAGCATTCTCACAAGCAAGGACGCGACTTGAACCGGTGTTCGACCAACTTGTCACTCTCGAAGGAGCACTGTCACCTTATGAGCAAATCAAGAGACAACTCGCAGAGGCCCGCGCTCGTTACCAAAGTTTGGTCGCAACTTTCATCGGCCAATTAAAAGCAAGATGTTCTGTGAAGACAGACGACCAGAAGCAGGCCCTCGTTCTCGATCTCATGGCTGAAGATGCAAAGTCAGGCCTTGATGCCGTTGTCGCAGCCAGGCGGCAGGAACTTATCCGCTTTCTGGAAAATCTTTGGGACAAATATTGGGTCACCATTAAAAGCATTGAGAATGATAGAGACGAAACAACGAACAATCTTTTCAAACTCTTAAGGAAGATCGGTTATGAACAGTGAGCTACCCTCTGGATGGGTCAAATCTCAGCTTTTTAATCTGGCTGCCGACAAACCGTTTGCAATTGTTGACGGACCCTTCGGAACTCAATTACACCATGACGAATACGTTTCTGATGGAGTGCCAGTTGTAAGGATTGTAAATCTTTCTTATGATGGGCGATTTCTTAATGATGATTTGGTATTTATAACAGAGAAAAAGGCAGAGGAATTATCTCGGAGTATTGTCAACCCAAATGACATAATAATTGCAAAAACCGGTGCTACAATTGGTAAATTAGGAATGTTCCCAGAGTCTTACGAACGTGGAATAATTGCTTCAAGCTGCTTGAAGATTACACCTAATTCCAACCTTATTAATCCAAAATATTTATTACACCTGCTTACTTCTGAATATGGTCAAAGGGGGATAGTCAATGGAGCAATTGGTTCAACAAGGGCTACGATTAACATAACTCCTTTTGGAAAAATAGAAGTATACCATCCAATCGATACTAATGAGCAAAGGCGTATCGTAGAAATTCTTGGTACTATAAGCGATGCAATCCGGAAGACAGAAGCGTTGATTGTGAAGCTGAAACAGATACGCGCCGGTCTTCTCCACCACCTCCTCACCTGTGGCCTCGACGAAAACGGTCAGATCCGAAACCCAATCACCCAACCTGAACAATTCAAAGACTCCTCCGTCGGCCCCATCCCAAAAAGTTGGCGGTCAAGGTCATTATGGGAGTTAGTGCCTATTGCAGAATATGGCATTTCAAGTCCCCTGTATGACTCGGGAAAAACGCCAGTGCTCAGAATGAACAATTTGAGTGATGGTGAAGCCTCCCTTACAGATCTAAGATTTACCAATGCCGAAATCCCAGAAGACTTAATTTTAAGGCCCAATGACGTGCTCTTCAATCGCACGAATAGTATGGTTCATGTTGGGCGGACGGGCATTTGGCGTGGACAAATCGAGCGTGCTACATTTGCTTCTTATCTTGTTAGGTTAACCCCAAACCTTGATTTGCTGACTCCCGAATACCTCAACCTGCTCCTCAATTTACCGGAGGCACAGATCAAGATGCGACGATTTGCAACTCCGGCGGTTCAACAGGTTAACATCAATCCAACGAACCTTCGAAAGATAGTTGTTGCGGTACCGGATGATTTACAAGAACAAATATTGGTGGTTGACCGTATTTCCGACGTCTCAGGGAACATTCGGCAGAGACAGATTATTCTAACTAAACTGCAATCGCTCAAACATGGTCTCATGTCTGACTTCCTTACCGGGCGCGTGCGCGTGCCAGAAGGAATCATATGAAAGCCAACTGGGAATACGATCTCGTTGAACAGCCTTTTTGCCAGCAGCTAAAAGTGATGGGGTGGCAATGGCTGGAGGGGGATACTGACGTTCCTGAATTGACCGAACGGATAATTTTCCGTGAGGTCTTACTCAAGGACAGGTTGAAGGTAGCCCTTCGGCGCATCAATCTTGGCCCAGACGGGCAGCCCTGGCTCGATGATGCAAGAATTGAAAGGGCGGTTCGAGAACTGGAACATCTTGGCGCCCACCGGCTTATGGAAGCGAACCAGGCGGCGACGCAACTTCTATCGCAGGGTACGTCCACTGAGGGCCGACCGGAGTGGGACCGGGGTCGGCCTCAGCCGGTTCGTTTCATTGACTTCGACAACTGGCAAACCAACGACTTTCTCGTCATCAATCAGTTCAAGGTTGAGCTTTCGAGTGGCCGCGGGCATGTGATTCCGGACGCAGTGCTGTTCGTAAACGGCATTCCGTTGGTGGTGGCAGAATTCAAAAGTCCCGGGATAGAGAACCCACTCGGTGAGGCCATCAACCAACTCCTTCGCTACTCGAACCAGAGGAAAGAGCTATATCCAACGCAGTTTACCGACGATGAGGGAGTAGAACGACTGTTCCATTACAATCAACTGCTTGTTACCAGCAACTTCTTTGAGGCCCGCGCAGGCACTATTGGTACACCGCCGGAAGTTTATCTGGAGTGGGCAGATACCAGTCCGGTACCGCTTAGCACGGTAGCGGAGGAGTTGGGCGTAATACCACGGAACACCGACGAAGAAGAAGCGGCCCGGGATCTGAGACTGGTGGGACGTGAAAAGGCGGACCGTCCTGGCATTCCTCTCTTCTTTCGCACACCGGACCAGCGACCAGAGGCATGGAGGCAGGCAAACATCACCTTGCACAGCCAGCAAGTACTTGCGGCTGGTATGCTTCGCCCGGTGCATCTGCTCGATCTTATCCGCAACTTTACTGTCTTCCAAACGGATGAAGGCCGGACGCGCAAGGTGGTGGCGCGTTACCAACAATTCAGGGCAGTCCACAAGTCCATTGCCCGTCTTCAGGAGGGTCGAACTCGCAGGCAGGGAACGGAGCGCGATGAGCGGGGTGGCATCATCTGGCACACCCAGGGATCGGGGAAAAGCATCAGTATGGTTTTCCTCGTGCGCAAAATGCGAACCCTGGAGCGGTTGAAAAAGTTCAAGGTCGTAGCCGTCACCGATCGTTTTGATCTCGAACGCCAGCTCCGAGAAACAGGAGCATTGACTGGGGAAGCCATACGACCGTCAGACCGTGATATTGAGCGACGCGAGTCACCTACCGCGCGCACGCAGCGTATCCTACGGGAAAACACCCCGGATATCGTATTCGCGATGCTCCAGAAGTATCAGGATGTAGAACGGGTCGCCGCAGGCGGTGAAACCGTGGCAATGACGATTGTTCGCAAAGAAAAAAAGCCAGGCAAGGAGAGCCCAATTACCGAGCGCGAGGTGACATTCGAGGAAAGCATCCACTTCGAAGACTTCCCGATGCTCAACGAATCGGAGGATATCCTGGTGCTGGTAGATGAAGCCCACCGCTCACATACGCGAACCTTACACCGAAACCTTCGCCGGGCACTACCAAACGCAGCTATCATAGGTTTCACTGGAACACCTATTTTCAGCGAGGAGAAGACCGAGACACGGGAAATCTTCGGTGAGTTCATTGATCAATATATCCTCCAGGAGGCGGAACTTGATGGCGCCACTGTTCCAATTCTCTATGAAGGCCGGACGGCGGAGGGGTATGTGAAAGACGCCCCAGGGCTTGATCAGCTTTTCGAAGATATGTTCCGCGACTACACAGCAGAGGAGTTAGCGGTCATCAAGGCCAAGTATGCTACCGAAGGAGATGTGCTGGAAGCACCCCTGCTCATTGAAAAGAAAGCTCAGGATATAATACGACACTATGTGGATGTCGTGCTGCCAGAAGGATTCAAGGCTCAGGTGGTGGCTACGAGCAGGGACGCAGCGTGGACTTATTTTGGAAAGCTGGATCAAGCGCGCTTGGAACTCGTGAGAGAACTGCAGGACCTGCCGGCGAAAACAATATCTTTACCCGAGGGGGAAGTTGAAAAGCTGGACAGTAACACACGATTCCTGGTACGAGCGCACCGCTACCTGCCGATGCTCCGGGCTTTGGAAATTGCCCCAATCTTTTCAGCATATCACAACGATCCTGAAGAACGCTGGGACTATACCGATAAGGTAAAACAGGAGGAAAGGATAAGACGCTTTAAGCGCAAGCTCTGTATCGAAAAGTCAGATAACACTGATCCCCTGGCAATATTGGTCGTGATGAACATGCTTTTGACGGGATTCGACGCTCCAGTTGAACAGGTCCTTTATCTCGACCGCAAGCTGATTGGACACGATTTATTGCAGGCGATTGCTCGTGTAAATCGCACGGCAGCAAGAAAGCGTTGCGGCTACGTGGTCGACTACATTGGAGTGGCGAGGCACCTCACAGAGGCCTTGGCCGATTACGATGGCCAGGATATCACGGGCGCTCTAATCAATATTAGCGAAGAACTACCGAAACTGCTTGACCGACGAGCACGGGCAGTGGCTGTCTTCACCGACCGGAGCCTCTCTGATTTGAAAGAAGAGGTTACAGCCTGCGTGGAACTGCTTGAGGATCTCAGGATTCGGGCCGATTTCATCAACAAGGTCCGGCTTTTCTATGAGTCGCTGAACATTCTGGAACACCGTCCGGAAGTGCCCAGTGATGTGTTTCGTGACGCAAAACTCCTTGGCTTCATAAACAAGGTGGCAGCCAATCTCTACCGGGACCCCGCGCTCAATCTCCTCGGTGTGGCGGAGAAGGTGAAAGCCCTAATTGATGCCCATGTCACTGCCCGCGGTATCGACCCAAAGATCCCGCCAATTGCTATCACCGATGCGAACTTCGAGGAGCTTGTGAGCCGCCATCTAACAGCCCGAAATCGAGCCGCTGAGATGCAGCATGCCGCCCGTTATCATATCATCAGCTTTTCGGCGTTGAATCCTGCTTATGCACGAAAGATGAGTGAGAAACTGGAAGAGATTCTCAAGAAATTTAAAGATGACTGGGATGCTTTGGAGAGGGAGCTCCGACGATTTATTCAGGAACTTCGCAAGGGACCGACTCCGATCCCCGGTGCCCCCAATATCACGATGCCCTTTGTTTTGCTGATCGCTGACGAGCTCGGGGGCTGGGATTCTCTCAGCGATAGTCAAAAAGGTAAAGTGGTTCAGGTCACGGTAGAGATGGTGGAACGCATCCAACAGGAAGTGAGAAAAGTTGGCTTCTGGCGAAATCTTTATGCCCGGGAGGTGTTGACAAAGGCTCTGGTTCGGGACCTTGACGCGAGCCGTTTTTTCCCGGCTGGTAAAGAGCGAGACCTTGCCCAGCAGCTTGTTGCCCTGGCTAAAGAAAACCACGAGAATTTAACGCGATGAATTCAGAATTGTTAACCGCGGGAAGACTTACTTTTGAGGTGCATCGCAGTAATCGGCGGCGGACTCTGGGAATTAGTGTGGGCCGGCGGGGAGAATTGTATGTATTCGCTCCGATTGCAACCTCTATGGAGGAGATTTCTGCTTGGGTCGAAAGGAAGCTGCTATGGGTCTATCGCAAGTTATCCCTGAAACAGGGGAAGTCTCTAAACGATTCCCGGCCGGAGTTTGTCACGGGTGAGAGCTTTAGCTACCGGGGGCGGACATACAAGCTGAAAATTGTTGATGAACAGAGCGAGGCGTTACGGTTTGCAGGCAACACCTTTCTGCTTCGTCGAAATGCTCGACACAATGCTGAGAAGTACTTCCAGGCCTGGTATCGGTTTAATGGCTTGTCATGGGTTGAGGGGAGAGTCTGCGAATATGCACGGCGCGTGAATGCTTCGCCCACCAAGGTAGCTGTCCGCGAACTTGCATACCGATGGGGATCTTGCACCCGTCGGAGAATTATTACTTTCCACTGGAAGTTATTCCAGCTACCAGCCCGACTTGTGGACTATGTGATTGTTCATGAGCTTGTTCATCTCGTAGAACCCCATCACGGACCAAAGTTCTGGGCTTGCTTAGAACGGGCCTTGCCTGACTGGCGAGAACGAAAGGAACAGCTGGCTCAATGGGCGCCTGAGTACCTGCGTTTTAGAGAGTAATGGAGCCGAAGGATAGATACCACAACGCCGCTCTGCGGATCGAGCTTGATGCCTATTATGCCAAACTTTACGGCCTTACTTGCGATAAATTGCGTTATATTCTCGATCCGAAGGATGTTTATGGCCCCGATTTCCCCAGCGAGTCCTTTCGCGTCCTCAAAGATAAGGAAGAGAGGGAGTTCGGCGAATATCATATAAGGCGGCTGGTTTAAACTTGAATTACCATGGGTCTAAAAGATAAAAAAACTGCTGAGCGTTACGATGTGTCTGAATTGGTGGAGGCCCAGTTCGAACCTGGCTCCAGTAGCCGAGTGCTGAAGAATCTGTTTGGAATCAGACGCAAGCGCGTAATGAATCATGTGGAGTTATAAGAGCAGCTTTAGTAGGTAAAAGAATGGAGACAAAAATGGATTTATCTGAGCATTACAATGTTTATTGCGATGAAAGCTGTCACTTAGAGAACGATCATCAAAAAGTAATGACTCTTGGTGCTGTATGGTGTGCAACGGAAAAAGTAAGAGAGATTTCCATTAGGATTCGAGAAAAGAAGATTCAACACGGTTTGAAGGTCGACTTTGAAATAAAATGGACAAAAGTTTCTCCGGCTAAAGAAAGCTTCTATCTGGATATTGTGGACTATTTTTTTGATGTGGATGATCTTCATTTCCGGGGGTTGGTTGTTCCTGATAAGTCTAAACTTCGTCATGAGGTTTTCTTACAAAGTCATGATGACTGGTATTACAAAATGTATTTTGAAATGCTCAAATTGATCCTCAATCCTAAGGCACATTATCGGATTTACTTGGATATGAAAGATACCCGAGGGGGAACCAAAGTGGAAAAATTGCATGAAGTGTTGGCAAACAACATGTATGACTTTTCTAGAAAGATCATTGAGCGAGTTCAGATTGTAAGGTCTCATGAAGTGGAGCTTCTACAGATGGCCGACCTTTTAATCGGTGCGGTCTCATACGCAAATCGCGAGCTTTCTACAAATGCTGCGAAGGTCAATCTCGTAAATCGAGTCAGAAAGAGATCCGGATATAAACTTACTCAATCGACTTTATCGACGGAAAGCAAGTTTAATATTTTCCGCTGGCAGGCATCGGAGACACAGTCGTGACAGAAAAAATTGATTGGCTTCCCCCATTTGTTCTTCTTGAAGATTATGGGGGCAACTGGGACAAGTATCTTAATGTATTGTATAAGTTTTTTAAGGAAGATTTTATTGACAGTTCACCCACACTGGAGGGAATGAGGGTTGCGCTTAAACGTCATCCTATTGAGAAAGGGAAAGAAGCCACATTCTGGCACCTAATATCCGAAGGAAAATCAGAAAAGGATCGTTTGCCAGATTTAAGAAGATGCGAGAGGATTCGATGGCCTCGACCAATCATTGAGCATTATAATCAACCGGCAATCAAATTTTGGCTGAACGAACGGAGGGGCGAAAAAAGAATTTGTCTCTGGTTTGAAGAAGAAGAATATCTGGTCGTCTTAGCAAAACGCCATGGCTACGTCATTCTATGGACGGCTTACCTTGTCACAAAAACACATATGAAATTGAAATTGAGAAAAGAACACGAGGCTTACAAAAAGCTGAAGCCGCCCTTTTGAGGCGGCTTCGTTACTCCTTCTACACATGGCAGATGAGCTTTTGGTAAGAATATCGTCAATTTTAGATAAAAAGTCAAGAATTATTTTTATTATTTTTATTGGTACATAACCATTTAGAATTATAGGATATTTAGCCCATTGTTGTACCAGACGGATTAACAACCTGGGAAATCATTATAGAAAAGGGGAAAGGAGATGGATCTATTTCTTACAAAAAATTTGGCCCAGATTCCTCTGGCGAAACCTTCCGCGTCCTCAAAGAAAAAGAGGAACGTCAATACGGGAAGGAGAAAAGGGGGCAACAGTCCCCTTTTCTTAG
>Ga0315279_10011148_pt1 | contig 10443 bp, 6 predicted proteins | sample YL17G06_20_MG_FD_203694 | JGI IMG/M metagenome (GOLD analysis project Ga0315279, IMG submission 203694) | Sediment microbial communities from Yellowstone Lake, YNP, Wyoming, USA - YL17G06_20 | ecosystem: Environmental > Aquatic > Freshwater > Lake > Sediment | place: USA: Wyoming | collected...
ATTCCGGGCTCGTGGCGGTTTCTTCTGTCTACTGTCTACTGACTACTGACTTCTGAGTTCCTCATCCCTATAGTCCAGGCGCAGGCGCCGCATTGTCGGCCTCCATGTTGTAAATGCTCCTTAACTGGTCGTTCTTGTCAAACACTTCTCCGACTTCCAGCACGCCGAAAACGGTGATAACCTGGTCCATGATGTTCTGTGCCGTCCGGCCTTCCCGCATGCGCACGTAAATCTTGTCGTTCATCCGTGGAGTGCGGCCGAAACAGCAGAGCGAACGGTCCTTGACGAGCAAGAAGGTCTTTACCTTGTCCCCTTCCCTGGTGATCGGGAACATGAAGCCCTGCACCGCGACCCTCTTCTTATTGAGCGTCTTGATGGGCGTGGGGATCTGGTTCTTGATAACCGGCACGCCCGCCGGGCCGTCAGGCCCCTCCAGTGCAGGCGGCTCATAGTAAAAACTGCCGAGCAGGTCGAAGGTGACGCTGGAGTAGTCGGAGCCGCCGCCTTCGATGACGATCCCCTGGTCCTGGCGGATGGTCTTGGCGTCGGGCGAGGTCGCGGCGGCGGAAAGGAGTTCGCCCTGGGTGATGTTCGAGCGCGGACGGCGCTGCGGGTCGGGGAATTCCTCAATGAGCCACTGGGTCGTGATGCCGCCCATAAGCACCAATCCGGCGGCAATCAAGAGGTGGCCCTTGGGTCTCGGCCCCTCGGTACGTTGAAGCGTGCCCATTGCATCCTTCCCTCGAACCTGCCACGGACATCCCTTCCCTATTCTATACTACGCGCGGCCCGATTGTCTGGTTCTATTCCCAAAACCTGAATGGCGGGGCGGGTGAACCCGAGCGAACAAGAAGCCCTCGGATCCGGTGATCTGGCCATCGGGTCAAGTAACGGCTTTCAGTTGTCGTTACTTCACCCGATGGCCCGATCCAAGGCTTCTTCCGCCTTGGGCCACCCGGCCCGTTGGGCCGGCCCACCTGCTTTCGACGGCGCATTTTACCTTTGCGTTTTTTCTGTTTCCTTCGGATTTCGGATTTCGGATTTCGAGTTTCGGATTTGTCAGTGCGTTCCGCAGGACTCCAGCCCGCGCTTTTCCAGGTAGCGCTGATGATACTCTTCGCCCCGATAGAACTCGGGGGCGGGGACGATCTCAGTCACGATGGCGCGCTTGTACTTGCCATTCTTCTGCAGCTTATCCTTGCAGGCCAGCGCCGCGGCTTGCTGCTCAGGGCTGTAGTAAAAGACGACTGAACGGTATTGCGTGCCAGAGTCTGGGCCTTGCCGGTTCAGCGTCGTGGGATCGTGGTTCTCCCAGAAGACTTTCAGCAGGTCCTCGTACGAGACGACTGCGGGGTCATACTCCACTTGGACAGTCTCGGCGTGGCCGGTTTTGTCGGTGCAGACATCTTTGTACGTCGGGTTCTTGAGCGTCCCGCCCATGTATCCCACGGCCGTGTCCGTCACGCCTTTGAGGCCTCGGAACGTGGCTTCCACACCCCAGAAACAGCCCGCGGCAAAAGCAGCTCGTACCGCAGGCGTCCCGCCTGCACGAACGGGATTTCGGGGACTGACACCCCCAGCCGGCAGGCGGCCGGGATCAACCGGCTGTTTGGGAATTGGCTGTCTGTCCCCGAAATTCCCTTGCGGCGTGAATACCAACGAGACCGAATTCAAGCAATAACGCAGCCCGGTCGGGCGCGGGCCGTCGTCGAAGACATGTCCCAAGTGCGCGTCACAGCGGGCGCAAAGAATCTCGGTGCGCCGCGTGCCGTGGCTGAGGTCCTCTTTGTTCACCACGTTCTCTTCGGCAACCGGCGCGAAGAAACTCGGCCAGCCCGTGCCTGAATCGAACTTGGATTGCGATGAGAAGAGCGGCAGGCCGCAACACACACAGGAGTAGATTCCAGGCTTCTTATGGTCGTAAAACGCGCCGCAGAACGCCGGCTCGGTACCCTTCCCGCGAGCAACCTGATACTGTTCTTTGGTCAACTGCTTGCGCCATTCCTCGTCTGTCTTGACCACCTTCTTCATCACGGTTACTCCTGTCAGCCGCCCGTTTTCATCCAGCAGGCACACGCGCACTTCTCCAGGCTGCGTGGCGGCGTCCCTGGCAGGCCCTGCAGGTTGCTCCGCGCAGCCGTTCAGCGCCGCTAAAGAGAAAAGGACCAGGCCGAACGCCCTTGAACTGCGGATCTTTGAAGTTTGCATGGTCTCTTACGGCCCCAATTCCACTCCCAGTAAACCACGCCGCAATGCACAATGCAACTGCGGTGTATTCAAGTGGAACTGGCACAACAGGAAGGGAATGGTAAAGTTCCCCTAAAGGAGTTGAGACCATGCCGCACTCCGTCTTCGCACAACCCGCCTCACCGCCGCGGATCGCCAAAATCACCGTGGATCAGTATCACTCCATGATCAAGGCGGGGATCCTCAGGGAAGGCGCCCCCATAGAACTGCTCGACGGGCTTCTGGTCTACAAGGACCGCAGCACACGAGGGGAGAATCCGATGAGTATCGGGGAACCGCACAGTGTTGTCGTGGAACTGGTACACCAGGTTGGACAACCCCTGGCATCCTTTGGTTGCCACATGCGGACCCAGAACCCCATTTCCCTTGCACCACACAACGAACCGGAACCGGACGGGGCGATTGTTAGAGGAATGCAGCGAGACTACCTAAGACACTTGCCCGGCCCAGGTGACGTGTACTGTGTCTTTGAAGTAGCCGACAGCTCGCTGCTCTACGACCGCACCACCAAACTCCAGCTATACGCGCAGTTCAGCATCCCGCAATACGTCATCCTTAACCTGATTGACATGCAGGCCGAAGTCTACGAACAGCCAATGGCCGCGGAAAGGCGGTATGCGAAGAAGACCATTGTGAAGGCCGGCGAAACGCTTGCCTTGCTTGCTGGCCCCTCCGGGCCACTCAAGATACCGGCGGCGCAGGTCCTGCCTTGAGCCGCGAAGTCTTAGTTTCGAGGAAACCATGAAATCATTGATCACCGCCATTCTCCTCCTGGCCGCCGCGGCCCAGGCCGAGGTCTGCAACCTGAAGGTCGTTACGGATGCCTCGCCGGACTACTCGGACCTGCCGAGCATGATCCACAGCATCACCTCGAAATGGCCCACGCCACAGGAGAAGTGCTGGGCCATGTTCTACTGGAATCACATCGCCCGCCGCCAGACCCAGCCGATAGATCTGCACGGCATGGCGCTCACGGACCCCATCCGCCAGTTCAATGACTACGGCTATACCATGTGCAGCACGATCTCGGGCATCAACTGCGGCATCTGGTACAATATGGGACTCAAGCCCAAGTATTGGGACATCAGCAATCATACCGTCTGCGAAGTCGAATACGACGGCCGTTTCCACATGTACGACAACTCGCTCTCGGCGCTCTACACGCTCTGCGACGGCAAGACCCTCGCGGGCGTTGAGGACATCGGCAAGGAAGGCGCGTGCGAAGCTTCCGGCGGCAAGAAGGAACGAGGCCACGTCGCCAAGTACCATTGCCTTCACTGCACCAGCCCCAACGGCTTTCTCTCCGGCGCCGACTGTGCGCGCAGTCTGGATGAGGAATCCCGCTGCTTTAGCCCCAATGCGCTGAAATACCGCTACTACTTTTTCGACTGGGACTTCGGCCACCGCTACATCCTGAACCTGAAGGACGACGAGGTTTACACACGGCATTACAAGAGCCTCGGCCTGGAAAAGGAATTCTATGTGCCTAACAACGGCAAGGACCCCGAGGCGGTCAACCCGCGCTATCGCATTCGGGGCAATGGCGTCTGGCAATACAAGCCCGCGCTCACGGCCGCAGAGTATCGTAAGGCGCTCCACAGCGCCGTGAACATTGCCGCGGCCGAAGGCGGCGGCCTGCAACCCGAGAAAGCCGGCGAGCCGGCGGCGGCGGTCTTCAAGGTCCAGTCGGCGAACGTCACCACCAGCCAGAAGATCGTGGCCGGCGTCTTCTGCAAGAGCGAAGGCAACAACGTTCTGATTGAGGTCAGTACGGACAATGGCGTGCGCTGGAAGGGGGTGTGGCGGGCCGGCACTTTCGGCGACGTGCCGGTGAAGCTCGATCTTTTCAGCCAGGTGAACGGCGCCTATGAGGTGCTCATCAAGGTGGGACTCTTCGCCAAGACCGCGCCGGCCGACGCGCAGCTCAAAAGCCTGGCCGTCGAGACCACGACGGAACTCAACAGCAAGACCCAGCCCCGGCTCAACCTCGGCGCCAATACGGTCTATGTGGGCGCCGGCGAGCAGACTGAGTCCATCGTCTTCTGGCCTGAACTCCAGGGCTTGGTGTACAAACAAGACATCGTTGAGGAACAGAACATCGCCAGCGTCAAGCAGCACATTGGCTACCAGGGCGCCGTTCACCCCGAGAAGGCAGGCGCGGACGCCTGGCTGGTCTATCGCATTGACGCGCCCGCCGATATCTCACGCTTGACATACGGCGGCCGTTTCTACAACCGCGCGCCCAGGAGCCACATTGATCTGCTGCATTCGTGCGACGGCGGCAAGACGTGGCACAAGACCTGGACCTTGACGGAAACCAAACCGCCCTGGGACGTGATCCACTACGAGAGCACCCCCATCCCCGTGGGCACGCGGTCCGTCCTGGTCAAGTATGCCATGAACACGACAGATGCTTCGCCCGCGGGGTGCAGTATCTATGCGCTGCGGATTGAGGCCAACTACGCTCCCGTGGATACAACCTTCAAGCCGCTCGAAGCGACGTTCAAGTGGTCAGAGCGGCAAAAGGACAGGTCGCTGGTGCAGCGCAGCCACACACAGCTTGTCGAGAAGTTGCCGTGCAAGTACGCCATCAACGTGGGCGGCGAAGACCAGCCCGTGATGGACTCTTTGGCCGTGAACCTCAAGGGCGCGCGAGGCGAACTCAAGTACGGTTATTCCGACGGTAAGGACGCGGGCGGCGGGAAGTTCGTGGGCCGTTGGATCACGACGGGCAAGAACCTGGCCGTGGGCAAGAGCTACACCCTATCGCACCCGTCTGGGAACAACTGGGGCGCCGGAGATCCCGACGGCAAGAAGCTGACCGACGGCGTTGCCGGGCCGCCATACGCCGGCGGCATCTCCTTCAAGTACGGAGCGTGCTGGACTCCCAACACCAACCCCACGATAACGCTCGACCTCGGCGCGCCGTCAAGCTGTGCGAGCTTCGGCCTGAATGCCAACGGCTACGAATGGTGGGACGCGCTGAAAGGCGAAGTAAAGGACAAGACCGAGGTGCTCATTTCGGATGACGGCAAGACGTTCAGCTCTGCCGGCTTCCTCTACACCGATTGGCGCTGGAAGGACCTGCCGGCGAATCATATCTGGCCGGATGATGAGACCATCACAGGCGCGACGTTCCGCCTGATTCCGCCTAAACCCGTCACCACACGTTTTGTGCAGTACAAGATTACCAGTCCGCGCTTCTTCTGCTGCACGGAACTGGAAGTGCTCGATGCCCTGAAGCTCGAACCCTTCGACCTGCGGATTGCCTTGCCGGAAGAGAAGTGAAGACGGGCCGAGGCAGACATTTTGGATTTTGGATTTTGGATTGGACAGCGACCGCGTAGGCGGGTGCACGAACGAGTCTGTGAGCCTTTCAGCCCTGTTAAGGGCGGCGCGTCAATAGCCAGGGCCGGAAGGCCCTGGCAAATGGCGCACACGGACACTAAAGCCCTGTAAAGGGCGGTCGTGGCCTGCCTCGTGCTGAAGTGTAGGTGACCGCGAAGGATTGAGGCACGCCAGTACTCCTTCGGTTTGGAAGCTACGGACGCCCTTGTCAGGGCTTATACGTGTTCCATTGGCCGCCTGCCGTGGCCTTCCGGCCACGGCTATTAACGCGACGGCCCATCCGGGCCTTGAAGCCTGCGGACCCGGTCGTACACCCCGCGTAGGCAGAGAAGGCATCTGGGGCTTTTCAATCCAAAATCCAAAATCTAAAATCCAAAATCCAATGCCTAGTCCAGCAGCAGCGCCGCCAGAAACACGAACAGCGCTCGCAGGCCCGCGTGGGGCACGTTCTCCACGGCGCGCAAGGCGCTCGCGCGCTGGTTCTCCGCCAGGCGCGCGGCTTGCTGCGGCACCTCATGCCTGAAGTAAATCCCGCGCAGGCGCTCCAGCGGCACGGCGTTCTCAGGTCCGCCTTGTGCGGCGGCGAGCAGGTCCGCCTTCTCGGAGGCGCTGGCGGTTTCGAGCGCCAAAGCGAAGAGCAGTGTGGGCCGGCCCTTCAACAGGTCGCTGGAGTTCCCTGCGCCGTTGACTTCCTTGAGGTCGTTCTGAATCTGGAACGCCACGCCCGCGTGCTTGGTGAATTCCGTGATCTCGCCGTCCCACCGGCCGTCGCCGCCGCCTAAAATCAGGCCCACGTGCAGCGCCGCGGCAAAGGCCGGCGTGGTCTTCAACGCGTAAAGCCGCAGGCATTCGAGCGGCGGCAGTTCCTTGACGCCGTTCCCCCGCCACAGCAGTTCCGCGCCCTGCCCTTCGCACAGCGCGACGTGCGCCTGCGTCAGCCGCTGCATGATGCTGGCCAGCTTCTCCGCGCCGATGGCCGGAAGCTGTTCGGCGACCAGGCGATAGCCGCGGCCGATCAGGTAATCGCCGAGGTTCAGCGCCACTGGTACGGTATGGGCCTTGTGCAGTGCTGCGCTCTCATACCTGAAGTCGTCCCCATCCTCGATGTCGTCATGGATCAGCGAAGCCTTGTGGAAAATCTCCATTGCCACGGCCATGCGCTGAACATGCGGCGGCACTTCCTCCTGGTCCGTCAGGGACTGCCAGGCCGCGGCGGTGACGAAGGGCCGGGCGCGCTTGCCGCCTCGGCGCAGCCAGGCCAATGCCATCCGCTCGGTCTCAGCCACTTTGTCGTCTGCCGGCGCTCCGCCGCGCTCCGCGGGCAAGAGCCGGTCCAGAACGCCGTCATCGAAGTAATGGCTCACCTGGCGCAGCAGCGGAACGAAGCTGCGCGTGGCCTTCGAGGGGCTGGGCGCTGAATGCTGAGCGCTGAGTGCTGAGTCCTGGGTGCCGGGTGCTGAGCGCTGAGTGCGGAGCGCTTCAAGCACCCAATCTTCATCCACGGCAGTGTTGTGGCACTGGTCGCGCAGGAGCGGGATGGCGAGCGCCGGAAGGCCAAGCTGCAAGACCTTGTCAAAGGCCTTCTCCAGAACGTTCAGGCAGGCCACGCCCAGAAGCGCGTCCGCCTGGCCCGCCATGATCAGCTTCAACACGCTCGGCGTGCCTTCGGCTATCAGCACGCGATAGCCCAAGCGCTTGCCTTCGCCGCGCAGCTCGTTGATTGAGCACAGCCCGCACTCCAGGCAGTGAAGCTGGGTCTCGTCCACCTTCGCCGGGCAGTCCTCCGCCTGGCGCAGACATTGTGGCAGCAGAAACAGGCGCTTCTCAAACGGGACGGCCGCGAACTCGTTGCGCCAGTACTCGTTGTTCAGCAGCACCATCGTGAAACCGACGAAGCCGCGGCCGTAGCCGAGAGGCGCCAGCAACTCCTCCGCGGCGCCGCTGAGAGTCTGCTTGTCAGGCGGGCGGTTTCGCGGCAGGCGTGCCGCTGCTTCCGCCGCGAGCCCGCGGAGCAATTCGCGCCTCTCTTTCGTCTCAGGGATGGATTTGAAGTTCTCTCCGGCTGGGCGCCACTCGTCGTGCCGGTAAGGAGCGGGGGCTTCTGGTGACACGGTCCCGATCGCCGGCGAACGAACCCGGCTCATGTCCCCAGAAACTCCCTGTTCCGCCATTTGCCTGGACTCCGCGCCGTCAACCACGGCCTTCATTCCTCAGTACAGCGCCGCAGAAGTCCATGACCCACTAACCCCCGGCTTCAGCCGGGGGTGGCAGGCCAGATGGACCGCTGTAGCCCCGTTTACGGGGCTTATCCGTGGCGCTTGGGCCTCTTAAAAGGCCCTTGGCCACTGCCGGCAACCGTCGTGAACGACGGTACTGGCTTGTGTTTCCGCCTTTTTCCCCCGGCTGAAGCCGGGGGTTAGCGGCATGGTTCGCGGATGGCCACTTACTTCTGCGGCGCTGTACTCAGTACTGCGTGGTCCGCACTCCGCGCTCACTGCTCACTGCTCACTGCTCACTTCTCACTTCTCGCTTCTCACTCCTCGCCCTTCCCCACGCGCCCAGTCCGCCGAGGGCGAAACAGAGCGGGTACAACTCCTCGTAGTACCACAGCACCGCAAAGTAAAAGCCGATCGGCGCCGGAGCCCATGAGCCGTCCGCGCGCTGGCGCTCGACCAGCCACTGCGCCGCGCGGGCACAGCAGGCTTCATTTGGGTTTACACCGCTGGACACCAGAGCGCGCAAGGCCAATCCGGTTTCTTCAGCGGAACTGGGCGCGCCCGCGCAGCCGCCAAAGCCGCCGTCGTCATTTTGGGCGGAACGCAGCCAGGCCAGCGCTCGCGCCCTTATGGTGTCCGCGCGTTTCCTCTGCGCACAGACGAGCAAAACGTTAGCCGTCCCGTAGACGCAGTTGGCCTGATCCGGCGCGTGTTCGCAGCCGAACCAAAGCGGGGCAAATGAACCATCCGGGCGTTGCGCGTGCTCCAGGTAATCATAGCCCTGCTCAAAGCAAGACCGGACGAGGCCGAACGAATGCGCCGGGTCGTACGGCAGGCTGGGCGGGAAAAGCGCGCGCATGGCGTGCGCCGTCAGATCGGGCGCGCTGCGGTCGAAGGGAAGCTTCTGCCAGCCGCGGCAGAACGTCGGCCAGCCGCCATCGCGGTTCCGCAAGCCTAACAGCCAGCCGAGGCCCCGCTTAATCGGCTCATCCCCGTCGGTAAGGCCCAGACGCCGCAAGGCTATCAGCGCCCCGCTCGTGTCATCAGCGTCAGGCACGCTTCCGGGCAGGTGATTCCAGCCCCAGCCGCCCGGCCGCGCATCGGAGTAGACGCTGACTCCCTTTGTCTGCTGAGCCAGCAGCCAGTCGCGCGTCTGGTTGCGCTCCTCGAGGCTCAGCGCGCTCTCCAAAACGCCCGCCGTCGCGAGCGCCTCAATCGCCCGCGTTGTGTTCCAAACGGAAAGGTTCACTTCGACGGGCCACGAACCATCCTCGCGTTGCGTGTTCAGCAGAAACTTGCGCGCGTTTTGCGCAACCGCATGGCTGCCGCGGCCCGCGGCTTTCAGCCCTAGCAGGCAGAACGCCGTGATCGGCACGGCTTCAAGGTAGCCGCCGCTCTCGGGCTGCATCTTGAGGACTATCGCGAGCGCCCGGCTCGCCAGAGCTTCGCGCAGGCCGCGCAGCGGCCAGAACCAACTCGGCGCCTGGCCGTGCCGCGCCAGCCCGACACAGACCAGCGCCGGGAGCGCGTAGCTGACCACCGGCAGCCGCAACGCGCCCATGAGCCAGCGCGGCGCCAAGGCCAGCTCGAACGGCAGCGCGTCCACCTCGCGCCACGGCACCAGTCCGGCGCCCGCGGCGGTCATGCGGATGGGCGTCTGAAACGTCAGGTCTGCGCCGTAAGCGCGCCGCAAGCCTTCTCTGAGTCCTCCCAGCTTGGCGATGAAAGCCCGCGCTCTGCCCCGTTGTTCTTCATTCAGGCCTTGGCATAGTGCGTCGGCGCTCAGGACCAGCAGCGTGGCGGCGAGGTTGCTCTTGCTGATCTCCGTATCGCCCCAGCCGCCGTCCAGGTTCTGCGTCCTCGCCAGGTAGGCGGAAGCCTTCCGGAGCCGCGCGGCGTCGGCGCCGGCTTCGTCTGCCAGCGCACAGAGCGCCACAGCCGTGGCCAATGGCGACGCAGCCAGGCGGCCTTCCCAGAAGCCCTGCGCATTGCGCCGGGAGACGAGCGCTTGGGTGGCGCGGCGCAGGGACTCCTTAATGGGCGGTGAAATGGTATTCAAGGCGGCCTCGTCCCCTCAAGTTACATGCGGCCTCCTTTCCTGCAACCCCGGAAATCAGGCTTGGAACATTGGGCTTAGTACAGCCCCGCAGAAGTTCCTGACCCACTAACCCCCGGCTTCAGCCGGGGGTGGCAGGCCCGATGGACCACTGTAGCCCCGTTTACGGGGCTTAACCGAGGCGCTTGGGCTTGAGCCCTTTGCCACTGCTGGCAACCGTCGTGAACGACGGTATTGGCTCGTGCTTCCTCCTTTTCCCCCGGCTGAAGCCGGGGGTTAGTGGCACGGCGCGCTACGGGTCACTTGCTTCTGCAGTGCTGTACTTAGGGTTCGCACGTTGAGGAGGCAAAGCCTGTAACCATTCAGCCTCCCAAAGGCGGGAGAGTCCGTGTCAGTCTGTGTTCGTCCGTGTTCGTCGGCCTCCCTGCTGAACGGTTACCAAAGCCCAAAGCCTGATGCCCGTGGACTATTGAATACCACAATTCCAAAAAAATTTTCCATTTTGTTCTTGACTTACTGGTATGACCACGGTATATTCATTACATAGTATCAGCGTCGCCGTGACCGGCACGCAGC
>Ga0315279_10011151_pt1 | contig 10441 bp, 11 predicted proteins | sample YL17G06_20_MG_FD_203694 | JGI IMG/M metagenome (GOLD analysis project Ga0315279, IMG submission 203694) | Sediment microbial communities from Yellowstone Lake, YNP, Wyoming, USA - YL17G06_20 | ecosystem: Environmental > Aquatic > Freshwater > Lake > Sediment | place: USA: Wyoming | collected...
TCATATTTTTTAGATTTAAGGTTTTAATTCTTTAAGCTACTAATATTATACCATAAATTTTTTATTAACAAACTGAAATTGGCAAGTTATTCTAATTTTTGCTATAATTACTTTAGATTAAGAAATAAGATTGCAGAAAGACTTTAAATTATGTTTTTAAAAATATTTGGCATTATTTTAGTTATAATTGGTCCAATTTTAGTTATTAAATCAGAATGGTTTTTGGAAAATTTCGGCCGCATTGAATGGGCAGAGCAAAAATTAGGCGCCGAAGGCGGCACGCGCTTATTCTATAAGCTTTTAGGCTTGCTTTTCATTTTTTTTGGTTTAACCATGATTTTCAATTTTTTTAGCGGCATTGTCATGTGGGTTTTTTCACCCTTAATGCCCAGAAGATAATTATCCAAAATTTTTAATTTTGTATTTTAAATTTTTAATTTAAATTTATGCCAGTATCAGGCGGCACACAATTTTTAAAACCCCAAGAAGTATTTGCTAAAGTAAAATTAATTGAGGGCATGAAAGTGGCTGATTTAGGCACTGGTAATTTGGGTTATTTTGTAATACCAGCCGCTAAATTAGTCGGTAAAGAAGGCAAGGTTTATGCTGTTGATATCTTAAAGCCAGTTTTAGATGCAGTCAGAAGTATGGCCAAATTAGCTGGTTTGACCAATTTGGAAACCATCTGGGCTGATTTGGAAAAAGTCGGTTCAACAAAAATTCCAGAGGCAAGTATGGATGTTTCTTTGGTGATCAATGTGCTTTTCCAAAATAAAAAGAGAAAAGAAATTCTACAAGAAGCGGCCCGTATCCTAAAAAGCAATGGCAAATTAGTAGTAATTGATTGGAAAAAAATCGGCATCCCTTTTGGCCCGCCAGTTGAAAACAGAGTTGAGCCTAGTTTAATCAAAGGCTGGGTTAGCGAATTAAAATTACGTTTAGTTGAAGAAACCGATTTTGGCGATTATTTCTGGGGGTTAATATTTGAAAAAAATTAATCTTTAGAATTAAGCAAGATATGTCCCGAAGGGATCCCTTTGGGATAAATTAAGCTTAACTCGCTTGCTTTGCTTATTTCTTAATTTACTAATAATTTTAGCAATTTATGATTTTTTTAGGCATTGACTGGGGGAAACTTTTTTCCATTCCTTTTTGGCTAGAAGTTAATCCAGGTGAATTATCAGAACGTTTTGAAAAAATATTTTTAGTGGTTTTGGCCAGTAGCTATTTATTTTATGGCCTTAGTAAATTGCTGGAAAGAAATTTAAAGCTTAAGCACGAATTTATACGCGCTAAATTTTGGAAAAAGGCAAGCAATTTTTTTCTGACCGTGGCTGTTTCTTTTACCTTTATTTTCTTTTTCCGCTATGAGGCCATACCAATTTTAGGCGGCAGATTTTGGATTTTAATTTGGATAATTATGGATCTGGCCTGGTTTATCTATTTAGTTAGATATTATTTTGTGAACTTGGCCAAGCAGCTTCAAGATTTAGAAAAAAAACAGAGATTTGGCAAATATTTAAAAAAATAAAATTGGCAAAATTTTTAATGCTTTTTAAAGATAAAATCAGACCGCTAAAAAAACAGATTGGCGATTTTGGTCAGCAATTAGCAGCTGATTTTTTATTAGGGCGGGGCTATAAAATTTTAACTAAGAATTATTTTGCTAGAGCAGGGGAAATAGATTTAATTGCGGAAAAAGATGGACAGGTTGTTTTTGTGGAAGTTAAAACGCGTTTGTCTGACAAATTTGGTTTGCCTGAAGAGGCAGTTGATAATAAAAAAAGAGAAAAAATGCATTTGGCAGGCTTAAAATATCTTGAGGAAAAACAGATTGAAAATGATAATTTTCGCTTTGATATTGTGGCTGTGGAAATTGATAAGAAAAGTAAAAAAGCAGTAATTAGGCACCATAAAGGTATTTAATTCTAAATTTTTAATTTTAAATTTTAAATCAATAACTAAATGCTTTAATTTTTAAATTATTTATTCATTAATTTTTTAAAATTGATTTCAAATTTATAATTTAGCCTTTAATCTTAGAAAAAATGGGCAGTTGACATTTCTATTTAGACAAAGTATACTTAAATCAAGCTAGTTTAATGTATTTTAAACTAGTTATTTTAATAAGTGGTTATTGGTGGATTGGTTTATTAGTTGATTAGGGAATTGAAGATTTTTTAAACGAGTACATATCCCTAATAACCCAATAAACTAATAATCTAATTACCCAATTTTATGGATTTACAAACAATACAACAAGCAATTAAGCAAATTAGCGCGGAAAAGAATTTATCTGAAGAATCAATTACCGAAACTATAAATTCGGCTTTGGCCGCGGCTTACCGCAAGGATTTTGGCCAAAAAAACCAAAATATAATTTTTGAATTTGAGTCCAAAACCGGCAAAATGAAAGTTTATGATAAAAAGTTGGTCGTTGATTTTCCAGTGGAATTAATTAAAGAAATTGATGAAAATGGCCGCGATAAAAAATTTGTTAAAGAGATCGAAGGTCAAGAACCGATTAAATTTAATCCTAAAACCGAAATTTTGCTGGAAGACGCTAAAAAAATTAATAAAAAAATCAAAGTTGGGGAGGAGCAGGTAGTTGACTTGGAAATCCCAGCTGATTTTGGCCGTATGGCTGCCCAGACTGCCAAACAAGTGATAATTCAGAAAATCAGGGAAGCAGAAAGAGAGTCCTTGTATAATGAATACAAGCAAAAAGAAGGGCAATTGATTAATGGTGTAATTCAAAGAAGGGAAATGGTTGGCATTTTGGTTGATATGGGCAAAATTACTGGCCTCATGCCTTATGAAGAGCAAGTTAAAAATGAACGCTATGTTCCTGGCGAAAGGCTGAAATTTTATATTGTCAGGGTTGACTTGACGATAAAAGGGCCAGAAATAATTGTTTCTCGTTCCAGTCCGGAAATGATCAGAAAATTATTTGAAACAGAAATTCCAGAAATCAGTGCTGGCGCGATTGAAATTGTCTCCATTGCCCGTGAAGCAGGTTTTCGTTCCAAAGTGGCAGTGAAAAGCAATCAGGAAAATATTGATCCAATCGGCTCCTGCGTGGGCCAGCGCGGCGCCAGAATTCAGACCATTATTAATGAATTAGGCGGTGAAAAAATAGATATTATTGAGTGGGATGAAGAACCCAGCAAATTTATTAGTAATGCTTTGTCACCGGCTAAAGTTGTCAGCATTGAAGTTTCCGAAAAAAATAAAATTGCTTCAGCGACAGTGAGAGAAGATCAGCTTTCTCTGGCTATTGGCAAAGAAGGCCAGAATGTGCGCTTGGCAGCCAAATTAACTGGCTGGAAAATTAATATAATCAAAGAAACTGCTGGCGGTGAAAAAGAAAAGGTTGAAATTGTGGTTGAAGAAAAAGAGGGAAAAGAAGGCGTAGAAGTAAAAGAAGAAAAAGCTGAAAAGAAAACAAAGAAGCCTAAAAAAGAGAAAAAGGTAGGAACAAAGAAAAAGACAAAGAAAGAAGAAAAGGAAGAACCAAAAGAATAATTTACGCAATTAATTATTTAAATTAATGTCTTACTTAATTTACGTTTACAATTTAATTTTTTACCAGCCGCTTTTTAATTGTCTGGTCTGGCTTTATAATATTTTGCCTGGCCATGATATTGGCTTGGCCATCCTGGTTTTGACTGTGTTTATTCGGCTAATACTTTTTCCCTTATATTACCAGTCAATTAAATCACAAAAAGCCTTGCAGGATATCCAGCCCAAAGTTGATGCCTTAAAAAAGCAATATGCCAATGAAAAGGAAAAAATGGCTCAAGAATTAATGAATTTATACAAAAAAGACAAGGTTAATCCTTTTTCTTCCTGCTTGCCGCTTTTAGTCCAATTTCCTTTTTTAATCGCAGTTTATCAGGTTTTTAGGCAAGGTTTGAGTTCAAAAGGTTTTGAAATGCTTTATCCTTTTGTGTTCAGACCAGAACACATCAATCCCATGTTTTTGGGTTTTATTAATTTGGCTGTGCCCAGTTTAGTTTTAGCAGTCTTGGCTGGCCTGGCTCAATTTTGGCAGACCAAGATGTTAATGGCAAAAAAGCCCCCTTTAATTAAAGGTAAAGAAATAGAGGGTTCAGCTGATGAAAAAACCATGGCCATGATGAATAAGCAAATGGTATATTTTATGCCAATTTTTACAGTCATAATCGGTGCCAGTTTGCCTGCTGGCTTAACCTTGTATTGGTTTATAACTACTTTGCTCATGGCTTTGCAGCAGGTGTGGATGTTTGGACGAAAAAAGAAAGATGAACCACTAAATTAATTCACGAAAATACACGAAAATGTTAATTAATTACAGACAAATGAGAAAGATTAAAGTGGAAACTCAAAGCGGGCAGTTTTTGGGCCGGCTGGCTGATTTTGAATTAGAAACAGACACAGGCACTGTTGAAAAATATTATATAAAAAGTAAAAATTTAATTAATGGTTTATTTGAAGACAAATTATTGATTAATAAAAGCCAAATAATCAGTTTTGATGAGGAAAAGATGGTCGTGGAAGACAATGTCATCAAGGAAAAAGCAGGGGAAAAAGCGTTTAAAAAAGTTGAAAATGTTGAAGGCATAGAGCCGGTAATTACTAGCAAAATTAATAACCAATAATCAATACTCAAATTCCAAACAATATCTAATATCTAATATCAAATATCTAATGACCAATTTAGGGTTTAATTATTAGTTATTATAATTTGTTTGATGATTGGTTATTGATTATTGAAGATTTAAAATCCATGTTTAACCTTAATTATTTAGAACTCTTTATTTTAAATACCTTAATTTATTTTGATCTTTTTGATTATCCTTTAACTTTGAATGAAATTTACATCTATCTTTTTACTGGTGGCATGGAAGGCAGCAGTTTTTCTCTGGCTGAAATTGAAGAATGCCTGAAAACCAGCGCCAAGCTAAAAAAAACAATAACCACTAAACGTGGTTTTTATTTTTTGAAAAAACGAGCAGATATTCTTTTGGCCCGCCAAGAACGCTATAATTTGGCTGATAAAAAATTCAAATTGGCTTTGCGCGCCATTAAATTTTTTAAATTTTTGCCTTTTATTAAGTTAATAGCAGTTTGCAATAATTTGGCTTATAGCAATGCCCAAAAAGAAAGTGATATTGATTTTTTTATTATCACCAGCAAAAATAGAATTTGGCAAACAAGGTTTTGGGCCATAATTTTAATCTCGCTTTTGGGCTTGCGACCGCCTAAAGATAAAGCCAAAGATAAAATTTGTTTAAGTTTTTATATTACTGAAGATAATTTAGATTTGTCAAAAATTAAAATTAGCGCCGAGGATATTTACTTGGTTTTTTGGCTGGCCACTTTATGGCCAGTTTATGAGCGGGATAATTTTTACCAAAAATTGATTGAGTCCAATTCTTGGCTAAAAAAATATTTGCCCAATTTGCAGCCAATTTGGCCTAGCTTGCGCCGGCGCATTGAAGACAACAGGTTTAATTCCTTTATTTATAAATGCAAAGAATTTATTTTAGGCAGTATAATTGGTAATTGGCTGGAAAATTTTTTAAAGCAAATTCAGCTTAAATTAATGGCCCAAAAGAAAAAGGATTTGGCGATTTTGGAAGATAAAAGAGTAATCATTTCTGATCTAATGTTAAAATTTCATGAAAATGACCGGCGTTTGGAATATCAGGAAAAATTTGAAAAGAAAAGGATTGAACTGGTGGAAAATTTATAATAAAAAGAAAAACCGGCGTATCCTTGCGGACGAGCCGGTTTTGAATTTTGAAATTTTTATTTACGGTCCTGCAACAACCACACTGCGAGTATCAGCGCCTTGGGTAGCGCAATGAGTCGTATTATTAATTCCACTTATGACTGCGCCATACCAATTTTTAGCACTTGGGTCTAAATCTTCGTAATGCACTAATTGCGTGGTGCATTGAATAGCACCACCACCAACTGGCATTACATCCACGTAGACTCCAAATCCAGGTTCGTGACAGCCTTTCGGCGCTAAAGGGTTGCGGCAAGGATTGTAAATCGTGAAATAAGCGCTTTGGGTTGTAGCTACACTATAAAAGGTTTCCGTGTAAGCATTCAGCTCAGTATTCCAAGCCCAGGTTTGCCAGACGCCGCTGGGCTTAGGATCTTCCCAATAAGACGTCTGCAAATGAATTGGACCTTCTTTTTTCCCATCAAAAAAGGGTACTTGCGGATCATCATAAGGCATGTTATATGCGCCATTTGTATAAGAACCAATTGAGCCACTGCCGCCGGAATCTCCAGTAAATACTAGTCTTACTTGCGCAATTTGAGCTGTGCAGTTTGGATTTGGGCTGATAATTAACTTATCGTTTTTATCTTTTTCAGGGATAAAGCAGGCCACTACCCATTGATAGGGCGGAGTTCCTAAAACGCCGAATGATGTCAAAAGCGTGCCATTGACACGTATTTGATCGACCCGTCGCTGATTTTCCAGCGAATAGATGATGTGATAAGGATTGCCTGCTCGAACAGTATAACTGCGGAATAAAGTCCCGCCGATAACTTCAGCAGATCGATCAATCCAGCAAGAAGGGTTAGTCGCGAAAACATCCAAGCACTGGTCATTTTCAATAGTGCCAGCGATCTTTATGGTGCCGGGCGGTACGCCTGGCGTGATCGGTGATCCGCAGTTGCCCTCTGGACAACTTAAAGCCGGAATGCTGACAGAGATTTGAATTGTCTCGCTCGGAGGCGAAATTTTTTCTGGGGTTTGACTCGTCTGCTTTTTGTGCGGAAGCGTACAGATGAATACTATAGCAGCGATTAAACACATACATAAAATCCACCATCCTAACATCTTTTTCACTTTCTTTTCCTCCTTAGATTTTGATTTTTAAAGAAATAACCGCTTAAATAAGCGATTTTGAGACCATTTTAGGCCATTTGATAGTTTAGCATATTTAAATGATTTTGTCAAGCTTTTAGACTTTTTTTGCCTATTAAAATGGGGTATAATTAATTTATGACCAAACTCGCCAAAACAATTGAATATCTTTTTTATCTTTTTATCTTCCTTTTGCCATGGCAGACGCGTTGGATTTGGCATTATGGGAGTTTGAATGGGGGACAAAGTGAATATTTAACTTTCAGTTTATATGCTACGGAAATTTTATTATGGTTGATTTTGCTTTTGGCTATTATTTACAAAATTAAAGTTAAAGATGAAGAAGCTGGCATTTTGAATTATAAAATTCTGGATTTTTATATTTTGTTTTTTTTACTGCTGATTATTTCTGCTTTAAGCATTTTCTGGTCATTAGACAAGCAAGTGGCTTTTTATTATTTAATAAAATTGCTGGAGGGTTTTGCTCTGCTTATTTTTATAATTAATTTCAAATTTAGTTATTTAAATGCAGCAGGTGCTTTTGTTCTGGCTGGCTTTGTCCAGGGAGCTTTAGCCATATTTCAATTTTTAACCCAGAAAGTTTGGGCTAGCAAATGGTTAGGCCTGGCAGAACAATTGCCGCAAACGCTTGGTGTTTCAGTGGTAGAATCTGATGGACAACGCTGGCTGCGCGCTTATGGCTCTTTGGCTCATCCTAATATCTTGGCAGGATCTTTAGTTATAAGTTGCTTGTTGTTAGTTGTCTTGTTAATTTTAGCTCGCCATAAATGGGAAAAAGTTTTACTTTGGATTTCTTGGCCTGTTATTTTAGCTGGCTTGTTTTTCACTTTTTCCAAAAGCGCATTTTTAGCTTTGGCAGTTGGTTTTTTGTTTTTGAGTATTTTTATTTTTTTAAGCCAAGAGAAAGAAGCCAAGGTAATTATGAGCCAGCTGATTTTTAGCGGACTTTTGCTTTTGGCTGTTTTAACTTTGTTTTACAGACCATTGGTTTTTACTCGCTTAAATGGCGAGGAGCGATTGGAACAAAAATCCCTATCCGAACGCGCACTTTATTTTGAGCAATCTAAAAATTTGATTAAGGCCAATTGGCTGAAGGGTACTGGCTTAGGCAATTATACTTTAGCTCTTTATAACCAATTATCCGAAAAACAGCCAGCTTGGGCCTATCAGCCAGTACATAATGTCTATTTGCTCGTGGCAACTGAATTGGGAATTTTGGGCTTTATAATTTTTATTTTATTGATAATTGAAAGCTTAAGAAAAATTTATCATTTTAAAATTGAGGAAAATTTGGGACTTTTGGAGATTTTCAGACAATTTAATTTGGGTGGCATTTATGATTTTTATCGCCAGCGCTTTTACTTTTTTTTAGGCACAACAGCGATTTTCCTGGTGATTCTAATTTTAATGGTTTTTGATCATTATTTTTGGACTCAATATTTTGGCATTATGTTGTGGTGGCTGTGTTTGGGGTTGTGGTTGAAGCAAGTGGGGATGGTGAAATAGGAGTAATAGGATCAATAGGAAGAAAATGAAGAAAAGGATAAGAGGAAAATAGGATTATGGGAAGATAGGATAATAGGAATTCTTTTAGTTAGATTGTCATGGTGAGGTTCTCGAACCATGACATTAAGGTGTCACCCTTCGAGAGCCTCAGGGTGACATTTTGTTTTTAAATAAAAAAGGGCGATCTGTTCAGACCGCCCATGTGTTTGTTTGAGTGAGATTAGCGGCTACCTGGAGGCAATTTCCTTCCAGGAAAAGCGATTACATAGTTAGCGCCGCCTTGACTATTTGGCAGTAATTTCCATTTTAATTCTTTATCATAGGCTGGGTTATCGCCACGCCTGTTGTAAGAGAAATGGATATCTCTTATAAAGCCGCGCTGGCCAGACTTTAGAGGTAATCCCGAGAAATATTTTTCGCCGCTGCAAGTGTCATTGGAGCAAGTGACACTTATTCCAAATGGCAACCAGTTGATGGTTGCGGCCGGATACATTCTTGGGCTAATCCCTGGCACGAAATTAATCGCAACCAGGAAATGACCTCTCTTTAGCGCTTCTGTATTTACCGGTGCTCGGAGATCGGCAGTTGATGCCGTTCCATGCCCCATTTCAGGGAACGAGAAGAATGGTGCTCGCGGCTCTTGGAATCCTGTGCCGTAAGTGGTCCATTCCCGCATATTAGCTGAATCAAAAGTGAATTTAACTCTGATGGAAGGCTTTTTCACAGGATCGACAGTTATGACTACCGGTGTAGAATAAGAGCTTGCTCCGCTAGCAAGGAAAGCCCTTGTCATAAGCAGATGTTTGCCTGGTGTTATGGATATAGTTGAGAATGTGTATGGCGCCGCAAAAACTGTACCGATAAAATTAGTTCCGTCGTAGAAGTCTACTCCATTTATAGTGCTATCAGTTGATACCACCTTTGCTTTCACGGTGATTACATCGCCTTCTGTAAAAGAATCTTCCGGCGAAGGTGAAGTTACTGTGATTGTAGGAGGAATAGATCCTGGAGGGACTACTGGTACAGTAATCGGATCCGAAGTAAATTCTCCGTTTTCAGTTATTACTTTGGCCGTTAATACGTATTCGCCAACCCTAGCGTCATTTTTTCCCCAGACGAATTTGTAAGGAGGGGTTTTAACTTCGCCGAGTAAACTTTTGCCGGCGAAGAATAGGACTTTTTTGATCCCCTTACAATGAGCGTGAGTTTTGATCGTGATACTTTGTCCGTTTGTAAATACTTGATGATTGAAGGGGGACGTGATTATTATTTCTTTTCCCGTCCCATTTCTTTCCTGCCCATCACGACCAAGTACTTCGGCGGGCTTTACCATTCTGACAGAGGTCGGCGGGTTCATTGTTTCCGGTTTATTTGAGCAACTGATTGTTGCACAAATTACTACGAATACCACTAGTACGTAAACTAACTTTTTCATTCTTTTTCCTCCTTGGAATTTTGAGTTTATTTTTAGCCTTTTAGCTTTCCGTCTATATTTTAACCCAATAGGGTATTGTAAAATTACTGCTTATATCATAGCATATTTTTACAAAAAAGTCAAGGGCTTGGGTGTAAATTTAGGCTATATTTGGCTAAAATAAGCTAAATTAAGAGGAGTGATAGGATGAATGGGAAGCAAAGGATAATAGGAGTATAGGATTAGAGGAGAAATTAAATAATAAAACCGATTTTTTTATTTGGCTCTTTGTCAAAGAGTGTGGTTTCGAGCTCAATTTGAGGCTAAGCCTTGAAGTAATATGTGGACTAAAATAAAGAGTTGGCATAAATTAAAGGCTTAGCCTTGAAGGAATTTTGACTTTTTAGCATTTTGGGCTTATTATTAAATAATCTATAATTTATAATCTAAAAATCTATGCCAAAATTAATCATCGGCGTTTCCGGGGACAAGGGCTCTTTTTCCGAGGAAGCAGCTGAATATTATTGTTATAAAAACGCGATTTCAGATTATGAAATCAAGTATTTAATTTCCGTGGAAAATGTTTTAACTGCTTTGGATAAAAGTGAAATAAATTTGGGTGTTTTCCC
>Ga0315279_10011152_pt1 | contig 10441 bp, 14 predicted proteins | sample YL17G06_20_MG_FD_203694 | JGI IMG/M metagenome (GOLD analysis project Ga0315279, IMG submission 203694) | Sediment microbial communities from Yellowstone Lake, YNP, Wyoming, USA - YL17G06_20 | ecosystem: Environmental > Aquatic > Freshwater > Lake > Sediment | place: USA: Wyoming | collected...
TTAAAGTTAAAAAGGGGTTATTTAAATTCGTTAACGGAGAATTTGAAATTCCGGATCTTAATTTAGCTATGAATAGAGTAGAAGAAAGAGCACACACAATATTTTTATCTATGTTGTTAAGACACGGCGCGCCGATAAATAAAATTGTTCATGTTGCCAAAAAAGTTGATGAAAATATTATTTCATTTAGTAGTGCATGCAGGAGAACTTTATCAAGATATATTGATGGTGAAGAAACAAATGAAAAATGTCCAGAATGTCCTACAGGAAAACTTATACGAGAAGAATCGTGCATGCATTGTGACTCATGTTCATATTCAAAATGTGGATAATCTTTCCTAGAGAAGAATATATAAATAAAATAATTAAATGAAAGCAAAATTCGTAAATGAAGCAATAAAACATCTTAAGCCTTTTTCTTCAGAGGAGTTAGAAAAAAATCTTCAAAAATGGGCAGATAAATTTGATGTGTACGAAGCATTTGAATCTGGTGATTTTTTTCTAGTTTTTGAACAAATTGCAAAAGAAGATAATAATCCATTGCCAGAAAATTGGTATGATACAATTAAAAAATTAGGAATCCCGAAAGAAGATGCTTTCATGGTAGGAGCATATGGTGCAGATGATTGGGAAGAAGTTAAAAATTTGTTAAATCATGCTGGTCTTAAAGAGAATATAGATTGGTATGAAATGGAAGATGAAACCGGAGAATTTGGAGGAGAACCTTCTATCATATTTAATATACGAAAATTAAAAAATTATAATGAATAATGAGAGCTAAATTTGTAAACGAAGCAATAAAACATCTTCTTCCAGGAAGATCTAAAGAAGAAATACGTGAAATGACACGTAAAACAGTATTCGAATATCCTATAAATAAACAATATTTATATGCAAGATCAACGCCTTCTTTTTTTACAGATAAAGAATTAAAATACATAGAAAATAATTGGGATGGCAAGTCAACCCTCGATGAATTAAACGATTTATTTAATCCATTTGATATATTTGTTGAATTAGATTTTGAAAAAGATGCAGAGAGTAATGGTTATGAAGATTATAAAACATATCAACAATATTCTTTTTCTGGACCTGAATATGTAGGACCTTTAAGTCTAGAAGTTTTAATAAATAACTTAGGTGATAGATCTTATCAATTTTGGTATGATGCTAGTCCAATTATAACAGGAGATGCTACAATATTAAGTCCTGATCCTCAGTCTTTTCCTATAATTCCAGAAATAATTGAAAGAGTAATTGATGAAATAAATAATGAAAATGCTGAAGAAGATGAAGATGATGATTTTTAATAAAAAAAAACAGCAAAACGTTTCTTTTTGTCAATTATTTTGATTATATTTGTACTATAATTAAAATTTTATGTATATGAAATCAAAAACTCTTAAACAGCGCAAATCAACTCGTCTTTATCAACTTCTTTCTTATATTAAAGAGTCACCGAATGGTCGTAGAGCTAATGAAATTAAAAAATGGTTATATGAAAAGATTAATCCGGGCAAAACTTTTGATCCTATAGTAAATCGTGGAACTTATGGAACTACTCTTTATGATGATTATGATGGCATTTTTAAACGTTGGTGCAAAAAGGTTGATAGTCGTTGGATAATGGATAAACCTATGCCTGATGATTTGAGAGCTCCTCTTTATCATGATCCTAATGCTGAATTTAATTTTGGCCCTTCTCATTATCATACAGTTGATCTTGGAAACAATGTTTGGACTATTACCGAAAAAGATAAAGTCGAAAGAGCATTTCGTAAAACACATTATTTGTCATTTCCATGGAAAGAGAAAACAAGTAAACGTTCACATTAAATATATAAATAAAACAATTTAATGAGAGCCAAATTCATATTGGGATACATTATCATTTCAACATCCAGAAATAGATAATACTTATGGATGCAGTATTATAATAGGAGTTCCAATAGGAAAAAAATATAGATCTGATAATGACGTGACAATTAAATTCTATGTTGATGCAATAGCATTTCTTGGACAAGATTCAAATGATGAATATACAAGTGAACTTGAACCCATTCCTATTACTTTGCTTACTAAAGAACTTTGGGAAGAAACTGTAGAAACAATAAAAGAAAGTTCAAGATATTTAAATTTAAGTTGATTTGCTCTATCAATTAAATTTTGATACTCGGGAATATGAATAGAATTAAAACAAAATATTTAAAGTTCTAAGAAATTAGAGCTTTTTGTTTTTAAATATATAAATAAAACAAGTTTGAATGACAGAACTTCTTATCAAGAATATAATCTCTGAAATACTTTTTGAAAATAGGATATGTGAATCTGAAGAAGATCATTACGTAGTCAATTTTTTATATGACCATTTACTTTGTGAACGCTTGTTATATGGAGAACCATTGTCAATTGTTGAATTACGAAATCTTTTACGTAAAAAAATAGTTAATTTTGAATTTATTAAGTTATCAGGAGAAATTCGCCCAGCTGTCGGAACTTTGCTTATGAAATATGTCCCTCAACGTCAACATCCAAAAGGCATACGCCCATCTTCTCCTAAAGTTGCAACTTTTTATGATCTTCAGAAAAAAGATTGGAGATCTGTATCTCAGGACAGTAAAGAGATAGTTCTTAAGAAAGATGATATGCTAGGAAAACCCGTTGTCATGGTTAAAGACAAACCAGAAGGCAAAGAAGTTCCAGCAGGCAAAGAAAAAGAACTTAACGTTGGTGATGTATTTAATTTTACAAAATCTACTCAACTACGTTACAAATCTGGAGAAAAGAAACAAAGATTTCTTCCTACATTTATTACTATTACTCGAGAAACTGATGAAGGATTCTGGGGCAAAACTGCAGGCTCTGAAATTGATATTCTATTAACTCCTGAAAGAATGCAACGTTTAGGAAATCCTCTTGAAATAGGAGATGAATATGAATTTGCAAAACTTGATAAAGATGGAAACAAAGTGTTTACTACTATTAGAATTACTAGAAAAAGTGACGAAGGATTTTGGGGTAAGACTGCAGATTCAAATGTTGAGATTTTATTAACAAATCAAAGATTGAAACGTTTGCATAAATATGAACAACCTGAAGTTACAGTTGATGGAAAACCAATAGAAGAACCTGTAGAAGAACCTGAAGAAAAAGAACTAGAGATTTCTAAAGTCAAACCAGTTGAAAAAACTGAAATGACAAAAACATATCATTTCAAAAATCCTGTAACCGGTGCTACAGAGACGCAAGAAATGACGCCAAGAGATGTGATTAAAAAATTAAAAAAAATGGGTCTTGATTGGATTCTAGAAACACCTGAAGAACGTGAAGCAGGAGAAGGAGAAAAAGAAACATTAAATAGAGAAGAAATTCCTGAAATACCAGAAGAAACACCAGAGGAAGAACGTGAAGAGAAACCTAAATCTAAACCTATAATTAGAAAAAATCAAGATTTAGAAAATATTGATGCAAATGAATTATGAGAGCAAAATTCGTAAATGAAGGTGTAGCAGATAAATATGCCGAAAAATTTGGTATTCCGAATATAACTTATAATATTAAATCTTCAAAAAATACTTATGAAAAAAAAATTTATGGAAAAAAACACAAAGGAGAAGAATATGAAATATATAAAAATCCAACTTCTTTAGAAAGTTGTGATATTATGGTACCTGGATTGGCAGATATAAACGGAAATTTATTTATAGCCAATAAAATGATAAGTACAACTCATGCAGGATTAGCATATACATTAGAACAACAAAAAGAAATTGAAGATGCATTTGAAGAAACAGCTAATGAAGTAGCCGATATTCTTATAAATAATTATGATTATGATGATTTTTTAGATGCATATGATTGGGCATATGAACATAAAGAACGAATTATTGAAAGATTAGAATATGATTATGATCTTGAACATATTATACATATGATACTTTATGGATCTAATTGGGATGACATGCATGCTAATCAACATATAAATGAAACAATTAAGCATCTTAAGCCAAGATCTGAAGAAGAAATAAATACTTTATCACAATTTATTAATAATATAAAACCTGAATCTAATGATAAATACTGCAATTCCTTTACATTTAATCAAAACATTAAAAATATAATAGAATGTATAAAGAAAAATATTCGAGGTATTAGTGACAATGAAGTAGACAGATTTATAGCGTTTACACTACAAGATATTTATGATGAAATTCCAGATTACTATTTTAGAGAAAAAAATTTGGAAAAAATCAACCAATATATCGAAAGAGAAATACAATCATATTCAAATTCCTGGATGAGTATGCACAGTGATAATGCAATAAGAAAAATGTCTAATTGGAGATAAAACTATTTATTTATCTCTTCATATTATATTTATAACAATTTTAATTATGACAGAAAGAAAATTTGATTTATCTGACATTACACTTGTACCAAGTGAAGAAAGCGATATTAGTAGTAGAAGTGAATGTGAAGTAACTCAAGAATTTAATTTAGATAAAAGACTGCCATTGATGTGTGCACCAATGGATACAGTAGTATCCCCCAATAATTATAAATCTTTTATTAATAATGAAATTATACCTTGTTTACCAAGAGAAATAAATCTAGATAATATTCCTATTGAAAAAAATCATTATTTTCAAGCATTTGGATTACATGATATTGAAAAACAATTAAGAAATGATTATAAAGATATAACAGTATCAACATTAAAAAATGATAATCTACATGAATATAAAATGTTATTATTTTATAATTTTTCTAATGTTCTTATTGATATTGCAAATGCTCATATGAGTAAATTAATTCTTATTATCAAAGAAATTAAACAACGATGGCCGAATATAAAATTAATGGTTGGAAATATAGGAAATCCTGAAACATTCGTTAATCTTGGATTAGCAGGAGTTGATTATGTTAGGTGTGGGATCGGATGTGGACAAGGTTGTACTACAAGCGCAAATGTTTCGATAAATTATCCTATGGGATCTTTAATTTCTGAATGTTATGAACTTAGAAAACAATATAATCTTCAAACAAAAATTGTTGCTGATGGAGGTATGAAAAATTATTCTGATGTCATAAAAATTTTAGCTTTGGGTGCAGATTTTTGTATGTGTGGTTCTATATTCAATAAAGCTATCGAGTCAGCAGGATTTAATTATCTTTATGGAATAAAAATCAACAATAAAATAGCTGAAACTCTCTGGCGATGGAATTTTCCTATTAAGAAAAAATATAGAGGTATGAGCACTAAAGCAGTTCAAAGAAGTTGGGGAAAAAGCAAATTAGTAACTGCAGAAGGAATTACAAAATATCAAAAAGTAGAATATACATTAGAACAATGGACTGAAAATTTCAAAGATTACTTAAGATCTGCTATGAGCTATTGTAATGCTAAAACATTAGATGATTTTATAGGGAAAGCAGAATATGTCTTTATTACCAATGCAGCATTTCAAAGATTTAATAAGTAATTTCTCTTTCTCTGAAATATATAGAATAAAAGAATATATCTATGTGCGCTTTACTTTTATATACAAATGGTATAGTCGAAGATTATCGTCCGCAATCTTTAGTTTTTACTGAAAAGGAATTAATAGATCTTTTTAATGAATACAAAACTATTAGAACAAAAAGATTGATAACTGTTCTTAATACTTGGTGTATTTGGGGTCAAAATGATACATTTGATATTTTAGATTTAAATCGAATTGTTTCTGATATATTACAAGAACCCATTTATTCACACGCTTTATTTATTCATGATTCAGAAATTGACACAAAATGGAAAGCTGCTGATAATATTTTATATCGGAATTATGTAGAATTTCTTGCAGACATCAAAAAATTAATCGATATTGTGGCGGCAGATATTATTAATGAATACAAAGCATTTGAATATGAAAATGAAGATATTGCAAAGTCCTTGCCAGTTTTGACAACTCTTGGACCAACAAAGGATAAAAGAGTTTTATTTTCTTTTAATCCGGCTGATCAAAATGCAGAGTTTTTTGAGAACGAAGAATTTGCTTTATTTTCAAAAAAAGTATATGAGTATATTCATACACATGAACAAGATGAAGAACCATTCACTATATATGCTGATAAAAAAGCGATCATTATTATAGATACTCCCAATGTTCCTCTTTTCATGAATAAAATTCTTGAAAAATTTAAAAAAGTAGAACAATATGAAATTTGCAAAGAATTGACAAACATTATGTCTAATTGGAATAAAATGTTAAAAATGCCAAAAAATCATTTGAACAAAAAACCTTCAGCAAATATTTAAATAAATGTTAGATACGATTAATCATAAAAATATACTCTTAAACCAAATTTTATTTACTGACGAAACTTCTTATTCTATAAGAGAAGTTCTTCCTTCATCAAAAGATAATGAAAGTATTCAAAGTCTCTCAAGAGATCGAACAGGGAATATTTTTTGGATCCATATCGATAATTCTCTTAATTTGTTAGTGAATAATCGATTTATTAATACAAACATATATTATGATAACGGAAGAATAGGATTAAATAGATCTCCACTATTCAATTATAAAGTTGATATTGCTGTTCCAAAAAATACATTAATGACTGCTTTTCACATTGGTGATGGATCTTTTGGATTTTCAATGGGAAATGGAACAACAGAAGGATTTGTTCCTGAGATCGTGGGAATCGGCAGTGATGAAAATGATGCAGGACTTTATTTCGTTGGTATTGCAGGAAATGATATATCATCAAATATACCTTTAATTATAATAGATGGAAGAAATACATTTAATGATACATTAACAAATAGGCCAATTTTAGGAATAACTTCGGGAAATTATAATGAATATAAGTTATTAATAAATGCTAAAGGAAATTTAATTATAGATGGAACAATAACAACAAATGATATAATATTAGAAAATCAATCACTAAAAACTATTATAACTAATCTTAAAAAAGAAATCGAAATTTTAAAAAATAAATTATCTTGATTATTTAACGGGAACCATATTCAACAGACTTAAAATAGCAGGAATCTCAAATTTAACTTTATCTCTTTCTTCTTGTGTCATTATATGAGTCTCATTATAATTTATTGCTATAAACCCTTCGGGGTTTTGGCAGCATCTGCCTGGCAAATAAGATATAGATAACATGCTTTGAAGTCATGTGCAAGCATTTCTTTTTTGAAGTTTGAATCTCTGCAATCTTCTAGATCTGCACAACAATATTCACCCACTACTGTAAGATGATCATATATTTCTGACCAATGTGAACAAAATATATTAACATAAGTATCTTGTAAAAGTTTAGTAGAAGCAATTGCTTTTCCGTGTGTAATAGAAAATTTATCCATAGGAGAACCATCCATCCAGTTACCGCCGTTATGAAATCTTGCTATGTATACATCACTACATCTAAGTTCATATCTAAGTACCAATAGTATCTTGTTTATCGCAGTATTAAACGGTGCCGATAATCGTATATTAGAACGTACTTTTACTGGTGTAACTGGTAATCCTCTTAACATTAATCTGTAAAAGAAAAACCCAAATAAACTAACTACTATAATAAGAAATATCATCTCAAAAGAATTGGCAGTCATAGATATAATTTTTGATTTATATATTCATGATAATTTATGAAAATATGTATTAAAATATTTTTTCGTGTCACAAAGATTTGTTATATTTGTATTCTAAAATATACAATATGAAAACATTATCAAAAAGAAATTACATGTTAATATCCTTAAGTATGAAGACTTTAGGATTTAATGAACCTTCAGACGGCATGATGTATGAAGAACAGATGTATTATTCGGAAGCTAGTGAAATTTGGAAATTTCTTGAATGGCTTCATAAGTCTGGAAGACCCTTCGGGCCTATAAATTATCAGCAAAGATGGAAAGAGTTTAAAAAAGAAGCATAAATATTTTTAGTAGAATGGGCAATTGCTATAAAATTTGTTTGAATATATAAAATAAAAATGATCGAACAATTAAAAGAAATTTATGAAAAAGGACGGCCTGGTAAATTAATTAATAAAAAATATGAAAATTTATATGATTATCTTTTAGCAAATACACAATTTTTAGATAATCAATGTATAAATAAAAATTATCAAATTAAAATTACTCAACGATTATATCATTTAATTTGTAATATAAATGAAATTCCTAAATGCTTGTGCTGTGATAACCTGGTTGAATTTTTAAATAAAACTTATAGAATATATTGTAGCAATAAATGTAAAACTGCAGGAGAAGATTATAAAAAAAGAAGTGAAAAGGGAAGACAAACTAAGAAGAAAAAATATGGAAACGAAAAATATAATAATTCAGAAAAAAATAAACAAACTAATTTAGAGAGATACGGCGTAGATTGTACATGGAAATCGAAAAAAATAAGAAATAAAGGGAAACAAACGAAAAAAGAAAAATACGGTGATGAAAATTATTCTAATTGGAAAAAAGGAAAACAGACTTGTTTAGAAAAATATGGAGTTGAAAGTAATCTATGGATTAAAGAAATTAGAGATAACATCATAAAAAATAATTTAAAAAAATATGGGGTAGAACATCATACACAATCATCAAATTATCAACAACCTTTCAATAATAAAAAATATCATCTCCCATCCGGAAAAATTATTACAATTCAAGGATATGAAAACTTAGCATTAGATTTATTATTAAAAACATATAATGAAGAAGATCTTGTTATTGGAAAAAGTAATATTTTTAAACAATTAGGAAAATTAGAATATACATATAATAACAAAACACATAGATATTTTCCTGATATTTATATCAAAAGTGAGAATTTGATAATCGAAGTTAAATCTTCTTGGACATATAAAAAGAAAAATGAAATTAATTTATTAAAAAGAAAAATATGTTTAGACAAACACTACAATTTCTCTTTTTGGGTTTTTGATAAAAATAAATCAATAAATATTTTTTAATATCAAAAATTTTAGTTATATTTACACTAAATAAAAATAATATGCAAAATGAATTAGAAAAAATATATTTAGATGCTAAAATAGCGTATTATGAAGGTAATCCCATAATGTCTGATGCAGCTTTTGATCATATTGAACAACAACTTAGAGAAATTAATTCAAAGGTTATTGATCAAGTTGGAGGTAAACGAAAAGATTTTGATTATTCTCATCCAGGAAAAATGCTATCATTAAAAAAAATACAAACTGAAAAAGATGATTTTAAATTAGAAGAATTTTTGAGTTGGTATAATAAAAGAATTAATACGTTAAAACAAAAATTTAATATAAAAGAAAAAGATGCGTTAATTTATATAAGCCCAAAATTTGACGGTAACGCGATTAATGTTATTTATAAAGGAAGTAAATTGTATCATATTTTAACGAGAGGTGATGGAATAACTGGAAAAAATATAACCGATAGATTAAGTTTAATTATTCCAGATCATATAAAAATAGAATATAAAGAAACTGATTTTTTAGAAATACGTTGTGAAGTCGTAATAAATAAAGAAATATTCAATCAAAAATATGCGGAAACATCTGCCAATCCTCGAAATTTTGTAGCAGGAATTTTGGGTGCAGATGATTATAATGAAGAAATAATAAACGATTTGACCATCGTTCCTATTTATTATATTTTAAATGGAAAACATTTATATTCTAATCAATTTATTAATAATTTTGAATTACAAAATTTTTATATATTTCCTTGGATTCCGTGTTTTCCTGAAATATATGTAACTCAATCAAAAGAATGGATTGAGAAAAGAGATAAATTTCCGTATCAACTTGATGGAATAGTTTTAACATTTTTACCAGAATATCGCGAATTTTTAGGTGAAAATGATCATGATACAGAATTTTGCATTGCAATAAAATTTGTTCCAGATGAAGTAGTTACAAGTTTTGAAGGTATTGAATGGAATGTAGGAAAAACTGGTGAATTGACTCCAGTAGTTTTAATGAAACCTGTACAACTTGCAGGAACAACCGTAAAAAGAGCTTCTGGATATAATGCAGGCTATATTGTTAATAATAAAATAGGTGTTGGCGCAGTATTTTCAATAAGCAAAGCAGGAGATATTATTCCTGAAGTGCAAGAAATTATACTTAACTCTACTGATCCTATAGAACTTCCAACTCATTGTCCTAAATGTAATTCAATATTGGCATTTGATGGTATACATCTCATGTGTAATAATGAAAAATGTGTAGGAAAAATTGCTAAAAAACTTGCTAGTGCAAGCAGTACTTTAGATCTTAAGGGTGTAGGTGGAAAAACATTAGAACCTTTTGCATCAGATTAAAAATATGTTTGAATTAATGAAATGGGTTTTAGTTTTTGGAAATAATCCTTCAATTGAACAATATGGAATAAAATATGATTCTCGTTCTCATGAAATTTTTATAAATGCATTTAAAAATA
>Ga0315279_10011154_pt1 | contig 10439 bp, 9 predicted proteins | sample YL17G06_20_MG_FD_203694 | JGI IMG/M metagenome (GOLD analysis project Ga0315279, IMG submission 203694) | Sediment microbial communities from Yellowstone Lake, YNP, Wyoming, USA - YL17G06_20 | ecosystem: Environmental > Aquatic > Freshwater > Lake > Sediment | place: USA: Wyoming | collected...
CGGGATTCGTTGGGGCAGACGCTGACCTCGCCGTCCGGAACGCGCTCCGCGCACCAGACCGCGCCGGGCTTGCCGCTCTCCGGCGTCCACAGCGGGCCGACGGGAATGATTTCAAAAATCCAGACTTCCCTGGGGTCGGTCACGGCCAGCATCTCCCCGCTGTCGACGAAGCCGTAGCCGTATTTCTCGGCCAGTCCGCCCATGAAGGCGATGGCTTCGCGGGCGGTCTTACACCGCTCCATAGCCAGGAGGGTCAGCATGGTGAGGTCGGTTTTGGCCGCGGGCGTGGAATTTTCCAGCTTGCGCACGTTGCCGATCGTCGATTCGCCGAAGGCCAGCGACTGGTCGTTCATGTAGCCGAAGACGCCGTGCATGTAGCCGTAGGTGTGGGCGGGTTCGGGGATCTCGACGCCGGTGAAGTCCTTCTTGATGAGGTCCCACTTCAGTCCTTCCTTGGGCGGCCAGGTCTTCATCTGGGAGATGTGATAGAGCTTGCGCATCTCACCCGGCTTGTGGTCGGCGGCCGGGACTTTTCGCCAAGTCCAGTCGCAGGACCCGCAGTCGGCCGTGTGGGTGGCCATCACCGAACCATCCGCCGAGGCGTCCCGGCCGACCATAATGACCGTACAGTGGTCGTTGGGCGGCGAATCGAGTGAGGACCAGGCTTCGATCTCTTTGGCCGGCAGGGCAAAATAGATAGTCGAGAAGGCGGCCAGGGCCAGGATGATCGAGATCAAGAACACGGGGCGTCGTATAATTCGTTTCACGCGGTCACTCCTTTATTTCGTCCAAGGGGACACCGTATGATGTCCCCTTGGTATTTTACTAAGCCGGGCGGAATATAATTGACCTCGGATATCTTTGTCGCCCGGCTAGTACTCGGGGAGCAGTTAGGACTATGTAACATATTTACTGCTCCCCGTAGTAAAATCGATTTGTCCTTGCCCTATTCGTAATGAACCGATTTCGGATCGGCCTTGGCCGGGTCGTGGTAATACGTCCCGACGCCGTTCCGGACGATCTCGGCATAGCGGGGGAAACCGCTCAATTTGATCGCCCGCTCCGGGTTTTTCTTGCTGAACTGCTTCAGGATCTCCAGGGCCACGCTGGCGTGTTGGCCGATCCGCTTGTCCATGGGCCAGCCGGTCTCGTCGTAGGGGACAAAGAGTTTTTTCGCCGCCGACAGGCTGAGCAGGAAGGGATCCTCGCCGTCCAGCAGCAGCTTGACCGTCTTTGGCCCGGTCGGCTGGTCGAGGAAGGGGATGGGGGCTTCGAGCAGGAACGGCAGAGTGTCCGAGAAATCGCCGATCTCGCGGTGCGACAGCCCGTGGAAATTGCCGGGCGACGGCTCGACGTGGTTGTCGAAGCCCTCCATGGCCTTGACCGTCATCGAGGCCATGGTGGCGATCTTGGCCGATTTCTGGGGGGCGACGATGCAGTTGGTGACCGGGAACATCGTCTCCGCGCCGTGGAAATCGACGGCCAAGTCGATCTTTTCCTGGCGCATCATTTCCATAGCCGCGTAGGTGACCCGCTCCATGAGCGGGCCGTCGGGCCGTCCCGGCCAGGTCCGGTTGGTGTTGCGGACATCGAGATAGGAAAGCATCTGCTTGTCGGGGTAATGGATGTAGACGTCGGGATCGGGCCATTGTTCGAGCGGAGAGGCGTCTCGGTTGCCCATGCGGAAGCGGACTTGGCCCCAATCCGTGGGGATGTCGAAATAAAGGGGGTAGCCGTCGCCGGGCTTGGTGTTGCGGCTGGCCGAGGCGTTGAACGTCGGGACGACGTAAAGCGTGCCCTTCTCGACCACGGCGTTCTCGATGAGGATCATCATGGCCAGCAGTCCGGCCGGTTCGTTGGCGTGGGTGTCGGCCATGAGGAAGGCCTTGCCGCCGGGTTCCTTGCCTTCCATGACGAAGATGTCGGCGTCGACAATCTTGCCCTTCAGCCCCGGCCCGTAATTGCTGAGCTTGACGACCCTGGTGACGCCCGGCCCGGCCACGAAGGGCATGGGGAAATGGCGGTGCCGATAGAGCGGGATGGCGCCTAAAGCGGCGATCATGCCGATGACGGCGATGAGGACGATTTTAATGATTCGTTCTTTGTTCATGGGGTGCTTTCCGGGACGATCATTTCACCCGCAGGATCCGCAGCAGGAGCGGGACGATGACGAGCAGGTAGAGGATCATGTCGTTGACGCTCTTCTTTTCGCGTCCGAAGTTCCAGGCGAGCAGGGCCACGATAAAGGCGGTGATGAGGTAATAGAGGATGGTGATGACGGGCATGTCCGTTCTCCTTCACATGCTCCAGCGCACCAGGAAGGACAGCTTGGCGCTGAAGACGACCATGAGGACGCCGGTCACGGTGATGACGATCCAGGGCAGCCAGGTCTGCTTGAGGAACGACCCGTACGAGCCCCGGTAATCCGAGACCATGACGCTCAGCCGGCCGATGAGGGCGGTCGGGGGGAGGCCGTCGCCCAACGGCCAGAGGAGGCTCAGGCCGGCGATGGCGACCGTGGCGTGGAGGCCGATCGAATCGAAGAACCAGATCAGGGGGATGCCGAAGATGGCCGCCGCGCCGTACGTCAGGACGCCCTCGGAGACGGGCATCAGTATGGCCAGCAGAAAATACAGGAGGACGAGCGGCGTGCTGATGACGGCGAACGAGACGAGCCCCCGGACGCCGGTGGCCGTCATGATCTGTTGAAGCATGCCGACCACGATCATGGTGGCCAGGAGAGGGAGGATCCGGGTCATCGTCTCCCGGGACAGGCGCAGAATGTCGATCTTCTTGGGGCTGACGAGATAGGCGGCCACGGCGGAAGCCGTGAATTCGAGGGGCAGACCGAAGATCGGCGTCCCGAACGGCCAGATGCGGCTGGCCGCGACCATCCCGAAGAAAACGAGGAACGGCAGGAGGACCCGCCACCAGCTCATCCCGGCCGGGACCTCGGGCATGGCGGCCAAGGCCTGCCCGCGGTCCATCCCCCCTTCCTTCTTCAGTCCGAAGACGAGCACCGTGAACGTCCCCAGGATGAGGACGGGAATGCCTAGGGTATAGGTGAATCCCACATAGGGGATGGCCGTGCCCGCGCACAGGATCATGGCCCAGATGTTGACCGGTGGGGCGGCGGCGGCCAGGCCGGCCACGATGAAGAGCAGCGCCGCCCGTTTGCGTTCGGGAACGCCCATGTATTTCAGGGCCATGGCCACGGGCGCCCCGACGACGAGGAGCGAAACGCTGCCCGCCCCGGTCAAGGCGCCGGGGATGAGGATGATAATCATCAGGACGAGCAAGGCGACCACCCGCACGTTGTAGAACAGCCGGATCGTTCCCCGGACGACGTAGTTTACGCCGCCGGATTCGCTGACGATGGCCATGAAGATCGTGGCCGTGGAGAAGACCAGCATCACGTCGAGGTAGGGGAACATGCCCTCGACGAGGTGGCGGGGGAGCTCGCCGATGGGCGGCGTCTTGAGGATCGCCCCGCCGATCCCTCCGGCCACGGCTGCGGCCAGGATACTCAACTCCACGGACAGTTTTTTTGCCTTGGCCGCGACATACGCGACCACCATGAGGATGAGAAGGAGAAGGACTTGAAGGGTCATGTCATTAGCCTATGCGGCATTGTATGCCCGGCCATTTCGGGGGTCAAGCGGGAGGACCGTTCGCGGAAACTACGATCGGGGATGGAGCGCCTTCAGGATACCGTGATCGCCGGCGGGGACGTCAACTCCATACCGCCGTCGACGTCCGTCGAGCCGTGCTCCGTCCGGTTGACCGGTCCGCGCATCTCGCTTACTAAGCCGGGCGGAATATAATTTACCCTGGATGTCTTTGTCGCCCGGCTAGTACTCGGGGAGCAGTAAGGAATATGTAACATATTTACTGCTCCCCGTTGTAAGATGAACTCCACATGACCCGCCATTCTCCGCGCCGTCGCGCCGTCGCCGTCCTTGTCCTGGCCGCCCTAGGCGCGTGTTTCGTTTCGGCCTGCCGGACTACGCGGATGGCCTTCTTCGACGACCAGGTTCGTGACATCTTGCGGGCGCGGCTTCAAGACATGGAGAGAAGCGGCGTCCTCTGTATCGGCGGGGAAGATCTATGGGCCGCTTCTTCCGTCCGTGATTTCCATACCCGCCGCGACAGCCGCCCCGCCTGGAGCCGCGGCGATACGCTCCGGCCGGAAGCCTCCGCCGCGCTGGCCGCCATCCGCGCCGCGCGGGCCGAAGGGCTCGATCCGTCCGATTATCATTTCCGGGTCCTCGATCGGCTGGCCGGCGAAACCAACGCCGCGCCCTTGGTCGGCCTGGCCGTGCGCTGGAATTCCGCCTCGGCGGCCGCCGACCTCGACATGCTCCTGACGGACGCTTATTTAAATCTGGCGTCGCACTACGCCGACGGTAAAGTGGACCAAGACGCCGAACACGCCCGCTGGGACGGCCTCAGCCGCCGGGTCGACCCGGTCGAAGTCCTGGAGCGGGGCCTCTTGGAGGGCGACCCCGCGGGAGCGCTGGATCGACTTCTTCCCCAGCACGGCTATTACGCGGCCTTAAAAAAAGGATACGCCCGTTATCGCGCCTTGGCCGAACGCGGCGGATGGCCGTCGCTCCCGGCCGGGCCGATCCTTCAGATTGGGCTGAGGGACGGGCGCGTCGCGGTCCTGCGCGATCGCCTGGCCCTGGAGTCCGGAGCGGCCGGACTGCCGACGAAGGCGCCCGAAGTCTTCGACGAGTCGCTGGCGAAAGCCGTCTGCTCCTTCCAGCAGCGGCACAGCCTGCCGCCCACGGGCGCGGTCGATGAGGCGACGCGGGCGGCCCTGAACGTCCCCGCGTCCGAGCGGGCCCGCCAGATCGCCCTCAACCTGGAGCGCTGGCGCTGGCTGCCCTCCGATTTCGGCGCGGCCTACGTGCTCGTCGACGTCTCGGCCTTCGAGCTGTCCGTCGTCGAAGGCGGGGTCGAGCTGATGCGTATGAAGATCGTGGCCGGCACCACGGCCTGGCCGACGCCGTGCTTCGCCAGCGTCATGACCGATTTCGTCGTCAACCCGTCCTGGCTGGCCCCGCAGAGCGTTCTGGCCAAGGAGCTGGTCAATTACATGAAGGCCGACCCCAACTATCTACCCTCCAACAAGATGTTCCTCTTCCGCGGCTGGGGGGAGGAGGAGTTTCTGCTCGATCCCAAGGCTATCGATTTTGGGGCGGTCACGGAAGCCAACCTCGATTTCCATCTCGTCCAGATGCCGGGCCCGGCCAACGTCCTGGGCCGATTCAAGTTCTCCCATCCCAACCGCTACGGCATCTACCTGCACGACACGCCCTACCAATCCGATTTCGGCCAGGCCTTCCGCACCTTCAGCCATGGCTGCATCCGCATCGCCCGGCCGCTCGATTTCGCCCTGTTCCTTCTGGGCGGGGGGACGTATTGGACGGCCGAGCGGCTGCTGGCGATGGCCGAGGTCGGGGAGGAGGCCATGATCCCGATCAGGAAGCGGGTCAACGTCATTGTCTTTTCCGGGACAGCCTGGCCGCTGGAAAACGGGGCGGTCCAATTCCGGCCGGACATCTATATCGCCGACGGCTGGCTGGCGGCCGCGCTGGAGGAAAGGCCCCGCGCGCCGGTCTGGACCGAGCCGGGCTCTTTCACGGCCAAACTCGCCAAGGCGAAATAATCTCGGTCAAGGGACGAGCCTTCAGCTCGCCACTCGCCCGTGGTTTGTATCCACGGGCGAGTACGGCGGAAGTTGACCCCCAGGTAAAGCCTGGGGCCCCGGCCGCCGTGGATCAAAACAGAAGCTGGAAGGGGATCCCTTGCCGGGCCAGGGCGCGGGCATAACGTTCCCGGCGCTCGCGGAAAAAAGCGTCGGTCAGGGCCGCGCCGAGACCCAGCCGCTCGTAGATCCCGCGCACCTGATAGACATAATTCAACCGGTCGACCAAGGCTTCGTCGATGACGCCGGCCAGGCGTTCGACCAGCCGCTCCGGATTCCCGGGCAGGATCGGGCCGATGAAGGCCGCCGTCTTGACCCCGGCTTCGTGAAGGCGGGCCAGCGCGGCGATCCGCTCGGCAACGGGGGAGGCGCCGAGCTCGAAACGGCCGGCGATGGCCTCGTCCTCGGTGGCGATCGAGAACGTGACTCGGGCGTCGGGGAACCGGCGGATCAATGCGAGATCGGCCAGGATGCGGGCCGATTTGGTCTGGATGAGGACCGCGCGGCCGGCTTCGAGCAGGGCTTCCAGGCAGCGGCGGGTCAGGCCGAAGCGCTTCTCCACGGGCTGATAGGGATCGCAGACGGAGGAGACCCACACGTTTCCCGGCTTGGCCCGCTTGAGCTGGCGGCGCAGGACGTCGGGCGCGTTGACCTTGGCGTCGACGAAGGTCCCCCAGGGCTCGGCATGGCCGGAATAGCGGGGGATGAACAGCCGGGCGTAGCAATACAGGCAGCCGACGCCGCAGCCGGTGTAAGGATTGACGCAGAAGTCATGGATCTTCGAAGCGTTGAGGATCGACTTGGCCTCGATTTCGCGGATGATCACCCGTTCATTGTGCTTGCTTTTTCCGCCGCGATCAATATACAAATGAGGCGACCGGCATGTCCCGGAACGGAGGGCGGCCATGAAACATGTTTTTGTTTTCCGCGTGAGCGTCTTCGTCATTCTCCTGGCCCTGGCGGCGGTTCTCATCGCCTCGGCGGCGCCGGCCGCCGAAACTTCGGCCCAGAAGGAGGCCCGCATGAAATGGTGGACCGAAGCCCGCTTCGGCATGTTCATCCATTGGGGGCTTTACGCGCTCCCCGCCCGCCACGAGTGGGTGAAGAACAACGAACACATCACCGATGCCGATTATCAGAAATACTTCGACCATTTCAATCCCGACCTGTACGAGCCCAAGGCCTGGGCCAAGGCGGCCAAGGCCGCCGGGATGAAGTATTTCGTCATCACCACCAAGCATCACGAGGGCTTCTGCCTCTTCGATTCCAAGTTCACGGATTACAAGTCGACCAAGACGCCCTACGGAAAGGACCTCATCGCCCCGCTGGTTCAGGCCATGCGCGAAGAGGGGCTCAAGGTCGGCTTCTATTACTCGCTCCTGGACTGGCACCATCCCGACTACACCGTCGACGCGAACCATCCGCAAGCCGGCGACGCGGCGTTCCGGGAGAAAGCCAAGAACCGCGACATCAAGAAATACGCCGAGTACGTCCGCAACCAGGTCCGCGAGATCCTGACCAATTACGGCACGATCGACTGCATCTTTCTCGATTTCTCCTTCCCGGGCCAAGACGGCAAGGGCCGCCACGACTGGGAATCGGAGAAGCTGCTGGCCATGATCCGCGAGCTCCAGCCGAACATCGTCATCAACGACCGTCTCGACCTGCTCGACGTCCCGGGCGGCTGGGATTTCCGCACGCCCGAGCAGTACCTGCCGCGGGAGTGGGTGAAGATGGACGGACAAAAAGTCCCCTGGGAGACTTGCCAGACGTTCTCCGGAAGCTGGGGCTATCATCGGGACGAGGCCACCTGGAAGAGCGTCCGCCAGTTGGTGACCATGCTGATCGAGGTCGTCAGCAAGGGCGGCAACCTGATCCTGAACGTCGGCCCGACCGCCCGGGGTACCTTCGACGCCCGGGCCATGGAGCGGCTGGCGGGGATCGGCAAGTGGACGAGCCTGCACGGACGTTCGATCTACGGCTGCACCGCGGCGCCCGAGGAATTTCCCAAACCGGACCATTGCCTGCTGACGTACAACCCGGCGGCCCGGCGCCTCTATGTCCACGTCCTGGAATGGCCGATGGGCACGCTCGTCCTCGACGGCTTCGGCGGCAAAGTCCAGTACGCCCAGCTCCTCAACGACGCCTCGGAGATCTCCTTCCGCGATTCGACGAAGCCCGGCGATCTGGGCTACGAGGGCTTCCTGCCGGGCGGAAAGAAGGGGACGGACGGCGGCTCGGTCATCCTGCGCCTCCCCGTCCTCAAGCCCAACGTCGAGGTCCCGGTCATCGAGCTGTTCCTGAAAGATTGAAGGGCCCCCTGCCTTTTGAATTTCCCCGGCCGGCGTGCTATAGTGGCGGGCGTTATCATCGCCACCGGCAGCGGAGTAAGGCATGGACATTGAAGTCGCCATCACGACGGCTTTGCAGTTCGAAAACCGGGTCGTGTCCGTCTACCAGGAGGCGGCCGCGGCGACCGCCGATCCCGCGGGCAAGCGCGTCTTCGAGACGCTCGTCCGGGAGGAGAAGCGACACGTTGCCTACCTCGAATACAAGCTCGAGGAATTGAAGAAAACGGGACGCGTGACGCCCGAGCGCCTGGAAACGATCATCCCTCCCAAGGAACGCATCGAGGCGTGCGTTCATAATCTCCGGGCGCACGCGGCCGCGGCGCCGCGCGAATCCGAGCTGCGCCTCCTGCGCAAAGCGCTCCAGGTCGAGACCGAGACCGGAGGGTTCTACAAGTCGATCGTCCGCGAGCTTCCCCCCGAGGGACAGGCCATTTTCGATCGGTTCATCGAGATCGAAATGGGCCACGCGGTCATCGTCCAGGCCCAGATCGACGCCGTTTCAGGATTGGGCTTCTGGTTCGATATGCCGGAGTTCCACCTCGAGGGAGAATAGCCCCGCCGCCTAATATTTCTGCCAATCCGGCTTGTGGTCGTAGACCCAGCGGTAATAATCCGTCCGCGTCAAGGCGGACGCCGCCTCCTCGTCCAAAAGGAGGATGGCGCGCGGATGCATCTGCAGGACCGAGGCCGGGACCATGGCCGTGACCGGGCCCTCCGCCGCGGCCGCGACGGCCTTGGCCTTCTTGCGGCCGAAGGCCAGGAGGAGACAGGCGCGGCTCTCCATGATCGTCCCCACGCCCATGGTCAGGACATGATGGGGAACGCGCTCCGGCCCGCCGAACGCGGCGGCGTTGTCCCGGCGCGTCCGTTCGGTGAGCGTCTTTATACGGGTCCGCGAGGCCAGCGACGATGTCGGCTCGTTGAAGCCGATGTGGCCGTCCGATCCCAGGCCCAGCACCTGGATGTCGATCCCCCCGCAGGCCCGGATTTCCTCCTCGTAGGCCCGGCATGTCCCCTCGACGTCGGGGGCCGCACCGTCCGGGATGTGGATGCCGGCCGCCGGGACGTTGATGCGGTCGAAGAGATGCGCCTTCATGAAGGCGTGATAAGACGCGGGATGCTCCGGCGGAAGCGCGACGAATTCGTCGAGGTTGAACGTCCGGATCCGGGCGAAGTCGAGGCCTTCGTCCCGGTGCATGCGGGCGAGCTCGTCGTAGAGCGGGACCGGTGAGCGGCCGGTGGCCAGGCCGAAAACGGAATCGGGCTTGCGGCGCACCTGGCCGGCGATGAGGCGGGCCCCGATCCGGCTGGCCGCCTCGCCGTCCGGCTGGATGATGATTTCCATGGGCCTTTCTTCCTTTCGCCGCGCCTGGCGTTCAGGGTGTGAACCGGCGGATCTTGGACTCGACGTCCCGGCGGAACTCGTCAATCAGGCCGAGCATGAAAGCCAGGATGTCCGGGGACCCGTCCTGGACGAGCGGGGTCAGATCCACGGCGAACCACAGGGCTTCGGCCTGGTCGGTCGTGTGAGACTCGAAATACGTGGCATTGGCCCGGCGGCGGCCGATCGTAGCCAGGTCGTACCGTTTCCCGCCCGCGACCTGAGAATCGTATACGCCGATCAGGGCGGCGGCGAGGTTCTCGTGGCCGCTGACGTCGAGGGCGATTTTCTTCCCGTCGGCGAGCCAATCGAGGTTCCGCCAAACCTCGCAGCCGTATACGGCGCGCGGCCTCAGATCGGGCGGAAGACCGCGGATCGCCCGAACGACCGTCAGGCCCACGGCCAGATGGGTCTCGTGCTTGTCGGCGGGATTGTGGGTGTAGACCACCTGCGGCCGGCACTCCGCCAGGACGGCGGCGAGGTCCTCGCCCAAGGCCGTTTGATGCGCGTCCTTGACTTCCGCGCTCGGGTGGTTCAATTGGATGAGACACCCGTAATTGCCGACCACGGCGGCCTTCTCCTGTTCGCCCCGGCGAAGCCGGGCCATCTCCTCGTCCGTGTAGGACGCGTATTCCCCGCTGCGCGGACTCCCGCTTCCGTCGGTGCAGATGACGGCTCCGAACCACAGGTCGGGGCGGTGATAGCAGGCCAGGATGCCGTGAAAGGCCATGATCTCGCAGTCGTCCTGGTGGGCGCCGATGGCCAGGTGGGTGATCCGACCCAAGGCCTGGTCCTCCGGGGTCCCGTCGGGAATCATGATCGTCGCCGCGGGATTGCTCGATTTCATGGCCGTCTCCTTTCCCCGAGGGCCACATCCGTAATAGACTGACCGCCCGGCCTGGCGAGCGCCCGTTCCCCGGGCGGCCGGCGCCCTTACAATTCCTTAATAAATATATTGCGGAAGAACGGGGGCGATGCGCTGTCGTGGTTCTGC
>Ga0315279_10011156_pt1 | contig 10438 bp, 8 predicted proteins | sample YL17G06_20_MG_FD_203694 | JGI IMG/M metagenome (GOLD analysis project Ga0315279, IMG submission 203694) | Sediment microbial communities from Yellowstone Lake, YNP, Wyoming, USA - YL17G06_20 | ecosystem: Environmental > Aquatic > Freshwater > Lake > Sediment | place: USA: Wyoming | collected...
CAACTATGTCTCCGGGCCTTTGATCTTTGTCCAGTCTGTTAAGGGAGTCTCATTCGGGGAGATCGCCCGGATCACCCTTCCCAGCGGGGAGGAGAGGACCGGGCAGGTACTGGATATCTCGCGGGATCTTGCAGTCGTTCAGGTATTTGAGGGCACCAGCGGGATCGACAACAAGGAGACGCGGGTGCGGTTTACCGGGAAACCACCGACGGTAGACGTGTCCATCGACATGCTCGGGAGGGTCCTGAACGGGGTGGGGAAGCCCCGCGATGGAGGCCCCGAGGTCATTCAGGAAGCAAGTCTGGATATCAACGGGATGCCAATTAACCCGTACGCGAGGGACAAACCCGCAGACTTCATCCAGACAGGCATGTCAACCATCGACGCATTAAATACTCTTGTCAGGGGTCAGAAGCTCCCGATATTCTCCGGTGCCGGTCTGCCCGCAAACAAGCTTGCCGCCCAGATCGCCCGTCAGGCAAAAGTTCGCGGGGAAGGGGAGAACTTTGCGGTGGTCTTTGTGGCGATGGGGATTACGTACAAAGAGGCATCGTTCTTCATGGATGATTTTGAAAGGACCGGGGCCCTTGAACGCGTTGTCTTTTTCATGAACCTTGCCGATGACCCGACAATTGAGAGGCTCGCAACCCCGAGGTGCGCCCTGACTGTTGCAGAATACCTCGCGTTTACCCACAACCTCCATGTTCTCGTGATCCTGACAGACATGATCAATTACTGTGAGGCATTGCGAGAGATTTCCACGGCACGGGAGGAAGTCCCGGGAAGGAGAGGGTATCCCGGCTACATGTATACAGACCTTGCATCCCTCTACGAACGCGCCGGGCGGATCAAGGGAAAGACGGGATCCATCACCCAGATCCCCATCCTGACCATGCCGGACGATGATATCACCCACCCGGTGCCGGATCTCACCGGCTATATTACCGAGGGGCAGATCGTACTCTCCCGGGACCTGTACAGGAGGGGGGCGAACCCGCCTATCGACGTCCTTCCCTGCCTCTCACGGCTTATGAACCTCGGCATCGGTCCGGGAAAGACCCGGGAGGACCACAGGAACGTAGCTGACCAGCTCTATGCCTCGTATGCTTATGGGAGAGACCTGCGGAGGCTGGTTGCGATCGTGGGTGAAGAGGCGTTGACTGAACTTGACAAGAAATATCTGAAGTTTGCGGACGAGTTCGAGAAGAAATTCATCACACAGGGAGATGAAAACCGGAGTCTTGAAAGGACGCTTGAGATTGGCTGGGACCTCATGGCTATGCTTCCGGAAGAAGAACTGAAACGGATAAAACTCGACTACATCAGGAAGTATCACCCGGCATACAGAAAGGAATGAGCCATGGAGCAGGTAAACCCCACGAGGATGGAGTTGATCAAGAAAAATGCGCAGATCAAGCTCGCCGAGCAGGGAAGGGATCTTCTCCGGGAGAAGATGGATGCGCTCATCCAGGAGTTCTTTCACATCATGGAGTCAGTCTCGAAATCCCGTGATGAGCTGGAGATCGTTGCCAACGCGGCACAGCGCTCGCTCTTAACCGCTCTCGCCGTTGATGATTCCGTAACCCTGAAGTCCGCTTCCTTTGCAACACGGAAGGGCCTGTTCATCGATATCAAGGGGAAAAATATCATGGGGGTTCCTGTTCCGGTGCTTGAGAAAAAGAGAGTCTCAAAGAGCATATTGGAGAGGGGTTACAGTATTATATCGACGAGCGGGAGGATCGATGAAGCAGCCGAGAAGTTCGAGATGGAACTGGATCTGATCATCGGGCTTGCGGAGACAGAGACCTCCCTCAAAAGGCTTGGCGGGGAGATCCAGATGACACGGAGGAGGGTGAACGCGCTTGAGCAGGTGCTCATTCCCGATCTGAAGAAACAGGCAAAGTATATCAAAAACACCATCGATGAGAGGGAGCGCGAAGACCTCTTCAGGTTAAAAAAAGTGAAAAAGATTATCGAACGTAAGAAAAAAGCTGCATGAAAGCAGATGGCGGACAGACCAGACGCCAAAAATCCCGTGAAATGACCAGTCTCACGGGTATTACATACCTTTTTTGACATTTTTAAAAGATTTGTACGTCTTGTAACCTCCAAATTTTAAATGTAAAAAGGAACCTGATGAGACGCAACCTCAGCGAAACAAACGACAGGTTGAATATGACCGGGATAGCCTTAGTTTCTTCCACTATCATATTCGGTTTGAATTTGTGTTTTCACTCCAGGTCACGTTATCTTCTGCAATAGAGGCGAATTCAGCCGTATATTCCACAAATATTACAATCCATGCCGTTTTTTTAAAAAGGAGGTCACACCATACGACTGAGTGTGATTGGTGTTATCTTCTTTCTGTTTTTTAAGATTCTCTCCGTTAATAAATTCCTTTGCCTTACATTTCGCCTGCTCTATCCGCTCCCGGCACCTATTTATCGCTAAGTCCTTCAACCTCTCGATTTTATTGTTGATATCGCGTGCCATAGTGCCAACATCTGATAATTTTCAATGTGTGTAATCCATCAGTGGGTAGATATACTTTCCCATAGTCGGATAGCGGATTCTATCGTAAGGCACAGCCGGCATTCGGGGACAGCGATTGGATTATCGTGCCCACGATCTTTTTATCCCCTTTCCCGCAATAGTAACAAAAGATGACGCCTCCAACCGTTCGTGCTCCCGCCGGCATGAGCCGAACCGCTCTTCTCTTCTTTCTTTTGTCCGGAATATCATTTTTCAATAATCTCAGGAATGTATTTTCCTCCCGCAATAGTATTGTAAAAATGAAAACAGCACGCGATGTCAGGGGGCTTATCCGGCTGTTGAACCACCACGATCCGGATATTCAGTATGACGCCGCGGAAGCGCTCGGGGATATCGGTGATGCTGGTGCAGTGGAGCCCCTGATCTCCGCACTGAAAAACGAGGAAATCAGCGGTGTCCGCTGGAAAGCTGCGGAGGCACTTGCAATGATTGGCCCTGCTTCGGTCGGCCCTCTGATCGATGCCTTACAGCACCCGGATGACGATGTGAGGTGGAAGGCGGCGATCGCGCTTGGTGAGATCGGGGACCCGCGGGCAGTCGATCCACTTATCCGCTGCCTCTCTGATAAGGACCGTTTTGTCATAGGTCGCGCCGCGCTTGCCCTTGGAATGATCGGGAAACCGGCAGTTGAACCGCTGATCTGTGTCTTAGAAAAAGGAGACGGCAATCTGCGGTGGGGGGCGGCGATCGCACTCGGCAAGATAAAAGATCCTGATGCAGTTGCACCGCTTATCCACGCACTTGCGGACAAATACGAGAACGTCCGTGCCGAAGCTGTTGCCTCGCTTGCTGCCATCGGGAAGCCCGCGATCGCCCCGCTCATCCGGTTCCTGAAGTATGCCGATGGGACGGCAAGGATCGAAGTGATGAATGCGCTGGGGGAGCTTCAGGCAAACGATGCTATTGAACCGCTGGTTCAGATGCTCGAAAAGGGAGATGAAGGGGAACGCCGTGCGGTAGTTGAGGGACTCGATGCGATCCTTACCCCCTCGGTGGAATCGCTTGTGAAAAGGTTGTGGAACGGTGACGATCGGGAAACCCGCAGAGATGGAACCGGGCACAATCAAAAAGGAAATGATAATAGTAGCGGGAGCAGGGATGACAACTGATGAGATGATTAAAAGGCTTATTTCCGCGTTCAGTGACCCCTCGCTCGATACGCGGCATAATGCAATAAAAAAACTCGCAGCCGCCGGGGAGTCTGCCGTTTCGCCCCTGATCCATACACTACAGGAAGCAAAGGATGCCGATCAACGCTGGTACGCCTCGGTGGCACTGGCACGGATTGGTGAACCTGCGGTCGGGAGGTTACTGGAAGCGATGAAAGGATACCATAACAGTGAGTTCCGTAAGTATGCTGCTGCAGCGCTGGGCGAGATCGGCAGTCCAGCTGTAGAATCCCTGATCGATGCGATGGCAACCGATGACCGCGAACTCCGTGGGTTCCTTTCGCTTGCTCTCTGCAGGATTGGAACGCCGGCAGTGGAACCTCTCACGCGGCACCTTGAAAACGAGAATGAGATTATCAAATCCTGCGCCGCACTTACGCTCTGGCAGATGGGTGAGAAGGGAATTGGCGCGATTGTCGAAAATGTGCAGCGCGAAAAAATTAATTAAACCGTGGCATCACTTCGTGCTACAATGATCCCACCCCTCCTCTCATTGTAATCATAACCGAACAGATAAATCTCTCTGTGCCCATCATTCCGGTATGCTGCAACTCTCGCCCGCAATGGAGGCGTACGAAGAGACGCTCCGAACGGCGCTTGATACGGCAATGGCAATTGCACGGCAGGCGCGGTCGCGGGGGCTCGATCCCTCCACAAAGGTGGAGATTCCGATCGCAAGCGACCTTGCTGACAGGGTAGAAGCACTCCTGGGCATCGGGGGTGTTGCAGTTCGTATCCGCGAGCTTGAGCAGCAGATGTCACGGGAGGAGGTGGCGCTCCGGATTGGCGATGATTTTGTCTTGCGACGGTTCGGGGAGACCAATCGGGAGCAGATTCTCGATCACGCAATCCGAACGGCGATGGCACTTCTGACAGAGGGTGTAGTAGCAGCACCGACTGAAGGCATCGCCAAGATCGGGATCGGAAAAAACGATGATGGAAGCGAGTACCTGAAGATCTATTATGCAGGACCGATAAGGAGTGCCGGTGGCACTGCACAGGCGCTCTCGGTGCTCGTGGGTGATTATGTACGGCGGGCGCTTGGCATCAACCGTTACATCCCTCACCAGAATGAGGTCGAACGCTACATCGAGGAGATTCGGCAATATAACAACATCATGAACCTCCAGTACCTCCCCAGTGAACAGGAAATCCGGCTTATTGTTACGAATTGTCCCGTCTGCATCGATGGCGAAGGAACAGAGCAGGAGGAAGTTTCCGGCTACCGCAACCTTGCACGGGTCGAGACCAATACCGTGCGGGGCGGCATGGCACTCGTTCTTGCAGAAGGCATTGCTGGAAAAGCCCCAAAGATCCAGAAAAACGTCGAGCATATGAAGATGGATGGTTGGGAATGGCTCGAACAATTGACCGGCGGAGCGTTTAAGGGCAATTCTGAAGAGGATCATGCGGGTATCAAACCCAAGGATAACTACTTGCGCGATCTTATCGGCGGGAGGCCGGTCTTCTCCTACCCGATGCGCAAAGGGGGGTTCCGGCTGCGGTATGGGCGGTCGCGTAATACCGGGTTTGCTGCTGCCGGGCTCAATCCATCAACAATGCGCATACTCGGCAATTTTCTTGCTGTCGGCACGCAAATGAAGATCGAACGCCCCGGAAAGGCGTGCGGGATTGTTCCTGTCGATTCAATCCAGGGACCGACCGTGCTCCTGAAGAGCGGCGATGTCCTGCGTGTTGATGATGAAACAACAGCAGAACAGATTGCTCCCGAGATAGAGCGGATACTCGATGTCGGAGAGATCCTCATCTCCTTTGGTGAGTTCCTTGAGAATAATCACGTGCTCATCCCCCCGGCATACTGTGAGGAGTGGTGGCTTTTGGAAGGGGGGCAGCGACGACCGAACGACGAAACGGAGGCGATTGCATTCGCACGAACCGGGGCGTATTTACACCCGGATCACACGTATCTCTGGGATGATCTTACCTGCGACCAGATCTCTTCACTTGCTGATATGGTCTCGGCACAGGGAAGATACCAAAGTGGACAGATCCTGCTCCCAAACACCCCTGCACTTAAAAACCTGCTGGAAGAGATCCTTCTCCCCCACACTGTCCGGGACTCTGCAATCAGGATCGCGAACCCCCATGTCTTTCTTGCATGCCTGGGGCTTGATGAGCAATTAAAGAAAGTTGCCCTATGGAATTCAGCCCCTTCCACGGACTCACTTGCCCTTGTCATGCACCTGAGCGCCCTCAAGATCCGATCGAGGGCAGGTATAAGGATAGGGGGGCGCATGGGACGACCCGGCAAGTCAAAACCGCGCAAGATGAACCCCCCACCCCATGTTCTCTTCCCTCTCGGCGAATCGGGGGGATCCCGCCGCTCTTTTCAGGAAGCGTCCAATCATACACCCGAAGCGGATGCAGATTTTCTTGGGATTGATTTCCAGAAAGAAGGGGGAATTATTGAGATTGAGGCTGGCAGGCGAAGGTGCACAGCATGTGGTGACGTGACATACAAAAATAGGTGTGACCGATGTTTGAAACACACTGTGCCGGTCTTTACCTGCCCGAAATGCAAGCGTGAGACTGATAACGAGCGCTGTCCGGGCTGTAATATCCCCACCACAAGCCAGCAGAGAGCAACGGTCAATGTGAAGGACGAATACCTTAAGACTATGGAACGTCTGGGGCTGAAACCAGGCACTATCACGCTTGTCAAAGGCGTCAAAGGCGTAATCTCCCGTGAAAAGGCTGTCGAAGCGCTGGAGAAAGGGATCCTGCGGGCACAACATGAGATCTACGTCTTCAAGGACGGAACCACGCGTTTTGATATGATTGACCTCCCGCTCACCCATATCCGCCCTGCGGAAATAGGGGTGGATATCCAGACACTCCGCAGTCTGGGGTATGAGAACGATATCCACGGCATGGAGCTCTCCAGCCTTTCCCAAGTGCTCGAGATGCATCCGCAGGACATCCTCATTTCAGACTCCTGCGCTGAGTATATGGTGAGGGTGGCCCAGTTTATTGACGATCTCCTGGTGAAGTCGTACGGGCTCCCCGCCTTCTATAACGCCAGAACACGCAATGACCTAATCGGGCATCTCGTGATCGGACTCGCTCCGCATACGAGCGCCGGGGTGCTCGCGCGGATCATCGGGTTTACGCGGGCGAATGTTGGCTATGCACATCCCTTTTTCCATGCTGCAAAACGCAGAAACTGCTTTTTCGGCGATACCGAGATTGAGGTATTTGACGGCAGGAGATGGAAGAGTGAACCAATCCGTCGTTTCGTGCTCGAAAACTTTGATGTGAGCAGGCCCGGCATAGACCGCCTTGGCACCTATTACTCGGATCCGGCACAGCCATGGTACACCCGCACCGTTGACACCGGCGGGACAATGCACATCCGTCGGATTACTTCAGTCTCCATCCATCGCTCACCGGCAGTGCTCATCCGGTTCACCACGTCGCGGGGGCGGGAGCTTGTTGTAACCCCTGATCACGCAGTGCTGATCTGGGATACAAGCTACCTGCGCAAGGTACGTGCGGTTGAGCTCAACGTGGGTGATTCCGTGCCAGTCTTCGAGGGAGCTAACCTGCTCTCAGACCGGATCACCGTTGCGGAAAATACCCCCTCACCTGAAGAGAGGGTGTTCTGCCTCACGGTATCTGATGAGCATACACTGGCCGCAAACGGTATTTTTACCGGGCAATGTGACGGAGATGAGGACTGCATCATGCTCCTTCTTGATGGTCTGATCAACTTTTCCCGTTCGTTCTTACCCGAGACCCGCGGCGGTTCCATGGACGCCCCCCTTGTCCTGACAAGCCGTATAGATCCTGCGGAAATTGATAAGGAAAGCCTGAACATCGATGTCTGTCAACAGTACCCGCTCGAGCTGTATACAGCAGCGCTCCAGTATGCAAGACCTAGGGAGGTTGAACCACTCATCGATCGTGTTGGGCACAGGCTCGGAACACCCGCACAGCTGGAAGGTTTCTCCTTCACCCATGATACGTTTGACATTTCATCCGGTCCCCTCGAATCAACCTATACGCAGCTCAGGACAATGCTGGAGAAGCTGGAGGCGGAGCTCTGCCTTGCAGAGAAAATCCGTGCCGTGGATGCCGATGATGTGGCGGAGCGTGTTCTCACTACCCATTTCATTCGCGATCTCGTGGGAAACCTGAGCGCATTTTCCAAACAGAAGTTCCGGTGCACCAAGTGCAATACAACCTACCGGCGCATGCCGCTCTCTGGCAAGTGCACCAGGTTCCGTGGAAAGGGGATCTGCAACGGCAACATCGTTCCCACGGTCCATGAAGGGTCGGTAAAAAAATATCTGGAAATGTCAAAGAATCTCTGCGCAAGGTACCATGTCTCGGAATACACACGCCAGCGTATTGAAATGCTCGACCTTGCAATCACCTCAACGTTCGGCTCTGAAAAAGAACAGCAGCTCGGGCTTGCAGATTTCATATGACGTCCCCTTTTTAGTGAAACGACGTTTCAGGTAAAACTGAGAATACAACTGCGCTACCTTTTATATGATGCCGGTCAAATAATCACCTCGCAAGCGGGGATAGCCAAGCCCGGCTAACGGCGATAGACTCAAGATCTATTCTCGAAGGAGTTCGTCGGTTCAAATCCGGCTCCCCGCATTAGTATCCGATTATTTTTTTAATTTTCGGGCGTGCCAGGCAGCATACAGGTCTATTCCATTCATGTATCATGACCAAAAAAACCAGAATATCTGGTAATAGTTATATTTCGTCCTAATACAAAATTTGAGCATGTTACGCGCACATGCGACATCACTGGAAAGGAGAGATTGTACTGACAGATAACAAAAAGTTCAATGGCGAAGAACGATCGGAATCCACGGGAGAAATTATACGGGTAAAACTCCCGCAGAAGCGGAACCGCGAGATGTTCGGGTGTGCAGAACTGATGATGGGCGCAAATCACATTCGTGTGAGGTGCTTCGATGGGGTCACCCGTATGGGAAGGATCAAGGGCAAAATCAAGAAAAAGGTCTGGATCCGAGAAGGGGATATTCTGATCGTCATCCCATGGAACTTCCAGGATGAAAAATGTGATATCATCTACCGGTGTACGGGGCCTCAAGGTGGAGTGGCTCCGGAGAAATAATTATCTCTAGGCATTTTTTTAATCGTTCTCATCAGCCTCAAAATGAATATTGGTTGTACTCTGTTCCCTTTTACAGGCTCTTTATCATGATGTCATAGCGCTTGATGACAAGCGTGTCTATAGGGGGTAGGATAGGGGGTGGTGGTGGCTGGTAGGTGTCGGACCCGGTTTCATTCCATTTAAGAGTATTTACGAAATAATTTCTCCATGCAACAGAGAAATCATTATTCGGATCGCGTATATATTGGACGGTGATAGGATTCGAAGGTGCAATGTATTCAGTATAGTTAGTCTCCGCCATCTGCATTTTCACGGTTCCAACGCCCGTCTGGGATAAAAGCTCAGTTGAATTTATTCCAATCAGGTAAATTACAGCGGTGGTTTTTGCGGATACCGGATCAGTGTCAATAAACCAGCGCGGTTCTGCGAGCATAAATGAACCCGCCTCAAGATTCCGCCGGCCCATAACGGCCCCGTTTTCAATCGCAATGACCTGTTGGGAACCCGTCGATTCGTACTGTAATTGTCCTGGATGGAATGGAGGTGTTACATCGGCACCACTACCATTCATAATTCTAAATGAAGTGTTTGGGTTACTAATCGTATTATATACGGTAAGTGGCCCCCCTCCAACCTTCAGAGACGTTTCCTTGTACGGCACATTCTTGTAGGTCAGGCTTTTAATATCGTTCTGCAGGACGATCATGTTCTTTTCCATAATTCGCTGATCTGCGCCTACCTGCTGCTGCAGGAGAACCGGATACCCATAGAGTGAAACCAGCCCGATGCCCACAACGACCAGAGAGAATATCAGAAGAAACCCAATCGCCTCAGATACGCCCCCTTCATTTTTTACAATATTATATGTTCCTGTCATCAGAACCCCCCGGAATCATAGCTGATCCTGTTCATACCTCTGCCTGTTGTGTTCCCCATCACCCCGCGTGTTGCTCCAATACCCGCAAGGGATATCCTGCTGCTGACAAAACCGCGCCATACCCTGACATCCTGATCTGTCGGGTTTGCACCCTGCCCAATCTCGACAAAGTAGTCCTTGGTTGCCACGTCGTCCGGGAGATCAAAACTGGTTGAAATTGTCCCGTTATACGGGGCGGTTATATACACATCAACGATACGGGTGCTGATGCCGTTGCCGATGTCAGTAAACGCCGAATAACTGACCTGATTGGCAGGCTCCTCCATGAAATGGGTATTTACGAGGAGCAGCATCACTACCAGCAGGAACATGAGGATGCCACTGATCATCACATATTCGATGAGGCTTGACACACCTGCGTCACTGTGCCGTTCAGTAGGTTGCGGTTTCATTGTATGCGGTCACTCCATTGTTGTAATGGATTTCATATATTTTTTTAAATGTAGACCATGGTGGTGCGTCAGAGATCCTGAACGAAACGACGGCATTCTTTCTGTCCATGGCGATGGATGCCATGTCCTTTTGAACCTCAGTCATGTTAGCGGAGGAAAGGTCAGAACACGCGAGCACTTCATACCGTACATCACGGATATCATTTTTTGGAAATTCCAATACCCCCTCAGCCGTGGTCTGTCCAACGACTGTTGACTGGCTGACGAC
>Ga0315279_10011157_pt1 | contig 10437 bp, 11 predicted proteins | sample YL17G06_20_MG_FD_203694 | JGI IMG/M metagenome (GOLD analysis project Ga0315279, IMG submission 203694) | Sediment microbial communities from Yellowstone Lake, YNP, Wyoming, USA - YL17G06_20 | ecosystem: Environmental > Aquatic > Freshwater > Lake > Sediment | place: USA: Wyoming | collected...
ATATCTTAATCTTCTATTTTCCTTGACAGGCGCTCCTTTTTGTTGTTAACGTATTAATACTTTTTCTGCCGAAAACGGGTCAACATGAAGAAAATAAAGAACTTTTCCGAAGATGACGAGGAGACGAGCATGGCTCCAAGGGTCGATTTCGACGAAATAAACAGGATCATCAAGCTGCTCGAGGAAAAAAATCTGTCCGAGTTCGAGCTCGAGGTCGAGGGGTTCAGGGTTAAAATCGCCCGGAACACCCCTCTCCTATATGGGCCGACCGGCCGGCCCGCCGCTCCCGCCTCCTATCCGACGGCGGCTTCTGATGCTCCGGGCGTCTCTTTCGCCGCCGAGGACCTCGCTTCCGAGGCGAAAGGGCCGATTCACGACGTAACGTCGCCCATGGTCGGCACGTTCTACCGTGCCCCCACGCCTAACGCCCCCCCCTTCGTCGAGGTCGGCGATCCCGTCAAAAAGAAGCAGACACTTTGCATCATCGAAGCCATGAAGCTCATGAACGAGATCGAGAGCGACTTCGACGGGGTCGTCAAGGAGATCTACGTCGAGAACGGAAAGCCCGTCGAATTCGGGGCGAAGCTCTTCGCCGTCGTTCCCACCGCGTGACGCTCGATGTTCTCGAAGATCCTCATCGCCAACCGCGGTGAAATCGCCCTCCGCATCATCCGCGCCGCCAAGGAACTGGGTCTCAAAACGGTCGCCGTCTATTCCGAAAGCGACCGGACCGCGCTCCACGCCCTGCTGGCCGACGAAAAATACTGCATCGGCCCGGCCAAGGCGTCCGAAAGCTATCTGAACATCCCGAACCTCCTGACCGTCGCCGAGATCACGAAGGCCGACGCCATCCACCCCGGCTATGGCTTCCTGGCGGAAAACCCGCGCTTCGCCGAAATCTGTGAGACGTCCGGCATCACGTTCATCGGTCCGCCGGCCTCGGTCATCCGCCTGATGGGCGACAAGAGCCGGGCCCGCCGGGAAATGGCCAAAGCCAAGCTGCCGATCATCCCGGGGAGTGACAAGGTAATCGAGGACGTCGCCGAAGCCAAGAAGATCGCCCAGAAAATCGGATTTCCCGTGATCATCAAGGCCACGGCGGGCGGCGGCGGCAAAGGCATGCGCATCGCCCGCAACGCCCAGCATCTCGAGGAGCAGTTCCCGATCGCTCAGAACGAGGCTAAATCGGCCTTCGGCGACCCGTCCGTCTATATCGAAAAATACTTGGCCGACGCCCACCACATCGAAATCCAGGTCGTCGGCGACAAGAAAGGCAACATCATCGTTTTCGGCGAACGCGAGTGCTCGGTCCAGCGCAAATACCAGAAGGTGCTCGAGGAAACGCCGTCCCCGTTCGTGGACGAGCGCCTCCGTAAGAAAATGATGAGCGCCGTCGAGGACGCGGCCAAACACATCGGCTATGAGAGCCTCGGGACGTTCGAGTTCCTCGTGGACGAGAAAAAGCACTTCTACTTCATGGAGGCCAACACCCGGATCCAGGTCGAGCACCCGATCACCGAGATGGTCTACGGCATCAACTTGGTCAAGGCCCAGATCCGGGCGGCGTCCGGCGAGAAAGTGACGTTCCCGTTCGAGCTGGCGACGCGGGGCCACGCCATCGAATGCCGGATCAACGCCGAGGACCCGGTGACATTCGCCCCGTCGCCCGGCAAGATCGATTTTCTCGTCCTGCCCGGCGGCGAGGGGATCCGGGTGGACTCGGCGGCCTATGGCGGCTGGCAGATTCCGCCGGATTACGACTCCCTCATAGCGAAGATCATCGCCTTCGCCCCATCCCGTCAGCTCGCGATCAAAAAAATGCAGACCGCACTCGAGATGACGACCGTCGTCGGCGTCAAGACCAACATCCCGCTCCACCTGAGCATCCTCTCGAATTCGGACTTCATCCGCGGCGAATACAACACCCAGTTCCTGGAAAAGTTTTTGGCGAAGAACGGTCTGCTCAAGAACGGACTGACGAACAACGGCCTGGCCGGAAACGGCCCGCCGAAATAATATCCCGCCCTTATTTCCGCCGGTAAATCAACACGTCGAACGCGCCGTCGTTGTCGGCGACCACGTTCTCGTTCACACCGAGCAGGAGCCGGCCCGACGCGGAGACCGCAACCCGGTTCTCCTTGCCGATGAAGAACGGCTCGCCCAGGTCGCGCGTCGTTTTTTCGCCGGTCTGTTTGTCCTCGATGACCTCGACCTTTTCCCGGACCTTGCCGACGAGCGCCCCGATGTTCTGGCCGGGCAGCGGCTGTTGCTTGGTCCGCAGATTGAGCCCTTCAGGGCCGCAGGCAGCCACGGGGTTGTCCTTCTGGAGCGTGACCGTTCCCGACGCTTCGAACCAGAACTCTTCGCCGGCTTGGACGTCGATGCCTGTGTCCCCCCACGCCGTGCTCGCGACGAGGATGTATTTTTTAACGAGCTCGAACTCCGCCGGTTTGTCTTGGGGCCGCGACGAGAGACCGGGGAGGAGGAATGCCCAAACGACGGCCGCGCAGAGGAGCTTGGTCGCTTTCATGCCGTGCTCAACACGTCGAGCATCGCCTGATGAATCAGGCCGTTGCTCGCCAGGACTTCGGGATGATAAATATCGACCGGCCGCCCGGCGAAATCGGTCACCCGGCCGCCGGCCTCTTCGGCGATCAGCGCCCCGGCCGCCGTGTCCCACGGGCTGAGTTTCATTTCCCAGAACCCGTCGAACCGGCCGCAGGCGACATAACACAGGTCGATCGCCGCCGACCCGCAGCGGCGCACGGCCTGCGCTTTGAGTAGGAAATGGTCATGGTTGCACATGTTCGTCCGCGTCTCGCGGATGTCGTAGGGGAAGCCCGTCGCGACCAGGCTCCGGCCGAGGTCGGCGACCTTGGAAACGCGGACCCGTTCTCCGTTGAAAAACGCCCCGGCGCCCCTCTCCCCCCAGAACGTCTCCCCGCTCATGGGGTTGTGAACGACTCCGCACGCCAGCCGGCCGCGGTGTTCGAGCGCGATCGAAACGCAAAAGACGGGGAACCGGTGGGCGAAATTCGTCGTCCCGTCGAGGGGGTCGAACACCCACCGGAATTCGGCCTCCGAATGCGTGTTTAGGCCTTCCTCAGCCAGAAAATCATGTCCGGGGAAAGCCTTGGACAGGCGGCCGTAAATGAGGTCCTGCGAGGCCGTGTCGGTTTCGGTCACGAGGTTGACCTCGCCTTTGAAAAAGACTTCGCCGGGCCGATGATAATCGCGCTTAAGCAGGTCGCCGGCTTCGCGCGCGACGACCCGAGCCGTCTCAAGATATATCGAATACTCGCCCATGGCCGAATGATTTTATCAACTCCGCCCGGCAAGCGCAAACCGCCCGGGCCAAAGGAGAGACAAGCGAGAATGAATATCTCGCGCCGGCGTCCTCTCTGATGGAGACTTGACGACGGCTAGAAAATGTACAATAATGTACATTATCCGCATCATCCCCGACGGGAGGATTACGCCATGAAACGAGTCTCGTTCACCGATTTTCGAAGAAACGCGGCCGCCTATTTCGACGCGGTGGAGGACGGCGAAGCCATCCAGGTCCTCCGCCACGGCAGGCCGGTGGCCGACATTCTCCCCGCGTCTCCGCCGAAAACGACGCTGAACTGGAAGGGGCCGGGCCTTAAGCTTCGAATTCCTGGTCTTTCCCTGAGCGGCGAAATCCTGAATGAGAGGCGGCGCTCCGCCCGATGAGGACGTTTTTCGATTCGTCCGGCCTGGCGAAACGATATATCCGGGAGCCGGGAAGCGATAAGGTCGACCGTCTTCTCGCCGCCGCGACGGACACCGCCGTCAGCCTGGTCGGCCCGGTCGAAATCATCTCGGCACTCGGCCGTTTACGCCGGGAATCGCGGCTTACGGCGAACGCTTATGCCCAAATCAAACTCGCCCTCTTCCTGGATGTCGAAGATATGATTGTCTGCAATATCACGGTGCCGGTCGTCGAGCGGGCGATCGTCCTTCTCGAAACGCATCCCGTCCGGACGCTCGACGCCCTTCACGTCGCCGGCGCCCTCGAATGGGAAGCCGAATTGTTCGTATCCGCCGACCGCCGGCAGCTCGCCGCGGCCGAGAAGTCCGGCCTCCGCATCCAAGCAGTCTAATAAGGCCTCGTTCCTTAAAAAATTCTCAACGCCCGGGGGCTCAGAGCAGAGGAGGGCTTGGGGCAGAGGACCGTCGGCACGCCGGTTTCCCCGGCGCGGAAACCGGCTCTGGCGTCAGCTCGCTCCCTGCTGCAGGTCCGTGCCCGCTCGCTTCCTTATGGCCTCCTTGTCCTCTGCCCCGAGCCCCCTTTATAACTCGACGGATAAGCGGGGAGAACAGGTCATGACGTCGAACAGCCCCATCGGACTCGCTCATCACCCTGACGAGGGTCCCATTTCGCTTCGTCCTCTGGAGCCCCCCAATCGGCGTCACCTTTTCTCCTTGCGATCGGACGGACCCCGAGAGACAAGCCAAGCCCTCCTTCTTACCCACCGATTACTAGCTGAGGACGAGCCTGGAGGGAACGAAGCGACCATCAAAAGTTTAGACCGCGGCGGCTCCGTTTTCGAGGGAGACCTTTGCGGCGATGATGTTTGAGCGTTGCTCGATTGAACGTAATACCCAATTTGAAAACGCGATATTTCTTAAATGGAAGGACCGGGGTCGCGAGTTCATCGCCGCCGAGAAAATGGATGCTCCGCCAGCGTAAAGAACTTTTGAAGGAGCGAGTCCCTTCAGGCGAGTCCTCTGCCCCGAGCCCCCCATGAACCTTTTGCCTTTTGAATCGTAGTATAATATGATACGCCGATGAAAGGCGCGTTTGACTATGACTAAGAAGAAGGTCTTCATCATCATCGCCGCCGTCGCGGTTATCGCCCTGGTCGTTTTTCTCAAGCTGAACTCGGCGAGGGAAAAACCGGTCAAAGTCAACATCGAAAAAGTCCAACGGACCGACCTGACTTCGATCGTCTCCGCTTCGGGCGAGATCAAGCCTAAAAAGAACATCAACATCAGCGCCCACGTCCCCGGCCGGATCCTTAAAATCGGCGTCAAGGAAGGCCAAGACGTCAAAGCCGGAGACTTCCTTCTCAAGCTCGACTCGACCCAGTACGAGGCCAACGCCGAGCGCGACCAGGCCATGATCCAGTCCTACAGGGCCGAACTCATCAAGGCCGATACGACCCTTCGCCAAACGAAAAACGACTTCGACCGCCAGAAAAACCTCTTCGACAACGGCCTGATCTCCCGCGACCAGCTCGAGCGGGCGAAAACTCAGTACGAGATCGCCGACGCGGGACAGCGGGCGGTCAATTTCCAGATCGCCCAGGCCCAGGCCTCGTTGAAAAGCACTCTGGATAACTTGAACAAAACCGTGTTCTCGGCGCCGATCGACGGCGTCATCACGAGCCTCCGGATCGAAGAAGGCGAAGTGGCCATCATCGGGACGATGAACAATCCCGGGACGGTCCTCATGACCCTGGCCGACCTCTCGGTCATGGAAGTCGAGGTCGAAGTGGACGAGACCGACGTCGTCGGCGTGCAGCTCGCCCAAACGGCGAACGTCCGGGTCGACGCGTTCCCCAACCAAGTTTTCGTAGGGAAGGTGACCGAGATCGGCAGCTCCGCCCTTGTGAAGGCGACGACCGCCACGACCCAGGAATCGAAGGACTTCAAGGTCGTCATCACGCTCGACAACCCCTCGAGGCTGATCAAGCCGGGCCTCTCGGCCACGGCCGATATCATATCCGCCGAGAAGAAAAACATCCTGGCCATACCCATTTCGGCGCTTGTCCTCGTAGACAAGCCCGCCGAAACGGGCGGGACCGAGAAGCCGACGGCGAACACGGCCGCGAAGTCGGAAGAGGGCGTCTATGCCGTGGTCGGCGGCCGGGCCAAATTCGTCCCCGTCAAGAAAGGGATCACCGGCGAGCTGCTCATCGAAATCGTCTCCGGGCTCAGCGAAGGACAGGACATCATCGCCGGTCCCTACGATGCCCTGCGCCAAATCAAGGACGGCACCCTCGTCAAGGCCGAAGTTAAAAAAGAAGACGCGAAGAAATGACCGACGCCCCCGCCGCCCTTATCCAAGTCGACAATCTGACGAAAACATACGACCTCGGCAAGGTCCAGGTCAACGCCCTCCGCAGCGTGACGTTCGCGATCGACAAAAGCGAATTCCTGGCGATCATGGGGCCTTCGGGGTCCGGCAAATCCACGCTGATGAACCTGATCGGCTGCCTCGACACGCCGACTGAAGGCCGCTATCTCCTCAACGGCAAACTCGTGAGCGCGATGACCGAGGACGAACTCGCCGACATCCGCAACCGCGAGATCGGGTTCGTCTTCCAGGTCTTCAATCTTCTGCCGCGCGCCACGGCGTTCCGCAACGTCGAGCTACCCCTTATCTACAGAGGGACGCACAAAAAGGAGCGCGAGGAGATGGTCCGCAATGCGCTCGAACTTGTGGATATGAGCGAGCGGATGACGCACCGCCCGCCCGAACTTTCGGGCGGCGAGCGCCAGCGGGTGGCCATCGCCCGGGCGCTGGTCAACGACCCGTCGCTCCTCCTGGCCGACGAACCGACCGGGAACCTCGACTCCAAGACCGGCCAGGAGATCCTCAACCTCTTTCACCGGCTGCACGACCGCGGCAACACGATCATCATGGTCACCCACGACGCCAACATCGCCCAGCAGACCGAGCGAATCCTCTTCCTTAAGGACGGCCGGCTCGAGCGCGAGGTCCGGAAAGCATAAATTAAAACCATGACCGAGCGGCCCTTCGAGGGGACGATCTACAGCACGCCGTTTCCCCGGCTCCTGTTTTCGCTCTGGCGGCGCGAAGCCACCGGCCGCCTCCGGCTCAAAAAAGACGAAGAGGAAAAAGTCCTCTATTTGGACAAGGGCCGGGTCGTCATCGACCGGGCCGGGCTCGACGAAAACGAGCTGCTCAAAGCCCTCGTCAAGAAACGCATCCTGCCGGCCGAACAGGCGCGACATTGCGAACGCCACGCCGCGGCGCACAACGTCTCGATCCTCCGCGACCTGAGTGAGCTCGAGATCATCTCGCCCCTTCCCCTTTGGAACCTGATGGAATCGTTCTTCGTCCGCAGGTCGTTCGCGATTTTCGACTGGGAAGAAGGCCGGTTCGCGTTCGAGCCCGGCGCCCCGCTTTCCGCCGGCGGCGCCCTCGGCTACCTTCCAACGCTCGACGTCATTCTGCAGGGCGTCCGGCAAATGCATAATGCGGGGTTCATCGCCCACCATCTTCCCGAGGACGACGAGCCGATCTACGTCGCGTCCCCGTACTTCCTCCACCAGCTCGCGCTCGAGCCCCACGAGAAATACGCGCTGAACACGCTCCATCTCGCTCCCAACCTCGCCGCGTTCTACGCGATGTGCGAATTCGGGAAGGCGGAAAGCCGGAAAACGCTGTTCGCCTTCGCCTGCCTGGACATTCTGGCCGTGCCGGACAAGAGTCCGAAACTCCGGCCGGCCGACCCGGGGCCATCCGAGCAAGGTAAAGTCCTGGCCGCGCTCAACGAAAAGTGCGCCTGCGCCTACAAGTACATCACCAAACAGATCGGGCCGCTCGCCCGGACGATCATCGGCAACGCTCTCGAGGAGGTCAAGCCCGTGCTGGGCCCGATGTTCCAGAGCATGCGGCTCCAGAGCGACGGCCGGGTCGAGGTCGATTCGGCCATGGTCGCGAACGTCAACCATCTGCCCGAAGACCTGTTCCGGGCCCTCGTCCGGGGCTACGATGAAATCCTGGTGGCCGAAGTCCTCGCCGTAAAAAAATCGCTCGGTGCGGCCCACGAGTCCGCGCTGGTCAAAGCGCTCGAGAAGGCCGGATGTCTCTGAACCGCAAGCAGGTCCTCGCTCTCCTCGTGTTCGTAACGCTCTTTGCCCTCGCCGTCCTCATCAAAATTGGAACCTGACGCCAAAACCCTCGTCCTGATCGTCGGCCCGACCGGGGTCGGCAAGAGCGCCGCGGGCCTGGCCCTGGCCCGGCGGGTCGGCGGCGAAATCGTCAACGCCGATTCCATGCAGGTCTATCGGGGCTTCGATATCGGCACGGACAAGCCTCCGGCCGAAGACCGCCGCGCGGTCGTCCATCATCTGATCGATATCGCCGACCCCTCGTCGCAGTTCACGGCCGCGGATTTCGCCGCCCTGGCGTTCGAAGCCGCGACGGACATTCTCGGCCGGGGCGGAGTCCCGATCGTCCTCGGCGGAACGGGCCTCTACGTCAAAGCCCTGCTCGACGGCCTTTTTCCCGGCCCGGGCCGGGACGACGGCGTCCGCCGCGAGCTCGAGCGCGAAGCGCGCGAACGCGGGCTCGAAACGCTCTGGCGGCGCCTCGAGACCGCGGATCCGGCGTACGCCAAAAAAATCACGCCGCGGGACAAAGTCCGCATCGTCCGGGCGCTCGAAGTCCAGGCCGTGACCGGGACGCCGCTGAGCGCCCACTTTGCGCGAACGCGGAGCCGGATGGGCGACTTCCGCGTCGTCAAGGTCGGCCTGGACCTGGAGCGGAAAGAGCTCTATCGGAATATCGAGGTCCGCGTGGACCGGATGTTCGAACGCGGCCTCGTCGATGAGGTCAAAACGCTGCTCGCGTCCGGGGTCGCCGAGAGCGCGCCGCCGTTCAAGGCGCTCGGATATAAACATGTCCTGCGATACCTCAAGGGCGAGTCCGATTTCGAAGAAACGGTCGCCCGGATGAAAATCGACACGCGGCATTTCGCCAAGCGCCAGATGACCTGGTTTCACAAGATGGCCGGGATCCGTTGGTTTTCGCCGGCCGAATCCGATACAATCCTTGAATTCGTGGAAAGAAACATGAAAAAGCAAGGGCCGGACCTCTAAACGCGGAGGCCGGACCCCATTCTCCGGAGTCCCATGGAAAAAGCAATTCTCGTCAGCCTCGCGACGACCGCGGCCGAAAAGCGCAACGCCGCCGATTCGATGGCCGAGCTCAAGGGCCTGGCCAGGGCCGCCGGCGCCTTCGTCGCGGACGAAGTCTTTCAGGTCCGGCCCGCGGTCAGCCGGAGGTCGTTCATCGGCAAGGGCAAGGTCGAGGACGTCAAGCGCCTCCTCGAAGAGCTGGGCGCCGACCTGGTCATCTTCGACGACAACCTGAGCCCGACCCAGCAACGGAACCTCGAGCACGACCTCGAAACGAAAGTCATCGACCGGACCCAGCTCATCCTCGACATCTTCGCCCGGCGGGCACGATCGAATGAAGGCAAGCTGCAAGTCGAGCTCGCCCAGCTCAACTATCGTCTCCCTCGACTGGCGGGCAAGGGCGTCGCCCTGTCCAGGCTCGGCGGCGGCATCGGGACGCGCGGCCCGGGCGAAACGAAGCTCGAAGTGGACCGGCGACGCATCGAGGACCGGATCGCGAAGATCAAGCGCGAGATCAAGGCCGTCGAGAAGCGGCGGACCGGCCAGCGCCGCAGCCGGAAGGAAAGCCTCATCCCCCTCGTCTCGCTCGTCGGCTACACGAGCGTCGGCAAATCCACGCTCTTCAACGCGCTCGCCCGGGAGGACGTTTGGACGTCGCCCCAGCTTTTCGCGACGCTCGACCCCGTCGTCCGCCGCGCCTCGTTCCCGGACGGCCCGTTCTATTTCCTGAGCGATACGGTCGGGTTCATCAACAAACTTCCTCTCGAGCTCGTCAGCGCCTTTAAAGCGACGCTCGAGGAAGTGAACGAGTCGAACGTCCTTCTTCACGTCATCGACATCAGCCATCCCGCGGCGGACGCTCAGCGCGAGGCGGTCGTTCAAATCCTGGAGAAAATCGGCGCCGGGGACATCCCCCGTCTCGACGTTTACAACAAGGTCGACCTGTTGCCCGGAAAAGACGAGCTCATGAAACGGAACGTCCAGCCCGGCGCGCCCGGCTTATACGTCTCGGCGGCGACGGGCGAAGGGACGGCGGACCTCAAAGCCCGCCTCCGCTCTTTACTTTTTCGCGGACAGCAGCTATTTTATGTCCGGATCCCGAAAGACAGGGACGACGTTCTTCGCTCGCTCGAAAAGAGCACCCTCGTCTTGAAAAAGCGCGAGGACGGGGATTATTATGAGGTCCGGGTCATGGCCGAACCCGGCCGGATCCTGCCCTTCGCGTCTTATCTCGACCGCGGAAAGGAACAGGGATGAAAAAGCTCAGCGCGCTGGCCGTCATCGTCCTGGGGCTGGCCGGGTGCGTGACCGTCGCGCCGCCGAACGCGTGGCTCTACATCGAGCCCCTAACGCCGTCGTATTCCGCCAACCTGTCCCTCGACGAGAGGCTCGCCGTCGAGGACGCCTGGACCTATCTCAAGCGGGGCAACACGGACAAGGCGCAGAAAGCCCTGCTGAAGCTCGACCCGAAGAATCCGTTCTATTCCACAGGCTTCGGATACCTCGCTTTTCTCAAGAACG
>Ga0315279_10011158_pt1 | contig 10436 bp, 8 predicted proteins | sample YL17G06_20_MG_FD_203694 | JGI IMG/M metagenome (GOLD analysis project Ga0315279, IMG submission 203694) | Sediment microbial communities from Yellowstone Lake, YNP, Wyoming, USA - YL17G06_20 | ecosystem: Environmental > Aquatic > Freshwater > Lake > Sediment | place: USA: Wyoming | collected...
GGATGGATCAAGATCTTTCCGGAGGATGCAGGTTCCTTCGATGCCACTAAGCTCACGTCCTTTGGTGAGCCGGTTCGCGATCTCAAGGATTTGTTTCTCACCGTTCCCATAGACTAACACATTCGCTCGGGAGTCCAGAAGGATGCTGCGTCGCACCGTGTTCTCCCAGTAATCGTAATGCGCGAACCTGCGTAGCGACGCCTCAATCCCCCCGATGACGATCGTGCTCGGCTTGAAGTACTCCTTAATCTTATTGCAATAGACAATCACGGCACGATCAGGCATCGCACGCACAGTGCTATGCTGATCCTCGCTTCGCTTCCGCTTCATCGGCGTATAATTATGAAGCATGCTGTCGATCGACCCGGAGGTCACCCCGAAACAAAGGCGGGGAGTGCCAAGGCTCGTGTAGTGTTCCTTCGTCAGTGGTTTCTCGATGATGCCGACACGGTACCCTTTTGCATCCAGCACCTTCGCGATGATTCCGACCGGGGACAACGGATGATCATCGTAATACTCCCCCGTAATAAGGATAATATCAAACCCGTCACCGGTCTTTGCTATCATGATGGGTGCCTTCTATACTTTCTCCCTATATAAATATACAAGAACGCACGGGAAACATTCATTAATCATCTCCGTTTTCCGGTGCCAATGACCGACATCCTCGTCACCAATGATGACGGGTACAAATCCGCTGGGTTTGTCCCTATCGTGAAAATACTTTCACAGAAGTACGATGTCTGCGCGGTAGTGCCGGATAGGGGACGAAGCTGGATTGGGAAAGCGATCACCACAAAGAAAGAGCTAAAGCTCAGGAAAATCCAGCAAAACGGCGTTGAGATGCACCTCCTTAACGGGACCCCTGCGGATTGCGTGCAAATCGGGTTGTACGATATCGTTTCCACACGCCCGAAACTCGTCATCTCTGGGATCAACATCGGCCTGAACATCGGGACTGCGAGGATGCTCTCCTCCGGGACTATAGGAGCAGCGATGGAGGCAGCGATCGACGGGGTGAAGGCCCTCGCCACATCCCTCTCCATTCCCATGAAAATACGGGAGACCAACCCTAATTTTTATCATCCCATTTGCTACCCGTACTTCGAAAACCCGGTGAAAATAACAGAGAAAGTCGGGGAGATCATCATGCATGAGCATTTCGAAGGCGTTGACCTTTTCTCCTTGAACATCCCGTTCGAGGCAACCCTTCAAACCCCTCTAGAGATAACGACTCCGTATCGGACGAAGTACGGCCGGCTCTTCCATAAAAAAGGAAACAGGTATCTTCAAAAAACCCCGCCGGTCGAGTTCAAGGACATGGGGGAGCACACGGATTTGAAAGCGTTGAATGAAAATAAGATATCGCTCACCCCGATGAGCCTTTCGCTCGTCGCCCAACCAGAGTCATTCCAAAAAGTTGAGCGTGTCTTTCATCAGCAATGGTAGACTCTTTTTCTAGCTGACGAAGAAAAACGCTATCGCAATGATCGCGTACACGCTGATCAGCTGTGCACCTTCAAGCCAGTTGCAGCGTCCATCTCCTGAGAGGTAGTTGACGATCAGCACCGCAAGGATCACCGCCAGGATCTCAAACGGGGTAAATACCAAGGAAAAACCGAAATTGAAAATCTGGCTGATGAGCATGAGGATAGGGACGACGAAGAGTGCGATTTGAATCGCGCTACTCAGCCCAATCTCAATGGAGACATCAAGCTTGTTTTCTAAGGCGAAATGCACCGCGGTGGATTTCTCCGCGATGTTGGTGATGATCGCGATGATGACGATACCGATGAAGGTTTGTGTGATCCCTATGTCAACCGCAGCATTCTCAATCGCATGAACAAGAAACTCGGATATCACTGCGACAACGATCACTGCAAGAAGTAAAATACTAGCGGCGAGTCGTTTACTCATGGTTGCCCTCTCATGGGTCGCCTTCATCTCGTCGCTCGCATCAAAAAGGTCTTTATGGGTACGCAAGGAAAACACGAGTCCAGCGATATAAATCAAGGTCATCACTATAGCAACCGATATGCTGATCTCCTGGATATGGTGACTAGAGGGATTCAGGTAATAGTACACACTAGGGATTGCGAGTCCTGCAACAACGATGATAAGCATGGTTGATGACACTGCAATCGTTTCGTTATTGAACCGCTGGTTTTTGAACCGGAGACCACCAGTGAAGAGGCTTAACCCAATAAGGAGTAAAATATTCCCAATAATGCTGCCGATAATTGACGCCTGGACAACCGCGATGAGGCCTGCTTGTAAGGCGAACACGGCAATAATAAGTTCAATCGCGTTCCCAAAGGTTGCAGACAGCAGACCACTCATCGTCGGGTTCGTCTGAAGAGAGATTTCCTTGGTGGTATACCCCATGATACGTGCCAGAGGGACGATTGCTAATATACAGAAAAGAAACGTTAAGGTATCGTTTTTAATGATCAGTGCAGAGATGATACTCAGGGGGATGAAGAGGAGGAACACGTAGAAGATTTTCCCAATCCGAAGCCTTTGAATGATGGACTGATTCAAAGGAGGGGAATAGTATCCATGTATCAATTTTTTACGTCCGACAATAAAAGGAACCATCAGGACCCTACATCGCGGAAATGTTCCATAAATGTTTCGAAAGAACATCAAGACGAGTGCAAATGAACGCTCCATGTGGTGAAAATGTTAATGTACCACCCCTTGATAGTACTTTGAAATGAAGTACACCATCATCCTTGTTCGCTACGGTGAGCTTTCCTTAAAAAGTACGTACGTCAGGAGATATTTCGAATCCATTCTCATACGAAACATCAACCAGGCTCTCACCCAAGAAAAGCTACACGGAATCATCACAAAAGACCGAGGAAGGATCTACCTGCAGACACCACGCATCGAACGTTGCTGTTGGATCCTGCGGAAGATTTTCGGTATCGTCTCGGTCAGCCCTGCAGTGGAAACCACCGCGCATCCTGAGGATATCTCAACGGTCGCGCTCGAGCTTATGCGAGAGTCACTGACGAAGCACCAGAGTTTCGCGATCCGGGCGACACGGACCGGCACCCACACGTTCACCAGTCAAGATATTGCAGTCCGTGTTGGCAACGATATCGTTCATGAAATCCACGCCTCCGTTGATTTGACCGACCCTGATGTCGAACTGTTCATTGAAGTACGCGAGAAGAAGGCGTTCCTTTTCACCGAGAAAATCAAAGGGGTAGGCGGTCTTCCACGAGGGACCCAAGGCACTGTGCTTGCGCTCATCGACACACCAGGGTCGATGCTTGCCGCCTGGTTCCTCATGCATCGAGGATGTAGCGCGGTGTTCGTAAGCACCAGCAAATCAAAGGAGAAACACCTATGTACCTTCCTTAAAAAATGGTATATGGCACCTGAAAGTATCATGGTGAACCCTCGCGAGCATGGTTTTTATCGCGACCTTGAAAGAATCGCGACAGACCATCACTGCGATGCTGTGGTCACTGGTCACACGCTTGAACATCCGAAAGTCACCTTAACATTGATGTCGAAATGGAAACAACAGAGTGCCATCCCGATGCTGACGCCACTCATAGCGATGAATGAAAAAGAAATCAAGGCACGATGCAGGCAGCAAGGGATACCGCTATGAAGATTCTTGTCATGGGTGCAGGCGCGATCGGATCACTCTTCGGTGCGTATCTTTCGAGAACAAATGACGTGGTATTACTCGGGAGAAGCAACCACATGAGCGCCATCGAACAACAAGGATTACGAATCGAAGGGAAAACGACCTTGCACTGCCGGCTTCCCGCGGTCGATGCAGTACAAAAAATATCAGATCCACCGGACATTATCCTGCTCACCGTGAAATCCTATGACACCGAGAGCGCCATGAAGCAGATACAACACCTCATCCACGATGAAACCGTGGTCATCTCCCTGCAGAATGGTCTTGGCAACGTTGAAACAATGGAACGTATCATACAAAAACAGCAGATTCTCGCTGGGGTTACGACCCATGGTGTGATCTTCTCAAAACCCGGGGAAATCATCCATACTGGACAAGGGCACACCCTGCTTGGAGAACTCACCTGTACCCGATCATCAAGGCTTCACAAGATTGTCCAACTGTTCAATGAAGCAGGGATCGAAACTGACGCAAGTGACAACATCATCCGAGAGCTCTGGGTGAAGGTGGTCATCAACTCAAGCATCAACCCGATCACCGCTTTTTTCCAATGTAAAAATGGATATCTGCTACAGAACGTACTCCTAGAGAACATCGTGAAGCAAGTCTGCGAGGAGTCGACATGCGTCGCTTCAAAAGCCGGGATGCCGGTGAAATCCAATGACATGATCCGTAGGACGAAGGAAGTCATTCATGAGACCACTGAGAATTACTCGTCCATGGCACAAAGCATTCAACAAGGAAAAAGGACGGAGATTGATTCCATCAATGGATATCTGATGACAGCAGGGAAACGCGAGGGGATGAAGACACCTCTCAATTCGATGCTCGTGGATCTTGTTCGTTCGATAACAAAGGACCATGAATTCCACCCTTGAACGACCGTGATTTCTCGACCGTACAAAGATAAATAAATAAGGGGGACATGAGTTCACGTTCGCGAAATACCCAAAAAGGTGCGCAATGAAGATCTTACTCGTCATGCCACATCCTCATATTCGACGCAATTTGTTCGCCAGGTTCACCTATCCTTCGCTCACCATGCAACAGCTTGCGGCCATCACCCCAGTGGAACATGATGTGAAAATCGTCGATGAACGCTTCGAGGACATCAACTTCCGTGCGTACTATGATGTTGTTGCCATGACCAGCCTCACCTATAATTCCATTCGAGGGTACGAAATCGCAGAGGTATTCCGGAAACAAGGGATACCCGTCGTCGCAGGGGGTTATCACGCGTCCTTGTTACCTGAAGAAGCAAAGCAACATGCGGATGCAGTGGTAATCGGCGAAGCTGAACTCACCTGGCCACGGGTCCTGAATGACATCGCGAACCACACCCTCAAACCGTTCTATACCGCTGAGCGGCTCGTGCAGCCTGAGGAGATCCCAGCGGCACGGCATGACATCGGTGTCTATAACCCGTTTGCAGAGGCGATGCAAGCCTCCCGGGGATGCCCAACAGGATGTGAGTTCTGTGCGATGCAAATCATCGAAGGGAATCGATTCCGCGCGCGCCCCGTGGACCACCTCGTCGAAGAGGCACAGTCGATAAAATCAAGGTTGATCTTTTTCACGGACGCCTCTCTCACGATCAGTCCTCCCTTTTCAAAGACGTTGTTTCAGGCATTGCGACCGCTCAACAAACACTTTGATTGTTTCGGCAATATCAACGTGCTAAGCCGGGATGATGAACTGCTCCGTCTCGCCAGCGATGCAGGTGTCTCGATGTGGTACGTCGGCATCGAATCCATTTCTCAGGAGAACATTAACGCTGCGGGGAAGTCCACCAACAAGGTGGAGGAGTACGGGAAAGCCATCAGGAAGATTAAGGATCACGGCATGTTGGTCACCGGGTTTTTGATGTTCGGGTTTGACTATGACACACCCGAGACGTTCACAAGGACGCTGCAGGCGATCAACGAATGGGATCTGGACGGGATCTCCCTCAGCATCATGACCCCGTACCCGGGGACACGGTTGTACATGCGCATGGAGAAGGAAGGCCGGATGACGTGCAAGGACTGGTCGCGGTATACTGAGGGGAACGTGAACTACAAACTCGAGAAGTTGACGGAGGAGGAGCTTTTCAAAGGCATCCAGCAGATAGCGCAGGAGTATTTCTCCCTGCATCGGATCATGAAGCGATGCTTGTTTCACAACGGGAAACTGACAACCCCGTATCGCTTCATCAGTAAATTCACGGGGAACATCATCTCCCGGTCGTTTTCCAAACGTGAGAAATACCAGTGGCTGTTCCCCCATGGTCTTGCAGAAAAACAAGAGTAAGCAAGCCGATTCGTATTGTTATTATCGTATACGAAACTGAACTTCTTTTTAAGCTTGACCTGATATCCTCGAAATCTCTAAATAACAACGTCCCGATTGAGGGAGAAGATGATGAAGGTCTACGTGACACGGCAGATACCGGAGCCTGGGCTGGTGTTGCTTCGAAAGGAATTCGACGTTGAGATCAACCCTCATGATCGCGTCATACAGAAACAAGAGCTGATGAACGCGGTGAAAGGGAAAGACGGGTTGCTGTGCCTGCTGACTGACCCTGTTGATAGGGACGTCATCTATGTTGAGCCGAACCTGAAGATGATTGCCTCGTACGCGGTCGGGTACGACAACATCAACGTCAAGGCAGCGACCGAGCGCGGCATCCCGGTGAGTAACACACCCGGCGTCCTGACCGATACCACCGCGGAGCTTGCATGGGCGCTTTTGTGTGCGGTCGCAAGACGCATCGTCGAAGGTGACCGGTTCACAAGGGAAGGGAGATTCACGGGGTGGGCTCCGATGTTGATGCTCGGGCAGGATCTCACGAACAAGACGTTAGGGATCATCGGAGCAGGACGCATCGGCACCGCGGTCGCACTGAAAAGCAAAGGGTTCAGCATGAAGGTCGTATATACGGATGAGCAGCGCAACGAGCAACTCGAAAAGGAGCTTCATGCGAAAAAGGTCCCCTTATCAGACCTACTCACCCAAGCAGATTTTGTATCGGTCCATGTACCGCTCAGCAAACAGACACACCATCTCATCGGCGAACGAGAACTACAGATGATGAAACCAACCGCGATCTTGGTGAATACCGCCCGGGGACCCATCGTCGACGAGCACGCGCTTGTGAAAGCCTTGAAGGAACATTGGATTTTTGGCGCTGGCCTTGACGTGTACGAAAACGAGCCGCTGATACCACGGGAGCTCCTCGCCCTGGATAACATTGTCCTTCAACCGCACACAGGGTCTGGGACGTTTGAAACCAGGACGAAGATGGCGCTCATGGCCGCGGAAAACCTTATTGCAGGGTTGAAAGGCGATATCCCGCCGAACTGCGTCAACAAAGAGGTGTTTTCGAAAAAGAGACCTTAAAGGGTGAACACCCAGACCTCAGGTTCCTTTGGTAGCTCATTCTTTTCGATATCGATCTCATTTCCCACTCGTAGGATTTTATACCCGTTTTTCTCGAGAAACACATCGATATCTGAGATAGGGATCGATAACCCCTCTATTCGATAATGCATGGGAATCGCGATCCGTGGTTTGATTGCATGGATGACGTTCCATGCTTGCTCCGCATCGATCGTGTAAGTACCGCCGACCGGGACGAACAAGATATCGACCTTGCCGATCTGCTGAAGGGTCTTCTCGTCCAACTCATGGCCGAGGTCGCCGAGGTGGCAGAACACGATGTCGTCGCAGATGAACCGGTAGAGGATCACCTTGCCTCGTTTTTCCCCGTGTGCGGCATCATGGTATGCGACGATGCCAGTAATCTGAATATTCCCTATGGTTCGTTTCCGTTCGTCGGTTATCACTTTCGAGTCTTCTTTTTGCACGGTTTTTACGCTGTTGTGATCGTAATGATTGTGCGACACCAGGATGATGTCACCTTGGACCGTTGGCGCTGGAATCCCGATGGAGCGTCCATCATGCGGGTCCGTGACGATCGTGATATCATTGGTAATCTCAAAACATGAATGACCATGCCACCGAATCTGAAGCATATACGTTCTCCCCCTCACGGAAAAGGAAACGTTGGATGGTGAACGAACTATTTATACATTATGAAAAATTCATGGGCGAAGACGACCGAGCTTGATATAGTTAATGTGTGAACCGTCAACACGTGCGAACACGAATTCCTTGTTCACGGTATGAGCGAGGCGTACGGCCCTGCTGATCTCTGCCCAGATGCTTCTGAATCCTTTCTCCACGACATGGATCAAGTACTCCGCATGGGTCCGATCAGGCTGCTGGGTGTAGGCGCGGAAATGTGCACCGAACTTGAACCCTGTCTTGACGAGCATGCCTTGCTGCTTCAGATCGGTAAAAACCGACAGACGGTATTCAATATCGGGTTGAAGTTTTTTCATGAACGAAAGGACTTTGCTGAGGGACAGTGTCGCACCGGTCGGGGTATGGATCTCAAGCGTTCCGCGCTTTGCTAGATACAGTGCTTCGACGAAGGATAACTGCAGGCCGTCTCCGAAGGGTTTGCCGAAGAACTCCTTGTTAAGCAATTGCTTCGAAAAAGAAGCATCGAAGAGGATAACACGATTTTGAAGTAGAAGTCCTGTTCCTTTCCGATACTGCTGCTCCGAGATGTCACCCTTCAGGGTTATCGTAGAGACATCGTAGTAGGTGATGTCTCCCTCTTCATCAACGAGGGCGAACCAGAGGAATCCCTCTTTTTTTACGAGTCGTTGAACCAGATGAGTGACGCTCTCAATATCAAGGATGTCTCGTTCGGAAAACGCGCAAATAAAACATGATGGTGTGGCATCGCTTTTCTGTTTGAAGCGATAGAACGTCGGCAGTTCCTCTTTATTCAGTTTGACAGGATGACCCCGGTTCCGAAGGTCTTTGAAGACAAGGTATTTCGTCTCGAATCCTGGGATCTGAGCTGCAGCATACGTGACCAGGGTTTGGAAATCCACCTCTTCCCTTTTATGGAACAGCCTCATTTTCTTTTCATCGAGCAAAAAGACGCCCTCAAGGAGATCAAGGCAGAGGTGATTCCCCGTGAGTGGTGTGCCAAGATGGCTTTTGTTGTATAAACGGCCAACGTCCGATGCTTTCTTGATGAGAATCGAATGGTCTGTCAGCTCACCGGAGATTTCCATAGGCGAACGTAACCAGGACGTGTTATTTGTTCTTTTTGTAGTAATCCTCAATGCTCCGTGGGATAGATGACTCCGAGAAGACGGGTTTCTTCGGCTTGGGAGAAAAGAGGCTTGCGATGAGCAGGCCAAGGCCAAGTCCGCCAAGACCACCGATGAACGCAAAGAGGAGGAACAACCCTGCGTACCGGGAAATGCCATAGAGCAAGGGTGTGACGGTCGGTGCCTGAGTGACTCCGACGTACCGTGATGACTGGGTACCATACGGGGTTGTGAACCGCAGTGCGCCAGCGATCATATCCGCATCCCGGTAATAGACGACCGCGGTGTCAAGGGACGATTCATTCGCAAGGCTTTGACCGTACTCGTAGTAACTGACCGCGAGCACCGGCTCGACTCCTTGGTTCCGTATCTCGGTGATGCTTCGGCTTGCTTGGTCCCGCGCACGCTCCACCTTCTCTTCGGTCACCCCGTCGACAAGTTCAAGGGCGAGGTTCGCTTTCACGAGTGATTCGAACGCGCCGAAGAGCGCTGCAGCGAAGTACCCCTCATCGTTTTCTTTTCGTGCAGCCGATAGAAGCGTTTCGGCATCGGAAAGGTCGCTTGAGGTCTTCCCCATCTCATTAAGAATAATGCCAGAGTAGGCTGCTGCTTGCTGTGCGTCATCAAGGTATTCCTCTGCAAGCACGCTGATCGTGGAGGTGTTGATGTCCCCGGTGTCGTTGAACGAGGTGGAAATGTTCAGCCACCACTGGACGCTTTCGATGCGTTCATGGGCGTACTCGATGTTGTACAACGTGGTGAGAATATCGGTCTGAGCACTCGAATTTGCCGCTGCGAGGTACGACGCTGCCTCGTTGATGCGTTGTTGCGCAGCTCCGACGCATTGCAGGGTGACCATGCCGTGGATAGGAGCATTCTTTGCTACCAGGCTTTTATTATGATAGAACCGGAGGGTCTCATTGAAGAGATTTGACAGGAACTCGTCCCGGTTGTTTGATGAGAAGTATTGGCAGGCTACGGTCACAAGATGAGCGTTTATCAAGGATTGGAACGATTTACTGGTGCTCGTGTAATAGACTTCCTGGTCGTACCAATGGATAGATTCCAGCAGGCGGTCCTCTGCGTTGTTCAGGAAATCCGTCACCTGGTTCCGATAATACGTCGGATACCGGTTCGGTATCGTGGATGCATTAAACATGCTGCTTGCGTTCTGGTATGACGCCCGCGCCTCGTTTAAAAGGGCGGTCGCAAGCGGCTTCATCGCGGTGATATAATCCTCGGTTGTGACTTTATTCGGCGACTCGACGATAGGGAAATTCCAACCTGTGAAGTATAACAGGGCTTCGTTGATGTCTCCAACCTCATCGACCTCTATGCCATAGGTGGTCTGCGCGTACTCGGACACGTTCTTGGTGACCGGATGGGTGATGATCTGGGTCCAGCCATCATCGGATATGGTCTCCGCCACCATCTCGGTGTAGGTCATCTGTCCTTTGGGGACGAGGAACCGTGTCGCGCCAACGGAATGAGCCGCGTCGATCTTATAAGGTATGCCACCGATTGGGCCGATGCTTCCATCTGGGTTAATCATCCCAGTCATCACTGTTTTATTATCAAGGGTCCAGTTCTCAAGAAGG
>Ga0315279_10011159_pt1 | contig 10435 bp, 10 predicted proteins | sample YL17G06_20_MG_FD_203694 | JGI IMG/M metagenome (GOLD analysis project Ga0315279, IMG submission 203694) | Sediment microbial communities from Yellowstone Lake, YNP, Wyoming, USA - YL17G06_20 | ecosystem: Environmental > Aquatic > Freshwater > Lake > Sediment | place: USA: Wyoming | collected...
TCTTCGGCGTCTCTTCGATGGTCTTCCTCAGATCGCTGATTCTTGTCAAGACGCTGTTGAGGCGTTCAGAATCTAGCTTGCCATCTTTCTGGTATTTCTGCGCGAAATGGATGATCTTGTCGAGGTTTGAGTTGGCGTCGTGCCAAAATCCCCAATCTTCAGCGAGGACCCGCCCGATGTGTTTGCGATTTGTCTTGCCTGGCCCTTCTTGATCAGAGGTTTCGCATGATGCGAATAGGGTGACAAGATCTTTGATGTCCTTTTCATTTATCTCGTGGATCTGGATCTTCTCGAGGACAAGATCAGTCGGTGAAATGGTGACCGGATCCAAGGACAGCCTTCCATCATCAGGGTTCGAGCCAAAATTGATCTCGTGGCTGTAACGCAGCTTGTCAAAGAAGACATCTATCGAGTACTTCCCTTCCGGGTGATGGAGTATCGTCCGATCGCGACCATGCATCAAGACAGCGTATTGATCGAGCCGGTAACGGAGCGCGCCCTCGAGGAACTTGTGCAGGTTCGAGCGTTGCTTACTGTACGCAGCCAAGTCTATGTCGGTGAAGGTTTTCGCTGCGGAACCTAGTCGGTCGAGTCGATAGAAAAGGTCCGCATTCGCGCCGGCCTGAACTCTCACCGCTAGTGCACCTAGGAGGCGAACCGTCAAACCGGCTTCTTGTGCCTGATCTACAATGCGAACTGCATCGTCGAGAATGGCATCGTCAGTGGTGCTTGGCATTTCTGCGGTCTCTCCAAACGATTGGAAAACGATCTGTTGCGTCGACTCACACATAAGCCTGTTTTCTTAACAAGCTTTATGAAGTCAGACAGCAGCGGAGGCAGGGAATGTGATCATACTTGAGCAATGCAGGTTCGGGATCCAGCAAACAACCGCTCGTATATGCAAGAAGAACTTCAGGACTGATACGACGACTCTCTGCCTGGGACGCCATGATCTATAACGTTGTCTTCATGGCGCCGACAGCGGTGTTCGTCTACGGTATCTGGGCACTGCTGACATATCCGGGAACAGACCTACCAATCACGGCCATCGTGGGCGTATTGATCTCCATACCAATCGGCCTGTTCTACGCGATATACTCCGCCTCGATGCCTCGGTCCGGGGGAGATTACGTCTGGGTTAGTCGAGTCATTCACCCAGCTGTAGGATTCAGTATCAACTTCTTCTTCTTCGTGGCTATTCTCGGAATTGCAGGATCCTACATGCCCTGGTTCACCCAGTATGCGCTAGGGCCTATGCTCGAAGTGGGCGGATATGCAGACCTTGCCGCTGTGGTGGTCACTCCGGAATTCATATTCGCGTTTTCGGTGGTCTTCTTCCTCATCTCGGCAGTGATAATCTCGCGGGGAGCGAAAGCCTCACACAAGGCCTTCTGGGTCTTCTTCGCACTGATTGCCATCGGAATCGTGGTGTACATCTCCGCACTGCTCTATGTTGGCCCGGAGGGGTTCAAAGCAAACTTCAACGCCCAATCCGGGATGAACTATGATGAGGTCATCTCGATCGCAACTGCAGGAGGATATCCGACTGGCATGCTCTGGTCCGCAACGCTCTTGGGCTTGGCCTTTACGTTCATGAACTTCTTGGGCTTCAACTCATCCGTGTACATGTCCGGGGAGATCAAGGAAGTCCAGAAGTCACAGCTGATCGCCATACCTGTGAGCGTGATACTCTTCGGCGCGATAATGTGGATCATCTACGCTACAACATACTACACAATGGGATCGCAGCTCATCGGTTCGCTCGCGTTCCTGTTCGGGACAGGCGACCCTGCCTACAAGCTCGCGTATCCACCGTTCTTCCAGAACCTGTTCAGGTTCGCAACATCCTCGCCCTTAGTCTATGGCGCCGCACTGTTCGGCTTCGCAATGATGACACTCTCGTCCTCGATGACCTACATCTTCGTCTGCGTGCGGCTCCTGTTCGCGTGGTCGTTTGATCGAGTCGCTCCAACCGCGCTTTCGAAGGTGGATTCACGGTACGGATCACCCTATGTTGCGCTGATAGTCGTGAGCATCGTCACAGTCATCATGACGGCGATCTGGCTGTGGACGCCTTGGACGAGCCTCTTCGCCTACGCTGTCTTCGGCTGGATGATCATGCAAGGAATAGCGTCAATCTCAGGCATGATCTTCCCGTGGAGACGCAAGGACATCTTCGAGGCTTCACCAAAGGTCGTCAAGATGAAGGTCGGACCCGTTCCAGTGATCACTATACTCGGATTCATCACGCTGCTGATATCGATCTGGATCGGGTACGCAAGCGTCTCGCCAGCAATGGTGGGGACAATAAACCCCTCCACGATGGAGTTCACGATAGGCCTCTTCATCTTGGGCGCAATCCTCTACTACGTCTCATCGCTCTACCACCGCAAGGGAATCCCACTCGAACTCTCGTTCAAGCAACTCCCGCCGGAGTAGGCGAAAGAGTTCGCCTACTCCGGCCTCCCGTCTTTCTGCAACCATAGAACAAAGGAGGCCTGCTGACGATGACTCGCACCAGAATATTCTATGCGACCGACATACACGGATCTGAGGACTGTTTCAGAAAGTTTCTGGCAGCTGCGAAAGAGTACAAACCCAACGTGCTGATCTTGGGCGGAGACATAACCGGGAAGATGATAATCCCCATCGTTGCTGAGACGCAATCAGAGTGGACGACCACATTCCTGGGCGAACGCCTGACTATGCGAAACGAGACAGAAGTTCAAGCGGTGGAGAAGAAGATACGCGCCATCGGATACTACACATATCGCGCGCCACGGAAAGAGGCGGAGGAGATACAGACCGACCAACAGAGAGTGGATGCCCTCTTCTCTCGACTGATGGGCGAGTCGGTAGCCAGCTGGATGAAGTTAGCTGAAGAGCGGCTGAAAGGCTCCGAGGTCAGGTGCTACATCTCCCCCGGTAACGATGACACATTCGCAATCGACCCAATCATTCAATCATCCAACTATGTCGTATGTCCAGAGGGAAAGGTCATCATGATGGACGATCAACACGAGATGATCAGTTGCGGCTACAGCAACATGACACCCTGGAAGTGCCCGAGAGACATACCTGAAGAAGAGCTTAGCGAGAAAGTCGCAAGCATGACCTCTAAAGTCCAAGAGATGGAGAGATGCATCTTCAATCTGCACTGTCCGCCATACAACAGTGGGCTTGACCAAGCCCCCAAACTAGACAAGGACCTTAATCCTTCTGTTCAGCCTGGAGGCGGATTTGAGATGGCTCCCGCAGGAAGCACCGCCGTCAGAGACGCCATTCAGAAACATCAGCCTCTCTTGGCGCTGCACGGTCACATTCATGAGTCAAAGGGCACATTCAAGATTGGTCGAACACTCTGCCTGAATCCAGGCTCGGAGTACGCCGAACGTATCCTGCGAGGCGTGCTCTTGGATGTCGACGGGAACCGGGTCAAAGACTTCATGTTCACCTCAGGCTGAGGACAAAAGGGATGCATCCGCATGGCACGATATCACCTTCGTCGCTCCGAGAAGGCATTGGACGATCCAAAAGAGATGGAGCAGGTCCTTGCATCTGTTAGGATCATGACGGTCGCCTGCTGTCTGGAAAACGAGCCGTACATTTTCACAGTGGATTTTGCCTGGGATCCAGAGGCACGTGAGCTATGGTTCCATTGTGCAACCGAAGGCCGCAAAATCAAGATTCTTCAAGCTAACCCTCGGGTCTGCGTAACCGTGGTCGAAGACCGGGGGTACATAGATGGCGAATGCGATCACGCCTATCGCTCACTGGTCTTGGAAGGAAAGGCAAGCGTAGTCATGGATCTCTCTGAGATGCGACATGCGCTCGAACTCCTCGTTCGTAAGCACGAACGCCAACCAGAGGCTATCCTCGCTCGCTTTGCAGGCAATGACGAAGCAGTCCGCAAGGTCGGGATAGTGCGAGTCTCCGTTGACTCCGTTACCGGGAAGCAGGGGCCCGCGCCGAAGAAGTAAGACCGGGATTCCATAGGTGGAGTTTTCCGACGGCTGCAAACCATAAATGAACTAGTTCTGATAGGTAGGCTGACAGTGGTTCCTGCATGAGTGATGATGTCCGGATTGAGGATGCCACGGCGGCGGAGTTTGCGGCTAGGCGCTATCTTGAGTCGCAGTACCCGGGCAAGGCGATCGAGGTCAAGTTCAGCAAGATCTGGTTTGTCGGTGGAAAGGGGAAGGATGTCTGGGAAGTAGAAGGCATCCTATCGATGAGGAAAGCGGGACTCCTGAAGGACCGCAAATCATTTCGCTTTCAGATCGACGCAGAGACGGGCGACGTAATAGGTTACGAGAACGTGCGAAAGTAACCTTCTAGCTACTCATCTTCCTGCGTGCAAGCAGAGATGCGACCAGCGCGATCGCGGTGATTATGGCAGCCAACACGATCAGCCAAGCTGACTCTGGCCCATTTCCCAGGAGTATCGGGATCGGGCCTATCAGAATCACCGCGCCACCGCTGGTGGTACCGCGGCCTTGCGTGAAGGAAGCGATCATCATCACGACCATACCAATGAACACGAGTCCAAAACTGGCGAGAAAGATCCAAGAGAACCCCATGGGAAACGCGGTCCTGAAATCCGATGCCTCTGTCTGGGCGGTCGGTTCGCAAGTCGTGCAGAGCCACTGTCCCTGCCGGAAGTCTTGCAAGCACACTCGCCTGCCACACCTACTGCACACGAAGCGTGCTTCTTGCTTCCCACAGATCTCACAGCGTTGAGGCAAACACCTACCTCCACATAACCGGAAGCAGTGAAAAGAGCAGTAACACGATCATTAGGACGATGCCGAGCAGCATCAGGATCCGAGCGGACTCCTTGTCAGTCCCGAAGACTATTGGCACCGGGCCTATCATCACAACTCCCCCGCCACGGACTTTCCCCTTTCCTCTCGCTGACCTCAGAATCGCGACGAAGATCCCAACTATTGCCAGCGCGAATCCGGCGAGGCCTAGAAGTAGTCCGATGTTGAAGAGGAAGCTATCCGCCAATTCCGCTCCGGGCTTGACAGCTCCGAGATCTGATATAGGCTTTCCTTGGCCCACGCGGTGCGCTATTCGATGATCTCCCAAGATGGCTGATACTTGTCCAGCTCTGACAGACTGTAGTCGTCGAGAGGATGCTCGCGTTCCGGTATGTCAACAGATTTGGCTTCACCGCACAGCTCCGTAGAGAAGTATCTCTGACCTGTATCGTTGATCATCGTCACGATAGCGCGAAGCTTGGGGTGCTTCCGCGCGATCTTCACCGCTGCTGCAACGTTGCATCCTGATGAGATTCCGCAGAAGATGCCTTCGGTTGTTGACAGCCGACGTGCCATGTTGAGGGCTTCCTCTGAGCTCGTTGTCACAATACCAGTCAGCAGCTTCAGGTGCAAGTTCCTTGGAACAAATCCGTCGCCTATCCCTTCGATCTTATGGGTTCCCCACCTTCGCTTTGCGAGGATAGGTGCCTCAGCAGGCTCGACCGCGTACAGCAGTACTTTGCGATTCTTCTTTCGTAGATATTTTCCGACGCCAGTAAGTGTCCCGCCGGTTCCCTGGGAGGCCACGAAACAGTCCACTTTGCCTTTCGTCTGTTCACAGATTTCAGGTCCAGTGGTCTTGTAGTGGGCGTTGATGTTGTCGGGGTTTGCGAACTGAGCTGGTTCCCAATACTTACCAGGATTGTCCCGCTTCAGTTCCTCGATCTTCTTGATACATAGGTCAACGTCGCTTTCGGCGCCGGGCGTGTTGACTATCGTTGCGCCGTAGGCTCGGATTAGCTTCATCCGTTCTTGGCTCATGCCTGAGGGAAGGACGATCGTTGCCGGGTAGCCGAGCATTTTCGCAACGAACGCGCAGGCAATGCCTGCGTTCCCTGTTGATGCCTCAAGTATCTCCATGCCGGGTTTGAGGTCACCTCGCGCGATGGCACGTGTGATCATCTCATAGTAGATTCTGTCCTTGAGGCTCCCAGTTGGATTCATGTACTCTAGTTTGGCGAGGATCTTGGTCGTGATCTTCTCAGCCTTGCAGATCCTTCTGAGTTCAACGAGTGGCGTTCTTCCGATGCAGCCGAACACATTCTCCTGTACGGACCCTGTGCGATTCCACTGGACTGGCATCTTTTGAAACCTAAGGAAGGGTGCTTCAGCTCGATTGATTAGGTTTCTGATTGCCGAGCAAGATAGCGGGAGTTCGTCGATCCATGTGCACTCACATTAGCGGAGCGGGAGAAATCTGCAATGGACAGTCGTCGTTCTGTGCTGTGGGACTGACCTGTTGGTGCCTTAGCTCTAAGGCTGGTCGAGTTCATCAAGTCCCTTGAGCAGCCTTTCAACTTCTTCCAGCGTATTATAGTGTACGAGGCTAATCCGTATCATCGTCGGAACGCCGTAGACTTCAGGAACTCTCGAATAGAAGTTTTCGGCACGTAGTGCAATACCGCGCTTGATCCATAGGTGTTCGACGACAGCTTGGTCCGACATGTTTTGAAGTTTGAATGAGAAGGTCGGATCTCGCTCCTCCAGATGCTTGGGCTCTGCAGGTCCGTAGAGCTTCACGTGCCGCATTTGGAGCAGTCCCGGGGCATTCCCTTGTCCCTCCAGTATTGCTTTGGACAGGTCTCGGCCATATTCTTCGATAGCGTGCAATGCGACCTTTAGAGACCGTGCGCGACCTGAGTAACCTTTGACGTTTCTCCCGTATTTCGCATCGATCTGGTTGGCAAGCCAGACCAAGTGATCCGCAGCGCCTCTTATGGCAGCAAACATCGCTTGGTCGCGAGTGCCCCATTCCCAATTGTGGGGTGGTTTGTTCGTTGCCGGGGCGACTTTGTAGGGTTTGAGCGTCTTCAGAAGCTCTTCCTTCCCATAGAGAAAGCTTCCATGTGAGCTGAAGATCTTGTACCCGGAGAACACCAGAAAGTCACAGTCGATAGCTTGTACATCCAACGGACCATGAGCTACGTGATGCACTGCATCCACCAAGAAGTAAGCATTCGTTGCTCTTGCAATCTTCCTCACCTCGTCCAGCCTGGTCTTGGTGCCAAGCGCGTTCGACGCAGCAGTGACCGTTACCACTTTCGTCTTGTCGTCTACTAGGGTCTTGAGATGATCGAGGTCGAGTGTCCCATCTGCCTTGTTGAGGCGAGCAAACCTCACTTCACTGATGGCCCCTCTCCTCTGCAGTTCGATCCAGGGGCTGAGATTTGCGTAGTGCTCATATTCCGTTGTCACAACATTCTCTTTTCCCGTGAAGTCCCTTGCGATGGCATAGCTCAGGCTGAAGAACAGGCTCGTAGCGGACTCGCCTGAGACGATCGTATCGTGTGATGGTGCGTTCAACAGGTCCGCGACGGCCTTCTTGCCTTCAAGTATCGTCGCTTCCGCATCCTTCGATTCATGAAAAATCGCCTCAACGTTGGCGCTACAATCGACACGTGCCGCGGCCTCAGCTCTGGCGGCTCTTCCCACGACAAGCGTGCCGGTACCGTTGTCCATGAATGCTCTTCTTCGGCCTCGTGCGTCAGAGGCGGCCCTCGGGAACTCAGCCCGGATTCTCTTCAACAGGGGCTTGTCAAATATCATGTGTTCTCCGACGTACCCCTTTGGGCGTCTTCTTCACATTTATCGTTGACGCCACTGGGAGAGCTCGCGCGACTAGTCTCATAATTGTACTATCGGCTCCACGTCGAGTCCCGACGTGAGATCGAATTTCCACTCTATGAAAAACGCACAAATCATGCTCGCTAGGAGAAGAGAACTGTAAGAAAAAAAGAAAAGAAAAGGAGGAATGAGCGAAGGCTTAGGTCGCTGTCAGGTATATGGTGCTGTAGTCTAGACCTACCCCTGAGGCAAGTACGACGTTGTTGTATATTCCGTGGACGTTTGACCTGTAGACGTAGTAGCCTTTGAATTGCCCGAGCCAAGCGTACGGTGCCTCGTCGCTCATTATCTTCACGATTTCCTTGTACATTGCTGTTCGCTCGTTCGCGTCTGTAACGTACGGTGCTTTCTGGAATAGCTCAGTCACTCTGGGGTTGCTGTAGTAGGCTGGGTTCCAGCCGACTGGCGGGAAGTCAGGATTGGCGAACGGCACAACGTAGTCATCAGGGGACAGGTAGTCAGGGTACCACTCGGTCCAGCCCATTTCAGGCACGTTTTGAGGGTCTGAGAGAATCTTGTCTATGTATGTGGCGAAGGAGACTCCGAGCAGGTTGACGTTGATCCCGACGTTCGCGAGGTCTTGCTGAATCTCCTGCGCGATCAAGGCGACGGAAGCATCTCGAGAATAGTAGAGGTACGTGACTGCTGGCAGACCGCTTCCTTCAGGATAGCCTGCCTGAACCAGTAGTTGCTTTGCGAGGTCAGGGTCGTATTTGGGCGGCTCTATGGACTCATCGTAGCCTTCCATACCCTTCGGGAACGGGCCAACATAGCGGATAGTTAGCTCTTTGTTGATTCCTGACTGAATTGCTTCGTAGTTAATGGCGTGCACTACGGCTTTTCTCAACAGAGTGTTGTTGAATGGAAATGTCTTCGTGTTCATGTAGACGAAGTCGATGTGCTGCGTCTGTCCAATGCTTTCAACGACTATTCCTTCCACGCCTTGCACATCCGGAACATGATTGACGTCAATGACAGCGATCTGCGCGAATCCGCTCTTGATGTCAAGAAGACGTGTCTGTACGCTAGTCTTGTAGTACATGATCACCTTTTCCAACTTGGCTGGAGTGCCCCAGTACAGAGGGTTCCTTGCCAAGGTCAAGTGATCGCCCTTAATCCATTCCTGCAGAACGAATGGGGCGGTTCCCGCAGCGTTCGAATCCATCCAGGCATTGGTGGAATCTGCTGCCACACCGCCATGCGCCTCAACGGCGCTGGGATTCACTATGGACGCGGTCATTGTTGCCAAGGTCGCTAAGAATGCCGAGTAAGGCTGGGCTAGGTGAAACTCAACCGTGTGCTTGTCGATGACCTTGACGCTTTCCAAGTTAAGCGACTGTGATAGAATCCAAGACGGCGGTTGGTTCATCTTCAATACGCGGTCGATCGAGTACTTGACGGCATTTGCATCGAACTCGCTGCCATCGCTAAATTTCACGCCTTCTCTGAGCTTGAAGGTGTAGAGCAAACCGTCGGGGCTAGAAGTCCACGACACAGCGAGTACGCCAACGAGTTTCGTTGGATCAGCTCTATCGTAGGTAATCAGCGGCTCGTACAGGTTGGCGATGACCTCCCAGCCCGCGTATTCATAATCGAAGGCGGGATCGATACTCTGTAATTCGTTTGCCTTGTCAACCACAAGAGTGGTCGGTCCAGCGGTTGGCGCAGGGGCCATGTTGAGCGCAAAATACCCGCCTACCGCTGCTACGACTATTACCGCTATGACTGCAATGACTGCAGTCGTCCTTGAAACGGCTCTTGTGGAGAATCTTCTGGATCTTTGCATTCCATGATCAACTCTTACCATTTTTCTAGATCAAGATACGTAGGTGCCCTCTTGAGGGTGCAAGTTGTATTAAGAAGTTTGTGCAGAAACCCGAGTCGCCCTCTATCCCCTGCAATAATCTGATGGATCTTCTGTTGCACCCAGTAGATGTCGCTGAACATTCTTGCTGACCGGCAGGTTGAGCGCTATAGAAGACATATAGACTAGGTTCGAGATGACATGGGCTCTTGACTTCATGCGGAAATGACGCTCATGGGTCTCTTCAGGTTCTGCGTAAAGAGGCTGGCGTTGCTTGTTCCGGTTCTAGTCGGAGTCACGATCTTGACTTTTGTGATTGCGAGAGTCGTCGTTCCAAATCCGGCTAGGGCTTGGGCTGGGCTGAAAGCGAGCCAAGCAACGGTACAGGCAATCGCGATGCGGTATCACCTGAGCGATCCGCTGTATGTCCAGTACTATTACTACATGAGAGATCTCCTGTCAGGGGACTGGGGTATCTCACCTGTCACTGGCCAGCCCGTTCTCGAAAACATCTCAGCATTCTTCCCTGCTACCCTTGAGCTTGCGATAGTGGCGATAATCATCGCAGTTGCTCTAGGAATACCTCTCGGTGTCTATGCAGCAGTAAAGCAGGACAAGCCAGTGGATCATGCGGTTCGATTGTTCGCTCTTGGAACCTACTGCCTTCCACCGTTTCTGATGGCTCTCGTGATGCAGTTGGTCGTCTTCTATTGGCTCAGACTCCTGCCTTCCGGAGGTAGGCTTTCACCTTTCATTCAGGCACCTCCACGCATCACCGGACTGCTGATCCTAGACAGCATCTTGACTGGCAACGTTCAGAGCCTTGCGAGCAGTCTTGTTCACATACTACTGCCAGCCACCGCGCTTGCGCTCCTCACTTTCGGTCTCATCACAAGGCTCACGCGTTCCAATATGCTGGAGATCCTAAGACAGGATTATGTACGAACAGCTCGCGCCAAGGGTC
>Ga0315279_10011160_pt1 | contig 10434 bp, 8 predicted proteins | sample YL17G06_20_MG_FD_203694 | JGI IMG/M metagenome (GOLD analysis project Ga0315279, IMG submission 203694) | Sediment microbial communities from Yellowstone Lake, YNP, Wyoming, USA - YL17G06_20 | ecosystem: Environmental > Aquatic > Freshwater > Lake > Sediment | place: USA: Wyoming | collected...
CTGGGTCCACTTTGACGGGACAGACGTATGGTGTGCCTCTAATGGAGGTGCGCTGAAGTTCGAACCCGCGAGCGAACGATTCACCAAGATAACGAGGGACAGACCAGGTACTCTTGTCAACAATGAAGTTTCCTGCGTGGCCGTGAGCGATGGGCAGTTGGTGTGGTTTGGCACCCTCGGGTTCGGTCTTAATCTTCTTTCCCAGGGGCAATGGAGACTATTCACAGAAGGATTCGATAACTTGCCGTCGGATAGTATTCTCTCGTTAAGCTCATCTGGGGCTCTGCTCTGGGCAGGCACCACTCGGGGCCTGGGTCTATTTCAGGGGAGCTCGCTTGATGCCACCTTTGACGTGGCCACGACTGGGGGCGGAATCCCTGGCAATGCCGTCAATGGCATTCTTGCGACCGCTGATACAGTGTGGTGTGCGACTGACGGCGGCGTGGGGAGGGGAGTACGGTCTGGAGGGACTTGGACCTGGCAAGCTCTGAACAACGGCCTCGGAAATCTCAACGTCTTTTGCGTGGGTCGCTTCGGAGGCAGAGTGTGGACGGGGACTCAAGACGGAATGTATGAGTATGATGGCACTACGTGGGTCAGAAGGGGAGGTTCGCCGTCGTGGTTACCAGAGGGCCTTCAGGAAATGGGAGGGAGACTCTACGCAGCAGGCGATTCAGCAGTCTTCGTGTGGCAAGCTCCGGTCTGGCTTAAAGTGACCCCTGCTTCCGTTTCGGCTTTGTTCAGAGGCCTGGCCGCTGAGGACGCAGGCAGACTGTGGTGTGCAACGTCCGAAGGCCTTGTATCTTACGACGGGACAGATTGGCGACAATTCTCGCCCCCTGGTCCGAAATACAATTACGTCGAAGATCTCTCTGTGGCTCAAGATGGCAAGGTCTGGGCTGCCACCAAGTCAAACGTGGCTGCCTTGCGATTCGATGGAATGGAGTGGAAGGTCTATGATTATTCTACAACAGGCGGAGCGTTTCAGTTTGCATGGCTTTTCTCAGTGTTTGCTTCCTCCTCCGGAACGGTCTGGTTTGGTCACTGTTGCTGTTCTGAGTGCAGGGTCGACAAGCTTGATTACGTGGATGACACCGAGGTATGGAGCAGCCATCCCTTCGTAAGCTCCAGGGACATCACAGAAGACGGTTCTGGCGTCGTATGGTTTTCGAGTGACGGTCACGGGATATACGCATTTGACCCTTCCAATTCATCAGAAAGAAACATCACTGCGGCTGTGGGAAAGCTCTCCTCCAGCAGTGTCGAGGGTATTGCTCCCGTTGATGCGAGACGGCGCTGGGTCGGGCACATGCTGGCTGGCGCGGACTTGTGGGACGACGGAGGAACAATTGATGAGTCCGATGACGTCTGGAAGCACTTCTCCACAGATCAAGGGTTGCTCAGTCTGAGTGTGACGTCAGCAGTCATCATAGGCAACAAGGCATACATCGGGACTCAGCGAGGAGTCACTGTTTTCCAGGATACGCTATGGTTCAGAAACTACGGCGCGGCTGACCTGGCGCCGGTCTCAGCCACTGTCAACGACCTTGCGGTTGACCCTACTGGAAACGTCTGGGCAGCCACTGCTGGAGGTGTTGCACGGATTGCTCCTTCCGGAGAAATTGATACGACCCTCACCTATTCTTCTTCGGGTCTCGTGGACAACGAAGTCCGTTGCGTTGCCGTGGATAGGACCAGAGGGGAAGTATGGTTTGGTACGCCAAAGGGCATGTCCGTTCTTGAGGCATGGAACCCTTATGAGGGCAAGAGCCTCGCAGACGCCCACGTTTACCCAAATCCCTTCAGACCTCGAAGCGGTCACCAAGACATCCGGCTTGATGGACTTCAGTCGCCCGTGACCGTATCCGTGTACGACCTCACTGGGCGGCTCCTCGTGAACCTCGGCACTGTCGGGAATCGAGACAGGGTCTGGGACGGGACGGACGCGAATGGCAACGCCGTTCCGACGGGTGTGTATCTATTGAAGATTGAAACAGGGAACGCTAGCTCCCTCAAGAAGGTCGCCCTCATCAGGTAGTACCAGACGTGATTGAGCTCACCCCCTCGCTCAGAAACGAAGTCTCGAAAGAGAAATGGGAGCAGTTGCTTTCAAACTCCTCCTGCGCCACCGTTTTTCACAGTACGGAGTGGGCGCTGGTTCTCAAAGAGACTTACAGAGATCTGAGCGTTAAGTACATTGTGATCGAGGATCAGGATGGTCGTTACGTGGCAGGCATGCCCTTTGTATACACCAGAAACCTCCTCTTCTCTACGTATCTCTCGATGCCCTTCGGCACTTACGGCGGCCCGGTAGTTGTCGACGGTCTCGAAGAGGACGTAGCCGCGTTCATTGGGGTTGCTCTCCAGGGAATGACAAGGGGGATTTTTCCTTTCTCTTTTTCCTGTGTGCTCTTCAATACACCGGTCTCTCTTGAAAGAGCGATCCAGAATGCCTTTCCTCGCGGCAGACGCACCCGCGTTTCTACTCACTTGATTGACCTTGGCGAGGGATTCAAAAGGCTCTGGGATTTTTCCTTCGACAAAGAAACGAGGACCTGCGCGCGCAAGGCAGTCCGCAACGGTGTGAGAATCGTCAAGAGCGCGGATGAAGAAGGTGCCGCAGTGCTCCATTCTCTTTACAGAAAGCAGGCCGCGGCGTGGGGTGTCAGGAAGGCCTATCCCGAGCGCCTCGTCTATCAGATAGCAGACCTGATGAAGGGAAAATCACAAATCTGGATTGGCACGCTCAAAGGAGTTCCGGCGTGCGCGGCGCTGGTGTTTTACTTCAAGGATGTCCTGATGGCATGGCTGAGCGGTCAGAGTGCCGAAGGACGGAAGGCGTGCGCAAGCCATCTTTTGTATTCTGAGATTATGAAGGACGCATGTGAGAAGGGCTACTCCCTCTTCAATTTTGGTGGGAGCGGAAAGCTCGAAGGGATACGGTACTTCAAGGAGTCGTTCGGAGGCAGGGAGTACCTCTATTCTCTGTTTGTGAATGAGTCGGGCGTTTTCAAGTTTGCGAGGAAGCTAAGAAAAGCAGCAATAGGGCACGAATCGTAATCTCTCGATTAGAGTGTCACAATACTAGAGTGTTACAAGAACGGGGTACCACATGAAGGAGTCGAGTCCTGGAAGTCGCGAAGGATAGCGTAAGAACCTTTGTCTCGAGGGTCTTTGCACTTGCGGCGGGAGCAGCTCTCAGCGTTGTCATAGCAAGGTGGCTGGGACCCGAGGGGCAGGGACTGTACAGTCTCTGCATGGCCGCGTCACTCGTGGCCGCTCTCCTGGCAAATTGCGGTCTGGGGCTTTCCAGCGTTTACTTTCTCGGAAAAAAGACCTTCCCTCCGAGTGAAATTGCTTCAGCCTCGTTCAGTTTTGCCGCCACGATAGGGTTAATCTGGTTCGTTGTGGCCTCGCTGATTGTTGGTTTCTTCAGGGTGCCGGGTCTCACACACGTCCAGGTCGGTGCCCTGATTCTGGCTTTTGCCTCGATTCCTTTCTACAACCTGTCGGACTACTATTTCTACTTTTTGATAGGCTCTGACAGAATAAAGCACTTCAACATACTGTCTGCCGCAAGGAATGCGCTTCAACTGCTGCTGGCCGTTTTACTGATACTGGTTGGTGGTCTAAGACTGAGCGGAGCCATACTGTCGTGGGTCGGCAGTTTTGCGGGGATAGCGTTGCTTTCGTACCTCGTGGTGAATAGACTGGCTCCCGTTAGATTTGCTCTCAAGCCCGAGATACTCAGCGCTTCGGTATCATTTGGGGTAAAGGGATATCTTTCGCGGATAGCCTCTTTTCTGTATTACCGCATCGACATGTTTATACTGAGCTACTTTATGGGAGCACAGGCGGTAGGGCAATACGCGATAGCAGTCCTGTTCGCCGAGTTATTGTGGAATATTCCCAGTTCACTGGCGCCGGCCGTCATGTTCAAAAGCGCATCCGAAGATTCACAGGCCAGAGATGTCCTCACCGCCTCTGCGTGTCGGCACACGTTGCTGATATGCGTTTCCGCAGCGGCGTGCATAGCCCTTCTGGGCCGCCCAGTCGTAAAACTCGCGTTTGGGAGTGACTACCTGCCATCCGTTACGCCTTTACTCGTGCTGCTTCCGGGGACTGCTTTTCTGAGTCTGGGAGGAGTGCTTGCAAACGACTTCGTTGGCAGGGGGAAGCAGCTCATGAACTCGTTTGCGGCAATAGTGACGCTCTTGATAAACGTGCCATTGAATTTTCTCTTGATACCAGTTTGGGGTATCTCAGGTGCTTCGGCTGCGTCGACCTTCTCTTACTGCGCAGGCACTGTGGTGATGCTGGTTGAGTTCCTGCGCATAACCGGCATGAAACCCGCCGAAGTGCTTTTGCCGCGAGCCACCGACCTGGATGCATATCTGAACCTGGTGAAGGGTTATTTCAGGAAATGATGAGAGATCGGCCAGGGCCGCTACAGAATACGGCGAACAGGAGAGTGCTAATGTTCGCTTACTTTTTCCCCCCTCTCGGCGGGGGTGGGGTTCAGAGAACCTCGAAGTTCGTGAAATACCTTCCTTCTTTCGGTTGGACCCCCGTCGTTGTGACTGTGAACGAGGGCGCATACTGGGTAAGAGACAAGACTCTGAAGGAGGACGTTCCTTCTGACGCAGACGTTGTGAGGACTTCCTCCATGTCTTTTTTCTATCTTCTGAGGTTTCTTCCGGGCGGGGGAAGTCGAAGCGGGGGAGGGCAGAGGTCTGGCGCTTTGTTCTCTTTCCTGAGGAAACTCTCGAGCTTCGTTCTAATTCCAGATCAGTACGTTGCGTGGGTACCATTTGCGATCAATGGCGCTTTGCGATACATGAGAAAGCGTTCCGTTTCGGTTATCTACTCCACTTCTTCTCCGGACAGTTCTCATGTCGCCGCGCTCTTGACGAAGCGTCTGTGCGGGAAGCCGTGGGTTGCGGATTTCCGCGACCCTTGGACCGAGAGGTTGACCTTTCTCCCGCCGACGAGGCTGCACCTGGGGCTTCATCGATTTCTTGAAGCCGCCGTGCTTAGAAATGCAGACCGTGTGGTGTGTACAAGCGAGGAGATGGTGCGGGACTTCTTGAACAAGTATTCCCGCCTTGAGTCCGGAAAGTTTGCCGTAATTACGAACGGGTATGACCCCGAGGACTTTGTGGAGAACGTTCCATTGAGAGAAGAGTTCACGATCAGTCATACCGGTATCCTAACGGGCAAGAGAAACGCTTTTGGTTTTCTTGAAGGCCTCAGGCTCTTGCTCGAGCAGAGACCAGACGCAAGGTCGAAGATGCGGGTCTTTTTTGTTGGTGCCCGCGACAGAGAAAACGAACTCAGGGCCAAGAAGCTGAATCTTCTCGACGTGGTTTGCTTCCGCGATACGCTGCCTCACACAGATTGCGTCCGCTTACAGCTTGGCTCTCACGTTCTCCTACTCATAGAGGACGACAGCCCCCGCGGTGCGATGATCTACCCCGCAAAGGTTTTCGAGTACGCCGCCTCCGGTAGACCCGTTATGGCTCTGGTGCCAGAAGGTCCGGCATCCAGATTTGTGAGAGACATGAAAATGGGTCCGGTTTGCCCTCCTTCGAATCCACGCGCGATAAGGGATGCGATATCCTCTTTTTTCGCAGCTCACGAATCCGGTACTCTTGTCAGCGGTGTAAAAGACAGGCGCGCGCTCGTCCCTTACGAAAGACGTGAGTTGGCGAAGAAACTTGCTCGGTTGTTTGAGGGACTGGGACCTGCGGCCGAGACAAGCGTTCCTTCCGTGCGCTGAATGTTCCACAACATCTAGTATGCCCCATTCTGGTAAGCCCTTTTTGAAGGGTACAAGCGGGCCCCTCAGCGCCGCAAAAAAAATGTGTTCCGTGTCGATTTTTTCTGTTGACAGTAAAACGAGTATGCAAGTATGATGCGGCGGTGGTGAACAGTGGTGATTGGCGGTGAATTAACCCAAGGCGCGGTTTTACATGGAAATCTCATTCAAAGGTACTTTCGCACATACTATAGACCAGAAGGGAAGATTGAGCATACCGTCGGAGCTGAGGGAAATGCTCCCGAAGAGCGAGCGGAGGAATTTTACTGTGATGAGGGGGCTGGACGGTTGTCTTTTTCTGTATCCAAAGAGAGAGTGGGAAAGAGTGCAGAAGCGACTGAATAGACTTCCTTTCTGGAAGGCCGACACGAGAAGGTTCGCGAGGATGCTTGTCCCGACTGCGTATGAAGTGCAAACGGACGCACAGGGACGGATCGTGATTCGACAGACACTGCTGGACGAAGCAAGGTTCGGCAAGGAAGTACTTTTTCTAGGCATGGGGGATCGGATAGAAATCTGGAATCCCAAGGTCTACAAGAAATACCTGACCGAAGGTAACGTAACGTTTGAAGAAGTGGCTGAGAAGGTCATGGTTCCGAGAGAAGATTCAGGTGACTAAGAAGAATCCGGGACACAACAAATCCATGCTCAGGACACGAGTGCAAGAGGCCGGGGCTCTAGTAGCCATAGTTCTGGAGGGAAGGCTTTCTGTTAGGAGCGTTGAAGCTCTGACAGGCCGTCTCGCAAGGCTCTTCACATCAGGGAAGTCCGCTATCATAATTGACTTCTCAAGGCTCAAGCACGCCGACTACAGATGCCTTCCCTCCTTTGCCTCTTCACTCAAAAGGCTGTCCTTGTGTGGTTGTCACGTGACCCTTTGTAGTATGAGTGACTACGTCTCCAACATCTTCAAGGCAGTGGGTTGTGATGACGGGCTGGACATTTACGAGAGCAAACAAGAGGCTGTGAGGGCGCTGGACTTCTACCTGGCCGGATCCTGCGCCTCTCGGTCGTCTCGAACAAGAGATATATCTGCAACCATATGACAAAATGCCCCAGAGCCGACCTGGAAAGCGGCAACCCCACGCACCCGTCATGGTGCGGGAGGTTTTGTCACTCCTGGTTTACGATCCGGACGGTACGTATGTAGATTGCACTCTGGGTTGTGGGGGACACGCTGCCGCCATTCTGGGAAAGCTCTCTCGCCAGGGCAGGCTCATAGGCTTCGACAAGGACAGAGATTCATTCCTTGTCGCCAGTGAGAACCTGACGGCATTTGGTGAAAGAGCTTCGCTTTTCAATCGAGACTTCCGAGAGCTGCCCGACACGCTGGCAGAACTGTCGCTAAGATCTGTCAGCGGCATACTATTCGATTTGGGAATTTCTTCCTTCCAGCTGAGCTCCGAAAGGGGTTTCAGCTTCCAGAAGGAGTCACCGCTTGACATGCGATTCAACCCCGCGAGGGGAGCAACGGCCGCTGAGCTTCTGAGCACGCTCGAGGAAAGGCGGCTGGCGGAGATTTTCAAGGTGTACGGTGACGTACGGAATGCTAACAGGCTCGCACGTTCAATAGTGGAGTTCAGAAGAAGACAACCCATCCTGACAACGTCCCATCTTGTTTCTGCCGCGCGAAGGGCCGTCTCTCCCAAGACGCTACGCGGCTCCCTCGCAAGAGTATTTCAGGCGCTGAGGATCGCCGTGAATGATGAGCTTGAGGCGGTGCGTGAGGGTCTGGGGCTTTGTACCTCTTCGCTAAGTCCGCAGGGCAGGCTCTGCGCAATCTCGTACCATTCGGGTGAAGACAGGATCGTGAAGCAGTTCATGCGCGAAACACTGATTTTTGCCGATGGCGTAGAAGGAAAACTCGAAGTTCTTACCCGCAAACCCTTGAGGCCGGGGAGAGATGAAGTCATGGAAAATCCAAGGTCTAGAAGTGCTCGGCTGCGAGCAGCCAGGAGGTCGTAGGATGACCAGGTTCCTAAGGAGATCCCCACCCTTGAGATCAGGCTGGGCCAGCTTTCCTTCACAACGCAAGAATGCCCTTAAAAGGATGCTCTCGGTCACAGCGGCTTTTTCTCTGGCCTTTCTTTTCGCCTGGGAAAACATATACATGGGTCAGCTTCTTTCCGATCTTCAGAAAAAAAGGGACGAAGTGGAGAACTTGCGCGCCCAGGTAACTGAGACCCGTGCAGTTATCCACAAGAAAATGATGCTCGCTCTCTCGGACACTGACGCTCCGAGTATGGGGCTCAGAGCCCCTGACGTTGAACAGGTTGTCCTTCTCTCCGAGAGCTCGGGTCTTCTTGCCGAGCAGGCGTACGTTCCGGCTCGGATTTCCTCACTCGGACAGATTCAGCGACAAATATTTGACTTCTTCGTGACATCAGCTCTTGCGCGTGCACAGAGGCCTGAAAAACCATAGAAAACTGGAACATCAGAAATGAGAACGTATGACCCCAGGCACAGAATCAAACACTTTGCACTCGCTTGCCTGGTCATATGGCTCATACTCTTGATCAGGCTACTTCAGGTCCAGATATTCCTCCATTCCTCCTACGAGAACAAAGCAGGTATCCAGCACAATCGACGCGTTCCTCTGAGCGGGATCAGGGGCACCATATACGACAGAAATGGCGAAATCCTGGCCCAGGACATCAGGACCTCTTCTGTCTGCGCCTACCCTTTTCAGGTGAGAGATAAGGCTTCAACAGCCAAGGAGCTGAGTTCTATCCTCGGCCTTCCTTACGGAAAGCTCATCAGGCAACTCAGGAGAAAAGTGGGTTATGTCTCCATAGCAGCCAAGGTTTCTGCCGCGGCCGAAGCCAAACTTCGCGAGGCAAAGCTCACAGGGATAGATCTGATTGACGACACAAGACGCATCTATCCCCTCGGGCCTGCTGCCTGCCACCTGGTCGGACTTGTAAACCCCGACGGCGAGGGCACGGAAGGCATCGAAGCGGAAATGAACTCCGTTCTCAGGGGTACGCCGGGATGGTTCATCCTGGCCCATGATGCCAAAGGAGAAGACCTGGTCACCGCGAGGAGTGTGATAAAAGGGCCGAGAGCGGGGGCCAACGTGGTTCTCACCATTGATTCTCGTTATCAGACAATCGCGGCATCCGACCTTAAGCGAGCGGTCGAAAAGAACGGTGCGGTCGGCGGAACGATTATCATCCTCGATCCATCCACGGGTGAGATACTGGCAATGGCCAACGAACCCAGCTTCGACCCTGCCGATACTCGTACCTGGAAAAAGGGCACGCTCAGGAATAGAGCAGTCAGCGACCAGTTCGAGCCAGGGTCTACTTTCAAGCTGATCACTCTGTCTGCTATCCTTGAGGAGAAGCTTGCCGATTCCACGAGCATGTTCTACGCCGAAAACGGCGCGGCGTATCTTGGAAAAGCCAGGATAACCGATACAAAAGAACACGGGTGGCTCAATCTCAAAGAATTTTTTGCGGTCTCAAGCAACATAGTCGCAGCCAAGTTGGGGATTCTCCTTGGTGATCAGAAGTTCTACAAGTACTGCCGCGCTTTTGGGTTCGGGGCAACTACTGGCATCGGTCTTTCAGGAGAAGCTTCGGGAAAGCTGAGAAACCCTTCCGCGTGGTCCGAGAGATCTCTCCTGACAATGGCATTTGGCCAGGAGATCTCGGTCACACCTCTCCAGCTTGCGATGGCCTATGCTGCAATCGCAAATGACGGCGTTCTCATGCGGCCTTGCATAACAAAACGCGTACTCGACAACGAAAAGAGAACACTGAGGGCCTGGCCACCGCGAAGAACAAGGCAGGTGGTCTCGGCCTCCACAGCCCGCACTGTCCGAGAGTTCCTTGCCACGGCTGTAGACATAGGAACAGGGAAGAGCGCCAGTGTCGATTGGTGCAGGCTAGGTGGGAAGACGGGAACGGCCCAGAAGTATGATCCCACCACGCGAACCTACTCTCTTTGGATTAGTTCCTTTGCAGGACTGGTTCCTGCTGAGAATACGCGGATCGTCTGCCTTGTCGTGCTTGACCAGCCCGCTCAAGCACACTTAGGCGCGCTTGTGGCAGCCCCAGTTTTCAAGGAGGTGGTCGAGACTGTCAGCAAGTGTTCGAGGTCACCTTTGGCCCCTGGCTTTGACAGTATTCCCTTCGTAGTCAAAAACGACGCGGCCCTGCCCGTACCGGATGTCAGACTTCTGAGCGAAGAGGGGGCGGGGAAAAATCTGCGTGAGGCTGGTTTTCGCCCCCAGGCAACGGGAATAGGTAGCAGGGTTGTCTCGCAGAGCCCGCTTCCGGGAACGCTGGCCAAGGCAGGGGCTGAGGTGCAACTGGAGCTCAAAGAGAGCGAAAAGCTCCAAGACGGTATGACGGTCATTCCCGACCTCAGCGGGCTAAGCGTGAGAGCGGCGCTTCGTAAGCTCTCCTCCGTCGCCATGAGTGCTAAGATTGAGGGAAGCGGTATCGTTGTTGCTCAGTATCCACCTCCTGGAACCAGCATTCGGAAGGGTGAGCGATGTTTCTTGAGATGTCGGCCCGTGGCTGACGTCTACGCATACAGCGTGCAGTGAAGCCTGGTTACGACGAAACCGGCTCGCAATGAGACGAGGCCAACTCACAACGAAGCCGAGT
>Ga0315279_10011161_pt1 | contig 10434 bp, 9 predicted proteins | sample YL17G06_20_MG_FD_203694 | JGI IMG/M metagenome (GOLD analysis project Ga0315279, IMG submission 203694) | Sediment microbial communities from Yellowstone Lake, YNP, Wyoming, USA - YL17G06_20 | ecosystem: Environmental > Aquatic > Freshwater > Lake > Sediment | place: USA: Wyoming | collected...
ATGGGGATAAACCTATGCCTGGCTTATGCAGGTGGTCCGGTAAATGCAGACTTTTTCCGTTGTCTTCCATTTCGCGTATACACCTGTATTCGCATCAATGACTCTTTAGGGGATGGTTTTTCGTATTTCTATGCAGAGGTGAAGCGTTTGAAAGGATTACTGGAAGCGTTAAAACCTGACGAGAATTCCGATCATGACGCACCAAACCAGCCTGTACTTTACTTGATAGACGAGATTTTCCGCGGCACGAACAACCGCGAGAGAATGATCGGCAGTCGCGCATATGTAAAAACTTTGATCGGTACAAAAGGCATCGGGTTGATCGCCACACACGATCTGGAACTGGCTCATCTGGCCGATATGTACCCTCAAGTGCACAATTTCCACTTTCGCGATGCAGTACAAGAGGGGAGACTAGTTTTCGATTATATTATCAGGCCTGGACCGAGCCCAACCACCAATGCACTGAAGATCATGCAAATGGAAGGGCTACCTGTATCCTGATGCACATTGAAACTCTCCACTAGCACACCAGGGTTGTAAAATAAAATTATGAATCCATCAGGAGATATTTATGATCGAAGCTCAGATCACCGTCCAGGGCTTATCCAAGACTTATCGCGTTCCAGTGAGAACCGAGGGGCTGCGCGCTTCCTTGAAAAGCCTGGTAAAGCGTGCCTACGATAATGTGCACGCCGTACAAAATGTCAGCTTTTCTATCCGGTCAGGCGAAATTGTAGGTTTGATCGGACCTAATGGCGCTGGGAAGACCACCACCCTGAAAATGCTGACCGGCCTGCTGCACCCCACTGGGGGCCAGGCGCGTGTCGCCGGGTTCATCCCCTGGCAGCGTAAAAACGCCTATCTGCAACGGATCAGCATGGTAATGGGCAACAAATCCCAGATGATTTGGGATATTCCGCCTATGGATTCGTTCCGCGTCCTGGGTGAAATATACAGCGTGCCGTCCAGCCTATTTAAGCAAACCCTGGAAGAATTGATCGAGCTGCTGGATATGCAGGAGCTGCTCACGAAACCAGTGCGGAACCTCTCAATGGGCGAGCGCATGAAGTGCGAGCTGGTCGCCGGCCTGCTGTACCGGCCAGTGGTGATGTTCCTCGATGAGCCAACCCTCGGGCTGGACGTATCCATGCAGCTACGCTTGCGCCGCTTTCTGGCCGAATACAACCGTAAAAGCGGCGTCACCATCCTACTTACCAGCCACTATATGGCGGATGTGATGGCGCTGTGCCCGCGGGTGATCTTGATCCATCAAGGCAAGCTTTTATACGATGGCGAGCTGGGTTCCCTAGCTCAGAAGATGGCTCCCTTCAAGCTGGTGCGGATCACCCTCGGCGCTGAGAACGGCTCGTCTAGCCGGGATGTATCCCTTCCGCCAGGAGTCGAAATCACAAATCGGGAAAACAACCTGCTGACCTTGCGGGTAGGGCGTGCAGAAGCACCCGCCGTCACAGCTCAACTGCTCCAAACTCTACCAGTGGCGGATCTAACCGTCGAAGATCCCCCCATTGAGGCAGTTATCGATCAGGTGTACACGGAGGGAGGCGTATGAATTCAGACTTCTCCCAGCCACACAGGGTTGGAAACTTGCGCGGCGGGGTAGCCTTGGTAAAAGCCACCTGGGCATCGTGGGTACAGTACCGCAGCTTCTTTTTCATTCTCGCCTTCGGCTGGATGATCCAACCCCTGATTTACCTGCTGGTATGGACCACCGCGGCAGGCGGGAAAACCATCGGTGGGATAAGCCGCGGGGAGTTCGTGGCTTACTACCTCGTCCTGATCCTGGTCAACCAGATCACATATTCGCAAGCGAATTGGACTGTAGGTGACCTGGTGCGTTATGGTCAGATGAACCGGCTGTTGATCCGTCCCCTATCCCCGTTTTACGAAAACCTGTCCAGCGAGATGGCTGGTAAGGTAGTGTATATGATCTTTGATCTGCCGATTGTGCTGATACTGGCGTTGATCATGCGCCCCGAAATGCATGCATCCCTGCGTGATTTACTGGCCTTCATCCCAGCACTCCTTCTGGCCTGGGCACTACGCTTCTTCTGGGGCTACTGGCTGGCATTGCTGGCCTTCTGGGCTACGCGGGCAGACGCGCTGCTGGCCTTACAGGATTCGCTGGTCTTCCTGCTGGCCGGGCAGGTCGCCCCAGTAGGATTGCTGCCGGGCCTTCTGCGCACTGCGGCAGAAATACTTCCTTTCCGCTATATGGTTGGCTTTCCAGTGGAGGTGCTTACCGGGCAGGTAGAGACCACCGGATTAATAATGGGGTTCGCGGTACAGGCGGTTTGGCTGGCGCTGGCATTAACCCTCACCGCGCTGCTCTGGCGGTTAGGGTTACGGCGATATTCTGCGGTGGGAGGGTAAGATGCATTACGTACGACTGATTGGCCTTTTCGCCCGCACTTCCTTCCAGGAGGAAGCCGCTTACCGTGCTAATTTCATACTCAACTTGATGTACTCGCTGCTCAACCTGGGGACAGGCGTTCTGGGTGTGGCTGTGCTTTTCAACCAAATTCAAACTTTGAACGGTTGGGATTTCAACGGGACATTGGCGCTTCTAGGGGTATATCTGACCGCTGGAGCACTACGCAACCTGGTATTCGGCCCCAGCCTGGATGCGCTAGCTGGCATGGATGGTGAAGTGTGGAGCGGCAGGCTGGATTTCACCCTCATACGCCCGGTGGATACCCAATTCTGGGCCAGCTTCCGCAAATGGCGGTTATTCTCGCTGTTCGATATGGCGCTTGGGTTGGGAGTATTGGGCGTTGCTACCGCCCGTATCGGCGCAGGCCTGGCACCCGAACACTGGCTGGCTTTCTTGATTGCATTGATGGCCGGGGGTGCTATTTTGTACGCCGTCCTGTTGGCTTTCACAGCCCTTGTGTTTTGGGGTCCAGGTGTATTGTTCACCTGGGTATTCGACGGGGTCTTTCAAATGGCGCGCTACCCTCTGGGCCTGTACCCCGGATGGCTGCGACTCGTGCTGACCTGGGTGATCCCGGTCGGTATCATTACCACCGTACCCGCCGGAGCACTCACCGGCGTGACCTCCGCGGCAATGCTGGCAGGGATGATTGCGTTAGCGGTTGTGCTGATCATTGCTTCCTCTGCCCTGTTCCGCTTCGGATTGAGCCATTACAAAAGTGCTTCCAGCTAGCGTAGATTTTGTGCAATCAGAGCACGAAGTCGTAAAAACGTCAAAAGTGTGCATTTTCTGAAAAGGGCAACGGGAGTTGCACAACCCATTGCTTTTTCACCGAAAGGGATCGGCCTGCGAACAGGCTATGATCCGTGAACGTTAATAAGCAACCTTGATCCTGCCAGTCAACCCAAGCCGAAGTGTGAGCGGCGACCTTGACCAGCTCTTTCACCTTAGGATGGGCGGCATCCTGCCAGGCGGCAGGGAGTTGAGGGCACTGCTCGGTGAGCCAGCGAGCCGCCCAACGCACGAAATTGGCTGCGAACACCGCAAACTGCTCCTGGAGAAAGAGGGCCGGGGCAGAGCGAACCTTCAAGTGGTGCATGGTGAAGATATTTTTGCCTTCTTTGATGCCTGCTTCGATGGTCTGGCGAGCATTGTAGCGCTGGAACCAGCCGGGGAGGTTGGTCGAGACCGGGTCGCGGCCGAAGTGCAGCAGTGTGTGGTGGCGGATGGTCTCCCCGGTGTAGAAACGCTCCAGGGCCACATCAACGGGATACGGGAAATCCGGGAAGCGTTCGTTCTCCCAGGCCAGCATTTCGGCGTTGTCTCCCACCCGCATCCACTGGGTCAAAGAGCACACGCGTCTGGTCAGGCGCGGGGTGAGCCAATCACTGTAGGGTTTGGTGTAGACCTCGTAGCCCATTTCGATCAGGAAGGCGATGTTCTCACGGGTACCGAAACCAGCATCCAGGCGGAAGTCAGCCTGAATGGGAAAAGGGTTGGTGCGGTTTTCTGCCTCGAAGGTTGCCAGGCGTTCGCTCAAGTACTGGATTTGTGCTTGCAGCGCAACCACCTGCTCCTGGCGATGAAGCAAGCGCTTTTCCAACACCAGGATCTGCTGCCCTCGCCGCCCTTGCTGCCGTTCCAGCATCTGCACCCGTTGCCGGGCTATGCCCAGGGCGCTGTAAGGCCGCTCCCGTCGTTTGCGCTGCTGATACTCGGCTTCGCACTGAAGCAATGCCTGGCACGCCGCTGGCCAGGCCTGCTGAGCTTCCGCTAGAAGGGTCTGTGCTTTTTCTAGAGTAGCCTGGCATTTTAGCGTTTGCGTTTGGCATTTCTGGCACTCGTTTTCCAGGGTGCGGAGGCGTTGTCCCAACAAATCCGTTCGCCGCCAGGGGCGTAAACCGGTCTTTGCCTCGGCAGCTCGCAACATCGCTTCCGCTTGGGTGCATGAAATCGTGTCACCCGGGTGCTGCTCGACTGAAAGCCAGAAACGACCGTAGGTTGGGCTGTGCATGCTGACCAGCGCAGCCTGGTAGCCAAGCTGCAACCCATCTCCCATGTGCCCATAGGCTACTCCGGGATAGGTGGTGCTGGTATTGGAAACCGGCCGGTCGGTCAGATCACCATCGTAACTCAGGCGGCCGGAACTCTGGATCGCTCGCATCACTTCCTCAGCCAGGATGGGCTGGGTGATCTGCGCCAATACTGCCGCTATCTGGTCGGTCTCGGCCTGCGTGAGCCCTGCCAGGGTGCGACTGACACCACTGTAGTCGGCCCAGCCAGCCTGTCCCCAGGCCTTCGCCACCGCCAGATCCTGGTCGAGCGGGTGCGCCGAGCGGCTGAGGTCTTGTAAATGCTCCAGCCCTGCCAGGATGGACACCAGGAATTCAAGCACTTTGGTCTGCGGGCTATGCTGCACGGTTTTCTGGTGTAACTCTACTGCCTGGATAGGGGTAAGCAGCCCAATCGAGTGCGCAAACTGGCCCAAGATGACCAGCATGGCGTGGTAAGTCATTGTTTCGAGGTCGTTTTGGCTCATGGTGGTTCTCCCATTCTTACCATGAGCATACCGGATCAAGGTTCAGTTGTAAAAGTGCAAGTTTTTCCTGTTTAGAGCAATTCGCTCACTGATTGCACAAAAGTTACGCTAGGAAAGGTAAATCGAATGAACGACAAAATTTTGGTAACTTACGCCAGCCGGACCGGTTCCACTGCCGGTGTGGCCGAAATGATCGCTAAAATCCTGGCTGAAGGCGGCGCTCAAGTGGATGTGCTGCCCATGCAGGAGGTCAAAGACCTGTCGCCTTACCGCGCCGTGGTAGCAGGCAGCGCCATTCGCGGGGCAAAATGGCTGCCGGAGGCCATGCAGTTTGTGCAAACGCGCCGGGCAGAGCTGGCATCCAAGCCCTTCGCCGCGTTTTTGGTGTGCATGACCCTGGCGATGCCCAGTGGTGAGAAATACCGTCCGCACGTGGCAGACATGCTGCAGCCGGTACGGGCGCTGGTGCGACCGGTGAGTGAGGGGCTGTTTGCCGGGATACTGGATATTAGCAAGGTACCCACTATCGGGGATAAGATTAAGTTTCGCTTGAGTGTCGCCATGCGCGTATGGTCAGAAGGCGACCACCGCGATTGGGATGCCATCCGCGCCTGGGCTGAAGATCTCCGCCTGCGGTTAGCCCAATAGAAATGGACAAGCCCTTTTTCTACGAGATCCGCGTGGAAGGCCACCTGACAGAGCGCTGGTCGGAATGGTTTGGGGCGCTGGCGGTCCACGCGGATCCCAATGGCGAGACGGTTTTGAGCGGGTGGCTGGCTGACCAGGCAGCACTGTACGGCGTTCTCGCTAAAATCCACGCCCTTAATCTCGTGCTGGTCTCGGTGAACCGGTCCCTTTCATCTCCCCCGGATAAGTAATATCCTCGCCACTCACTTTTGCCCATGGGGTGAGCTGGTGGGGCTTACTGGTCTTCTCCCCAATGATGTCCATCACCGCTATATTGCGAACCAGCAAAGCATCGCCGATCAGCGAGCGATGACAGCGCCAGGGTACCGCTTCTGCACACATGATGACCATTTGCTTATCTGCAGCCAACAAGATGAGCCTGTCGATACCCCCCTTGAATTCAGGCGTCTGCATGTAATCGGCAAAACCGCGGAAGGAGGAATTCCTCCAGGCGGTGTTCACAGATGTTTTAGTTGTGCGCCTCAGTCCGCCAAGTTCTTCGAGGCAGAGATAATCGATGTTCGCCTTATCTAATCCGAACTTTTGTCTTTACCTAAGCTGTTAGTTTACCTCCCTGTAATGAAAACTGAGTTAAAAGCGTCAGTTTCGGGAGCCTATAAATCTTTGAGGTCAATTGTCTCGATATTCCCCCAGCCGCCTTCTCTCCGAATATGCACCTGGCAAGGAGTGATCCGCACGAGCGCACACCATGCCGCATCCGGGACTTGCGTAAGGTTTAACTCGAGATCCACTGTGCCTGGATCGACGATCTGAGCTTGGCCTTTCAACTCCCACCCGGCAGCCAGCAAGGTTACCGTGGTTTCATGCTCCAGGTTGAACAGGTGATCGGAGGTCTGCGGCACCAGGATGTACAGGTACAGGCCGACCGCTTGGCAGGCGAACTCGCTTGCTTGCAGGCCTGCAGGCCCGCTGGTTGCCAGGACTGCCGTTCGAACGGCCTTCAACACCTCCATTGTACGTAGGCGAGCATAATCCAGCATATGACAAGCATAACCGCATGCTGGTCTGGCGTCATCTATCGAAAGTTAGATTTTCGGTTAGATATCGATCAAGCCAAATCCACGCGCTCGCGCGACGGCTTCGGTCCGGTTGTGGGCATCCAGCTTTACGAGGATATGGTTGATGTGGCTTTTGACTGTCCCGACCGTGATCACCAGCTGCTCCGCAATCTCGTGGTTCGAAGCCCCGCCGGCCATGAGACGCAGCACTTCCAGTTCGCGTTCACTGATATGCTCACCGGAATCCAGGCCGGGCGCCTGGGTTGAGCGAACCGCCGTACTCGCTAGGGCAGCAGCTCCCTCCTGTTCGATGCCAGGGGTTCTCGGCGCAAGGATAACAGCTAGTATCCGCTGAATATACTCCTGGGAGATGCCTAGATGAGCGGCCTCCACGAGCAACCGGGTGAGAGCCGCCCCCTGGTCAAAGATGCGTAGATAGCCTTCGGGCTGCGCCGCGGCGAGGGCGCGCTCAAGCGCTGCCCGGGCGCGGCTGTCCTCACCCTGCGCCTGCCAGGCCAGCGCCTCCAGCAAGGAAAGCTCAATCACGCGGTTCGTCAGGCTGTAGGTTGAGGCCAGATCAAGCTGCTGTGCGAGGTAAGATAGGGCAGCCTGTGCGTTGCCGGCGGCAATCTGTGTGCGGGCCCAGGCAAGATAAGCCTGATAATAGGCCTCGGCGGCTCCAAAAGGGCCCATCCCTGGCGGGGGTGCGTCCTCACCGGGGGTTAAGGAGAAGGTCTGGCGCCAGGCTGCTGCTTCTGCCAGCGCGCCTGGATCTTCCGGCTTTTTCCGTAAGGCATGCGCCACCCGCAGCCCGCGCGTACAGAAGGTGACGTCAGGCCAGGCCTCTTCCAGGCGAGTGAGGGAATCGAGCGCCTCTGCCGAACGACCCTGGATCTCGTGTAAGCGATACAACCCCAGATACGCCGTCAGCAGGTAATAGGGGTTCATCCCCCAGCCGATCATTTCAAGCCCGTGGAGGAGGTCTCGTTCGGCCTCTTCCAGCCGGTCCTGTTCCAGGAGCACGCAGCCCAGGGCGATATACAGGCACCCCAGCGCAGGCAGTTCTTGCTCTGGGTGGTCCAGCATGGAGGCGATGTCTGCCTGTCCCTGCCGGCAGAGCTCCGCGGCGCGGGTCAGCAATCCCTGGCTGTGCGCCAGGCGCGCCAGGTGAAAGGTCGACTCTGCTACACCAAAAAATAGGCCTCCACGCAGGGCCATCTGCCTGGCTGCTTCCAGGGTTTGACGTGCGGCGCCAGCGTCATGCAGCGCCATTTGGGCATAACCGATGGTCAGCAGCCCGCTGAACTGGCCTGGTTCTCCTTCTGCAAAGGCCCCCAGCATGTTTTGGGCCAGCGCGAGCTGTTCTCGGGGATCAGCCGTTGGATCCGGAGCCATTGCCAGGAAGGAACGGACCACGGCAGCATGCTCGCGCAGATCGCTCGCCATCTGCCTGTCTTCCAAGCCTGCAATAACCTGCTCGGCCTGTCCCAGCCGTTCTTCTACCCTTTCCCGATTCTGCCGTCGAAAACTGAATACCAATGCCCAACACTGCAGGATGCAGAGCATGGGATGCCTGCGCATCACTTCCTCCGGGAAGGCCGAACACCATTCATACATGGTCGAGAGTTCACTATGGAGCAGCAATGTGAAGCTGTGCTGCTCGACGAATGCTGCTGCAAATTCCCAATCACGGGCTTGGAGCGCATGCTGTGCGCCTTCACGTAATAATCCACTGGCTGCATACCACGCGCTGGCGAGGCGGTGCAGTGAAGCGGCGCGCTCGGGCTGGGTTTTTTGCAGCCGGGTTTGCAGGAAATCGCGGAAAAGATGGTGGTAGCGATACCAGTAGCCCTGATCGTCGAGGGCTACCAGGAAGAGATTCGCTTGCTCCAGGTGTTCCAGAATCGCCTCGCTGCCAGAAGACTCACCCAGGATGGCCGCGCCAAGAATGGCGTCACACAAGGGAGCGCACAGGCGTTCGAGGATCGATGTAGACAGGAGAAACGACTGCACCTGCTCCGGCTGGCGGTTGACCACCTCCTCGAGCAGGTATTCCACCAGATAGCGGTGGCTGCCGGTGAAGGAAGTAATGACGGATTCTTTGTCCGACTTGCCGGATTTTGATAATCGCGGAAGTTGCATCGCAACCACGGCCAGCTGCAGCCCGGCAACCCATCCCTCTGTGCGGGCTTCGAGCGCAGACACCGCCTCCGGCGGCAGATCGAGTTGCATGATATCGTTCAGGAAGCGAGCGGTTTCGTCGGCGGTAAAGCGCAAATCGGCGGCGCGAACCTCGAGTAGCCGTCCGCGGGCACGCAGGCGGGCCATGGGCAGCGGCGGGTCCGAGCGGCTGCCGATAGCAATGTGCAGATTCTCCGGGAGGTGCTCCAGGAGAAAAGCAATCGCACTGTGAACTGCCGGAGCGCCGATCAGGTGATAGTCGTCGAGGATCAGCCAACACTCATGGCTGCTCGCCGCGGCGGCATTGATGATGACAGGCAGGATCCTCTGTAAATCGGTCTCGGGTGAGGAGCGCAGGAGCTGAGCGATGTGCGCCAGCTCGGTAATGGGACCGAGGGCCTCCATTAAGCTGGCGACGAGATAAGAACCGAATGGGATCGGGTCATCATCACTCGAGTCCAGTGCATACCAGGCGACTGCGCCCCCATTCTGCCTGAAGGCCTGGGCCCATGCCGCTAAAAGCGTGGTTTTCCCATACCCAGCAGGCGCGCATACCAGAATGAGACCTGTGTTCGCCTTAGGGGTGAGCCGCTCGATGAGGTGTGCGCGGGGGACAAGACGCGGGCGCGTTGCGGGCACCTGTAACTTGGTTATGACGAGGGGCGAAGCCAGGGTATCCATAGGTCACACTAATTCTACTCCAACCCGAAGATTATGACGTTGCCTAAGTAGTTTTCTCGGTAAATATTTTGATTATCACCCCCACCCCCAATCCCTCCCCCGAAGTCGAGGGAAGGGAGAAGCCTCTTTTCCCCCTTCCCTGGGGTAGAAAAATATAACCTGGAATCTAACTTTGGATAGATGACGTGGGGGGTGGGTTACCGTTATGATGCAGTCAGAGTAAAAGTTTAGCATTCTACAAAGGAAGGAATATACAAATGAACGAAAAAGTTTTGGTTGCTTATGCTTCAACATATGGCTCAACCCAGGAAGTGGCCGAGGCCATTGCCGCCACGCTGCGCGATAGCGGCCTTGAGGTAGATTTTCAACCCATGCGGAAAGTGCAATCCCTTGTTGGATACGGGGCAGCCGTGCTGGGAGCGCCGCTCTTCATGATGCGCTGGCACAAGGATGCGCTCCGTTTCCTGGCGCAGCACCGTGAGGCTCTCAGCGAACAACCTGTGGCAGTTTTCGCCCTGGGTCCATTTCACGATGAGGAGAAAGAGTGGCAGGGAGTACGCGCCCAGCTAGATAAAGAATTGGCGAAATTCCCCTGGCTAACACCTGCTGCTAAGCAAATATTTGGCGCTAAGTTCGACCCGGAGAAGCTGCGCTTCCCCTGGAATCTGGTGCCGGCCCTCAAACAGATGCCTGCCAGCGACATTCGCGACTGGGCGGCGATCCGCGCCTGGGCTGACAGCCTGCGCCCGTTACTGCTCCAGCAGGGGCAGAAGAACCCGGAGAAAGTTCAATGAGCATTCCGCACACAGCGAGCGAGGTATCTATTGCAGGCCAAGAGCAATCCGTAGGCGTTGGCGTCGAAACTACAGCCT
>Ga0315279_10011162_pt1 | contig 10433 bp, 13 predicted proteins | sample YL17G06_20_MG_FD_203694 | JGI IMG/M metagenome (GOLD analysis project Ga0315279, IMG submission 203694) | Sediment microbial communities from Yellowstone Lake, YNP, Wyoming, USA - YL17G06_20 | ecosystem: Environmental > Aquatic > Freshwater > Lake > Sediment | place: USA: Wyoming | collected...
ATCCTGAGCTCGTCAAGACTGCTCCGCACAATGCCGTCATATCCAAAATAGACAAATCTCCAGCCTCGGATCCGACGAAATGGGCAATGACCTGGAGAGCCTACATCAAGAAGAACAGAAGTGAGAGGCAATGACGAAACTTTCCGATAAGATCGCGATTGTAACAGGCGCGCAACGAGGAATAGGCGCGGGAATCGCAAAAGCCCTCGCCCGGCACGGCGCGCAAGTCATACTCACCGACATATCAGACGCGGTCACAAAGACAGCAGAAGACATCGCGAAGGCGGGTCAACATGCATCAGCCCTCAAGATGGACGTAACTAGCACAGATGAAGTCAACAATGTCGTGAACCAAGTCCTCACTCAGTTCGGCAGCATTGACATACTCGTCAACAATGCCGGGATCTATCCACGATGCAAACTAGTCAATATGACCGATGAGTTTCTTCGGAAAATCTTCGAAGTCAACGTGTTCGGAATGTTCAGATGTGCAAGAGTGGTTCTACCAACAATGATGAAGCAGAGGTACGGGAAGGTCGTGAACGTCTCGTCTGTAACAGGGCCCCTGGTCGCCGACCCCACGGGAGAGCAGACGTCCTACGCTGCGACAAAGGCTGCGGTGTGGGGATTCACCACAGCATTGGCGTTGGAAGTGGCGCAATATGGGATCAACGTGAATGCCATCTGTCCCGGTTATATTGACACCCCCGGGGGAAGAGGTCAAACTACGGAATCTGACTTTCCAGACAAAAGCCTCGAAGAGCTGGGACGGACGATCCCAATGTCCCGGCTTGGCACACCAGAAGATGTCGGGGAACTAGTCGCCTTCTTGGTTTCCGATGAAGCTCGCTACATGACAGGCACGCACATAGTCATCGACGGAGGAAACATCATACAGGAAACATACCGAGGACCATACTACCAAAAGTAGAACCGGGCATCGGGCGCGAGTCACGCACAACACTTTCCTTCCAGCACAGGCACAAGCGTCTCGGCAACGATAATGCCAAGGTGGTATCGGAAGCGTTAACCTGCAAACTGTTGTTTGATTAAACGCTTCTTTTTGAACTTCAAAGCACGCAGAACCTCATCGGGAAGTGGCTGAGGTTTTTGTGGCTTGGAGGGCTTGCCATATTGCTCTTCATAAGGTGGGCAACAGACTTCCAACGACGTAGAATCGCCCGGTGATCTATCTACTCGAAATTTGCCCCGTCGAATCTCGCGGTGCGTCTACCGCAAAGTAACATGTTGTCCCCATAAAATTACAGACACCCCCCCATCCCAAAGTAGCTACCTTTCGGGAAATAATTCCTTCGTTCGTAGAACGCTACGCGGAGGGTCTCGGTGCACGGGTTGCTATATCCAACCGTGGGGCTGCCACCTCTAGGGGTACACGCCCGCCAGCGAAGTTCTAGGCATACCCGAGAAGACCGACCCCCTCGCATGGGACGGAAAGGGCAAGCTTCTGAAGATCTTCCAAGACTTGCACGCAATCTCAGACTCGTTCGACATTTGCAAGTTCAACGCCTTCTCAGAGGGTGTCGACGAATACGTGGCCCAATACGTGGCCATGACGGGGGTTCAAACAGACGCCAACGACCTCATGAAGGCTGGCGAACGCACCTACAACCTAGAACGCTACTACAACAATTTGATCGGCTTCACAGGTAAAGATGACACGCTTCCGGAGAAATTCCTGAAGAACCCAGGCTCGGGACCTGCGGGGCACGTGTGCGAACTTGACAAGATGAAGAAAGAATACTACGAGGCCCGAGGCTGGACTGACGGAGTAGTTCCCGAACATAAACTAAGGGAACTTGGAATAATCAGCTGAGACTTAGCAACCTGCATCAACGCTGCCTACGTCAATCGGTGCTGAGCGTGAGCACTAGAGGTTCAGAAATTCTCAGTGTACGGGTAAATCAAAGCAACGCTGTCACCGTTGCGGAGCTCAGTATGCAAACCGTCAAGGAATTCGTGTGACCTCCCGTTAACTAGAACCCGCGCCCATGGTCTAACCTCGCCCCTCTCGTTGAGGAAAATATCAGCTATTTGATAAGCGCCAGTGATCTCCTTCAACACAAACCACAACCTACTCTCTCTTGAGGTGAACTCGACAACGCCTACCCCCGCACGCTGCCTGGCAATGCTCATGAACTTCACGATCACCTTGACCATTGGGTCGCTAATCCCCTAACGTAGCAACAGGAGACAATGTTTAACCAAACTCACTGACAAAGCTTTCTTTCACTTGGTTGAAATTCACTTGCACCGAAAATCCGACCAGCCAAGCCACAATGATGAAGTGTGCGGGAAGGGCTTCAAACATCTAACTCCGACCCACGAAGCCCTTCAAATCGTCATGAACAACTTACCGAGGAAATCGGCCGGTGTGGAAACCTTACCGACATCAGCATCCCTAGGTCGAATTCTGGCAAGAGATATAGTTTCGCAGGTTGATGTCCCACCTTTTGCCAGGGCAGCGATGGACGGTTATGCAGTGATCGCAGAGGACACGTACGGTGCATCAACCACAGCTCCGGTATTCCTGCAAATGATGGGCAGCATCCAAATGGGACCTGCCCCGTCAGTTTGCGTCCACAGGGTCGAAGCCGTCTCAGTTGTTACTGGAGGGCAGATGCCGGAAGGTGCAAACGCAGTTGTGATGGTCGAATATACGAAGGAGCGCGGAGACAGAACCGTTGAAGTCTCAGGTGAGGTCCATCCCGGAGAGAACGTTTCCCGACTAGGAGAGGATGTGCGAAAAGGAACTGTTGTCGTCAAGAAAGGATCGCGCATACTGCCCCAAGATATTGGAATGCTAACATACCTTGGTTTAGGTGAGGTCGCAGTTATGCGGAAACTTCGCGTAGCAGTAGTTTCGACAGGCAGTGAACTTTACGATGGCATGCGGTTGATAGCTGGCAAAATTCCTGACGTAAATCGGCCAATGTTGATTGGGGCCCTTCAAGAACTCGGCTGCGAACCTCTCGACTTAGGAACTGTGTCTGATGACTTTGACCAGATACGGAGCAGACTTGAGCAAGGAATTCAGGTGGCTGAAATGGTGCTGGTGACTGCAGGAACCTCAGTAGGGTTGGGAGACATCGTTCCCAAAGTTATCAATTCGCTGGGCAAGCCCGGCATGCTGGTTCATGGCGTTGCAATGCGCCCCTCTATGCCGACCGGTCTAGCCATTGTTGATGGCAAACCAGTCGTATCTCTGCCAGGCTATCCAGTCTCAGCGTACCTTGCGTTCCTGGAATTCGTTCAACCCCTGGTCAGCTACATGCTCGAAACCAACTTCCTGCCTAGGCCCGTGGTAGAGGCAAGGTTGAGCAGACGCGTCGTTGGCATCTTGGGATCAAGAACCTATGTGCGCGTCCAAGTCTCCGAGAGTAGCGAAGGCTGTGTAGCAGAGCCGGTGAGAACATCGGGAGCAGGAATTCTGAGCAGCCTTGTTCAAGCCAACGGGTTCATCATTATTCCGGAAAACGTGGAAGGCTATGAGGAAGGGCAGTTAGTCGAGGTTGAACTTTTCCGGCCTCTGGAGCACGGGCAAGTTGCAGAGTGAAAGAAAAGTATTCCGCCAACTCCAAAGCCTAGAGAGCGCGATTGCGACCCTCTGGGCCTCATGGAATGTAACAACGCCATCCATCGAGCAAGTTCCGCTTGAGCAATCCCATAGCAGGGTGTTGGCAGAGGACGTGTTTTCCGCCATCGACGTGCCCGGCTTTGACCGGGCAGCCATGGACGGTTTCGCTGTGACAGCCGAAGACACGTTTAGCGCGGACGAACAAAACCCCGTGAAGCTGAAGGTACTCGGCCAGTTGGAGGCAGGGGACGCATCTGCATATGTTGCTTCAAGAGGTGAAGCCATTGAGATAGCGACCGGCGCTCCCATGCCCAAAGGCACCAATGCCGTAGTCATGGTTGAGTACACCAAACGAGACGGAAACGAGGTTCAAGTCTTCAGAGCCGTTTCGCCCGGCGAGAACATCACTGCCGCCGGAAGCGACATCATGTCTGGAGAGCTAATCTTACGCAAAGGCCAGACAATAACGCCTCGAGAAATCGGCCTACTCGCCGGCGCAGGCCTCGAACATGTCCCCGTCTTCCGAAAGCCAGTTGTCGCAATTTTCTCGAGCGGAAACGAGCTCATCAAACCCGGCGACTCGCTGGGGTTCGCGAAAATCTATGATATTAACGGGCCCTCAGTAGCAGCGTCAGCCGCCGAGTGTGGAGGGGAACCACACTTCCTGGGAATTCTGCCTGACGACTATGTCATCATCAAAAATAAACTCAGGTCGGCATTGGACGAAGCAGACATTGTGATCTCGTCTGGCAGCACATCGTCCGGGCCGGGCGATTTGATTTACAGGGTGGTTGAAGAACTCGGTGAACCTGGCGTTCTTGTTCATGGGCTCACACTCAAGCCCGGGAAGCCAGCGCTTGTGGGGCTCGTAGATAATAAGCCGATTTTCGGGTTACCGGGCTACCCGACATCAGCTCTCATGATCTTCCATGTCCTTGTCGCTCCTGTGATTAGGCGTCTTGCGAACGCTGCCGAGGTTCAACCCCGCAAGGTTCAAGCGTCTTGTCCCATGAAGTTCTTCAAAGCCCGCGGCCGTCGCGAACTGCTCCCCATTCAACTGATTGCGCAACCGGACGGCCAATTATCAGCATACCCGATGCAAAGTGGCTCCGGTGCGATAAGTTCCTTCGCGCTGGCAGATGGGTTCGCTGACTTCCCTGAAACTCAGGAGTACGTGGACGAAGGCGAAAGCATGGAGGTTGAGCTCTTTGGAAAAGAACTGGTCCCCCCGTCGCTTGTAGCGATAGGTAGCCACTGCGTGGGGCTCGACATTGCATTCGCCAAGCTCAGGGAGAAAGACCCCACCTTCCTCGGCAGGACTGTCAACGTAGGATCGACCGGAGGGTTCCACGCAATAAGCCGCGGCGAAGCCGACATAGCGGGCGTGCATCTTCAGGACGAGAAGACTGGAGAGTACAACGTTCCTTTCATCAAGAGCTTCCGCCTAGAAGACACGGTTGTTCTTGTACGAGGCTACGACAGGGAACAGGGTCTAATAGTGAAACAGGGAAACCCCAAGAAAATCACAGGCGTGGGGGACTTAATCAAGAGGGGTGTTCGCTTCATAAACCGCAACCGGGGGTCAGGTACTAGGTTCCTAATCGACAGACACCTCAGTGAACTTGCCAAATCTCACGGGACCGATTTGGAAACCGTGTCAGCCAAGATTGAGGGTTACGGGTATGAAGCGAAGTCTCATTCGGCAGTTGCTGCGGCAATAAAGAACGACCGTGCTGATGTGGGATTCGGCATAAGGACCGTTGCCGTGGCGAATGGACTTGACTTCATCAAGTTGGACGATGAGAAGTACGATTTCCTAATAGCGAAACCTCGCCTCGACAAGGTCTCCGTCAAACGCTTCGTTGAATTGATCAAATCGAGGGAATTCGCTGAATCCCTCGCACAAAAGGCTCCGGGACTAAGGGCTGCCGAGCAATCCGGGTTAGTTGTTTACACTTCGGAATCTTAGCTCGTTATACGACGACGCGACTTACTCCTTCGCGACCATGACCTCAGTGGCTTTTATCACTGCCTCAGCCTTGCCGCCACGTTGCAGCTTGAGGTCGTCAACGGCTTCCTTGCTTATCACGGCAGTTATCGCGACAGGACCTTCGATCTTAATTTTCACAGAGGCGGTTACGGCACATTTCTCAACATTTCCAACGGTGCCCTTGAATCGGTTTCTCGCACTTATTTTCAAGCCTATGGCCTGCCAGTATTCTCGGTCAACCAGCATTCTTCCAACATAGGTTTTGACGCTATTGTAGTCTTGCAGTAATGCGGTTCCGGCTTCGGTGAGTTCAGTTCCGCCCCCTGTTCTCCCGCCTCTATTTTTTGCGCAAGATTGGTTGCCCAATCGCCCTTTCCACATCCGCGAGTGTATCCCACGCATACTTGTAGGAAATTCCTATTTCTCTTGCAGCCTTCGAAATGGAACCATACTTCTTCACTGCCCCCAATATAGAAACGGCCGGCTCTCCTGCGACCTGCAAGTCATCCTTGGTAAGTGATAGTGTAAATGCTGAAGCAAGGGCCTCCCGCTTCTTGGTCAACCACTTCTCACCCTTAGTTTCCCATCATTATATTTATGTGAACATAACGGTCAGTTCTCTCGGTTTGAAATGAAGACTGCACGGATACTGATTGCCATCGTAGTCTTAGTAATAGTAGTCTTGGGGAGCGTATTTGCCTACCAGTACTATCAACGTCCACAGAAGCAAATTATGGTTTTGTCTACTACAACAAGCACGTATGATTCAGGCTTGTTAGACTACCTTATCCCGGTATTTCAGGATAAGTACAACGTAGAAGTGAGAATACTTTCCAAAGGGACCGGAGAATCAATAGAGATTGCCAAACGGGGCGACGCCGATGTTGTTTTGGTTCATGCAAGAAGCTTGGAGGAACCATTTGTGAACGATGGTTACGGGGTCCACAGAGTCGGCGTGATGTACAACGATTTCATTATAATCGGTCCAAACGATGACCCTGCCGGAATCGCGGGCACAATATGCATTGAAGAGGTATCGCGCCTTGGCGGACTATTCGTGTGCTTGACCAGCCACGACCTCTTGATCCAAGGTTTAAAGAAAGACAGGTGGTCTTGGCGTAAACGGTTAAGATCCCCCGTAGTTCGAGGACGACCTGTTTGTTGCTCAGTTCCCTTTTGATCCGGTAGCCTTTTTTCAGGTACTTGTTGATTTCGTCAACCTTGCGAACTGGAATCATGATGTGTTGTTGAGGAAGCTTTGCTTGTTCTCGCGCAGCTTGTTACCAGCGATGACTTAAGCGGCGTGAAGAATGAAATCGCCGCGCGCATGATCGAAGACATCAAGGCTGGAAAACTGCAGGATTCACCGGCCAGCATTTTCTCTGGACATCACTATCGACTCTACGGATAGCCGACCTCCTCTCAAACCTGCTTCATTTTTCCTGAGCTCCGATTTGGTGCAGACTTGCCTTAGCGGTTTCGCCGAAGCGTTCTTGGCTTCATATCAGGGCGAAAGGATGTGATAACTAGATGAAACCGTATTTCTTGAGGACTCGTTTTCTCCCATTCGGAGTGAGCGCTATCTTGCCACGCATCAGTATCTTACTTTTCCTTAATTGACTAACTTGAACATCTAGTTGGTCGACCGTGTGGCCACTGTAATGCAGGACTCTGTTCAATTCTCCATGCTCCGCGAACGACCTAGTTTTCTTACGAAACGAGATTTTGGAGAAAATTCGAACTCGTTACCAGCTTACCTTGCTTCCTCGTGAAGCTGGGAGCACGGCTAAGGTTTACCGGTTTGCAGATGGTGACGGCGAGATTGGCATTATCACTTCCATCACTGAACCCTTTTGTTCAGATTGCGAAAGAATCCGTCTGACAGCAGACGGCAAGATAGTTCCGTGCCTTTTCGAGGCATCGGGTTTCGATCTCAGGTCTCTCCTGAGAGCTGGTGCGTCTGATGAGGAACTGTCCGAATTCATTCGAAACGCAGTGCTAAGAAAAGCAGCGGGTGTTGAGGCCCTCCTAAAGGAGTTCAGGAACCTCGAGCATGTCCGACCCATGCACACCATAGGTGGCTGAGCGGTGTGACAGCTGATTCACTCACTACAGGGCAAAGCTCCGGGATCTAACCGACCTGACCAAATTTCCTTCTCAATAGTTTCGGTTAGAGCTTCGTCCGATTCGATGAGCTAACTACCCACCTGAAACGGGAGGTATTATGGTGAGACTGCAATCATTTGAAAGCACGGTGTCGAAGCCTCGCGATAAGGAGATTTCTCTGCCGTCCACGAAGAACTTGAGGTGAGGTCGTGGTGCGCCGGTCGTCGGATCAAAGAGGTATTCCTTCAGCTTATCCCCGTGCTTGTTCACCAGCGCTTTAAGAAAATCCATAACTGTGGCGGAATCTTCAACGTCCAGTGTCTCGTCCCTCGTGCCTGCTATGTCTCGGGCATGGGCGAAGAATTTTACCGTCACTCTCATCAGGGCGCACCTATTTGTGATGCTGTGCAATGTGCTTTCAACTCTAGTTCATGACTGTTGTGGTACGCGATTGCTTTGCCTGCGTATGTTCCTGCAGGCGCTGGGCTCTTCCGCAGGTTGTCTTGACGCCCTTCTTCCTACTTAGCTGCTAAGTCGGCCAGTCCAAGTTCCTCAATCGTTGCTTTGGTAGGCCTTCCCTGGTCATCCCAACCCCAGAGCCGATAGTACTCTGTGAGCATCTTCTCGAAATCTTGTTCAGTGACGACCTTGCCTTTGGGGTTGCCCTCTGGCAGTGGGTCAAGGTGGATTCGGGGAGGCATCGAATCGTCCTTTCTGGTGAACCCTTCCCTGAGGTTGAAGAGCCGAGTCATGGTCCAGATGCGCTTTCCAAACATCTTCAGGCCTTCTTCGGTGTAGTTAGTTCCGCATGCCGCGTTCAGTAGCCTTGCACACAGAGCGAGGTTAGCAGCCAGGAAATCGCACATCGTTAGGCTCCATTTCACACTGGTTCTGATTTGGTCTGTTTGACAAAGTTCAGCCTTGCCTTCAGGTGTGTATGGGTCGACCTTCCCGAAAGCGTCATAGCCCACGGGCCAAGCGCGGTTGTGGTCTGCCCCCCTGTCCGCGGTAGCGTAGGCTAACGCCATTCCAAATGTTCCTCGGGGGTCGTAACCTGGATACTCTAGGCCTTTGACGTGCATGGCATACCTTTCTGAGTCTCTGCCGATCAGCTTGGAAGCTCTCGCCACGCCTTCAGCTAGCACATCCCCGACCCCCTCTCTCAACGAGATCAAGCGAGGGAAAGCCACTGCCGCTTCTGAGTTTCCGAATCTGAATTCCAAACCGCCAGTGTCTTTATTCCCCAGAATTCCTCTTTCGAAGAGTTCCATGGCCCAGGCGCAGACGTTACCTGCCGATATTGTGTCAAGGCCCCAGTCCGAGCATTCCTCGTTGAACTTCATCACCACCCGGATATCATCTATGCCTAGGTTGGAGCCGCACAACGCCAATGTTTCATACTCCGGGCCTTCGCCTTCGAGGCCAGCATATTCCCCGTCCTTGGCCTTGGTTATGTTACGGCACCCTATCGAGCAACTGTAACACGTCGACGCATGCCTGACCAAGATCTGATCGAACAATGCGTCTGAATTTATCTGCTCAGCTTTGGCGAAAACGCCGCTCTGGAAATTCCTTGTCGGAAGGACACCGCCCGCTTGGCTTAGGCTCACTATGCCCGGCGTTCCCACTTTCAAAAGCATCTCCTCATCCGGGTTCTGTTGAATGTCCTTCTTGATGACTTCCCTAACCATACCTACGAAAGCAGGTTCCGAATTCACGCTAAGCGCTTTCGCCTGTTTTGTCCCACGGACGGAAATTGCTTTGAGGTTCTTTGAACCCATGACAGCGCCAGTTCCTCCCCTGCCCGCGAAGTGATGTTTGTCGTACGCGACTGCTGCGTACCTGACCCTGTTTTCCCCCGCTGGTCCAATACAACCAACCTTCGGGCCGTCTTGGTAGTGACGTGGGTTTTCCCCAGACTCCTTGATGATCAAGTCGGTGGTTTCGAAAACTTTCTTGCCCCAGAGGTGGCTGGCATCCTTAAGCTCGACCATTCCATCCTTAATGACTAGGTAAGTTGGCTTAGGTGCCTTACCACTAATGATGACTCCGTCATAGCCAGCGAACTTCAGTTCGGCGGGGAAGTACCCTCCGGAGTAGCTGTCGCTCATCGTCCCAGTGGCAGGCGACTTGGTAACGTTCGCCATGCGTGACATTGTGGAAGCGATAGTTCCCGTGAGGGGACCAGTCATCAATATGATGACGTTCTCAGGGGAATATGGGTCGGTCTCCGGGCCCACAAGGTCGAAGAGGTAACGGATGCCGAGCCCTTTACCTCCTATATACTTCTCGGCCCACGCTTCATTGAGTGGTTGTTCAAGAATCTGACCTGTTGAAAGGTTCACTCTAAGAATCTTGCCACAATGGGCTTGCCCTGTTTTGAACATGGTAAGCTCAATGTTGAGCGCCTCCACCAATAAATGAATTGCTTCTATATGCGAACCATAGCGCAACTATCTACGTGATACAGGCTCGCAGAATTCTCGGAACATGTTGTCCCCACAAAAGTAAGCCCCCCCACCCCCCTCACCTCCAGGCGTGCGCGCAAGGGAACCGGCTTGAAATGGGCGCTACGATCCCCTTGGTACCCCTCTCCAAGGGTGGTTTCGACGGGCTTAAGGCTCGCCAACAACATACACGCCGAGTACAGGTGGCGAAGATGCCCCGAAAGCTTCCCTCATCATATATTCGAAAACTCAATGAGCAGCGAGAGGTCGAGCGAACAATCGAGGTCAAACGTGT
>Ga0315279_10011163_pt1 | contig 10433 bp, 4 predicted proteins | sample YL17G06_20_MG_FD_203694 | JGI IMG/M metagenome (GOLD analysis project Ga0315279, IMG submission 203694) | Sediment microbial communities from Yellowstone Lake, YNP, Wyoming, USA - YL17G06_20 | ecosystem: Environmental > Aquatic > Freshwater > Lake > Sediment | place: USA: Wyoming | collected...
TCGTCAACGGCATAGCCGGGGAGCGCTTCGCCGTCCGCAACAGCGGGGCGATCGCCGTTGTGGAGGGAGTGGGCGACCACGGCTGCGAGTATATGACCGGCGGGCGGATCGTGGTGATCGGCCAGACCGGCAGGAACTTCGCCGCCGGCATGTCCGGCGGGATCGCTTACGTCCTCGACGAGCACCAGTTGTTCGACACCCTCTGCAACCTCGAGATGGTCGACCTGGAGAACGTTCACCAGCAGCGCGACGTGGACTTCCTGCACAAGGTCATCCAGGCCCACTACGCCTGGACCGGCAGCGAGCAGGCGCGGCGGATCATCCTGCGGTGGCGAGACATGGTCGGCCGCTTCGTGAAGGTCATGCCGATCGACTACAGGGTGGCCCTGGAGCGCCTGCGGGACAACGAGTTCCCCCTGGCCGACTACACGCCGGCGACCGAGGAGGTCTTCAGTGGGTAAGCCCACCGGTTTCATCGAGCACGCAAGGCAGCCGGCGCCGCATCGCCCCATAGCCGAGCGGGTGGCCGATCATCTGGAGATCGACCTGCCCCTGCCGGAAGAGGCCTTGCTCCAACAGGCCGCCCGCTGTATGGACTGCGGCATACCCTTCTGCCACGGCGTGGGCTGCCCGCTGGCCAACCGCATCCCCGAGTTCAGCGACCTGGTCTATCGAGGCCGCTGGCGCGACGCCTGCCGGGTCCTGCACGCCACCAACAATTTCCCCGAGATCACCGGGCGGGCGTGCCCCGCCCTTTGCGAGGCCTCCTGCACGCTCAACATCAATAACGACCCGGTGCTCATAAAGCACATCGAGGTCCAGATCGCCGAGCGCGGGTTCGACCAGGGCTGGATCGTCCCGCTGCCGGCGACGAGCAAGAGCGGCAAGCGAGTGGCGATTGTGGGCTCCGGCCCGGCCGGGCTTGCCGCCGCACAGCAACTGGCCCGCGCGGGTCACGACGTGGTCGTCTTCGAGAAGGACCGAAAGGTGGGCGGGCTGCTCCGCTACGGCATACCCGACTTCAAGCTCGCCAAGTGGGTGGTCGACCGCCGCGTCGCGCAGCTCGTGGCCGAGGGGGTGGACTTCCAGACCAACGTGCACATCGGCAGGGACCTCTCCCCGAAATACCTCGAGAACAGGTTCGACGCGGTCTGTCTTGCCCTGGGCGCCGGCCAGCCCCGCGATCTCGACGTCCCGGGCAGGGAACTGGCCAACGTGCACTTGGCGATGGAGTTCCTGGCCCAGCAGAACCGCATCAACTCCGGCGAGAGCCTGGAGGCCCCGGCGGGGGCTCAGACCGGGGTGAATCGCGATGGGAGACCCCTGCCGGAAGGCCAGGCCCGCATCAGCGCCGGAGGCAAGATAGTCGTGGTGATCGGGGGCGGAGACACCGGCAGCGACTGCGTCGGCACCGCCATCCGCCAGGGCGCTTCCGAGGTGCACCAACTGGAGATACTGCCCAGGCCGCCCGAAGGCCGGAACCCCCAGACACCCTGGCCCAACTGGCCAAACATTCTCCGCACGTCGAGCTCGCACGAGGAGGGCTGCCACAGGCGGTGGTCGGTGCTCACCAAGCGGCTGGCCGGCGAGGGCAAGGTCGAGCAGCTACGCGGCGTGGAAGTGCAGTGGCAGCGCGGCCCGGTCGGCTGGGAGACCAAAGAGCTCCCCGGCAGCGAGTTCAGCATGAGGGCCGACCTGGTCCTGCTTGCGATGGGCTTCGTCCACGTGGTGCACGCCGGCCTGGTCGAGCAGTTCGCCCTGGACCTGGACAAGCAAGGCAACCTCTCCGCCGGCCCCGACAGCCGGACGTCTCGGGCGGGCGTGTTCGCCGCGGGCGACGCGGCTTCGGGGGCCTCCCTGGTGGTCAGGGCGATAGCCGCCGGAAGGAACGTCGCCGAGGCTATTGACCGCTGGCTGAGGGAAAGCCGGTGAGAGAACAAAGCCGAAAGACTATTGGCTTTCCTGCCTGTATCTCTGGGCGATGGGCATTCGCCTGCCCGTCCCGAACGCCCGCGAGGTCACCTTCAGCACGGGCGAGGCCTGCTTGCGCTTGTACTCCGCGGCGTCGACCATGCCTGTCACGCGGCGGACCGTGTCGGGGTCCAGGCCCTCGGCGACGATCTGCTGGGCGGTCTTGTCCTCTTCTATGTAGCGACTGAGGATCGCGTCCAGCACGTCGTAGGGAGGCAACTTGTCTTGATCGGTCTGGTTGGGCTTCAACTCGGCGCTGGGGGGCTTGTCGATGACGCTCCTGGGGATACGCTCCCAGCCTGCCTCGGCGTTGAACTGCCCGGCCAACTGGTAGACGGTCGTCTTGAGCAGGTCCCCGATCGGCGACAGCCCGCCGCACATGTCTCCGTAGAGCGTGCAGTATCCTGTCGACAGTTCGGACTTGTTGCCCGTCGCCAGCGGCATGTGCCCGAGGGAATTACTTATGGCCATCACTATGTTGCCGCGAATCCGGGCCTGTATGTTCTCCGCGGCGACCTGCCCGCCGGGCCCGGCGAGCACCGCCCTGATGGGCTCCTCGAAGGCCGAGTGCACGCGGTCGATCGGGACGACCTGGTAGTGGATCTTCAGGTTGGCGGCAAGCTGTTCGGCGTCGGTCAGGCTGCCGGGTGAGCTGTAGCGGCTGGGCATGGCCACCGCGTGGACGTTCTGGGGCCCGATGGCGTCGGCGGCGAGGACCGCCACAACGGCCGAGTCTATTCCGCCGGACAGGCCCAGAACCACCGTCTTGAAGCCGCACTTGCCGATGTAGTCCCGCAGCCCGAGCTTCAATGCCGCCGAGAGGGCCGCGAGCGGGTCGCCCAGCTCCTCGCACCTGCCCGCGGGCCCGGACGTGTCGATAACCAGCAGGTCCTCGGCGAAGCTGGCGGCCCGGCCTAGCAGCGTCCCGTCGGGCCCTATCGCGCAACTGCATCCGTCGAAGACAAGCTCGTCATTGCCCCCGACCTGGTTGACGTACACGATCAGCCCGCTGCTTCTGCCGGCCTGCCGCTTGAAGAGTTCCTCGCGGCGGGGCGGCTTGCCCATCTCGAACGGGCTGGCGGCCATGTTCACGATGATCTGCGACCCGGCCTCCACGAGCATGGCCACGGGGTCTTGGCTGTAGAGCTCTCTGCCGAGCGCCTTGGGGTCCCAGAGGTCCTCGCAGATGCTCAGGCCGATCCTGGTCCCGCCCAGCTCGATGCATTCGGGCTTGCCGCCCGGCTGGAAGTACCGCGTTTCGTCGAAGACGTCGTAGGTCGGCAGGAGGGTCTTGACGTGGACCTTTTGCACTCGGCCGCCGGCAAGCAGCGCCGCTGCGTTCTGGAGCGGCCGGCCGGAGCCGGCCGGCGTCGGCCTGACGAAACCCACCAGCGCCGCTATGTGGCTGCACCTTCCAGCCAGAGACTCGACGGCGGCGACGGCATCGGCGACGAATCTCTCCTTGCGGAGCAGGTCGCGCGGCGGATAGCCCGTCACCGACAACTCCGCGAAGACCACGAGCTCCGCCGACTGCCGCCTGGCCTGCTCGATGGCCCGGGCGATCTTCCCGGCGTTGCCGGCGATGTCTCCGACGATCGGGTTGAGCTGGGCCAACGCGATCTTCATACCGATCTTATAACTGCCGCAGGGGGCGGATTTCACGGACAAACTCGTCCCCTCCGCAAGCCCCGGCCTTGTCATCTGGCGCCGCCGGCTGGATATTCTGTTGGGGCGGCGGCCGGTTCCTGATAGACTCCCTATCCGCCCATGCGCGACGGCTGCGCCGGGCCTTCAGGGAAGACTCATGGGCAAGTCCAGGACATGCAAGCTCGCCCTGGCCGACGGAATGGTCATGACCGGCGCCGCCTTTGGCGCCGAAGGCTCGGCCGAGGGAGAGGTCGTCTTCAACACCTCCATGACCGGCTACCAGGAAGTGCTCACCGACCCTTCCTACGCCGGCCAGATCGTCGCCATGACATACCCGCTCGTGGGCAACTGCGGCGTCAACGCGGAGGACGTCGAGTCCCACAATCGGAAGGTGCAGGTGCGCGGGTTCGTCATAAAGGAGCTCTCCCCGGTCGTCAGCAACTTCCGAGCGGACCAGTCGCTTCAGGAATACCTGGCCGCTGCGGGGATAATGGGCATCGAGGGCGTCGACACTCGGGCCCTCACGCGGCACATACGCCTGGCCGGGGCGATCAACGGAGTGCTGAGCACGGATGTCCTGGACGACCGCCAGCTCGTGGAGAGGGCCCGCGGGATACCGTCCATGGCCGGCCTGGACCTTGTGCCCCTGGTCGCGCCGGATGGCCCCTACGACTGGTCGGCCGGCTACTCCAGCGCATTTGCCCAGGCCCACCGCGACCACGGCAGCAGGATATACAGCGTGGTGGCCGTCGACTGCGGCGCCAAGATGAACATATTCCGCAACCTCGTCGAGTGCGGGTGCAGCGTCCACGTGGCGCCGGCTTCGGCGGCCGCCGCGGAGATACTCGCGCGGAGGCCCGACGGCGTGTTCGTTTCCAACGGCCCGGGCGATCCCGCGGCGGTGACATACGCAATCGACACGCTGAAGAGGCTGATCGGCAAGGTCCCCATCTTCGGTATCTGCCTGGGGCACCAGTTGCTTGGCCTGGCCCTTGGCGGGGCGACCTTCAAGCTCAAGTTCGGCCATCGCGGCGCCAACCAGCCCGTCAGGAACCAGGCCACCGGGAAAGTGGAGATAACCTCACAGAATCACGGCTTCGCCGTGGACGAGAACTCCCTGGCGCCGACCGGCGCGGCCGTGACGCACGTGAACCTCAACGACGGAACGGTCGAGGGCTTCTCGCACAGGGACGTGCCGGTCTTCAGCGTGCAGTATCACCCCGAGGCGAGCCCCGGGCCGCATGACGCAACGTACCTGTTCGACTGCTTCCGCGACATGATGGAGACGGGCTCGGCCCCCACGGCCGAGCAGATGCACGAGGCCCAGCAGAAGCTCGCCAAGGCGGGCAGCCAGCCCCGCTAAGCGGTCTCAGGTAAGTCTGTTGCTGTGCGTGTCTGTTCCATGCCGCCAGGCCTTGCTGGACACTGCTGCGGACTTACGTAAGAACGCTTAGCGAATGGGCCGCGACCAACATCCGCCCCGAATGGGGCGGACAGCGCTTAGCCGGGGGCGCAGCCCCCGGAACAGGGGCCCTGCTAGGGATAAGCCCCAACGGGGCGCAGAGCCAAGATGGCCCTGAGACTCACGGGCAGGATGCCCGCGCCACGGATACATGCGTGTGTGAACTGCTCTACCCGCCGGGGGCGGGGAAATACTCCTGAAGGGGCCTGACCGTCCAGGCATCGTCCGGCTTCTCCCCGGCGCTGGCGCGCATGGCTGCGATGGCGTCGGCGGCTGCCCTTGCGCCCGTCATGGTCGTGATGAGCGGCATCTGGTGGAGCGTGGCCATCGCGCGGATCCTGCCCTCGTCGGTCTTCGGTCCGTGCTGGGTGGGCGTGTTGACGATCAGATCGATTTGGCGGTTGGTGATGAGGTCGGCTATGTTGGGGCGGCCTTCGGCGAGCTTGGACACCATCGACGCCCGCACGCCCGCGTCGGCAAGGAGCTGCCAGGTGCCGGGGGTCGCAACGATCTGGAACCCCATCGCGGCCAGTCTCTGGGCCAGCGGCACGACGAACGGCTTGTCCGCGTCGCGGACCGACAGGAATACCCGCCCGCTGGTCGGCAGGGGGAGCCCGGCGGCCATCTGGCTCTTGGCGAAGGCGTGGCCGAAGCTCATGTCGATCCCCATCACCTCGCCCGTGCTGCGCATCTCCGGGCCCAGGATGACGTCAACCCCGGGAAACTTGGTGAAGGGGAATACGCTCTCCTTCACCGACGTCTGTCTGGGCCGGGCGGGGGCGGTCACGCCCAGCTCCTGGAGGCTCAGGCCGGCCATGACCTTCGCCGCAAGTTTCGCCCAGGGCACGCCAGTGGCCTTCGAAACGAACGGCACGGTGCGCGACGCTCGCGGGTTCACTTCGAGGATGTAGACCTCCCCGTCCTTCACCGCGAACTGCACGTTCATCAGGCCGCGGACTCCCAGCCGCTCGGCGAGCATCTTGGCCTGGCGCTCTATCTCGGCGACAATGCCCTCGGTGAGGGAGAACGGCGGCAGCGAGCAGGCCGAGTCGCCGGAGTGGATGCCCGCCTCCTCGATGTGCTCCATCACGCCGCAGATCACCGCGCGTGGGTCGCTCGCGCGGTCGCCCTGGCGGTCCAGGCCGAAGTCGGCTATGCAGTCCACGTCCACCTCGGTGGCCGCGGCGAGGAACTTGTCCACCAGTATGGGATGGTCCCGCCCGACGGTCGAGGCGTCTACCGCCCTGGCCATGTAGATGTCGAGCTGCTGCTGGTCGGAAACGATCTCCATCGCCCTGCCGCCCAGCACGTAGCTGGGGCGGACCAGCACCGGGTATCCGATCCGCCGGGCCACCTGGCGGGCCTGTTCCACCGTTAACGCCGTCCCGCTGTCGGGGCTCTTGAGCTTGAGTTCATCGAGTATCCGCGCGAACCGTTCCCTGTCCTCCGCCAGGTCGATGGATTCCGGGCTTGTGCCGATGATCGGCACGCCGGCCTCCTCCAGGCCGCGAGCCAGGTTCAGCGGCGTCTGGCCGCCCAGGTGCACGATCACGCCGTACAGCAGGCCATCCTTGTCGTCCAGGGGCCTGCCGTTGAGCTTCTGGCAGATGTTCAGCACGTCCTCCAGCGTCAGCGGTTCGAAGAAGAGCATGTCGGAGGTGTCGTAGTCCGTCGAGACGGTCTCGGGATTGGAGTTGACCATGACCGCCTCGAAGCCCAGTTCCCTCACCGCAAAGGCCGCGTGCACGCAGCAGTAGTCGAACTCTATCCCCTGGCCGATCCGGTTCGGGCCGCCGCCGAGGATGACGATCTTCCTCTTGTCGGTTATGCGGACCTCGTCGTCGACCTGCTCGCCCGCGCCCTTGCCGCCGATCTGCCGGATCGGCGTCTCGTAGGTGGAGTAGTAGTACGGGGTGTACGCCTCGAACTCGGCCGCGCACGTGTCCACGAGCTTGTAGACCGGCTCGATTCCGATCTCCTTGCGGCGCTGCCGGACGGCCTGGGGATCGGCGTTCCAGATGGTCGCAAGCTGGATATCGGAGTACCCCCATTGCTTGGCCTGGCGGATAAGCTCCGGCGACGCGTGGTCCAGGCTCTCCGCCCGGGCAAGCTCCAACTCGAAGTCCACAAGCTGCTTCATCTGGGTCAGGAACCACCTGTCGATCCTTGTGAGTTCATATACGCGGTCGACGGGCCAGCCCATCTTGAAGGCGTAGCGGACGTAGTAAAGCCTGCCCTGGCTGGGTATCGACAGCTTGCGGAGCAGTTTGCTTTCGTCAACCGGATAGGAATCGTCCTGGTCGCCGGAGGCCGAGGACCCCCCGCTGCGGAGCGCCTTCAGCCACTTGTCGTTGCCGTCGAGCCCCAGGCCGTAACGCTTGACCTCCATCGAGCGGATGCCCTTCTGAAGCGATTCCTTGAACGTCCGCCCGATGCTCATCGCCTCGCCGACGGACTTCATTTGCGTGGTGAGGGTCTCGTCGGCTTCGGGGAACTTCTCGAAGGTCCAGCGGGGGATCTTCGTCACGCAGTAGTCGATGGTGGGCTCGAAGCAGGCCGGCGTCTTGCGGGTGATGTCGTTGGGGATTTCCTCCAGCGTGTAGCCCACCGCGAGCTTGGCGGCGATCTTGGCGATGGGGAAGCCGGTCGCCTTGGAGGCCAGGGCTGAACTCCGGCTGACGCGCGGGTTCATCTCCACGATTATCATCCTGCCCGTGTCGGGATGGACGGCGAACTGTATGTTGCTTCCGCCGGTCTCCACGCCGATGGCGCGTATCGTCGCCAGGGCGGCGTCCCGCATGAGCTGGTATTCCTTGTCGGTAAGCGTCTGGGCGGGGGCCACCGTGATCGAATCGCCGGTATGCACCCCCATCGGGTCGAAGTTCTCGATGGAGCAGACGATCACCACGTTGTCGGCCTTGTCCCGCATGACCTCCAGCTCGTACTCCTTCCATCCCAGCACCGACTCCTCGATGAGGATCTCGCTTATGGGGGAGTACTCCAGCCCGCGGGTCGCTATCTGCTCGAACTCCTCGATGTTGAAGGCGAACCCCCCGCCCGTGCCGCCGAGGGTGTAGGCCGGCCTGATGCAGCACGGCAGGCCGATCTGCGCGGCCACCGACCTGGCCTCGGCCATATTGTGGGCGATGCCGCTGTTGGGCACGTCCAGGCCGATCCCCAGGCAGATGTTCTTGAACTCGGTACGGTCCTCGGCGCGATGGATCACCTCGCGCGTGGCGCCGATCATCTCCACGCCGAACTCGTCCAGCACCCCCATGTCGTACACGGCCACAGCCGTGTTCAGGCCGGTCTGCCCGCCGAGGGTCGGCAGCAGGGCGTCGGGGCGCTCGGCTGCGATGATCTTCGCCACCGCCTGGGGGGTGATCGGCTCGATGTACGTCCTGTCGGAAAACTCCGGGTCGGTCATTATCGTGGCGGGGTTGGAGTTTATCAGGACTATGCGGTAGCCTTCCTCCCTCAGCGCCTTGCAGGCCTGCGTGCCGGAATAGTCGAACTCGCAGCCCTGGCCTATGACGATCGGCCCGGAGCCGATGATCAGTATCGTGCGGATGTCGTCCCTTCTGGGCATCTACTTCTTCCCTGTGGTCTTTACGCATTCCCGGCGAGCGGCCGGGATTGTAGGGCGGGGCGCCCCGGATGTCACAGCTCCGGCACGAGCTTGGCCTTCATCGCCGCGGCCACCAGGGCCACGAACATAGGCTGGGGACGCATCGGGCGGCTGGTCAGTTCCGGATGAAACTGCGACGCGATGAAATACGGATGGGTGTCCCTTGAAAGCTCCAGTATCTGCATTATCGGGCGCCGCGGGTGCTTGCCGGAGAAGATAAGCCCCGCCTGTTCGAGCGTTTCGACATACTCCGGATCGACCTCGAAGCGGTGGCGGAACCGCTGGCGGACGACCTCGGCGTCGCCGAACAGCTCCGCGGCGAGCGTGCCGGGTCTGATCTCCACGTCCTGGCCGCCCAGACGCATGTTGCCGCCCAGGCCCTCGATCTTCTTCTGCTCCGGCAGGATGCTTATCACCGGCGTGGGGCAGTCCGGGGCCATCTCCGTGCTGTCGGCGTCGGCCAGGCCGCAAACGTTCCTTGCGTACTCTATCACGGCCATCTGGAAGCCCAGGCATATCCCAAGGTAAGGCGTCCTGTTCAGGCGGGCGTGGCGTATGCACTCTATCTTCCCAGCCGTGCCGCGAGCCCCGAACCCGCCTGGGACTATTATCCCGTCCACGTCGGCGAGGGCCCCGGCTACGTTCCGGGCGGTGATCTCGGTGGTGTCGATCCACTTAACGTTCACCTTGGCGTCGTTGGCCACGCCAGCGTGCTCCAGGGCCTTGAGTATGCTCGCGTAGCTGTCGCGCAGCGAGGTGTACTTGCCGGTTATGCCGATCAGCACCTCCTGGGCGTGCCTGCCGATCCGCGAGGCGAACCTGTCCCAGGCCGCGCTGGCCCTGGCGTCGGCTGCGGAGTTGACCTTGCCGCCAAGGTTCAGCAATTGGACGACCTCGCTGTCCAGGCCCGTCTCGCGCATCTCCTGCGGCAGGAGGTATATGCTCGGCAGGTCGTGCATGGAAAAGACCCGCCTGATGGGCACGTTGGTGTAAACCGATATCTTCTGGCGGACCTTGTCGGTTACCGGCCTGTCGCACCGGCACGCGATGATGTGCGGGTTAATGCCGTAGGCCATGAGGCGCTTTATCCCCAGTTGGGCGGCCTTGGACTTCTGCTCGCCCAGCGCCGGCGGCGAGAGGATGTACGTCAGCGCGACGAAGATGACCGAGCCCTCGCCTTCCTCGTAGCTCAACTCGCGCAGCGCCTCGATGTAGAAGGCATTCTCGATGTCCCCCACGGTCCCGCCGACTTCCACGAAGACCACGTCCGCTTTGCTCTTGGCCGCCAGGTTGCGCAGGCGGTACTTCACCTCGCCGGTGACGTGGGGAATCATCTGCACGTCCCGCCCGAGATACCCCCCGGCCCGCTCCCTGGACAGGACCGCCGAGTAGATTTGTCCGCTGGTGGCGAAGTTGTCGGCCGTCAGGTCCTGGTCGAGCATTCGCTCGTAGGTGCCGAGGTCCATGTCCGTCTCGGTGCCGTCGTCCAGCACGAACACCTCGCCGTGGCGGAAGGGATTCAGCGTGCCCGAGTCGATGTTGAGGTAACCCTCCAGCTTGATGGGCGAGACACGCAGGCCCTTGTCCTTGAGGAGCTTGGCGAGGGAAGATGAGAATATCCCCTTCCCCAGCCCGCTCATGACCGTGCCGAACACCGCGACGTACCTTGTTGAGCCCGGCAGATATCCCTCGGGAAGAGGCGTATAGAATTCCGTCTCGTCGGTG
>Ga0315279_10011164_pt1 | contig 10432 bp, 10 predicted proteins | sample YL17G06_20_MG_FD_203694 | JGI IMG/M metagenome (GOLD analysis project Ga0315279, IMG submission 203694) | Sediment microbial communities from Yellowstone Lake, YNP, Wyoming, USA - YL17G06_20 | ecosystem: Environmental > Aquatic > Freshwater > Lake > Sediment | place: USA: Wyoming | collected...
AGGGCACCTCTATTTGAACTCACCGTCATTGCCCGACTTGATCGGGCAATCCAGACGTCCACATCGCGTAGGGGCGAGTTTAAAACTCGCCCTATTCTTCGGGCGCGCCTTCCCCATCATTCAACAATCGGGAATCATCCTCAAGTAACTGCCGCGCATCTTCAGCCATCGACTCAAAAACAGCCACCCTTATCTCACCCATGCCATCGACGGTAAACATATGCACTGACCTGGCGGCATTCGATCTCAAAATGCAGGGGATTCCGTTGGCCTCCAGCTTGCCTTTGATTATGTAGGCCTCGGCCTCTCCGGAAGCGTGATAGACATCAACCAGCCTCTCACCCATATAATTAACAAGCCTCTAGTCCTGGAACATAGCCCCGATAGATTCACCGGCGTGGATGCGCCGTATAGCTTCTCCCAGAAGATTCGCTATCGACAAAACGGTGATCTTGCCGTTACGTTTCATCGTCGGAACAGGGATCGTATCGGTGACTACTACTTCCTTGACAGGGCATTTGGATATACGCTCTATCGCCGGTCCGGAGAACACCGGATGCGTGCATAGGGAATAAACCGCGCTAGATCCGGCCTTGGTAAGGGCTTCGACAGCGGTGACGAGGGAGCCCGCGGTGTCGATCTCATCATCGATGAGCACCGCCGTCATCCCGGAGACATCACCGATTATGTTGAGCATCTCAGCGCTATCGTTGTTGCCCACCCTGCGTTTCTCGATTATAACCAGCGGTGTATTGAGCTTGGTCGCAAGATCGCGGGCGTGCTTGGTGATGCCGATGTCGGTTGCGACTACTACCATATTTTTCAGCTTCTTGGACTTGATGTAGTCGCTGAGGAGCGTTAATGCAGTCAGCTCATCGACGGGAATGGTGAAAAAGCCCTGGATCTGCGCCGCGTGCAGGTCCACGGTCAGCACCCTGTTGGCGCCGGCCACGGTGATCATATCGGCCACCAGGCGCGCGGTTATCGGCACGCGCGGCTGATCCTTCTTGTCGGTGCGGCTATAGCCATAATACGGGGTGACCGCAGTGATGCGCCCGGCCGAAGCCCGCCTCAGCGCATCGAGCATGATAAGCAGTTCCATAAGCCGCGTATTTACCGGGGCACATATCGGCTGTACGACGAAGATGTCCCGCTCTCGTACGTTCTCCAATATTCGCACGAAGGTGTTTTCATTGGCGAATTCGAAGACCTCGGCTTTGCCCAAAGGTATCTTCAGATAATCGCAGATACCCTTAGCCAGAACGGGGTGCGCGTTGCCGGTAAAGACCTTCAGCTCATCAATCAAAGGCTTCCTCCTCGATTATAAAATTACTTCCCTTTAAACTTGGCTTCCCGTTTCTCCATAAAGGCGCTCACGCCCTCGCGGTGATCCTCGGAGCTGAGCGCCAGCGCCTGACACGGGGCCGCCATCTCCAGCGCCGTCTCCAGGTCAGTTTCCAGCGCTTTGTAGGCCAGTTTCTTTGACATCTGGACGGCCAGCGGAGGGTTCGATGCGATCTTCTTCGCCAGTTCCATGGTAGCGCTCTCCAGTTGGTCGCCCGCGACCAGCTTGTTCAGCACGCCGATGCGCAGTGCCTCCTCCGCCTCCAGGAAATCGCCGGTGAACAGGAATTCCAAACCTCGACCAAGTCCGAGCAGCCGCGTGTAAAACCAGGCCCCTCCCCCGCCGGGGATCAGCCCGACCTTCACAAAACTGTTCCTGAATTTCGACCTGTCGCAGCCGGTGCGCATGTCACAGGCAAAGGCGAAATCGCAGCCTGCGCCCACGGCCGCACCGTTGACCATAGCTATAGTGGGCTTCTCCATCGTCTGTATGCCGAGGGCCACCTTCTGGTAGCTGGTACGGATGTTGTAGTGCAACTCGTTGGGGCTGCCTGCCAGCCCGGCATCCCATCCACCCCCGCTGATATCGGCGCCGGAGCAGAAAACCTTTCCTGCGCCCGTGAGGATCATAACCCTGATATCCTTATCCTGCGACACATCGGTAACCGCCTCGACCATCTCCAGCAGCATCTTTCTGGTTAGAGCGTTCATCTTATCAGGACGGTTCATGGTGAGTGTAGCGATGTGAGATTCTTTTTTTAGTAGAATGGTTTCATAAGCCATGTGAATCACCCCTTAACAGACAAAAGCCGGCGACAAATCAGATTATAATTCTAACACAAAACTGCTGCAAACGGCATGTGAAGAGTCGACAAACCATTAAGTCCCGGCATCCAGCGCAGCCTTGGCCGCCTCTTTTTCGGCCTCGCGCTTGCTGCTCCCGCTCCCCTTCCCTATCACCCTGCCGCCAACGACCACTTCAACGATAAATTCTTTGACATGGTTCGGCCCTTCGGCACTTATAACACGGTATGCTGGTATCTCATGATACTTCGACTGCACTACTTCCTGGAGCTGCGACTTGAAATCCGATGTCAGGCTATCATCGACGGCTTTCTCCACCTCAGCATCGTACAGCCTCAGTATCAGATCGCGGCAAGTATCGAACCCCTGATCCAGAAATACGGCGCCGATCACCGCCTCCAGTGCATCGGCCAGAATCGACTGTTTGGCACGCCCGCCGCTGGTCTCCTCGCCATGTCCTAAATAGAGATAGCCGTCCAGCTTCAGATGATTGGCTATACGCGCCAGGGTCTCACGGCGGACGAGCGCTGATCTCAGCTTGGTCATATCGCCTTCAGAGAGATCAGGGTAATCCTTATACAGCTTTTCCGCCACAACGGCGCTCAGTATCGAATCGCCGAGGTACTCCATGCGCTCATTTGAGGGCAGATTAAAATCGGGGTTTTCGTTAAGATATGATCGGTGCACCAGAGCCTGCTGTAACAGCGCGGAATTACGAAAGGAAATATGTAATGTAGCCTCTAATTTATTGATTTCATCCAATGTAAGAACCCCCCTCAAAAATAATGCCCGAGCCTCGATTTGTCAAGGTAATAATGGTATAAAGTCATGTATCATTACTAGAACTAGGGAATGATCAGGAACTGCTTCCATGCACGAGATTTATAGAAAGAGGTGCAGGCTTCTTCCTGCCGGGGTTTTAGGGGTGTCCCCTAATTACTTTTATTATCCCCCAAGTCTGGGGGATTACAGGGGGTTGGATGATAAATTGATACACGACTATGATATAATCGGGACTTGTGAGAAACATGGAATCTGAAATAGAGAAACAACTGCCTCAGGAAATAGTCCTCTTCCTGCGCACGGCAGGAAGGCAAGCGGTCGACAGCGGATACAGGCTGTACCTCGTAGGCGGAACGGTCCGCGACCTGATACTGAAGCGTTCAAGCCTGGATGTCGATCTGGTTCTAGAGGGAAACGCTATCAAATTCGCACGGCAACTGGCCGCCGAGAGCGGGGAAAAGGTAACGATACACCAGCAGTTCGGCACTGCTAATTTCCATCAGGGCGAATTTACCATCGATATCGTAACAGCGCGCTCCGAAAGCTATGCACACCCCGGCGCGCTGCCTACAGTCCAACCCGCGAAGATTAAAGACGATTTAAACCGCAGGGACTTTTCCGTTAACGCTATGGCCGTCGACCTGTCCCCTGCCGCATTCGGACAGCTCCTCGATTTCCACGGTGGCACAACCGACCTGGAGAAGAAACTCATTCGCATACTGCACAAGAGAAGCTTTATCGACGATGCGACGAGGATTTTTCGAGCGATACGCTTTGAACAGAGATTAGACTTCAATATCGAAGCCGGCACCGAGCGCCTGCTGCGCAAGAACATCGCCATGCTGGACACCATCAGCGGAGACCGCTTAAGAAACGAACTTGAGCTGCTTTTAAGGGAGGAACGCCCGGAGAAAGCCTTAGCCCGCGCCGATGGTTTAGGTGTGCTGCAGCAGATCAACAGCTCGCTGAAAAGCAATCAATGGCTTGCGGACAGGTTCGCCGAGGCACGACGGCGGCATATATCGAGCCCCGCCGTATATTTCGCCCTTCTGAGTTATGACCTCGGCAGGGACAATGCCGAAGCGATATCCGAACGCCTTAATCTATCCGGAGATTGGAAACGCATTGTGCTCGGAGTAGCCAAGATCAATGATGACATCCATAAGCTGGCCGACCTAGCAATTGCACCCAGCACTATATATCGCTTCTTCAAACGCTATCCCGTAGAGGCCGTATCAGCCTGCTTCCTCTCCAATGAATCCCAGATCGTGCGCAGCCAGATAGAGAGATATCTCAAAGAGTTACAATATATCCAGATACGTCTCAATGGGAATGAGCTTAAAAGGATGGGCGTTGAGACGGGACCCCGCCTGGGCAGGATACTGAAGGCACTCCAAGACGCAAAGCTGGATGGTCTGGTACACACCAGAGAAGACGAGAGTGCCTTTGTGCAGCAGTGGCTGCAAACCCATCAATAATTAACCTTTAAAAAAGAAGTTATTTCACCCTCACCTGGCCTCTCCCCTCAAGGGAGAGGGAGTTTAAAAAGAGGTGCGGGAGACTTCTCTCCTGCTGGGGGTTGGATGATAGCCCCATAATTCGATAACGAGAGGTGTCCTTCCAGTATTGGAAGGACCGGGGTTTTAGGGGTGTCCCCTAAATCTTATTAAGTCCCCCAAAGTATGGGGGACTCACAGGGGGTTTGGATAACGATTACCCCAAGATTGGGGGATAGCAGGGAGTTGATGACCAGAGTCATCCTGAGGGAGCAATACGACCGAAGGATCTCGTCGAGATTCTTCATCCTTTAGGGGAAGGATGAAGAATGACACGCCCAAAAAGAAGTGCAGGAGGTTTCTCCTGCCGGGGGCGCGGGGGTGTCCCCCGATTCCCTCCCTCCCCTCAAGATTGGGGGTCAGGGGGTTGACTTGATTTTCACCAAATATTTTAATAATAAAGAGGAGGCGACTGCAAAGTGAGCGATATATGCGATATCTGCGGCGAGCCATTGATCGATGAAAACGTTTCTGGTTGCACTTTGTGCGGCAGAAAGTTCCACATGACGTGGAACACCGATAAACCTGTAGATGATTGCGGACAGATATGGTTCGATCCCCGCTCCACCGGAATGGGCTTTGTATGCAAGATATGTGTTGAGGAGAATCCTTGGATCAAAGATGCGACCATCCAATTCGAGCCGCCGCCGAGTTAGCCTCTCTCCAGCCATGCCGTGATCTCCTCCGGCAGGCGACCTGCATGGCCAGCCTTAACGGTGCAGTGAGGTAACGAGGAGAGAAATACGCCCCCATATTTCTTCGACCGTATCCTGCTGTCGAGGATGACGACCACACCGCGGTCGCTCTTGCTCCGGATGAGCCGCCCGAAACCCTGCTTGAATTTCAGCGCCGCCTGGGGCACAGCGTATTCGTTAAACGGATCACTGAAAAGCTCGGAGCGCGATACAAAGATCGGATCTGTAGGTACGCTGAATGGAAGCCTCGCTATCACCAGTACGCTTAAGGACTCACCTGCGATATCCACGCCCTCCCAGAAACTGGCGGTGCCCAGCAGCACGGTATGTGAATCTTCTTTGAGAGCCCTGATCAGCTGGCGCGGCGACCCATCGACACCCTGCGCCAGGACCAGGATATCCTCCCCGTTAAGCTCCCCGCGAATGGCCTCATAGCTGGAACGCAGAGCGGAATGGGATGTAAACAGGGCCAGGGTCCTTCCTTCCGCTGCTCGACAGATATCTATCAATGCCTGTGTAACTGCCTTCTGATAACCCCGCGCGCTCGGCTCAGGGATATCATCCGGTATGTAAACCAGCGCTGCTTCCTCATAATTGAAAGGGGAGCCGAGCATTATCTCCCTGGCATCGCTGAACCCCAATCGATCCCTTATGTATTCGAAACTGCCTTCCACACTTAAAGTAGCGCCGGTCAATACCACACATTCCTTGTTGGTGTATAAATCTTTCTCCAGCGCCGTCGACACCTCCAGCGGTGCCGCGTGCATGGTGACATATTCCTCAAGTGCGGATAGCCAGTATATTCTGTCCTCTTCTTCACCGGAAGAAACCCAGCCTATCCCCCGGCACAGCTCCCCCCCGCGATGTATCGCAGAAGATATCTCTACAACAAGATTATCGTGATCTAGCATGCTGTCCAGCGGCTCGATGGCGGCGTACAGGCGTTCAAGACCACCGCACATGTCCTGCAATGCCATACCCATATTCTCTCCGGCGAGCATAACCCCCTGCCATTCCGACGCCTGACGCTTTGCCGCAGTAATGCGCAAGCGGCGCTCATAACCTCTGCTGTCTTCCGCATGCACATCTAAGAACTTCCAGAGCGCATCGAATAGCTCAAGCAGGTGATCGCGGCCCCGCTCCACCAGCTGATATACATCACCGGCCATTTCTCCGATTTCATGCTGGCGCGTCAACGGAACGGCGCTGCCCCTGAAGTGCTCCGCCATCTCAAAGAGCAGACCGCCGTAGCGCCCCCCGCCGTCGCGCTGGCTCAGCCGATCGAAGTAACCCCTCAGGTCGCGCTCTTCGACCTCCAATCCCCACTGCTCCGTGGCTTCCTCCTCCAGATTGTGGGCTTCATCGATTATGAGGTGGTGATAAGCAGGCAATATACTGCTGTTGGAGACGATCTCCGACAGCAGCAAGGCGTGGTTCACGACGACTAAATGAGCGTGCTCCGCACTTCGCCTAGCCCTGTAAAGGTAACAATGCCCGCGCCGTTGATACGGGCACTGAGGCCCCAGACAGCTTTCCGACTGGGCACTGATACGGCTCCATAACAGCTGCTCATCCTTCCTGAAGCCGAGCTCAGCGCGATCCCCGCTCTCCGTATGCGCCAGCCAGATAAGAATGCGGGCCATGAAGCTGGATTCCTCTTGCGCCAGGGAGCGCCCGCGCCTATGCAGGTTCCAGCGCCGCATGCAGAGATAGTTGCCCCTGCCTTTAAGCTGCACATAGCGGAATTTCACATCATGGAGCGCCTTCTCCAGGTCCGGTATATCCTTCCCTATAAGCTGCTCCTGCAGACTAATGGTGTTAGTCGATACGACAACGGGCAGGCCGTTACTGCTTGCGAAGAAGATCGCCGGCAATAAGTAAGCGATGGACTTGCCCGTTCCCGTGCCCGCCTCCACGATGAGCCTTCCACTTTTATTCATGGCCTCAGCCACAGCCCTCATCATCGCCTGCTGCTCTTTGCGATATTCGAATCTGTCCAGGGATTTGGCCACCTCGCCGTCATCCTCCAGCATGGCAGCCAGCCGGTTTACATCGAGCGTTTCACGCTTGGATTTGGGACGCAAACGCTCCTCTTTTTCTTTGGATAAGCTGTATATCTTCAATGCCGGCTCGCCAGTAACGGAAAACACGTCACCCAGCTTCTCCCCCGATATCATACGAAAGAGCTGGCCAATGGGCCAGTCTAATCCAGCGCCAATATGGTCCAGCTCAGCAATGATCGACGGGTCAAAGGAACGCAGTTTATCTATTAACGCCAGAAATACATCCTTGGCAGCCGTGGCATCATGGAGGGCCCGATGATATTGTGTAGAAGGTACGCCTAACTCCGCCGCCAGGGTGGTCAGACGGTAGTCAGACAGCGCAGGAATAACAATTGTTGCCAGTTCGAAAACATCGTAAACCTGGCCCCGCGGCGCTACATCCTTTTCAGCAAGAAACGCCAGGTCAAACCCGATATTCTGCCCAATGATTGTAGAGTTACCGAGAAATGCCACCAGCTCATTGAGCACCACTGCCAGTTTTGGAGCATTCTCTAAATCGCGGTCCGTTATGTCGGTAAGTATCTGGATGCGGTACGGCACCGGGCGCGACGGCTTCACCATGGAATGGAATGTATCGATCACGCCATCCATGCGGAACTTGACGGCGCCAACCTCGATGATTTCATCGTTTACGGGATCGAGGCCTGTAGTCTCCAGATCAAGCGAAACAAATACCTCATTCATTTAAACGACCCCTTAAAAAGAGGTATCCTTCCGATACCGGAAGGACTGGGGTTATAGGGGTGTCCCCTATTCTTTTTAAACATCCCCCAAGACTGGGGGATATAGGGGGTTGATGATTATTAATCATATACTTCCTAGCCTTGAACCTGCTGCTCGGCCTGTCGTTTGGCCTTCCGCCGCCTCAGCCAAAGCAGAACTACGCCCGCAATAATAAGCGCAATGCCGATTGCGATCAGCACCCAGCCCCACCAGGGCACGCTGCCGAGCAACTCCTGCAATGACGGCCATCTGCGCCACACAGTGTGCGCGAGATAGCATCCGATAAGCGTCTTCGGCAGATACCCCGCAAACGTCGCCAGGAGATACTTCCAGTAGGAGAAACGCAACGCCCCGGCAACAATCCCAGCCACATCTACCGGCAGGAACGTGAGAGCAAAGAAGAAAATGGCCAGGCTCCCGTAGCGCTTCATCCAGTCCTCTGCCCTGCGGTACCATACGGATTGCTCCTTTTTTATGACCGCACGTCCTCCGTATCCGGCCAGATACGCGGTGAATTGCCCCAGCGATGAACCAGAAGCTGATGCCAGAGCCACAAGAGCCCAGTTTGATGCGTCACTAGCGGCAATAGCGCCTACAATGAAGAACCCCGGCACAGGCAGGAATATCGAAGTACTAGTGATAAATGATGTCAGAAAAGCGCCGAGGGCGCCGTACTGTTTGAATCCCTCCAGATGGTAGGACGCCTGGAAGATTCCGTAACCCAGTGCGCCCATCGCGACGATAATCAAGGCTCCGAGTAGCCACCGCTGCCTCATGCTCATTTTATTAGCTTTAGAGGAGGAATGGTGAACGAAATCAGCAAGACGATCAGTTAGACCGTGAAATAGTTTTAACAATATAAATCTCCAGCCCTGAGCCCAGTAATGAACGATACAATTCTTCCGCCCGACCGCGGGCGGACAGGATGGTGAACAGCGTGGGACCCGAACCTGCCAGGTGCACCTCCGGAGCGCCGGCCAACGTAAATTGTTTCCAGTACCACTCTATGCCCTCGTACATTTCAAAGGCGACGGAATCGAATGCATTGTATACAGAAAGCCCATCTCTCACGACGCCGCGCTCGATGGCCGATACTACCCTCTTTGTATGCTCTCCGGCGCTGTAGTGCGCAGGCCCCAGCGCAGCATACATGGCCTTCGTTTTTTGCTCCGGGATCAGTACCGATGGCCTGAGCAGTACGACCCATGACTGAGGCAACGTCGGCAACCGCGTAATCCTCTCGCCGCGACCTTCAGCTAGAGCCGTACCACCGTAGATAAAATACGGGATGTCGGAGCCAAGAGCGGCAGCCAGCTTAACCAAAGATTCGGTCGACAGCTTCAGTTTCCAGAGTTTATTTAAAGCGAGTAGCGTAGCCCCTGCATCGCTGGAGCCGCCGCCAAGGCCGGTAGCAAGCGGTATCCCCTTCCTCAAAGATATTTTCGCGCCACCTTTATACCCAACCTCCTTTTTAAGAAGGCTCGCAGCCTTGAGCACCAGATTATCCGATGACATCAATTCGCGCTGGTCGCATTCGATATTCAGAGAGGATGCCAGATCGAACTTGATAGTATCCTTCAAGTCGATTTCTTGCAGTATGGTAGCTATATCATGATAGCCATCCTGTCGACGGCCTAACACCTCGAAAGTAATATTAATTTTAGCGTACGCGTATGCCGTAATCATTGTTTTCCTGTAAAGGCGCGGTAAAGCGCCGCCCATTCCTCGATACTCAGCGTTTCCGCCCGCCGCCGCGGGTCTATCCCCGCGCTATCGAGCAAAGCGCCCGCCTCAGCCGGCGTTAAGCCGAGGCCATGAGACAGCGAGTTGCGTAATTGTTTACGCGGAGTCGAGAAACCTCCCCGGACTACATTAAAGAATGCGACCTCATCTTTTACCTTAACTGGTGAATCCTGATAAACATCTATGCTTAAAATAGCAGAATCAACTTTGGGCTGCGGGTAAAAGCTGCGCGGCGATATATATTTTACTATAGAAGGACGCCCGTAAAGTTGCACTCCAACGCTTAGCAGGCTCATATCCCCCGGTTTGGCTGCAATGGACTGCGCGACTTCCTTCTGTATTACAGCAACGATTATTATAGGCTTATGCTCAGCTTCAAGAAAGTGCCGCAGCACCGCCGAGGCGATGTTATACGGCAGCGCCCCTACGACTTTATAGGTAACATTACCTTCCACTAACGACTCGGGAGTGCACTTCAGTATATCCGCCTCGACGATCTCGACATTACTCGAATCTGCAAACTTTTCTCTTAGCGCTGCGGCCATCGTTCTGTCCAGCTCGACGGCCACAACTCGTCCTGCGCCCTCCGCCAATTCCTGTGTCAAAACACCGAGTCCTGGTCCCACCTCAATAATGTAATCATCGGGTGTAAGCTTTGCGGTTGAAACAATTCTGCCCAACACATGTTTATCGACGAGGAAATTCTGCCCCAGTCCCTTCT
>Ga0315279_10011165_pt1 | contig 10431 bp, 8 predicted proteins | sample YL17G06_20_MG_FD_203694 | JGI IMG/M metagenome (GOLD analysis project Ga0315279, IMG submission 203694) | Sediment microbial communities from Yellowstone Lake, YNP, Wyoming, USA - YL17G06_20 | ecosystem: Environmental > Aquatic > Freshwater > Lake > Sediment | place: USA: Wyoming | collected...
TATCGAGCACTCCATCTACCACGCACTTCTTGCCGATCTTCTGAAGGTTGCCCAGCGCCTTTTCTTCGATGGTGGTGAGTCCGCCGGCGATGTTGCCCCTGGTCGGCTGGGAGTCGGACAAGTCGTCCACTTTATGGCGGTTGATCACCTCCTGGTAGCGGCAAAACATGGCCATGAACTGCTTGGCGATTTCGGGCGTGCGGCAGCGCTTCACCACAAGCTGTTCGCCGCCGGTGATCTCGGTGGTTTCGCCAAAGACCAGGGTTACGCCATGGCCGTACAGCTTGTCGAAGGCGTTTCCCGCGGTCGGATTGGCGGCCAGCCCCGAGGTGGTGTCCGATTCGCCGCACTTGGTCGATACCCAGAGATCGCGCACCGGGCGTTCCTCGCGCATGAGCGTGGAAGCCCATTGCAGGTATTCTTTAGCCTGCCGGGAAGCTCGCCGGATCGTCTCGTGATCACCGTGCAGCTCGATGCCGAAGCCGGCGGCCGGCTTGCCGGTTTTCGCGATACCGTCGACGACACGCTGCGTCCAGCTTTCCTCGATGCCGATGACCACGACCGCGGCAACATTGGGATTGGAGCCGGTGCCGATCAGCGTTCGGAAATGCAGGTCCAGATCCGCCCCGAACTGCAGTCGCCCATAGGGATGGGGCAGCGCCAGGCAACCCTTGATGTTGTGCGCCACCGCCTCAGCGGCCGCATTGGAGAGATCGTCGAGGGGCAGAATGACGACGTGATTGCGCGTGCCTACGCGCCCGTTCTCGCGCCGGTACCCCCAGAAACTCGCTTTACTCAAATCCATAGCCACGGTTTTGCTCCTCCGTCTACCACCGCTTTGTTTTCACGTTGTGAACATGCGCGTGTGCGCCCGCCGCAATGGGTGCAACCGTGCGGCCGACATCGACTCCATACTTGATGACGGTATCGCCGTCAGCTATTGGCTTGATAGCCAGCTTGTGGCCGATGGGAATGTCGTTCAAAGCTTTCATGCTGATGATCTTGTCCTGGTCCATGATCCAGCCCGTGAGCGTATCACCTGCTTTGACACCCTCGACGACGACGACTCCGACCGAGTCTGCTTCGTCGTGCACCACGAAATGAATAGTCATTCTTCTTCTCCTTGCCGCGAAGTCCGTGAGGGCAAGACATGGATTAATTCGACGTACCCGCCCGAGCACGAAGAGGGCATTCGCCACCATTGCCAGGGTTGGTCTGGCACCTGGCACGCAACACTCCAGCAGGCCGCGCCGCTGCCCGGCCCGCGCAGCCTGCCAGTGCGAGAAAGCCCCGTTTCGACAGCATGCAGGGCGCTCCCAAAACCAACAGGTTGGGGGGTGGTAATGTTTCATATATCACGGCGACTGTCAAGATGAATTGAACGGGTGATGTCAGGCTGCTTGTGTAAAAAGCCGAAGAGTCCTGTTTCGCCACTGCCCTTGACATCATCTCCCTGCTGACAATGGCAACGAAGGGGAGCAGAATAGGGCGCGGGAAGAATCGGCGCTGCTGGAAACGCTGCACGGCGGCCCGCGCCTGAAGCGATAGACCGGCCAATCGGCATGATTATCGACTTCCACGCTCACTACAGCCCTGCGTTCTTCCGCTACCGCGAATACCGCCTGAGCCTTGACGAGATGCTGGCGCGCATGGATGCGCACGGCATTACCCGGGCGGTCGTCAGCGCCGCCGGTGAATACGCGGCGCTGTTGAACGCCGAAGGCAATGCCGCCATTGCCGACGCCGTCCGGCGGCATCCCGGCCGGCTCATCGGCTTTGCGGCCATCAACCCCTGGTGGCGGGCGCGGGCGTTGGAAGAACTGAAACGGGCGCGCGAGGAGCATGGCTTTGCCGGAATCGTTATTCATCCCATTCTCCAGGGATTCGAAGCCAACGATCCGTTGGTGTTTCCCCTCATCCAGGCGGCAGTGGAAAGCGGAATGATCGTGTATGTGACGGGCGGGGCGCCGTATCTCGCGATGCCTTACAAGATCGCCGACCTGGCCGCACGCTACCCATCCGGCCGATTCGTGATGGGACATGCGGGCTGGGATTTTCACTTCGACGTGCCGTACTGCCTCGAGGCTTGCCCGAATTTGTGGGCGGAGACATCGCGGAACGGGCTGGCCAACCTGGAAGCTCTGGCGTGCCGCTTTGGGGCGGAACGGCTGCTGTTTGGTTCCGACTATCCGTTTAGCAGCTACGAAGCTGAAATCGCCAAGATTCGCCTGCTGCCCGGCTGCGGCGAGAGCGAGCGCGAGCGCATTTTTTCGGGCAACGCTCTTGCTCTGCTGGAAGGGCTTTAGCTCCGGCGCTGCAACAGAAAATGATCATCGACGCCCATGTTCATCTGATGACCGATGCCACCGGCTGGTACGCTTACAAGAAGACCGCCGGCAGCTCGGATGCCCGGCCCTGGGACGCGGACGCCACCGCCCGGTTGCTCGAGGAATCAGGCATCCAGAAGTGTTTCCTGTTTACTCTGGGCGGCCTGTACGGCTTCAACGATTGGCGGGCGGCAAACGACGAAGTGGCACGCGCGGCGGCCGCTTATCCGGACCGCTTGATTCCGTTCTGCACGGCGTTCCCGAATCAAAGCCCGCTCGATGCCGCGCACGAAGTGAGGCGCTGCCTCGATCGCGGCTTCAAAGGGGTGAAGTTCCACCCCTGGCTGCAATCGTTTCCCGCCAACAGCGCGCATCTTCACCCGGTGCTGGAATTATGTAGTGAACGCCGGGCGCCGGTGATTTTCCATACCGGGACCCCGCCCTATGCGCAGCCATTCCAGGTGGCGGAGCAAGCCAAACGCTTTCCGGAAGCGCCGTTTATCATCGGGCACTTCGGCAAGATCATGTTTCTCGATGCAGTGCGCTCGGCCGAGCTTTACCCCAACGTCTACTTGGAAACGTCGGGCGCGCAGGTATGCGACCTCCAGTACGCCCTCGAACGCATCGACCCAGGCCGGATCCTCTTCGGCACCGACCTGCCGATCGGCGGCGCGCCGTCGGCCAAGTGGAACATGGTGAAGATCGCCTCGGCCGTCTCCGACGACCGCATTCGGCAGGCGATTCTGGGCGGGAACGCGCTGCGGCTGATCGCCGGCGTCAAGGGGGCCGGCCGTTAATCACGAAAAAGCGAACTGGCGGCTCTGGGGGTGCGTTCACACAGGCAAGAACGCCTGTGCCGCTCACAGCGGCTGCACGGGCCAAAGCCGCTCGGAAGGCGGCTCCACCCGGAGAGGATTCCGCAGCGGCCGGCCGTAGCCCGCGAAACCGAGCTCCATTTCATCGCCATCGGCCAGGCGCACCCCCTCTCCAGAGCTGAAGACAGCTACGCCAAAAAAGTGGACATGTATGTCGCCCGGGCGGCGGTGCTGCGGATAGCGAAAGTGATGGTGTTCCAGGTTCGCCAGCGAATGGCACATGTGCTCCTCCCCGGTCATAAACTCCTGTTGCCACAGGATCGTGCCGCCGCGCCGGATGGTCACGTGTCCCTGAACCGAGGCAAACGGGGCATCAAGCGCGAGTTCGGGGCCGAGCGCGCAGGTACGAAGTTTCGAGGGAGCGAGGTACAGGTAGTTTTTCTCTTCCAGCACGTGGTCGGAGAACTCGTTGCCCGCGGTCATGCCCAGGCGGCGCGGCGTGCCGTCGCAATCAATCAGGTAGACGCCGGCAATTTCGGCTTCCTCGCCGCCGGCCTCGCCGAATTCCGGCACCACCAGCGGTTCGCCGTGCGCGCGCACGATGGCGCCGTTTCCCTTGTAGAACCACTCCGGCGCTATTCCCGCGCGGCCCGACGCCGGACGGCCGCCCTCCACGCCCCAGCGGTACATGACCATGCTGTCGCTGGCGGCGCCCTCCGTGTGCATCGCATCGCGGCTCTGCGCGCTACGGAGGTGCGTCAAGCCGGTGCCGGTAACCAGGCAGCGGGCCGGTTCCTCCGGATGATCAATGGAGGGCAGCAGGCGCCATTCCGAGCGTCCGTCGTATACGGCGTTGTAGTCGAGCGAGCTTTGGCCGGCGCAACGGTCGAGCGTATCGCGCAGCGTGTCCCCGGCCTCGATGGCCAGCAGCGCCAACTCGTATACGCTCGCCGGTCCATTACACAGGCGCAGGCCATCGCCTTCAACGCGCGCGACCGCGCGGCCGCGCGCCGGGTGTTGCAGTTGAACGACGTGCGCCATTCGCTCCTCGTCAAGCATCAGCCGCCGAGCCACAGAGGGAACTGTTTTTTATCTCTGCGCCCCCATGGCATCTTCGAAATCCGCGACTTGCGTGGAGCCCAATGCTATCATTGCCGCCGGTGACGGGGAGAACTGACGTGATCCTGGCACAGCTTTCCTGGCCTGAAATCGAAGGCGCGCGTTCCTGCGTGTGCGTAGTACCGCTCGGCTCGCTGGAACAGCACGGCCCGCACCTGCCGCTATGGACGGATACCGCCATCGTTTCGGAGATCGCTCGGCGCGTGGAGCAACAATTGCCCGAGCAGGTTCTGTTGGCGCCGGCGCAGCCCATCGGCTACTCGCCGCATCATGCCCGCTTTGGCTGCGTGACTCTTGATGTGCCAGCGTACATGGCGCTGATCGGCGGCGTCTGCCGCTCCTTCGCCGCGATGGGATTGGGCCGCATTCTTTTGCTGAACGGCCACGGCGGCAACGACGCGCCGTGCCGCGCCGCAATGTGCGCGCTGAAGACGGAGATGCCCGGCCTGCGCATCGTTCTCGCGTCCTATTGGACACTGGCCGCCGAAGCCTTTAGCCGCATTCGCACTTCTCCGCGAGGCGGAATGGGGCATGCGTGCGAGATGGAAACCTCGATTATGCTGGCGCTGCACCCGGATCAGGTGAAGCTGGAGCGCGCGAAGGACGACGGCACCGCCGGAGAAAGCGGATACCGCCTGCTCGACATGCTGCACCCGCAGCCTTACTACGTGGTGCGCGACTTCGACGAGATTTCGGCCAGCGGCACAGTCGGCCAGCCGAGTTGCGCCTCGGGGGAAAAAGGGAAGCAGTTCCTGAACGCAGCCGTGGAAGCGGTCTGCTGTCTGGCCGCCGCTTTTGCCGCGGGGGAATTGGACTTCGATGAACGAACCGGTCACGAAATTTGAGCACTGGGGTGCCTTGCCGGTGCACAGCCGGCGCGCGATGGTGGCGACCGCCGACGAGCATGCCACCGCCGCGGCAATCTCGGTGCTCCGCGGCGGCGGAAACGTGATCGATGCCGCTGTAACCGCCGCGTTCGCGCTGTGCGTGACGCAGCCGGGGATGTGCGGCCTGGGTGGAGGCGGCCACCTGCTCGCGCGGTTCTCTGACGGGCGCATACTCTGCCTGGATTTCCGCGAACAGGCGCCCGAACTGGCCTCGCGGGATATGTTCGCGCGACTGGCGCCGGATGCCAGCGTGCTCGGCTGGCTCGCCGCCGCCACTCCGGGAACAGTGAAGGGCCTGGCAAAGGCGCACCGGCAAGCGGGATCGCTGCGCTGGCCGCGCCTGCTGGAGCCCGCCATCGAACTCGCGGAAGAGGGGCACGCCGTCAGCTACCTGCGATCGCGGATGCTGGCGACATCCACCGCGCTCGACCGTGATCCGGAGTCGCACCGAATCCTGCTGCGTGGTGGGCGGTGCTTCGAGGCTGGAGAGACGCTGCGGCAGCCGGAGCTCGCAGCCACCCTCAAACGCATTGCGCTCCATGGGGATGACGAGTTCTACCAGGGCGAGACGGCCGAATTGTTGGCCCGCGCCGTGGCCGCCCACGGCGGCGCCATCCGAAAGTCCGACCTGCAATCCTACACGTGCGCCGAGCGCACGCCGCTCCGGCGCCCTTACCGCGCGCGTGACGTGTACACCATGCCGCCTTCCAGCGCAGGAGGCATCGGGTTGCTGCAGATGCTCGCGATACTGGAGGGCACCCCGTTCGCGGAAGACGGTCCGATGTCGGCCTGTTTCCTGCATTTCGTGGCGGAAGCGGCGCGGCGCAGCTTTGCCGAGCGGGCGACGGCGATCGGCGATCCCGCCTTCGCCGCGGCTCCCGAACATTTGCTGGATGCGGCGCACATTGCGCGCCGGCGAGCCTCGATCGAGCCGACCCGGGCGACTCCGAGTGCGGCGTTGCCCACCGGCACCCTGGTCGCCGAGCCGTGCTGCACAACGCATGTTTCGATTCTGGATTGCGATGGGAACGCGGTGGCCCTCACATTTACCTTGAATGGCATGTACGGAAGCGGCGTCACGGTTCCTGGTCTCGGATTCCTTCTGAACAACAACATGGATAATTTCGCTGTCCGGCCGGGCGCGCCGAATCAGTACGGGGTGGTGCAGGGAGAAGTGAATGCGATTGCACCGGGTAAGCGCCCGGTGTCTTCGATGACGCCCACGATCGTTTGCCGAGACGGTCGGGCGGAAGCGGTTCTCGGAACTCCCGGTGGGCCGACTATCGTTACGGCCATGGCGCAGGCATTGCTCTATCTGGCCGAGTTCGAATGGAATCCGCAGGATGCGGTGAACGCCCCGCGCATTCACCATCAGTGGTTGCCGGACGTGCTTTACCTGGAGCGCGGCTTCCCAGCGGACGTGACTCGCGCCCTGGCGTCACGCGGCCATCGGTTGGAATACAAGGCTTCCGTGAACGACATGAATGCCATCGTGTGGCGGGACGGGTGGCTTCAGGGAGCCGCCGACTGCCGCAGGGAGGGCCGGGCGGCGGGAATTTGAGTTGAACCGCCAGGACGCCAAGCTTGGTGCCGTGCTGTCCTGGCGGCAAGAAACGGAGAAGGCGTGAACGCAGCGAGAATCGAGCGAAGGAGCATCCGCCTCAGTTTTCCGGCAACCGGCGAGTCGGTGATCGCCGAGATGCTTGATGATGAAGCGCCCGCTGTTTGCGACTACATCTGGGGGTTGCTGCCCATCGAGAGCAAAGCCATCCACGGCATGTATTCCGGCGCGGAGGTATTCCAGTTGATTGACAGCCCGAGAGCTGCGGACCCGCAGAACCGCACCGCGCTCCCTTTGCCGGGCGAGCTTCTCTATTTTTACGACGCCGGCGGAAATGTGACAGGCCGCCCGCAGGCCGTAGGCGAGATATGCTTCGTGTACGGCCGCGGCGTCAGCCTGAAGGGCCCGGAAGGTGCGCCAGCTTCCGCCAGCTTGTTTGCGCGCGTTCCGGGCGACTGGAAGTACGACTGGACTGAATTTGCGCGCGCCTGCCGGCGCTGCCGCTGGGATGGACCGCAAGTGCTGCGCATTGAGCCAGTTTCTTAAACCACCAAGACACCAAGGCGCCAAGAGAAAGAGCTGGGTGCCTTGGTGGCTTGGTGGTTAGTTGTTCAGCTTGGATATGGCGACACCGCGCATCGCGCTAAGCTCCTACGAACTGGTGATCTTCGCCGCCTACCTGCTGTTGACAGTGGCCGTCGGTTTCCTGGTAGCGCGCAAAGGGCGCAAGAACTCGCGCGACTATTTTATGGGCGATAAGCGGCTGCCCTGGTACGTCGTGGGCACTTCCATGGTGGCTACCTCGGTGAGCAGCGATCACTTCATCGCCCAGGTAGGTGCCGGCTACACGCACGGCATCGTCATCGCCGCATTCGGATGGAACTCCTGGATCGTGTACACGCTGCTCATCTGGATTTTCCTGCCCTATTACATGCGAACCGGGCTGTACACGATGCCGGAGTTCCTGGAGCGCCGGTACAACTCGGCCGCCCGTTACCTGTTCGCCGTATTCTGCGTGATCGGCTACGTCTTCTCGCTGATTGCCGGGCCGCTTTACGCGGGCGGCCTGGCGCTGGAAAGCATGTTCGGGATCGACCTCGTCTGGGCCATCGTTTTTCTGGGCGTGCTCACGGGCGCCTACACGGTCTATGGCGGTCTCAAATCGGCGGCCTGGACCGATTTCATGCAGATTGCCGTCTTGCTGGTCGGCGGCATCCTGGTGCCGGTGATCGGCCTTTGGAAGGCAGGCGGGCTCGCTCAACTGGTGCACGAGTACCCCCAGAAGTTCCAGGTATTCCACGGCGTCAAGAACCAGGTGTTTCCTTACACCGGCGTGTTTACCAGCTTTCTCAGCGTTGGCATCTGGTACAACTGCACCAGCCAGCACATCGTGCAGCGCTGCCTGGGAGCCAAGGACGAGTGGAACGCCCGGGTGGGCGTCGTCACCGCCGGTTTTCTGCACGTCGTGATGCCCTTCCTATTCGTCATCCCCGGCATCATCGCGTTCAAGCTGTTCCCCAACCTGCCGCGGCCCGACCATTCCTACATCCTGCTGGTGCAATCGCTCATACCGCGCGGGCTGCGCGGGCTGATCCTGGCAGCGATCGCGGCGGCGCTGATGTCGCACCTCTCGGCGATGATCAATTCGACCTCGACGATTCTGACGATGGACCTCTACAAGCGCCTGCTCCGGCCTTCGGCCAGCGAGCGCTCGCTGGTCGTATTTGGACAGTGGAGCGGAGCGCTGGTGATGGCGCTGGGCATTCTGATCGCGCTGTGGTTCAGCACCTCCCGCAGTTCGCTCTTCATTCTCATCCAGGAGGGATTTGCGTACATCGCGCCCCCATTCGCCGTCATCTTCACCACCGGCTTGCTGTGGCGGCGAGCCAATGGAGCGGCTGCCATGACGACGATCGCCGCCGGCTTTTCCTTTACGCTGTTGTTGCAGTTTTACCTGTTCCGGCAGCCGTGGCTGGCGCCGTATGCGAACTACCTCCACCGGGCGGTCATTTCCTGGGCGTTCTGCATGGTCGTGATGATCGCGACTTCCCTGTTGACGCGGGCGCCGGCGCCGGAAAAAACAAAGGGCATTATCTGGAGTTACCGGTATGCGGCTCTGCCCGCCGCCGAACAGGTGCGCTACAGCGGATGGAAGGATCTTCGCCTTTGGTGGCTGATCTTCATCGGCACCGTCCTTTCGATTTACGGGTTCTTCCTGTGGTTCCGATTCCAGCATCCGGGGGTACCGTGACCGAAGGCGTTTCTATCACCTGCCATCGCGGCGCGGTCGCTACCGGACCGGCGGAAGCAGCGCGCGCCGGGGCTGCGCTCTTGGAGCGGGGCGGCAATGCCATCGATGCGGCCGCTGCTGCGTGCCTGGCGTGCGCGGTTCTCGAGCCGCAGGCCGTCGATCTGGGCGGATACGTGCTCGCCGGGGTAGTGCTGGAGGGCGCCACCGGGCGCGTTTGGTCGGTGGACGCCAACGCCGTAGCGCCGGCCGCTGCGCGCCCACATATGTTCCGGACGCTGCCCAGTGGCCCAGGCGCCCCTGCCGGTGCATCTGAACAATCGGCCAGGCCGGCACAGGCAAGAATGCCTGTGTCACCTGTCGGGCCGGGTATGAACGAGCAGGAGTATGGGTGTTCGGTCGAGGGCGACGCCAACGTCTACGGCCCGCTCGCGGTCGCAGTACCGGGGTTCCTTGGAGGCGTGGGCGCGATGTGGGAGCGCTGGGGGCGGCTCCAATGGGAAGACATTGTGGGGCCCGCGCGCCGGCTTCTGGATCACGGGTTGCGGTACGAGTCGGCCAGGGACGCGATTGAGTTTAAGCGTGAGGTAATCGCCCGCTATCCGTCCACGGCAGCGCTGCTGCTGCCGGGCGGCCGCATACCGGCCGCGGAGGATCCCTGGCCGCGTCCCGACCTGGCGCGGACGTTTGACCGGCTGGCTGCGGCAGGATGGCGCGATTTTTATGACGGCGAGATTGGCCGCGCCATCGCCGACTTCGTCGCCTCTCAGGGCGGCATCCTCACGCGCGCCGACATGGCCGGCTTCGTGCCGCGGATTACCGAGCCGTGCTCGGCAACGTATCGGGGCGCAATCCTTCATACGGCAATCGCTCCTAACGGAGGCTACAGCGTGCTCGCCGCGCTGAGCGGCCTGGAACCGAAACCGATAGTGCCTGACAACACCGCCGAGTACTGGATCACAATGGCGAAGCTGTTGGAGCAAATGTGGACGAAGCGGCTGGCCGATGCGCCTCTGTCCGATGCCGGCGCAGTTCCGCGTGGTGGCCCTTCCCCCGGCACCGTGCACGTCGCGGCGGCCGATGCCGAAGGTAACCTGGTGAGCGCTACCATCTCGCAAGGCGGGCTGTTCGGTTCCTGCCTGGCCGTGCCGGACACTGGGATTATTCTGGGGCACGGCATGTGCCGATTCGACCCGCATCCGGGGCTCGCCAATTCGCCCGGTCCCGGAAAGCGGCCATTGAACAACGTCTGCCCGCTCATCATACGGCTGCCCGATCGCGATGTGGCCATCGGCGCGCGCGGCGGTCGCCGCATCGTCAGCGTCGCCGTGCAGATGACGCAGCGCATCGTGGACTTCGCGGCCGATGTATACCAGGCCGCGATCGCGCCACGCATCCACACGTTGACGGGCGATCCGCTGGAGATATCGGCGAATTTCGATCCCGCTATGCGGGGGGCGCTGGCCGCCGCCGG
>Ga0315279_10011168_pt1 | contig 10429 bp, 11 predicted proteins | sample YL17G06_20_MG_FD_203694 | JGI IMG/M metagenome (GOLD analysis project Ga0315279, IMG submission 203694) | Sediment microbial communities from Yellowstone Lake, YNP, Wyoming, USA - YL17G06_20 | ecosystem: Environmental > Aquatic > Freshwater > Lake > Sediment | place: USA: Wyoming | collected...
GCGCAGCGAGGCGAATCAGGGAGAGGCGCGAGTCTCCGGTAGCGCCTCCTCGCGGCGAGGTCCGGAGCCACGTATTCATCCCCGGGAAGACCCAGTGCGACGTGGCGTTGGGGTTTCCGTCGATCAGCCGCGGCGACCCTGACTACTATAGGTTCGCCGTCATGGACATGGTCATCGGGCAGCTGGGTCTGGGCGGCAGGGTCGGGCATAACGTCAGGGACAGGCAGGGGCTGGCCTACTACGTCTACAGCGGCCTGCGGGAATCCAAGGGACAGGGCGCCTGGGCCGTGAGGGCAGGCGTCAACCCGCGGAGCGTCGGGCGCGCCGTCTCGTCCATCCTGGAGGAGATAAGGAGCCTGCAGTCGGCGCCGTGCACTGCCCAGGAGCTGGCTGACGTAAAGGGCTTCATGACCGGGCACCTTCCCCTCTCGCTGGAGACGTCCAGGGCGCTCGCAGCCAACATGCTCAACATGGAGTACTTCGGGCTGGGGCTCGACTACCTGCAGCAGTTCTCCTCGCGAGTGAGCGCAGTCACCCGGACCGACGTGCAGGAGATGGCCCGGAGGCACCTCTCGGCCGACGACTACGTCCTGGTGGTGACGGGGCCGGAGCTGGGGAAGTAGAGGTATCCGCAGGCCAGGCAGCGAACTGGGTCAAGAGAGAGAACAGAAGTGGAGGCGGAGCCATGAAGCTCGCGGCATGCTCCGACCGCTGTTCGGGCTGCAGGGTGTGTCTCCTCACCTGCGCCCTGACGAACTTCGGCCTGAACAACCCCAGGTACGGGGCACTTTCCATCGTCCCGCACTTCCCATCGCCGGGGACGTACGAGGTCAAGGTCTGCATACGGTGCGGCGCGTGCAAGGATGCGTGCCCGGTCCGGGCCATCTCGGAACTGCCCGGCGGGTCCTACAGGGTGGACCAGGAAGCGTGCACAGGCTGCGGGGCCTGCGTGGATGCTTGCCCCGAAAACGTGGTGCGTTTCGTCGCTGAGAAGAACGTGGCCTTCGTATGCACCTCCTGCGGCGAGTGCGTGAAGTACTGCCCGAGGGAAGCCATAGTCGACGAGGACGGGGAGGTGAAGAGGGCATGAAGCGCGGCGGGTACATGGGGAAGATCCTGGAGATCGACCTCTCGATGAAGACGTCCCGCACGACCCCGACCGGCGAGGACCTCATGAGGGACTTCATCGGCGGCCGGGGTTTCGTCGCCAAGCTCCTGTGGGATCTGGTCCCGAGGGGAGCCGCACCTTTCTCCGAGGAGAACGTCGTGGTGATCGCGCCCGGCCCTCTCACGGGGGTGTTTCTCCCCGGATCCGGCAAGGTGCACATGGGCACCAAATCCCCCGCCAGCGGCGGCTACGGGGACTCCAACATGGGCGGTCACTTCTCGCCCGAGATCAAGTGCGCAGGTTACGACGCCATCCTGGTCAGAGGGAAGGGCAAAGAGCCTACGCTCGTGGTCATCGAGGACGACAAGGTTGCGTTCCAGGACGCCGGGGACGTCTGGGGGAGGGGCGCTATCACCGCCGAGTCCATGCTCAAGAAGAGGCTCGGCGAGGACTTCCAGATTGCGACCATCGGGCCAGCCGGTGAGAACCTGGTCAAGTTCGCCTGCGTGTCCCACGATTTCGGGAGGCAGGCAGGCCGGACCGGAGTAGGCGCGGTCTGGGGCTGGAAGAACCTCAAGGCCATCGCCGTGCGCGGGACCAAGACCATCCCGGTAGCCGAACCGGAGAAAGCCTTTCAGAAGGGCAAGGAGATGTACGCGGCCTGCTTCCACAAGCCCGGTTTCCAGACCTGGACGCCCTACGGAACGGCGGAAGTCGTCGACTGGGTCAACAAGGTCGGCGCGTTCCCGACCAGGAACTTCTCGGAGACCTACTTCGAGGGATACCGGGGCATAAACGGGCAGGCCCTGAAGGACCGGATCAAGGTCACCGACAAAGGCTGCTTCGGGTGCCCGACGCCTTGCGGCAAGTACTCGAGGGCCAGGACTGCCCTGGGCGAAGTGCTGGTCGAGGGCCCGGAGTACGAGACCATCGCGCTCCTCGGAGGCAACGTAGGGCTGGACAAGATCGAGGAAGTCGCCTATGCGAACGCTGTGGCTGACGAGCTGGGCCTCGACACCATATCGGGCGGCAACGTCGCGGCGTTCGCGATCGAGTGCTTCCAGAAGGGCCTGCTCACCGAGAAGGACGTGGGGCGGAAGCTCGCCTGGGGTGACCTGGGTTCCGTGGTCTTCCTGCTGGAGAAGATGGCCAGGCGCGAAGGCATCGGAGACCTGCTGGCGGAGGGCGTCAGGACGGCGTCGAGGAAGATACGGGGCGGCTCCGAGAAGTTCGCCATCCAGGTCAAGGGCGTCGAGTGGTCCGGGTACGAGGCGAGGTGGGCGCCGGCGATGATGATCTCCTACATGACCTGCGACGTCGGAGCGCACCACAACCGCTCCTGGGCGATCACTTACGACGTGGCGAAGGGCCGCGACACTCTTGAAGGGAAGGCCGATAAGGCCATCGAGCTGCAGCACATCCGGCCGGTATTCGACGCGCTCGGGCTATGCCGCCTCCAGTGGGTCGAGATAGGGTTCGAGCTGGAGAACTACGCCGAGCTGTTCCCGATGGTGACAGGCATGGACTACAGGTGGGAGGACCTCATCAGGGCTTCGGAGAGGACGTGGAACCTCACCAGGGCGTTCTCAGCGAGGGAGATAGCCGGGTTCGGCAGGTCTTACGACTACCCGCCCGAGAGATTCATGGAGGAGCCGGTGCCGGACGGGCCCGCCAAAGGCAAGCTCATCCGGAGGGCGCAGGCCGACGCTCTCCTCGATGACTACTACGCTAAGCGCGGGTGGACCCCCGGGGGTCTGCCGGGCAAAGCCAAGCTCGAGGAGCTGGGGCTCGGGTACGTGGCCGGCGAACTCGAGAAGGACGGGTACAGCCTGAAGCCATGAAGATCGTCCTGTCGTGCGTGGGCGGTTCGGCCCAATACTTCCCGGGCGGTGGGAAGAAGATCGAGGTCGAGGCACGAGACCGGGACACTATCGAGGACATGCTCGCCCGGCTCGGAGTCTCCAAGGACCTGTTCATGTTCGCCCAGGCAAACGGGGAGAAGGTTGACCTGTCTTACCGTGTCCGGGAGGGCGACGACATCATGCTGGTATCGCCCCTCGCTGGCGGCTGATCTCCTCCGAGGCGGCCAAGCTAATGGAAGATCGCGTGGAAGATGCCTGCGATGCCTGAGAATATCGCGTGAAGCACTCCGCCGGCGATCCCGAAGCCTACGCTCAGGACTACACCCACCAGACCGAACAGCAGGAAGAAGCCCCCCACCACTACGAGCAGTATCCCCAGGCATCCCAGCATCATCGCGCTCGCCCTCCAGGGTCCTCATCTCGTCACGCTATCCATTACGAAGGGACCCGCGGGAGGTTTCAGGAGGTTTCAGGCGAGACCCCTGCCGCCCCGCCTTCCAGCCAACACTGGGTGAGGTCGAGGCCCGAGAAGATGCTGTCTCTCTCCTCGACCTCGTGGAGGAAGACGGGGTCCACGGCTCCCCGGTCGACCTCGTCCACCAGCCGGCGGAACCTGCCCACGTGGGAGACAAAGCGGCGCCTGGCGTAGTCCGGCACGCTGCCGGCCTTCATGATGAAGGGCCAGTCTGAGGCCTGGGCCAGGAGGATCTCGCGTGTCGCCTGGCAAAGCGCCCTGCGCGACAGGCCCGAGGCATCCCTGTGCTTCTCGGCGGCCTCTGCCATCTGCTCCTGGCATACGTGCAGGTGCCGGTAGATCCAGTCGTTCGATCCCTCGAGCCACACCTCGTTGTACCCCTTGTACCCCCAGCTGGACCGCGCGGGCTCGGCGACCTGGTTGACCGGGTAGTAAGTGGCGTAGTCTGACGGCGCTATCGCCAGGACGCGGTGCTTCTGTGCGGCCATCAGGCGGAAGACCTCCTCCAGGAAAAGGGGGCCCTCGTACCACCAGTGGCCGAAAAGCTCGGCGTCGTAGGGCGCCACCATCACGGGCTTCCGGCCCAGCGCCGCCTGCCAGTGATCGGCTTCCTTGTTCCGCCAGAACAGGAAGTTGCCCGCGTGCTCCCTGGCCCTCCGTCGCGCCGCCTCGGGGTCGTAGACGTCCTTCTGACTGCTTCGTCTGTCGGTGACCCGGTAGTACTTGAAACCGGTGGGCACACGAGCGCCGTCCGGGAGGGCGTCTCCCAGGTATTCGGCGGGCAGATCGTAGCCTATGTCTCTGTAGAACTCCCGGTAGGCGCCGTCGCCGGGGTATCCCTCGTCCGCGCTCCAGACCTGCTTGGAGCAATCGGGGTCGCGTCCGAAAGCCAGCATGCCTTGGGGCGTCACGAGCGGCGCGTGAAAGCCGAACCTCGGCCTGGGCGTGGCGAACAAAATGCCGTGAGTCTCGAGTATGAAGTACGTAACGTGGCCCTCCTTGAGGAAGGGCTCGACCTCCGGCGTGTAGGCGCACTCGGGCAGCCAGAAGCCCTGCGGGTCGTGGTGGAAGTGGCGCCGGAAGGCAGCGAGCCCCGCGCGGACCTGGGCGCCTATCGCCCTGGGGGTCAGGAGGAGAGGCAAGTAGCCGTGGGTCCCGGCCGACGTTATAAGCTCGACGTTCCCCGCCGATGCCAGGTCTCCCCAGGCCCGGCCCAGGTCCTCGTGGAAGTCGCTTGTGAACAGCCGGTAGATGTCCAGGAAGCGGTCCCGGTACATTCGCGCAAGGTCGCGGAGCCGGGTGTCCTGGCTGTTTCTCTCCATCTCCTTCTCGCCAAGGCCGGCCAGGAGGAGCAGGTGCCTCTTGTACCTCTCCCTCTGCAGCGGGTCGGCGAACATCTCGAGGAGCGGGGGGGAGAGCGACACGGCGATTCTGTACGGGACACCGTCCCGCGCCAGGTTTCGGAAGACCTCCAGAAGAGGGATGTAGGATTCAGTCATGGCCTGGAAGAGCCAGCGTTCCTCCAGGGAGTCCTCGCACTCGGGGTGCTTCACGTACGGCAGGTGGGCGTGGAGGACCACGCTGAGGAAACCTCTCGTGTCGTCCAATCTACTTCCCCCAGTTGAGCGGAGAACTGGTCGCGCGTCTGCCCGCGAACCGGCTGTAATGGGCTTCCCAGTCGAGGGGCGCCCACTCCTCGGATACCGTCCCAGAGACGCTCTCCGGGGGAAGCGACACTTCGTTGGACCGGAGGAACGGCACGAACTTCCCTGAGATTGCCCGCCCGATCTCCGCGACGAACCTGTGGTGAGGACGGTCGACCCGGACGTACCAGTTGTCCGCATCGTCGCTCAGGGCGACGTCCATCGCTTTCACGCCTTGCACGCCTTCCGAGAGGTCGTACAGCCTGAGGACGGGCCTGGAAAGGCTCCATTCGGGGAGACGGTCCTTGAACGTGTCCCTGTACTTCTCGTGAGCCATCTCCCAGTATGCATAGATCCACCTGGGATCTCTGGCCATGAGCACCAGCCGGTCTCTGCCGTAGCGGGAGGGCAGGACGTAGTCTTCGTCGAGCGGGCGTGGGCCTGTAGCCGTCGCGGGGCCTCCTGAGGAGGGTTGGCCCCGCAAATCGCCGCGGAGATCGCCCCGCCTGGCCCAGGCTCCCGGCTGGAGCTCGATGATCTCGGACGCCTCCCAGTCCAACTCGACTTCCTTGGAGAGGGCTCGCTTCGCCAGCGGCCGGTCCCTCAGCGAGCCGCGCTCCGGAGCGGGTCTGGCCGGCGGGCGTCCGGTCGAGGGGCTCCCACTGCCGGTGCGGCGCCTGCCCGCGTATGAGGCGAGAGCGAACGCTGCAGCGACGACGGCTGCCAAGTAGAGCCAGAGCACGAATAGGATTCCTCCCGCAGGGCCAAAATCGCATAAGCGCCGGTCGAAACTCCAACTGTAGTAAATATGAGGAATAGCCTCGCGTTTTATTCCCATGGGGGGTGCGGGATCTGTGCGGTATGCGTGTCTGGGGAACGGACGGCTTTACCTCGGCTGGGACGGCCGGTGCCGCCTGAGGGAGCTCTTCTGGCCAACAGTCGGACTCGCGAATCACGTCCGGGAGACGCGCGAGAACCGCATGGTGCTGTGGTGCGGAGGACGGTTCTTCGACCTCGGCGGCGAGGATTTCCTCTCGGCCGGACGCTATCTTCCCGGGATGGGGTTCGCTTGGCGCCACCGGCGCTTGTCCATGCCGCTGGAAGTAAGGGTGAGGGACTACGTCGACCCGTACCTTCCCGTCTGGACGCGAGCCGTGGAACTGGCGGACCTGCCCGGTCAGGCAGGTATATTCTCGGTACAGTCCTATGCCCTCGGTGAGAATACGTCGGGCGAAGAGGCGGCCTGGGACGCCGAAAAGGGAAGGCTCTATCACTTCAAGGGCCCTGTCTGGGTCGCCGTACAGCTGCGTGCGGGCGGGGCCGTGCGCACGCGTGCCGCAGTGGCGAAGGTCAGGGACGGCGGCGTCACGTTCTGGGCGGAGACGGGGGAGATCCTTGGCCCGGCGGTGGACCACGGGCTCATCCAGAGCGCTCTGGGTGTCCGCCTGGACGCGCTGCCGGACTCGCCGGCCGGGCGGCCGGCGGGGACCCCTCTTGGCAGGCGCGTCGAATACGCGCTCGCGTTCGGACGCGACCGGGACGAGGCCGACGCGAACCTGGACCGGGCAGGGGATGCGAGAGCCGTGGAGGCCCGGTCCCGGCGATGGTGGCGGAGCCTGACCGCCAAGGGGTGGGCGGGGAGGCCAGGATATGACTTGTCCGCAGAGACCTCTCTCAAGATCCTGTCCGCGCACTGCGACCTCGGCGGCGGAGTGATAGCCTCCTGCGACACGGACGTCCTGGGGGACCACAGGGACCATTACAGGTACGTCTGGCCCAGGGACGCGGCGATGTGCGCCTCAGCCCTCCTAAGGGCGGGGTACCCCGGATACGCCGGGCGCTACCTGGAGTTCTGCGCCCGCGCTCTGTCTCTCGGCGGCTTCTTCTGGCAGCGATACAGGCCTGACGGGACCAGGGGTTCAGGCTGGCATCCGTGGGACCTCCCGCCGGGCGAGCTGCCCATCCAGGAGGACGCGACGGCCCTTTCCCTGGTCACAGCCGGTGATTTCTTGGACCTGGCGGGCGATCTCCGGTTCCTGGACGGTATCTACGCGTCGTTTGTGGGGAAAGCGGCCCGGTTTGTCCTCGACTACAGGACTCCGGACGGGACCCTCGTGAGACCGTCCTTCGACCTCTGGGAGGAACGGCGGGGGACACTCTCGTTCACCCAGGCAGCATGCGCAGGCGCGCTCTCGGCCGCGGCCAGGATAGCCCGCGCTCTGGGCCGGGAGGAGGACCGCCGGGAGTTCTGGGCGGGCGCCGGCGCCCTCCTCCGGGGGCTCGCCCTTCACCTGTCCGATGAGGACCGGGGTTTGTGCCGCGGGATAACGGCGAGCCCCGACGCATGCGACCGCTTGGAGAAGGATTGGACTGATGACGCCAGCCTCTTCCTGGTCCCGGTGCTCCTGCCTGAAGCCGTGCCCGGTTCCGGCGCACTCCTCCGCTGCCTCCGGAGGAGGAGCGCAGTGACGTGGAAGCGCCTCCGGAGCTCGCTTGCCGTCCGGCTTCCGCTGACAGACGTGCCGGGCTACGCCAGGTACGCGGGCGACTGGTACCATAGGCCCGCGGGAGCCGGGGACGTCCCCGGGAACCCCTGGCCCGTGGCGACTGCCTGGTACGCGCTTTCCGGCGTGAGGCTGGGGCTCCTAGGCCGGCAGGACCTGGCCCGGCATCTCGAGTGGTTCCGCGCGGTGGCGCAGGAAAGCGGGACAATGCCCGAGCAGGTCAGCGCGGTCACCGGAGAACCTCTCTCGGTCTCGCCTCTGGCGTGGTCCCACGCTATGTACCTCGAACTCGCGACTGCGGCGAGCGAGGGCTGCGCGTCCAGTCCCGGATCGCGCCCGGTAATACCCCCTGGTACTGCGGGGCAGGATAAGGGGGAAACAGAGGAGGGTGATTCGCTGTGATGGATGAAAGGATTTGGACGGACCTGTCGCGGGGGATAAGGGGCAATGCGGCGGAGATAGGGTACAGAGGGCTTCTGGTCCGGAGCGGCGCCGATAAGGTGTACCTGCACTACGGCAACGACGGCTGGAGGAACCCGAAGACCGTCCCAATGAGCAAGCGCCCCGACGGGGCCTTCTCCTGCCAGATAACTTGCGACGGCGAGAAGTGTGTCGACTTCTGCTTCAAGGACTCGGCCGGCCACTGGGACAACAACAGCGGGCGCAACTGGAACCTGCCGGTTGTGAGGAGTTAACCGCGCTCGCCGCAGCGCCCGGTCGTCGCAGCGGTCCGGACCGGGCCTAGGGAGACGGCGGCTACCAGGGTTTACCGTCCACTCATGGTGTAAACCCTGGTACAAAAAGAGGAATTCTGCCAAGTGGAGCGAATATCGCCCAAAGTGATTGAGAGAGAGAGTGCCGACTGCCGAACGGCAAAACCTGTGAGGAGGGAGAAACGTGGCGCTTCCGAGTTTGACACCGGCGGAGAAGAAGAAGGCGCTGCAGAAGGCCCAGACGATGAGGAGGGCCAGGGCGGAGCTCCGAGCGAAGATGAAGAAGGGTTCAGTGAAGTTCGGAGACATTGTTTCGGGTCGTAAGGACCCAGTCGTCCAGAGGATGAAGGTTTCCTATCTTCTCAAGTCCCTGCCCCGTGTAGGCAAGGTCAAGGCCGAGAAGATCATGGAGGAAGTCGGGATCGACGAATCCCGTAGGGTACAGGGCCTGGGCAAGAGGCAGAAAGAAGCCCTCCTGGCCCGGTTCCTGGAGAAGTAGTCGGGAGGTCCCCATTTGAGCATCCGCATGGTCAGCATCGGTTTCGGCAACATGGTGTCGGCTGGAAGGATAATCGCCATGGTGTCGCCCGAAAGCGCGCCCGTTCGAAGGGTCGTTGCTGAAGCAAGAGATCGCGGGATGCTCATTGATGCCACACACGGCCGGCGCACTCGCGCGGTGATAGTGGCTGATTCAGGCCACCTAGTGCTCAGCGCCGTGAACCCCGAGACGGTGGTTTCCAGGCTTGACGAGAGATAGATCTTGATGTCGAGAGGCATTCTTCTTGTGATTGCTGGGCCGTCGGGCTGCGGTAAGGGGACGCTCCGGAGATCCCTCCTGGCGGCTGATGGCGGCCTTCGGTTCTGTCCCTCGGTTACTACCCGGGCGCCCCGACCCGGGGAGATCAACGGAGCGGATTATTTCTTTATTCCCAGGGAAGAGTTCATGGGCATGAGGGACCGGCAGGAGCTGTCGGAGTGGGCGGAAGTATACGGCAACCTCTACGGGACCCCTGCGGGGCCCATCGAGGAGGAGCTCTCTGCGGGGAAGGACGTGGTCCTCGAGAAGGACGTCCAGGGAGCGAAGACTCTCCGGAGCGTGTACCCGGAAGGGATCTCCATCTTCATCTTGCCCCCCTCCATGGAGGAACTCAGGCGAAGGATCGAAGGCAGAGGGACGGAGACCGCGAGCGAGCTGGACATCCGGATGAAGAGCGCAGAGAGGGAGATCTCCGATCTTTCGGCCTTCGATTATGTTATTATCAATGCTGACCTTGACAGGGCCAGAGCAAGACTCTTGGCCATCGTGGCGGGAGAGCGGGCCCGAACCCGCACGAAACTCCTTCCGCCGGAAGGCCAGGGGAGGGCACCGCATGATCAATGTCCCGCGGGAGAATCAGTCGACCTTGGACTCCAAGTACGGCCTGGTGGTTGCAGTAGCCAAAAGAGCCAGGCAGATCCTGGCCAGAAGGGAACCGGGTCTTGTGCTGGCACATAAGCCCGTAACCATAGCCTTCGAAGAGATCGAGCAAGGCAGAGTGCGCGTGATAACCAGGGCAGATGGGAAGCCGGTCGAGGGAGCCGGCGAGGCGGAGGCCGCCGAAACCCCGGAGGTCCCGAAGCCGGAGGTCGAGAAACCCGAGGTTCAGTGAGAAAACGCAGGGCACCGGGAGGTGCCCTGTCTGTTTCCAGGGGCAGTTAGGCGTCATGGAGGGGAGACCCATGCTGAAGGGGAAGAACGTGATCGTCGGCGTTTCCGGAGGGATAGCTGCCTACAAGGCCGTCGAGGTCGTATCGCGGCTCCGGAAGCTAGAGGTCGAGACCCACGTGATCATGACCAGGAACGCCACCAAGCTAGTTGCTCCCATGACCTTCCGGACGATATCGTGCGAACCGGTCGCGATCGAGATGTTCGAGGAGCCGAAGCGGTGGAACGTCGAACACATAGCGCTCGCCGAAGCGGCGGACCTCTTCCTCGTGTGCCCGGCCACAGCGAACGTGATAGGTAAGATAGCCTGCGGCATAGCCGACGACTTCCTGACGACGACCATACTGGCGTGCGTCGCGCCGAAGCTCATCTGCCCGGCTATGAACAGCAACATGTACGCGAACCCGGCGGTCCAGGAG
>Ga0315279_10011169_pt1 | contig 10427 bp, 6 predicted proteins | sample YL17G06_20_MG_FD_203694 | JGI IMG/M metagenome (GOLD analysis project Ga0315279, IMG submission 203694) | Sediment microbial communities from Yellowstone Lake, YNP, Wyoming, USA - YL17G06_20 | ecosystem: Environmental > Aquatic > Freshwater > Lake > Sediment | place: USA: Wyoming | collected...
GGGCCACCGCACCAAGGTGGCAGCGCTGCTGAGAGAGGCCGACGCCTTTGCGCTGCCCTCGCTCACGGAGGGCCTGCCCAACGCCGTGATGGAGGCCATGGCGATGGGGCTGCCGGTGGTCGCGACGGCGGTGGGAGGAGTGCCGGAGCTGGTGGTGGATGGCGAGACCGGGATGCTCGTGGCGCCTGCAAGCCCGCGCGCGCTGGCCGAAGGCCTGTCGGAGCTGCTTCGCGCGGCCCCGCACGAGCGCCAGCGCATGGGCGAGGCCGGCCGGGAACGCGTGGAACGCCACTTTGGCTTCGAGGCGCAGTCCCGCAAGCTGGAGGCGCTGTACAATGACGTGGTGCATCGGCGCCGCCCGCTATTGGCGGGTTCACCATGAACGAGCGCGTAAGCAGCGGCAGTCTCGCGCGATCCGCCGGGGCCGCCCCAGAGCCCGATGATCGCCGGGCCACAAGCAATATGAGAATCCTGTGGCTGTATGCCAGCACGTATCCGTGGGAGGCGCGCATCGAAAAGATGGTCACCTCGCTGCACGAGCGAGGGCACGAGGTGCACTTGCTTTGCGCCAACCACGATCGTCGCCCTAACCTTGAGTGCAGCCACGGGGTCGTCATACATCGCCTGCGCCGCTTGCCGGCCTGGGCCGGGCCCGTGCAGCTCGCCGTGGGCCTGCCGTCTCCGTTCAACCCGCTGTGGTTTTGCGCGACGCGAGCGCTGCTGGCGCGCCAATCGTTCAACCTCCTGGTGGTTCGCGATCTCCACGTGGCGCTGGCCGCCATCGCGGCCGGACATTCCGCCCGCGTCCCGGTCGTGCTCGACCTGGCGGAAAACTGGCCCAGCCTGCTGCGCGAATGGCGTAAGCGGGAGGGATGGAATCTGCAGAACGCGCTCCTGCGCCACCCCGCGGGATCGCGTATGGTCGAGCGTCTGGCGATGGCTCGCGCGGATCACGTGCTGGTCGTGGTGCAGGAAATGAGGGACCGCCTGGTGACCAAGCTGGGAGTCGACCCGGCGCGCGTCAGCGTGGTGATGAACACGCCCCGGCTGCTGCCACGCCAGCTGCTCCCTGCGAAGCCGCGTGCCCGGCGGCCGGATTCGCTGCTGCTCGCGTACCTCGGCGAGGTCCACCAGAGCCGCGGCCTCGACACGGCGCTGCATGCGGTCGCCACCGCGCGCGAGCAGGGGCTGCCCGTGCGCCTGCGGATCATCGGGCGCGGCAAACCACAGCAAGAGCGGCGCCTGCGGCGCCTCGCCAGGGAGCTGGGCATTCAGGAGGCGGTCGAGTTCCTGGGCTGGAGGCCCCAGGCGCAGGCCCTTGGGCTTACGTCGGAGGCGGATGTTGGCATCTGTCCGTTCCCACCGAATGAGCTCAACGATACGACCATCAGCAACAAGATGTTCGAATACATGAACCTGGCTCTGCCTGTCGTGTGTGCCGACGTGAAGCCGGCGAAACGGATCATGGAGGAAACCGGCGCAGGGCTGGTGTTTGCAGCCGGTTCGGCAGACGCGATGGCGGCGGCGATTACCCGCTTTGCCGATCCCGCCGCGCGCGCGGCCTGCGGAGCAGCCGGCAGACGGGCTGCCGAGGGGCGATACAACTGGGAAACGGATGCGGCCGTGCTGGAGGAGGCGCTGCTGGTAACGGCCGGCCGCCGGCGCACGTGCGCAAGCACGAATGATTCCCACACGATGGTGGATAGCCTGCGGTGAGAGTGAGGCCATACCAGAGCAGTGACGACAGTGCGTGGCAGGGGTTCGTCAACCAGCACGGGGACGCCTGCCTGGAGCATGACATCGCCTGGCAGCGCATCTTTGCGGATACCTACGGCTACGGGCAGCGCTACCTGGTGCTGGAGGACGAGGGGGGCATGGCGGGCGTGCTGCCGCTTTTTTCGGTCCAGGTGTGGCGCATGGGACGTTGTCTCCTGTCGATGCCGTTCCTGGATTGCGGCGGGCCGCTCGCGGCTTCGCCCGCACACTGGGCTCATTTGCTGGAGGCCGCCAAGCGACTGGGGGAAAAGGAATCGGCGGCCTATGTCGAGATGCGCATGCTCGAGCAGGCTGGCGACGGCGTGCCCACCAGGACGGACAAGGCCAAGCTCGTGCTCGACCTGGCCCAGGATGCGGAGTCGGTGTGGAAAGGCCTGCCCTCGGTGGTGAGGAACCGCGTGCGAAAAGCGCGCAAGGGCGGCCTGACGGTGAAGTGGGGTGGCGGCGAGCAGCTCGATGCGTTCCACCGGGTATATGCCCGCAACATGCGCGACCTGGGATCTCCGGCGCCCCCGCCCAGGCTGTTCTCCAATACCTTGCGGCACTTCGGCGAGCGCGCCCGACTGATTACGGTGTGGCGCGATCAGACCGCGGTGGCCGGCGCGGTGTGGCTGCGCATCGGCTCGACCGCGTACGTCCCGTGGGTGTCGGCCCTGCGCCCGTATTTCAGTCTCGCCCCCAATGACCTGTTGTACTGGCAGGCGGTGGAGATGGCGTGTGACGCCGGTTGCCGGCGATTCGACTTCGGTCGATCCACAATCGATTCGGGGCCCTACCGCTTCAAGCTCAAGTGGGGGGCGCGCGCCCTCCAGCTCTACTGGCATTACTACTGCCGGGACGGCGTCAAGGCCCCGTCAGGTTTCGCCGAGGACCGGGGCCTGCGCCTGGCAGCGACCCTGTGGAGGCGGCTGCCGGTGGGTCTCACCAACCTGCTGGGTCCGAGGATCATCGCGCACATGCCGTGAAGGCTGCACGAGGCGCGACACCCATCCCGCGGCGGCTTCTGCACCGGGGCGCGACGCCCTGATCGAGGAGGCATCGGCTGAGCGCGAATGACATAGCGGCCTGGATCTTCTGGTTGGCGATGGCGGCGATGGCCTATGCCTACGCCGTCTATCCCCTGGTGCTGGCGGCGCTGGCGCGCTTTCGCCCCCGGCCGGTGCAGAAGACCGATATCACGCCGTCGGTGTCGCTCATCATCACCGCGCACAACGAGGCGGTAAGTATCGCCGGCAAGCTCGGCAACAGCCTGTCTCTGGACTACCCGGCGGACCGGCTGGAGGTGCTGGTGGCCTCCGATGCCTCGACCGACGAGACCGAGTCCATTGTTGCCCGCTATGCAGGCCAGGGCGTGCGGCTGGTGCGCAGCCCTCACCGGGTCGGTAAGACGGCGGCGCAGACCATGGCCATCGCGCAAGCCAAGGGCGAGGTTGTGGTGCTGTCCGATGCCAGCGCCCTGCTGGCGCGCGACGCTCTGCGCGCGATCGTCCGTGCCTTCGCCGACCCGCAAGTGGGACTGGTGAGCGGCGAGGACGTCAGTGTGATCTCGATCAGTCACCCCGCCGCACAGGGGGAAAACCTCTATGTGCGTTACGACATGTGGGTGCGCCGACTGGAGACGGCGGTCGGCTCGATGGTAGGCGCCAGCGGCTGCTTCTACGCTGTGCGGCGCAGCCTGAGGGCGCAGGTCGGCGCTGAGCTGATCGAGGATTTTGCGGTGCCGCTGTCGGTGGTGCTCAGCGGAAAACGCGTGGTGAGTGAGCCGGCCGCTCGCGCCTTGATACCGACCACCCTGTCCGCCAGGGCCGAGTTTCGGCGGCGCGTCCGCATCCAGATCGGAGGCGCCGTAGCATTGTGGAAGCACCGCCGACTGGTGAACCCGTTCCGCTTCCCGCAAGTCGCATGGGCGCTTTTCAGCCACAAGGTCGCGCGGTGGCTAACGCCCCTGTGGTGGGCGGTCGTACTGGTCACCAGTCTGGCGCTGGCGCGCGTTCACCCAATCTACGCAGGCTTCGCATTCCTGCAGGGGGTCTTCTATTGCCTTGCGCTGGCCGGATGGTTGCGGTCGGCGAGGCCGCGCTCGCCGGCCTGGGTGAGCGTTCCATTCTCGCTCACGCTTGCCAACGCCGCCATGGCGGTCGGCCTGGTGCAGGCGCTGCTCGGCCGCCGCGCGGCGGCCTGGCAACCCTCCGAGCGCGCAGCGCCGGCCCGACACGGCGCCCTCGACGATTCCTCAGGCTAGACGCGCCGCGAATCCATTGGTTGGAAAGCCGCGCTCGGATATGGAACAATCGAGTGACGGGTCACCGGCGCAGGCTGCTCTATCTTCTCCCAGGGATGCCCGGTGAGGTTCGACTTTGACGCGCTCGTAAACACTTGAGTTCACGTTGGAGATCCCGGATGAGGACGCTGCTGAGTCGCAGCCTGGCGGGCGCCGTTACAGGGCTTCTTTGGCTCGCTGTGATGATGGCCCCGGCCAGCGGCTTCAATTTCGGGCACATCAAAAACAACGAGTTCATCTTCACCGCCACGGAGGCGGACTTGCCGTGGATTGCGGCTCACTACGACTGGGTGGGCCTTGAGGACAAGGACCTGGTGCAACCCTTCAGGGCTCTCAGTTCGGCCCCCGTGTTCGTCTATGCACTGTACCACTCGGTTCAAGGCATCGAGAACGAGTGGGCGACGACCGATTATGTGTGGCTGCGCGCGTGGTGCGCGGCCAACGGTAAGAACTGGGAGGATATGTTTGTCCACTTCTCGCAGGACACGGTGCATCGGCCAGGCAACGACAGCGCATCGGTTGACACCAGCCAGGATCAGCGGTTCGATACGGTCTTTGTCTATAACGGCTCGTCCTACGCCGACAAGACGACCGATGCTTACAGCGTCGGCGGCGCATCCTTCGCCATAGGCGCCACCTCGGATTGGATTCTCTACGTCGGCTACGATGAACCCTTCAAGGAGGCGAACTTCACCCTGTCCACGCCTGCGAGCGCGAACTGGGCGGGGACGTGGGAATACTGGAACGGCTCAACTTGGGCCGCGCTGTCGCCGACCGACGGCACCGCCGACATGACGCAAAGCGGTAAGGTCGAGAAGGCGCCGCCGCCGATGGCGACCTGGGCGCGGTGTGCGGTCAACAACGTCACGCGCTGGTGGTGGCGGTTGCGCACCACCGCCGCTGGTGCGACTCAGCCGGTGGTGGCGGGTGGAGGCTTGACCGGCAGAAACTACATCACCTTCTCGGGTGGGGCCTACCATCAGCCCGGCTGGGCCAGCGCAAACGACGTGGACAGCGACGGTTACGCCGAGGACCTGACGAAGGTTCCGACCGCAACCGCTCGTTTCAGATATGAGGCCAGGGCCTGCTATTACGAACTCACCCGCTACTATCTGAACATGGGGGCGGCCAATTGCCGCGCCGGGGTGGTCGCCTTGGCGTTGAGCAGGGTAACGGAAAACCTGGGCGGCGGCTATCACTACGATTCCATCTTCTTCGATAACGGGCATCCGACCATCATCTTTGACAACCTGGTCAGCGGTGGAACGACCATCGAGGACACGTCGACTGCTGCCTGGGTCGCCAACGGCATTGCCACCCTCGGGGCAGTCAAGGCGGCGGTGGGGCCAGGGGTCATCGTGTTCGTCGGCACCGGCGCCAACACCGATGCCGGTACGGAGTCCTTCATTGACGCGGTGGACGGGTGTCACGCTGAAGGGATAATCAACGCTGCGAGCTGGCACCCGCGCGAGCGCTTTGACGCGGTGATGCGCCGCGACGCCAAGGGGAAATGGGACCAGGTTTACGCCCGCAAGACCGCCCCCGCGGGCGACTGGGAGCGAGGCAAGATGGGCGCACTGGCCCTCTACTACATGGCAAGCGGCGACCATACCTACTACATGTGGGGGCTTGACAGCTACGCCGAGGGGCGGTTCATTGACAACTGGTACAACGCTAGGGCGTACAACGTCGGTGCGCCCAAGGCGCCGTACTACATCCTGCACCAGGAGAAAGACCCCAGCAGCGCGGTTGGCATCGCCTACATGTACGCCCGCGACTTTGACAATGCGTTTGTGGTCGCCGTGCCCTTGCCCGACTGGGACTCGAACTACACGGCGTCCTACACGGCGGCTCTGCCGGCCTACGCAATCCCCGGCGGCGGCACCTCCAACCGCTACCAGAAGCTCAATAGCGACGGGACGATTAACCCGACCATTCTGATGGCCGTCATGCTGCGCAATGCCGAGGGCGTGGTGCTGGTGAAGAGCGACCTCGACCCGCCCGCCGTTACCGTGACCAAGGGTGCCACCCCCTCCCAACTGAGGCCGGGCGAGACAATAACCTACACGATCACCTACCACAACGATTCGTCCGCCGTCATCCAGAACGTCGTGCTGACCGATCCCATCCCCCAAAGCACGACCTATGTCGCCAACAGCACCAAGCTCAACGGCACCACGGTTAGCCCCGACCCGTTCGCGGGCGGGCAAATCACCGTGCCCATCGGCTCGGTGGCTGCCGGGGGATCCGGCACCGTGGTGTTGCAGGCCAAGGTAAACTAACGCCAGGCCGGCGCGCGGGCTATACCCGTTAACATAATGATCCAACAATCGGGTATGCGGCTGTCAAAGCAGGACCATCGTAACTAATGTGGTTTCGATCCAATAACGCGGACAAGAGTGCTACGATAAAGCCGAGCCGGCCGCGAGGCCGGTGGGGAAAGCTTCCGATCCCTGCGGGATACCGGAGCTGCCGAAGAGCACAGCAACTTCATTGTGCCGGAGGTAGCCCGGATGCCGCAGCTTGCGCCAGTAGTTCTGGTCGTCGCTGAACTTCTTCTCTGTTTTCTCGGGGTCCTCTGGCTTGCGAAGGCTGCCCTACCCCCCCTAAAGCAGTTCTTGAGCGCTGCTGTAACCCTCGTGGCGGATCTGCGCATTCAGGTCATCAAGCAGTCCCGACGAGTTGCCAATGAACAGTCGAGGAGCAGGCCGCGCCCGACTCTACGGCGTAACACCCGAGCACCCGCGCGCGCTGCGCCGCGCGCGGGCGACCGCGAACCTGGCCGGCAGCAACGCCCCCTCCGCCGAGAAGAGGAACAGCAACGGCTCGAAGGGCATCCTCTCCTGCGGCCCGCCGCCGATGGTGTGGATGAGCGCGCCGACGGCCAGCACGAACCCCGGGTGAACGGCGGCGATTGCGGCTCCTCCGATCCCCGCCTGCGTCCCAAACATCCTGCGCCCGATGCGAAAGACGGGCACGCCGGGCGCCGCGCCGACTGCCGCCTGGAAGATGCGACGTCGCCGAATCGCGGACCCACAATCGCACATCGTCGGTGCCTCCGCACGCCCAGGTGAATCACCTTGCCAATGGCGGAAATGTGCGGTATTCTAACTTGCACCGGGCCGCGCGAGACCCGGAGGGCCTTTGCGGCGACGCGGCCAAGGCATTGAATTGGGGGTAGCATGCGATTCGCCCTGAATCTGCGTGGCCGATTGGCGAGCATGAGCGAGCCCCAATGGCTGGTTGCGGTTGCGCTGCTGGCATTAGTCCCCAGAGTTGCCTGGATTGCCTACTCACCTTGTCAGCCTTTGTCGGACTTTGCGACCTACGACGCGTTGGCGCTGCGTCTCTCCCAAGGGGCAGGCTACGTGCGCGCTGACGGGGTACCCACGGCATATTGGCCCGTGGGTTATCCCGCATTCCTGGCCGCCCTGTATCTCGGCTTCGGGCATCGCTATTTCGTCGCCAAGCTTGCGCAGGCACTCCTCGCAACGATGACAGTATTATTGACTTACTACCTAGCGCGCCACATCGGGCGACGCCAAGCCCGGGCAGCCTCCGCCGCCGTCGCGTTGTGGCCCAGCCAGATCGGACTGACTAGCGTCCTGGCCAGTGAGAACCTCTTCACCCCCCTTTTCGTTGGCACCCTGGCAATGCTTGTTTCTGCGCCCCTCGGAATTGTCGGATGGAGGCGCTTAGCGGCGACCGGCCTCATCATGGGAGTCGCCGCCTTGGTCAGACCATTGGCTCTACTAGTCGGTCCGGCGGCCTTACTGTGGTGGCTCGTATGTGATCACAACGGAAAACATGCGAAGTCCATCTTGGCAAGCGGTGCCATCCTAGTCGGGACTGCCGCAATTGCGATCGCCCCTTGGACGATTCGTAATGCCATGGTGATGAAGGCTTTCGTATTGGTTTCAACTAACGGTGGCCCTGATCTCGCCATTGGTAACAACCCACAAGCGACGGGGGGGCACATGGAACTCCCTGAATCTATTCTCAGGCGGAGCATGAGCGAGGTCGAGCGCAACTCCGCAGGATACCGCTTGGGGCTGCGCTATATCTATAGCCATCCGCTCAGGTTCTTGTCGCTCGGCGTGCGCAAAGCCTACTTCCTGTTGTCCAGAGACACGGCTTCCCTTGGCTGGATGCAGTTTGCAAACGCTTCCCGGCCAGTAGCTCGCTGGGAACGCTTCCTGCTGGCAGGCGTGGCGCAGCTGTACTACATGCTCGCGATGGCGCTCGCGCTAGTGGGCATTGGCTCGGCCGAGCGCAAGAGGCAGCCTGTCATACTAATACTCATAACAATAGCGTTGTGGGCAGCGGCTCACTGCGTTTTCTTTGGCGATGACCGATTTCACGCGCCGATTATCCCGCTGCTTGCTATTCTCTGCAGCCTCGGGATGTGCGTTCTAAGGCCGCGACCCCACGGGCCCGGTGCGCCGCGCGCGGGCGACCGCGAACCTGGCCGGCAGCAACGCCCCCTCCGCCGAGAAGAGAAACAGCAACGGCTCGAAGGGCATCCTCTCCTGCGGCCCGCCGGCGACGATGGCGTACACGAGCGTGGCGGCGGCGAAAGCACCCAGGGCCGGCAGGTAATACCTGAGCCACCTCCTCATGCTCACTGCTGCCGCCACGGCGAGCACGAGCAGCGCCGCGTAGGGCAACGCGTACCACAGGCGATGCGGGAATCCCCAGTCCGGCGCGCTGGCCCAGAAGAGAACCGCCCGGCTGCCCAAGGAAACGGCGGTGCGCAGTTCCTGCGACGACCGGAGACTGCCCGCTGACCGGGCGAACAGGAATCCACCGTCTGCAAGATGACGCTGCAACAGCCACGGGCTGATGACGAGCACCGCAATCGCCAAAGACAACGCGCCGGTCAAGGCGACCGCACGCCGCTGTGCGCGGGTCATGACGATCGCTCCCGCCAACGCCGCAGCCATGATCCACAGGAAAGCGGGCTGAGTCAGCGCGACGAGGCCGGAGAGAACGCCGCAGGTTACCGCAGCTTCACGGGACGGCTGATGGCACAGGCGCAGCAGGGCGAGAAAGGCGACGCTGAACCCGGTTACCTGCCACACCGTGGGGCGCAACGCGCCCGCGGCAAGCACGAAGCCTGGATAAACAGCGGCGAGTGCGGCCCCGGCGATAGCCACTTGCACCCCGAACATCCTGCGCCCAATGCGGAAGACGGGCACGACCAGCACCGCGCCAACCGCGGCCTGAAGCACGAGCAGCAGGATGAACGCGGGATCGTCGCCCACCTGTCGGCCAAGCACGCGGAACGCCGCGAGCAGATAGGGATAGAATGGCGCGTCCACCGACGTTCGGACGCGATCGCTTCCGTGGCCGCGTGCAATCGGGGTTTCGCGGTGGCCGAAACCGAAGCTGCGCGCTGCCGCGATGGAGGCTGCGAGCGGGGAGTTCCTCTCACGCGGGGCATCGCGCCACGTACGCGCCGCAACGCCGGCCCCGATCCGCAGCAGTAACGCAACCGCAAATATCGCGATGAGCGCGCGGCCGCCGCGGTGGCTGATGGTCTTCCGGGTTCGCGTGCGCACCAGTGCGTTCACCTTACGCTGGCGCCGGCGCCACGCGACCACCGCGCGCGCCAATTAGCAGACACAGCACTTTGCGCGATGCCCGTCATCCCGAGACCGATGCGGCGACGCGCTCGCTGCCGTCGGCATTGCGGCGTGCGAGGCGATCATAGATGGAGCAGTAGGCGCTCGCCACGTGCGCCAATCCGAAGCGCTCGACCACGCGCCGGCGCGCCAGCTCACCCATGACGCGTGCCGCCTCGGGATCGCGCAGCAGCGGGCGAATCGCCTCCGCCAACTCCATCGGCGACCCCGGCTGCACCAGCACGGCGGCGCCGTCCTCCCCTATCACCTCGGCGTTGCCGCCTACCGTGGTCGCGACGATCGGCAGGCCTGCGGCCATCGCCTCCAGGAGCGCGTTGGACATGCCCTCCGACAGCGAGGGCAGAACGAACAGGTCCATCGCCGCCAGCAAATCCGGCACGTCCTCTCGGGCGCCGGTGAAGACGACCCTGTCATCCACCCCGAAGATCACGGCCAGCCGGCGCAACTCGGCGAATTCCGGAGCAACCTTGGCGCCCACGACCACCAGACAGGCGTGCGCGAAGCTTGCCGCAATGGCGGCCATGGCCTCGATCAGGAAGCGATGCCCCTTGACCGGATCCGTGCGCCCGACCGTGCCGATGACCGGAGCGGAGTCGGCTATGCCCAGCTCCTGTCGCACCGCCGAGCGCGGCCTGGGGTGAGCGAATCGCTGCGCGTCTACGCCGTTTGGAATGACGACCACCGTGTCCGGAGCCGGGGGACGCGCGTAGCGGCAGAAGGTGTCA
>Ga0315279_10011172_pt1 | contig 10425 bp, 10 predicted proteins | sample YL17G06_20_MG_FD_203694 | JGI IMG/M metagenome (GOLD analysis project Ga0315279, IMG submission 203694) | Sediment microbial communities from Yellowstone Lake, YNP, Wyoming, USA - YL17G06_20 | ecosystem: Environmental > Aquatic > Freshwater > Lake > Sediment | place: USA: Wyoming | collected...
TATTCTCCGCCCAGATGGCCGCCCGGGTGGCGGACGCCGCCCTGCAGATTCACGGGGGCTACGGCTACATGATGGAATACCCGGTGCAGAGATACTGGCGGGACATCCGCCTGAGTCGCATCGGCGGAGGAACGGACGAGATCATGAAGGAGATTATCGCCAATGAAATTTTGGGAAGGATGAAAGATTAGCTTGTAGGGGCACGATGCATCGTGCCCCTACGCTAGGCATTTTTTTTATCCACCTTGTAAATCTGGTAATACCTGGCAAAAGGTTCGGTCACCGTCTGGGCGTAGGAATAGGGGTCTTTTTCCCGGGCCACCACCTTTTCGATGACCTCATCGAAGGCCAAGTCGTACTTCAGCATTTTGTGGATGTACTTGGAGATCTCCTTTTCAATGAGGTTGATGATCTCCTCCCGGGCCCGGATATTCCGCTTTTTGATCAGCCCTTCTCCTTCTTCCAGAAATTTCCGGTGAGCCAGGATTGTTTCCGCCAGTTCCGAAATTCCCTCGCCCAGGGTTCCCACCGTCTTGAGGATGGGAGGCCGCCAGGCGCTTTTGGCCGGGCTCAGGTCCAGCATCAGGCTCAGCTCGGTCATCAGCCGGTCCGCCCCCTCCCGGTCTGCCTTGTTGACCACGAAGATGTCGGCAATCTCCATGATCCCCGCTTTCAGGGCCTGGATGTCATCCCCCAGTCCGGGCACGGAGATCAGGATCGTGGTATCGGCCGTCTTGACGATGTCCACCTCATCCTGCCCCACTCCCACGGTTTCAATGATGATAAAATCCTTGCCGAAGGCATCCAGGATTTTAATTGTGTCCGCGGTGGCTTTGGTGAGCCCCCCCAGCGTCCCCCGGGTGGCCATGGACCGTACGAAGACCCCTTCATCGCTGGTAATGTCCTGCATCCGCAGACGGTCCCCCAGGAGAGCCCCTCCGGTAAAGGGGCTGGTGGGATCCACGGCGATGATCCCCACGGTAAAATCTTTCTTGCGGAGTTCCTTGGTGATCTTGTCGGTGAGGGTGCTCTTGCCCGAACCCGGAGGGCCCGTGATCCCAATAATGAAGGCCTTTCCGGTTTTTGGATAAAGCCGCCGCAGGGCCTCCAGGGCCTCGGGCATCTCGTTTTCCACCAGGGTGATCAGTTTGGCCAGAGCCCGGACCGAACCGGAGAGGGCATCGTTGACTAATTCCTCAGTGCTGGGCATTTCCTTCCCCCCGGATTACGGCTTGGTCCCGCCCTCGAGTACCACCAGGGCGTCGACCACGACGGGCTTGTTTCCCGAAATGATCAGGGGGTTGGCGTCCACTTCTTTTATGGCATCATTTTCCAATCCCAGTTTTCCGGCGTTGATCAGCAGGGCGGACAGAAGCTCCATATCGACGGCGGGCATTCCCCGGAAGGCCCCCAGGATCGGGGATCCCTTGATCTCCTGGGCCATTTCCAGGGCATCCCGTTTTTCCAGCGGGGCGATCCGAAAGGAGACGTCTTTGAGGACTTCGGTAAAAATTCCTCCCAGCCCGAACATGACGCAAGGCCCGAACTGGGCGTCCCGGATCATCCCGATGACCAGCTCCCGCGAGCCCTTGATCATCTGCTGAACCAGGATTCCGTCCAGGGGAGCGTTCCCCACCCTCTTCACGATCCCTTCGTAGGCCCGCTCCACTTCCTTGAGGGTCCTCAGGTCCACTTCGATCAGTTTCTTTTCCGTCTTATGGGCGATGGCCGCGGAACAGGCTTTGAGAACCACGGGGAGGCCGATTTCCTTGGCCGCTTTGACCGCCGCGGCTCGGCTGTCCACCAGTTTTTCCTTCACCACCGGAAACCCGTACGACTTCAGGACTCGTTTGGAATCATATTCGGAAAGCGATTTCTGCCCTTTCTTTAGGGCTTGTTCGATTATTTTCATTCCCACCTCCGAGGGTCGCTGTTTTTCCCAGCTTCTTCTTCTCTTCCGGTTCTAGCAACCTTCCCCGGTTTTGTCAAGAAATTCGTCGTCTATTCCTCTTTGTCCTCATCTTCCTTCTGCTCCAGAAATGTCTCGTAATCGGCGGCATTGATCATCTCCTCCAGCTCGTTGGGGTCATCGAACTCCACCATGATCAGCCACCCGTTTCCGTAAGGGTCGTCGTTGACCAGGGACGGCTCCTCCTCCAGGTCTTTGTTGATCGATACGATCTCCCCGCTGGTGGGGCAGTGAAGATCGGCCACCGTTTTGGAGGATTCGAGGGACCCGAAGGTGTCATTCTTATCCACCTGGGCACCCTCTTCGGGAAGGTCCACGAAGAGAACCTCCCCCATCTCCCGTTGGGCGTAATCCGTCACCCCTACGGTTCCCCGATTCCCCTGCACCCGGACCCAGAGATGGTCGCGGTTGTAATAGAGATCATCCGGATATTCCATGCCTGCCTCCTTTTCGCCCATGCCAATCTTTTAAAAATCGAACCCCCGAAGGGGTAGATCCCTATTTGACCCGGGTGATGTATTCACGGGTACGGGTGTCGATCCGAAGGACATCCCCCTCTTCGACGAAAAGCGGGACCTGGATGACCGCTCCGGACTCCAGCGTGGCGGCTTTTGTGGCTCCCGTCGCCGTGTCTCCCCGCACCCCGGGCTCGGTCTGGACCACTTTCAGCTCCACAAACATGGGGACCTCGACCCCGAGGGGACGCTTGTTGTGGAAGAGGGCTTTGATGACCAGGTTTTCTTTCAGGAAATCCTTGCTCTCGCCCATCTGATCGGCGGTCAGGAAGAGCTGTTCGTAGTTGCCCGTGTCCATGAGGTGGAATTCGCCGTTGGTTTCGTAGAGGAACTGCATATCTCTTTCTTCCAGGTCCGGTTTGTCCACCTTATCCCCGGAACGGAAGGTCATGTCGAGGACATTGCCGCTCACCAGGCTCTTCATCCGGGTGCGGACAAACGCCCCCCCCTTTCCCGGCTTCACATGCTGGAAGTCGACGATGACGAAGGGCTCCCCCTCGATTTCAACCTTCAGGCCTTTTCGAAAATCACTCGTCGTGTACATAAGAAACACCTCAATAAAAAAATGCGGCGGAGGGCTCAAAGCGCATGGCCCAAGGCGAAAAAAATGTTTCTTTTGGCCTGCATCCTGCACCCTGTACCCTACACCCTAGATAATGTTGTCCTTCAACTCCTTCGATAGATAGGTCAGAACCTCGCAACCCCGAGCGGTAACGAGGATCAGGTCTTCCAGGCGGACTCCGCCCCACCCGGGAAGATAAATACCCGGCTCGATGCTGAAGACCATCCCCTCCTTAACCACTCCGGAGCCTCGCGGGGAAATGGTGGGGGCTTCGTGGACGGCCAGGCCGATTCCGTGCCCGGTCCCGTGTCCGAAAAATTTCCCGTATCCCGCCCGGGCGATGATTTCCCGGGCGGCGTTGTCGATCCGGCGGACGCTCTCCCCGGGCCGGACCGCCCGGATCGCCCTTTCCTGGGCCTTGCGGACAAGATCATAGATTTTTTTCTGCCGGGATTCCGGTTTCCCCAGAACCACGGTTTGGGTCTCGTCGGAATGATACCCCTCATGGCGGGCTCCGAAATCGATGACCACCATCTCTTTCTTTTCAATCCCCTTGGCCGACGCTTTCCCGTGGGGAAGGGCCGCGCGGGCCCCCGAGGCGACGATGGTGGGGAAAGAAGAAGACTCCCCTCCCCGGCGCTTCATCCGGAATTCCAGGAAGTCTCCCACCGTCTTCTCCCGCACTCCGGGCTTCAGCCGGGGCAGGGTATCCCGAAAACTCTCAGAGGCGATCCCGATCGCCCGGCGAATCTTTTCCACCTCTTCCGGCTCCTTGCGGGCCCGGAGGTCGGTAATCTGCCCCGCCAGGGGGACCAGGTTGACCCGGGGCAGGCGCTCTTTTAGCCTTTGATAGCTTTCCCAACTTAAAGCCGAGGCCTCAAAACCGAGCCGCCTCACCCGTAAGGACCGGAGGCCCCGGGCGATTCCCTCAATCTTTTTCTTATATTTCCGGAAGACCGCTCCCCTGACCTCGTCCCTGGCTTGCTCCTCATACCGGGAATCGGAAAGAAAGATCCGTTCCTCGTCGGCATAGATCAGCGCTCCATCACTTCCGCTGAACCCGCACAGATACCGGATGTTTTCCAGGCTCCAAAAAAGAACGGCGTCGAGACTCATTCGCCGAAGAAGGGAGGTGAGGTTTTTCTGAGCAAAATTCAACCTGTAAATCCTCCTCCCCTTCTCTTCTTGGTCATTTGCGGCTCTATCATTTTGCACCTTCCGCTTCTTTTCCAAAATCTCTTCCAAAAATCTTCCGGGGTCCCATCCCCGCAGTTAGGCTTTTGAAGAAACGACCCCCAGCCACTTTTCCAGTTCCGCCTCGACCTTCTGCCGGGATTCTTCTTTCTGGTCCTTGCCCATCGTCTTTTTCAAGGCTTCAAATTTTTCCTTCACCGCCGTATTCTGCGAATCTTTAGCCAAAATATCCTGGTAAACCTCCAGGGCCTGTTCCGGGTGCCCCTGTTTGATATAAATCTCTGCCAGGGTATCGGTCTGAATGACCGGCTTGGCCGGTTTTTCTTCCTCCTCTGCTTTCTTTTCTTCCGGAACCTCAACCGGTGAGGGGGGGGACGGTTTCTGGAACGGTGGGGGAGTGGCGAAAGCAGGACGGATCCCGCGGTGGAGGAGGTCCATCTCCAGAGGAGTCACCTTTTTCGGGGGCCCTTCTTCGGCCCTGGGGAAATACAGGGTCTTGCGCAATACTTCCAGCGCTTTGTCCACATCCTTCTCTTCCAGGTACACCTGGCTGAGCAGCTTGTAAACGGGAAGGCATTCTTCAACCACCTGGGCCACTTTTTCCAGTTCTTTCCTGGCCTCCACGATCCTTCCGGTTTCCAGGTAGCACCTTCCCAGGAGAAGACGGCCGGGAAGAGCGTCGGGCATCTTCTTCAGGCCGCCCTTGCAGGTTTGGATGGCCTCATCGTGCTTTCCCTGGAGCCTCAGGCTCTCGGCCTCCTGGACGAAAAAGTTGGAGTCGAAATCCGGCAATTTGATCTCGCCTGTCTTTTCTTGTTCCATGGATGGCTCTTTCCCCCGGAGGGATTTCAGCCCTTCCCCTCATCGATGGGAGGAAGGGGCTCGTTCCAGTTCTCGGTCTCGCCGGATCCCAATAGGGCCCGGATGCAAAACAGGTTTTTCCGGTCATCCCCAGGCCTTTCCTTGGGGGTTTCCAGAATCATGGGAATTTTCCGCAGGGACTCCTGCCCGAGCAGGCTTTTGAATCCGCGGATCCCGATCTCACCCTTTCCAATATGCTGGTGGCGGTCGCGGTGAGACCCCAGGGCGCCCGCGCAGTCATTCAAATGCAATATCTTCAATCGACTCAGACCGATGGTCCGGTCCACTTCCTCCACCAGTGCCCGTGCCTGAGCCGTCGATCGGAAATCATAGCCCGCCGCATACCCGTGACAGGAATCAAAACAGAAGCCGATCCGCGGGTCTCCCCCCGCACCCCGGATGATTTCCTCGATCTCATCCAGGGAACCCCCCAGGGTCCGTCCCCCCCCGGCGCTGTTTTCCAGGGCTAATATTACCGGGGAATCCTTTTCCAGAACCTTCTGCAACGCTTTGACCACCTGTTTCCGGCTGGAAGAAAGCCCCCGGTCTCCCGCGCTGCCCAGATGGGTCACCACGTAGCCGGCCCCCAATTGCTCCGCCCGTTTAAGGTCCTCGGATAACCCCTGGATGGATTTGCGGTGAAGCTCCGCGTCTCCCGACGCCAGGTTGAGCAGGTAAGGGGTATGAACCACAACCGGATCGATATCGTTCTGCCTTACCCCCTCACGAAAAAGCCGCGCCCGCGAGGATAGGATTGGCGACGCTCTCCACCCTCGGGGGTTGCGGGAAAAGATCTGCATCGCCGAGCAACCCAATTCTATCGCCCGCTCGACCGCCTTTTCAATCCCCCCCGCGATGGAAACATGAACTCCCAGACGATGGGCGAATGCGGGCATTCCTTAAATTCTCCGAATAAAATCAAGTATGAATATAAATAAGCCTTTTCCCCCCTGTCAAGGCAAAAATAAGGCTAAAATTGAAATGCGGAATGCGGAATTGGGAGTGCGGAATAGGGAGTTCGAAGAAAAGGAAACATTCCGCATTTCGAATTCCGAATTCCGCATTCGGGTGAACCTTGAAAAAGTCGTCTTTCCTGTGTTAGCATCTAATCATTCCAAATTTTCAGGGAGTCAGCGATGAAAATCAGCAAGGAGGAAGTCGAGCATGTGGCCCTGCTGGCCCGGCTGAAGTTCAGCGAAACGGAGAAAGAGCGGTTTACGACCCAGTTGAACAGCATTCTGGAATACATGGACAAGCTGAAGGAAGTGGATACCAGCCGGGTGGAACCCACCTTCCATGCGGTTACGCGCAAGAACGTCTTCCGGGAAGACCAGGCCCTTCCCTCCTCCCCTCAGGATCTCGCATTGAGCAACGCTCCGGACGGCGACCGCGGATTCTTCCGTGTCCCCAAGATTATTGAGTAAACCGCAATCCGCAATTGGATGGTGCCAACATGAAACTATATGAGATGACCGCCCACCAGCTTCACGACCTCCTGGCCCGTAAGGAAATCACCTCGCGGGAGCTTACTGAATCCGTCCTGAAGCGGATCGAGGAATGGGAGGGGCGAATCCATGCTTACCTCACCTTGACCCCGGAGATGGCCCTGGAACAGGCTGCTGCCGCAGATTTGCGGATTCAAAAAGGGGAAGCGGGACCGCTTACCGGAATTCCCCTGGCCCTAAAAGACGTTATCTGCACCCGCGGCTTGCGGACCACCTGCGGGTCCCATATCCTGGACAATTTTATCCCCCCTTACGATGCCACGGTAACGGAAAAGCTCAGGGACGCAGGGGCCGTTTTTGTTGGAAAGACCAACATGGATGAGTTCGCCATGGGCTCCTCCACGGAGAATTCCGCTTTCGGCCCTTCCCGCAATCCCTGGGATACGCAGAGGATACCCGGCGGGTCCAGCGGGGGTTCGGCGGCTGCCGTGGCGGCCGATGAATGCATCGCCTCCCTCGGGTCCGACACGGGGGGATCCATCCGCCAGCCTGCCGCCTGTTGCGGCGTCGTGGGGATGAAGCCCACCTACGGTAGGGTTTCCCGGTACGGCCTGGTGGCCTTCGCCTCCTCCCTGGACCAGATCGGACCCTTCAGCAAGGATGTCCGGGATACGGCACTGGTGTTGAACGCCATCAGTGGCCATGAACCCCGGGATTCCACGTCCGTCGATCTGCCGGTTCCGGACTACACCCGCGCTCTGGTGGGCGATGTGCGGAGGATGGTCCTGGGAGTTCCCCGGGAGACCTCCGGCCAAGGCATCGACCCCCAGGTGACGAAATCGGTCGGGGAAGCCATCGAGGTCTTGAAAAAATTGGGCGCCAAGACCGTGGAAGTCTCCCTTCCCCATAGTGCGTATGCGCTGGCGGTCTACTACATCATCGCCCCCTGCGAGGCCAGTTCCAACCTGGCCCGTTATGACGGGGTGAAATACGGCTTTCGGGCCAAAGGAGCGCAGGATCTTCTGGACATGTACCAGGAAACGCGCGGGCAGGGATTCGGGGCGGAAGTGAAACGGCGGATCATGCTCGGCACCTATGCCCTCTCCGCCGGCTACTACGATGCCTATTATTTGAAAGCCTCACGGGTCCGGACGCTTATCCGCCGGGACTTCGAGAAAGCCTTCGAGAAATGCGATGCCATCGTTCTGCCCACGGCTCCCACGCCCGCTTTTAAAATCGGGGAAAAGGTGGATGATCCCCTGCAGATGTATCTTTCGGACATCTTCACCATCCCCTGCAACCTGGCCGGGCTGCCGGGCCTTTCCCTGCCCTGCGGGTTCAGCAGGGAAGGTCTGCCCATCGGCCTTCAGATTCTGGGAAACCTGTTCCAGGAAGAGAAGGTCCTCCGGGTGGCCCACGCCTTTGAAAAAAACACCGACCACCATCTGCGAAAGCCCAAACTGTGATTGGAGTGCCCCATGGAATATGAACCGGTCATCGGCCTGGAAGTTCACGCCCAGCTTCTGACCCGAAGCAAAATTTTCTGCGGCTGTTCCACCCTCTTCGGGGCGGAAGCCAACACCCATACCTGCCCGGTCTGCACCGGATTGCCGGGAAGCCTGCCGGTCCTCAACCAAAAGGTCGTCGAATTCACGGTGCGCGCCGCGCTGGCCACGCAATGCAGGATCGCCCCCTACAGCCAGTTCGCCCGGAAGAATTATTTTTACCCGGACCTTCCCAAGGGGTACCAGATTTCCCAGTATGAGCTTCCCCTGTCGACGGACGGCCACGTGGAGATCCAGGTCGAAGGGCAGAAGAAAAGGATCGGGCTCATCCGCATTCACATGGAAGAGGACGCCGGCAAACTCCTCCACGACCTTTCTTCGGACCGGGGCGCATCCAGCTACGTGGATTTCAACCGTACCGGCGTTCCCCTCATCGAGATTGTCAGCGCCCCGGACCTCCAGTCCCCGGAAGAAGCCGGGGCCTACCTGAGGAAACTTCGGGCCATCCTCATGTTCCTGGACATCTGCGACGGGAACATGGAGGAAGGAAGTTTCCGGTGCGACGCCAACATCTCCCTCCGTCCCAAGGGCCAGAAGGCTTTAGGGGTCAAGACCGAGCTGAAGAATATGAACTCCTTCCGCAACGTCCAGAAAGCCCTGGATTACGAGATCCGCAGACAGACCGCCCTCCTGGACCAGGGAGACAAAGTCATTCAGGAAACCCGTCTCTGGGACGCCGCCCGGGGGGTGACCGCTTCCATGCGCGGGAAGGAAGAGGCCCACGACTACCGCTACTTCCCCGATCCCGACCTCGTTCCCCTGGTCATTGATCCCCAGTGGGTGGAAAAGATCCGGGCCGCCCTTCCCGAGCTTCCGGAGCAGAAAAAGAACCGATTCATCCGCGACTACGGAATCCCGGAGTATGATGCCGAAATCCTCACCTCCTCCAAGGCCCTGGCCAACTACTATGAAGAATGCCTGAATATCTATGACCAGCCCAAGATCATCAGCAACTGGATCATGTCCGAGCTCCTCCGGGAGCTGAAACGCGACGAGCGGGAAATCGAAGAATGCCCGGTTCCGGCGGGGAATCTCGCCGAAATGCTGAAGATGATCGATGAAGGGGTGATCAGCGGGAAGATCGCCAAATCCGTCTTCGAGGAGATGTACCGGACCGGCAAGCGGGCGCAGGAGATCGTCAAAGAGAAAGGACTGGTCCAGGTGACGGACACCTCGGCCATCGAGAAGGCCATCGACCAGGTCCTGGCGGCCAACCCCGGGGAAGTGGAGGCCTACCGCAGGGGAAAGGGCAAGCTCTTCGGCTTTTTCGTCGGCCAGGTCATGAAGGCCACCCAGGGGAAGGCAAACCCCGCGCTGGTGAATGAACTGCTGAAGAAAAAGCTTTAAACGTCGGTGGGACGGTCTTTGTTACTGGTCACTCCTTGTGGAGCCGGGTGTCGGACCGATGCGTGCCGCCAAAATCCGGCGGGAGAAAGCCCCCTTGGACCGCATCCCTGGCGTTCCGCAAAGGAACACGGACACAATGGCTACCTCTTCGTAAGTACGTAAAATGCGGACCCTTAGGGAGCAATCACCGTAAGATCCCCGTGGGCTGAGGAGGCACGCCTGCCTATTTTGGCAAGCGCAGCGGTCCGACTCCCGGCTCCTGGCACCAGGATCCCACATTGTCTGCTGATTCCCGGGACACCGCACTGGGACCAGCAACCAGGAACCAGTAACGAACCTAAAGGCACTTCCCTTGACCCTTCTTCCCCAACGCTATCTCATTCTCCTCATCCTCAATGCGGTCTACTTCTTCGTCTACTTCCACCGAATTTCAACCGGAGTTTTGGCACCTTACCTGATGGAGGCTTTCCAGGCCACTGGCGCCAGCCTGGGCGGAATGTCCTCGGCCTACTTTTACCCCTATGCCCTCAGCCAGCCGGTGGTGGGGATCCTCACCGACCGGTTCGGGGCCCGAAAAGTTATCACCGTCTGCACCTTCATCGAATTCCTGGGGACCCTGATCTTTGCCCTGGCCCCCACCCTGCTGATCGCCTCCCTGGGAAGGGGGCTGATCGGGCTGGGCGCCGCCGGGGTATTTGTCCCGGCCCTGAAGCTTTTTATCCCCTGGTTCGGGGCTCAGGCCTTCGGCCGCATGAACGTCATTCTCCTGGCCATGGGGAATGTGGGAGCGATCATGGCCGCCACTCCTTTCGCCTGGGTCATCCAGCAGGTGGGCTGGCGGTCCTCTTTCTTCGTCATCTCCGCAATCCTCCTCCTCCTGGCCTTTCTCTCCCGCGCCTTCATCCGCGACCATCCTCCCGGCTACCTTTCCATGCCCCAGGCCCAAAAGGCGACTCCATCAAGCGAG
>Ga0315279_10011173_pt1 | contig 10425 bp, 10 predicted proteins | sample YL17G06_20_MG_FD_203694 | JGI IMG/M metagenome (GOLD analysis project Ga0315279, IMG submission 203694) | Sediment microbial communities from Yellowstone Lake, YNP, Wyoming, USA - YL17G06_20 | ecosystem: Environmental > Aquatic > Freshwater > Lake > Sediment | place: USA: Wyoming | collected...
CGTATATAATCGGGAACTGTTACGTTCCGAACGCAGGGACGTATTAGTGAGAGTTTTCTATTATATGAGTGCGGCTAATTCTGGAAAAACAAAGCCCATTCGGATTGATGTGTGGGAAAGCCCACAAGGAGATAATCGAACAACGGCGGCATTATCTAATAACACCCAGGATATTGATTTGAATAGTGGGTCTAATATTATCGATACTTGCGATTCCTCCACATTTAGTGTATCCGCCGCTTCCCAAGTATCTGTTAAATTCGCCCTAAATGGTGCAACCAAACCTTCGGCGGCATCGGGCAATATTAAGGTTACCGCAATTGTTGTTATAAGAACGGCTTAAAAAAATGAGTAATAACTGGACCACCATCTTCTAATATGCCGTGCTGCCTTCTTTTTTTAAATCCAATCCGAGTATCAATATTGTCGGGCTTAAAAGGGTACTTTCTAAAACAGTTCTCAAAGGACAGAAAAAACCAAGGTTCATTGAAAAAAAGAGAAAATTGAATTAATTTGTTCCCAAGAATCTATGCTTTCTTTGCATAATTCTTGGCAAGGAGCGCAAATAATGCTGCTAAAGCATATTTCGTAGAAATACCATTGATTGCGATTTCTAAAGAGTTGGCTCCTTGAAAAAGGGCTGTGAAAACGGGCACCGCAAAGGCAAATATTCCAACACTCACGACGAAGAAAAGGATCACACGTGCTATTGCTGTTCGACCCAGGAGAATCAGAACCGCCGCTACTAGAACAAGTACTCCTGTATAACTTGCTATTAGCATCATAATATTTAGGATAGTTTGAGTATATCCACTAAGGCCTGGGAAAGTGGTTTGCAAAAACTCAAGAATAGTTCGCCCGAAAATCGGCAAATTTATTCCAGCAATGAGAAAAATTAGTCCAGAAAGAAGCGCTGCAATAAATCCTTGAATACGATTCCATAACGATAAAACAGGCACGCTCAAAATGAAATCTCCACGATATTTTATAAACATCTTATAATGCTTCGCCTTAAAAATATTATCGATGAAATGCTTTGTTAATTCACATTTTTAAATGGAAAATATAGGATCGCCGAGATGTCTGGTTGGTCTAAATAATTTATTGCTCGTCAATTTTAAAATATTCATGAAGATCAAAAAGTATAAAAAAGGAAACTTTCCTAAATCAACTAGTTCAATTTTTTAAAGAACTAAAGAGTTTTAAAGGAGACAGAAAATGCCAGAATCGATTTATAAAGTTGTAGAACTCGTGGGAACTTCCACGACAAGTTGGGAAGACGCAGTCAAAAGTATCGTAGCCTCAGCCTCAGCAACGCTTCGGAATTTGCGAATTGCAGAAGTAGTAAGGTTAGATGCAAAAATTGGTGAGCAACAAATTGTTTTATGGCGAGCTCGCGTCCGGCTTTCCTTCAAATATGAGGGAGAAGGCGAAGAGCCCGATTTTGAACCATAAACTGAAAATGAACTAGTTATTGGAAAAACTTGTAGAGAATAAAAGAATTAGGAAGATAAGTAAATGCCTGACTCAATATATGATGTTGTAGAACTCGTAGGGAGTTCAACTACAAGTTGGGAAGATGCAGTTCAAAAGATTGTAGCCCAAGCATCGAAGACTCTTCGTGATTTACGAATTGCAGAAATTCTGCAATTAGATGCAAAAATAGACAATCAAGAAATCGTTTTATGGCGAGCGCGTATCCGGCTTTCCTTTAAATATGAAGGGACTAAAGAATCTAAATCCGGAAGCGAAGGGAAAGCCAAAGCAAAAGGCAAAAAAGATGTAATCAGACAACAACGAAGATAAAATACATATTTCTTCTCTTTTTTTTAGAAAAGGCCTTTGGGTCTATTAGATATTTAGCCCGTATGATCTTGGTGGATTCAAATTTTCTGAACGGAAAAGATACTATCGACAAGATACTTGGTGGGCTTGAATAACTCAATATTTCCGGTCCACTTATCCAATATCGTCGAATAAAATTCTTCGAATTGTCTCACAAGTTCTTTTAGCAGATATTTTAAAATTTCAAGATCTTGTTCCACTAACAAAATGCCAATTACAGATTTCCCCTCGTAGAATAAGAATTTATCATTTCCTTTAGAAATTACATGTATTTTTCCATTACTGTTCATTACACTCTTTATAAAAATACTAATTCCGGTGAGGGCGCCTGCTACAAGAACTTCATCCAGGGGTTGTCTGTCTTGGAAATTCTCAACAAATAAGCCAACTCCGCCTTTCGTAGTCAAAATAACATTTTTTATTTTTTTCTGCCAGCCGAGTTCGCCTAAAGATGGGATGCTATTTAAGAAGAGTGCGACCAAAATCATGCCAATTAATATTACCACATCACCTAAGACTCGAATATAGAACCCTCCGAAAATGGTGATAGCGGCATCGGTGTTTCCTGCATACCCAACTAACCAAAATATAATCCCAAGAAAAAGCCCAATTGAATAGAGCCTATAAAAGGCCCAAATCCTTTTAACAATTACTAAAAAATAAATGATTAGTCCACTATATGCCAAAAAACTAGCTGTACTTGCAACTAGTTGCAAAATTGAAGGAAAGAAAAAATAGGTTATGATGAAAATGAACAGCACAATGAGAAAAAGCAGCGTAAATTTGAATTTATGCTTTTGCGGTTTTAATGACTCTACGTGGTAGAAAAATAGAATTCCGCCAATATTTAACGCCATATACCCCAAAATAAGATAAACCGGGCGATTATTCGTAAAAAAGTTATCCCCCATAATGTAAGAAATAAAAGCAATCCCAAAAACTCCAAATATAATACCCCAGTCTAACTCCACAACAGAGGGCATTTTATTCCTTTTATTTTTCAAGTACCTATAAAAAAAATATGATGAAATTTCCAAAAAAACGAATACAATTGCCATTTCTAAGGGAATCAGAATTTCCCGGTAAGGACTTGCAATAGGATACCCCACCATAATATTCCCCCCTTAAGCTTTGATTAAATTTCTAATAAGCATCTCCATTGGTTTGAATATTTCCGATTGCGTGAGGATTGAATTATAAGATTCATAATATTTCAAGTAGTCCCAGAAGAAAAATTCAAATTTTCTAGTAAGTTCCTTTAAGATATGGCGTGCATTCGGAAGATTTTTCTTCGTTACCAATGCAACTATAATTTTCTCACCATGGGACAATATAATTAATTTACTCCCTAAATTAATTACGTCGATTTCCTCATTAGAGGAGGTAAATTGTTTTATAACGGTTTCTATACCGGTAATTCCGCCTGCGAAAATCTCATTGCTTTCTCCGGTCTCGCCTTTAAAATTCTTGTAATATACACTCTTCATTCTAGTTTTATCAATTATACATAGAGAGATCATATTCTCTTGCCACTGGGTTTCCAAGAAGAAAGAAAATCCACTGAAACCATCTAAGATGAGAACCATTCCCAAAATGGTTAAAAATTTTGAAGATAATATTAACTGAGATGAAAATGCCATAGCCTCAATTATATCCAAGATTCTTGGAGTTGTTAGGTAGAGCCCAAACCCTAATAGTAAAAATCCTGGAATTGTTATTATTAATTTCTGCCGGATCACACCGAAATTATTCATTATGAAATAAACCGTGAAACCAACCGGCAAAGCAAGGAGAATAAAATTAATCATATTCAAAATCGTATATAGAAATGGCGAATCCAAAATAAATGGCACAGCCGCCAATAGCCCAATCAAACATAATGAAATAAAATATCTGGTCCTAAAAATCGTTTGATGGGTACGTTCTAAAGCAAATGCAAGAACAAATCCTGCTAGACCTCTTAAAAAAACCGACACTGTAAAAAGCAAATTAAATTCTTGCCCTGGCAAAACGTAATTCATAGTAAAGAATACAACAAATAACCCTATAGAGAATAGTATGAAATAAGCACTGAATCCCAAGATAATAAAATTTTTTGATTGCTTTTCAGCCTCTTTATACCATTTCCTCATAAATAATAATCCAATTTGGAGAATAAATATGGCAATAATATAATCAAATCCGATGAAAACATTCTTCAATGGACTATCAATATAGTATAAATCCATAGTTTTCCTCAATTTAGCCCATTTGTTTTTTTGGCATTAAAACTGCGTTTTATAGCATATAATCTATGATTTTACAAAAAAGGGAGAAACCTCTTATTAATATCCGCAAATTTTGCTAAAATGCGATAATAATATTCTTCTAATATGAAGGGGTTATTTTTTTCAATAAGCATGCCATTTTGAGCAAAACAAGGAAAAAGAAATCAATTACTTTAAAGATATTTATCCAAAAGAAAATGATTATCCCTTCAACCATTAAATAGAACAAATAATGAAACCAATTAATTTAGTTTTCAATATCCTAAAAAAAGAAAAAAAAGGGAATTAAAAAATTAGCCCCATAATTCTTTGACTAAGTCAGGAAGATCCAGGTCTAAGAGCCCTTCCTTGGTTGGAACCCCATCTTCAGTCCAGCGTCGTATCTTATAGTAATCATCCAGCATTTTATCCAATTCTGGAACCTGCCCGGCGTGCCCACCTTTTTCCACCGCTTTAAACATTTTCGGCGATAAGGTATCATCCTTCCGTCGTATTCCGCACCGGACATTAAATACCCGTTTCATGTTGAATCCGCGTTCGCCGATCTTCATTAGCTCTTTGGCTGTGAGGTCCCAGCCCGTTATCGCGTTCAGGATTTGTGCAATCATGGTCGGTGAAAAGGGTAGGGAGACGAACAAGCAAATGGTCGCGGCATTCGCAAGGGTAGAGAAATCCTGAATTTTCGAGGCGATTAATCCTTTTCCCCGGGTTTCAAACCGACCGGGTGCGAATTCGATACCAAACTCAGCGGGCATAAAGCCAACTTCACCCATCATTGACCAACCCTCCGTGTGAGCGCCCCCTCGGTTGCCGGTCGCATATTGTACCGCCATACTATGGAACGCACGCGGATCGTGCATAGGCAATTCAAGATTCTTCACATGTACTGCTAAATCCAATCCCTGACCAAGTTCTGTTGCAGTAGCCACAGTTCCGTTGCTTAAAAGCTTCCCAATACCCTCACCTTTAGCGATCATCTCTGTCAATTTGACAATACCTTCCGCATCGCCCCAATTTAATTCAAATCCAATATCGTCCTTCGAAAGGATTCCCTTTTCATATGCTTCGATAGCCCATGCCACCGTAGCGCCTACCGAAATAGTGTCCAAACCGAATCGGTTACAAAGGTCATTCGCTTTGCATATTGACTCGAGATTATCATTTAAACATAGAGATCCAAAAGCGCCAAGAGTTTCATATTCAGGACCGGGACCCTCCATTTGAAAAGGTCCGGACTCAATTTTCACTTCCCGACCACAGCCAACGGGACACCCTAGACACGCATAACGCTTCTTGAGGATAGTTTCACGCATGCGAGCTCCTCCAATGCGCGCATAGACTTCAGCAGGAGGGATTCCTTCTTGTTCCCATAAGCCAATATTCCAATTTTTTACTGGAATGTCACCAACAGGCCAAAACATGTCCAACATCATAGCTGTACCGAATCTATCCATGCCGAGGGTTGACATATCTCCTGATAAGGCGCTTAGCTGGCTAATGACGTAAGTTATTTTTTCTGGATTCAGCGGTTTAAATTGTTTGGTTCCGAAGCACACAATTGCTTTGAGTTTTTTCGAGCCCATTACGGCGCCTAGACCACAACGTCCTGCAGCCCGGCCACTATCGTTCATGACAGAAGCCAACTTAGCCAATCGCTCGCCAGCTGGACCGATGCAAGCAACCGATGCTTTTTTGTGTGTCTCTGCTAGCAAAAGATCATCAGTTTCAAAAGTGTCTTTTCCCCAAACACTACTTGCATCACGAAGCTCATATTGTCCTTCATTGACCCAGAGATAGACTGGTTTTTCGGAAATTCCCTCGAAGATGAATGCGTCAAAACCCGATTTTTTCATTTGATGGGCGAACCGTCCGCCGGAACTCGCTTCGCCCCAAATGCCAGTTAAGGGTGATTTAGCGGCAACCGCATAGCGCGAGGTCGAAGCGAAATTCATTACCATCGGGCCAATGGCGAAAATTAGTAAATTTTCCGCGGATAGCGGATCTGTATCTGCACTAACTTTCTCTAGAATATATTTTGCTGCTAAAATACTTCCACCGAGATATTTTCGAGCATCTTCATCTGAAATTTCCTCTTCTCTAAACGAGCCATCTGTTAAATTGACCCATAATATTTTTCCATTATACCCATTGACTACCATTTTCACTCTTCCTCCGAAGTTTCCTCTTTCTCTTCTTCCAGTGGCCATCGCAAGCGCTCAAGGTCAATTGTATCTTCACGCTTGAATCCGCCCTCTGGAATTAACCACTGCAATTGTAACGCCTTTTTCAGTTCAGGTCCAACAGGTTTCGATTTTAAATTGTAGCGTAAATCCGGAATTTTCTTCGACTGCTTTATTTTATAGAGATGTGTGCCCATCCCATTAAAGACCCCTGAATTGATTTGAATGTTCTCTGATACTGAAAGCAACGACCCACAGCTCGCGAACTTGGCAATCCCGGGATCCATGGCGCCTTTCAATTCAGCCACCGAATTTCTTAGTCCGGGCGCTGCTTTTGCCTTATCCAAACAACATTTATCAATTGCCACAATGTCCGTGGAGGCAAACACCCCGAGATCTGAGATAATCTGTGAATCGGACCATGAAATACAATCACACCAAGGCGTAATATCAATTGCGAGATTAATGAAGAGCATTTTCTCACGACCAATGGTTTTAACTGTAGCTAAAGCTGAATCGGCAATTGCGGCACCTGCAGCTTCCAACCCATCACGGAGATTCATCCCTAAGAACGTGGGGCACATAGATGCAAATATATGATCCCAGCATCCGATGCAGAGTTCTTTGTGCCAGATAATCGATTTATCGGTAATTTCTAAGGCTTCAGTGGGACATGAGTCTATACACTGCTTCCATTTCTCGCATTCTTTTCCTTTACACATTTGCGGATAGAATTCACCCGCCGAGACGCCATAATTCGGATGCTTTCCCATGTGTAAATTCAACTTTCCCCGTTTACTGGCACAACCTACTCCAACGTTCTTAATTGCACCGCCAAAGGTGCCCATCGGATGCCCTTTGAAGTGAGTAAGCACAATGAGCGCATCGCAATGCGCAATAGCGGCTCCTATATATTGCTCTTTGAGAATCACGCCTTCAGGTAAATCAACCCGGACATCATCATTTCCCAACCACCCATCTGCAATGATTACCGGTGCTCCAAGTGTTGCTGAGGTGAATCCATTGCGCTCAGCTGTAAGTTGATAATCGAGAGCAGTTGTACGGCTTGCATATGGCATGTAAGGAAGGCATGTACAGTCTGTTACGAAAGGCCTGCCCCCTAACTGCTTCACCTTATCGACCAATTGCCGTACATACACGGGACGTATGTATGCCGTATTGTTCCATTCACCCATATGCAATTTAATGCCAACGACATCGCCAGGACTAATGATGCTTTCGATTCCTGCAGCTTCTGCCACTGCCATCATTTTTACAACCAAACTTTCATTCATATGCGAGGAACGTGCATTTAAATAATGCACTGTCGCTCTTTTCTTTTCGCTCATTTTTATCCAACCTTTTTGTTATAATTCTACCAATACATTTACACATCTAAAATAATTATTTATCCTAAAATATCTTAAATATCCCCATTTTCAACCGTTATGTATTATCATATATGATGTAATGAATCATAGGTGGTAATAATGATTACAGTTCAGATCGATTTAGATCCCGCCGATTTTGAGGAATTTGAAGATATTTACAAGAATGAGGAAATTTCAAAAATAAAAACGCCAAAACCTGCCATTCTAGATTGCATTAGCTAAAAAGAAATAAATTCTGAGGATCTTTTTTTTACTTGGACTTGTCAATAAAAAGAGAATTAACGAAGAAACAGATATTTAAATTTTAGTAAGATTTCCTTTCAATTAATTCTATTGCTTCGACCACAGCGCTTCGGACATCAGGATCACGATCCTCATTCATAGCACGTCGCAATATGGGAATTAATTCCTTATCTCCAGTTATGCCCAATGCAGTTGCAGCTTCTGCACGCACCGAACTATCAGTATCCTTGAGTAATATTTGAATAAGGATTTTTATGGCCTGCGGACTACCATCTTTCCCTAATCTATCAATAGTTTGGATTCGTTTTTGTGGATCTGCATCCAATTGAAGATTCCTTTCCCTTACCGTTTCTTCAGGAGCAGATGAATCGCTTATTGATTGGCGACCTTGATCTTCAAGCAGTTCAAAGGCAGAAATAGGTTTCGCTCCATCTTTTTCGGAGTCATTTAATAATGGAGCGGGTCTCCACAATCTTTCAGGCTCAGAGGGTACCCATCGTCGTTCAACAGGTTCAATGGCAAATTCTTCTAACACTTTAGACAAGTAATAAAGTGCCCTGAGCGTTTTTTTATGAGACGCACCAAAATCAACGATTTGTACTAATGTAGCGGTCTTTAATGGCATGCAAATGGTAGATACATCGACTTCACTAGCATGTTGATAAATAATAGTCATAGTATTTGCAAAATGTGGGACTGATTTCATAAGATTAGTTAAATTTTTATCCGAATTGAATTTATCGATGATATGTATGCCCGTTTGCTGCTTCTTTTTTATTAATTGAAGCATGGTTTTCATTTGATCGAACGCTTCTTTAGAGTATCGCATTTTCTCAAGTAAATCTATCATAATATTTGCAGAAGCGAGCCCATATAGATATTGATCAACTTTTCCCTTCTCAATTTCTTGATCAATGCTTGTAAGTATCTCATTAGGAAGCGATACGTCAAGGGGTGCAAAAAAATATTCACCTTTCCTGGCGACAGGTTTGTTATGGGCACGACCAAAGATTAGCGGTTTTGAAATAGGGAAATCTAATAAGGCAGTCCATGAATCATAGAATGCAACAAAATGTTCCGTGGGTAGCATGCCGGACATATAGACGAGCTGTTTCAATTTATCCTTAAAATCAAATATAATTTTAACACATGAATTGACTTCAAACATGATATTTGTGATTCGAGATTCAATTGCCTTAAGTTCCTTTTTATCCTTTCCTTCTTTCGATTGTTCTAAATCTTCTAAAAGTTTCTTTGGGTTTAACCCAAGTATAGTATAATCCAATCGTTCAACTTTCAAAAACCTTTTAATTTCTTTCAGTACCTTCAACGATATTTTCTCTTGCGGTGCTGTTAAGTAATTTTTCTCGTAATAAATTTTTAACGACCCCTCAAATTTGTTAAAATATTTAGGTTATTGTTCTTATACATAAACAATTCGAATTAATAAAGGATAAGAATTCCACATATTATTGATTTAATGTGATTTCAGTATATAAATTGGGAGATTAATTCTCTTGAACTTGGTCTTAAGATTCAAAAATTGAAAAAAAGAGCTTTTTGATGTAAAATGAAGTATATTCCTGGAATTCCTAGTAAGGAGCAGATGTATTACATAAAACAAGTCCAAAAACTTGATCCTTCTATTGATGCCACTTCAATTGTGATCAAAGTTCCAGATTATGGGGTTCTAGAAAAGGAATATACTGTGGAACTAAACAAAGCAAGAAATAATTTTGAACGTACAAAAATAAATAGAGAATTTGAACTAAAAAAGGTCGTCTGGAGAAACCTAGTCCAAATTCAATTCAAAGTAATTGGTTATGAATTCCCCTTTTATTTCGAGACCGTTCCAATGCCAATCACAAATGGCGTGCTGTTGGATAATACCCTTAATACGGTTGTTAATCTTCGAATATCCCCAATTTTTTTTGGTAAAGTAGCTATCGAAAAACTGAGTTATTTATTCGTTTCACCTGATATTAAAGCGGATCCCACTATTTTTGGAGAATATTTTGATTTGAATGATTTTAAATTTCATGGGAAATTTGAAAGTGGAACCCTGTTATCTGTTCTACGGCATGATCTCGGTGAGAAAATACTCAAAACTGAAGTGTCCAAAAAGGAACTTTTTTCTAATGACCTAATAGCCCAATTGAATAATGATGGCGTCCTCCAAAAGAACCTACAGAAATTCTTTTATTTGTCTCACCGCAAGATTCGGCCTGTTGATTCACCAGAGAGTATTGTTTCAATTGGATATATCGCTGCTGAATGCATCGGTTGCGTTATCCCCGTAACTGAAGATTATATGCTTATTCAAATTGGCGATTTTCACTATATTCATAAGAGTCGTGCATACCCACTTCTAAAGCAGTTACTTCATGTTCTATTGCAACCAAGTTAAATTGCAGGATTCTCGACCTAAATAATAAGTAAGAATTCAAGGATTCCAACAATCTAAATAAAAAGAAAAAAGATATTATTTATCAAGAACAA
>Ga0315279_10011176_pt1 | contig 10423 bp, 8 predicted proteins | sample YL17G06_20_MG_FD_203694 | JGI IMG/M metagenome (GOLD analysis project Ga0315279, IMG submission 203694) | Sediment microbial communities from Yellowstone Lake, YNP, Wyoming, USA - YL17G06_20 | ecosystem: Environmental > Aquatic > Freshwater > Lake > Sediment | place: USA: Wyoming | collected...
CTACATGGTGATCCTTATGGAGAACGCGCCCGACAGCGGCTGCGCCTTGGTCTTGATGTGCAGCACGCCGCGGCGATCACCCGCATCGAAGAACCAGCCCTCGGCCGCGGCGTTGAAGTCGGCGCGCACCTTGTCGCGAGCCGCCCTGTCCTGGCCCGCGGCTTCGAAGCCCGGCAGCATGCGCGGCTTCTCTTGAATGGCGGGGGCCCCTGCACCCCGCCGGGCTCGGTCGCTTGCGGGGGCCCCTCCGCCCCGCGCCGCTCTTTGCTTGAATGGCGGGGGCCCCTGCACCCCGCCAAGCTCGTCGCTCGTGGGGGCCCTCTGCCCCACTCCGCTTCCTCGCTCTTCTGAAGGGCCGGCCACCTGCCCGACCTGCCCTATCTGCACGCTGGCCGGCTTCGACGGCACGTGCAGATCGACCACGTACGACCGGCTCGCGGGCATGTCCTTGTAGCTGCCCGTCGCGGCGCCGACGTTCACCGTGATCCGGGCGCCCGGCTCGTCGAACGACTTCGGCGCGTCCACCTCGATGAGCGTCCTCGCGAACGCGCCATTCCGGTAGTCCTGCGTGACCCCGTCATCTTCGTAGAGCCTGAAGCTCGTCCGGCCGAACGGGTAGACGTCGATCGTGACCGGGTCCTTGGGCTTGTCGCGATCGTGCAGCATCTCCGGGTACATCGGGACGATCGCGCCGGCCCTCACGAGCAGCGGCAGCTTGTCGAGCGGGGCCTCGTAGCCGTTCAGCACCGTCGGCCCGTTGAACTCCCGGCCGTCCCAGTAGTCGATCCACTTCCCGGCCGGCAGGTAGATGTCGTTGCGCACGATGGTGTCCTCGTAGACGGGCGCCACCAGGAAGGACTCGCCGCTCATGAACTGGTACTGGGTTCGCCGCGACCAGGTAACCGGGTCGTCGGGGAACTCGAGGACCATGGCGCGCACCGTCGGCACCCCGGTGTCGTAGGCTTCGCGCGAGTACGTGTAGAGGTACGGCGTGAGCCGCATCTTCAGCTTCAGGTACCTGCGATTGATGGTCGTGTACGGGTCCCCGAAGATCCACGGCTGCTTCATCAGGTTGGTCTGTTTCGACCAGCCGCTGATGATCATCCACACCGGCGTGAACGCCTTCCACTGGAGGTCGCGCACCTGCGTCTGCGCGCCGCCGCCGAAGATGCCGTCCACGTCGCCGGTCGCCGCGTTGAATCCCGACAGCCCGGCGCCGATGACCGTCGGGACGTGGAAGCGGATGTATTCCCAGTTGCCGGATTGATCCCCCGACCAGATCGTCGAGTAGCGCTGGCCGCCGGCCCACGCGCAGGTGGTCCAGACGAAGCCGCGCGCGTTGCTGTTCTTCTCGATGCCCTCGTACGCGTCGCGCATGCCGTTGAAGGCGAACTGGTAGCCGCGCCCCACCCAGGCGACGTCCAGCTTCATCACGCGCGAGCCGGACACGCCAACTTCGTGCGCGATGCGCTCGAGTCCCTTCTCGGTCCACAGCCCCGTGTAGAAGCCGCGCTCGTGCAGCCGCGCGATCGTGTTGTCGAGGTCGGTGTAGCCGCACCCGTAGCCGTCGTTGGGCAGGATCCAGCCGCCCGGCATGTCGTTGGCGCGGTACTTGTCGGCGACTTTCGCGATGACGTCGGGGGTCTTGCCGGTCTTGTTGTAACAATCGGCGTCACCGAACTCGAGCCCCCAGCGCGGCGGAAAGGAGGGGCGGCCGGTGATGAGCGTGTACCCGTCCAGGATCTTCTTCAGCGACGGCCCGTAGAAGTAGTAGCAGTCGAAGCGCGGCTCGTCGTGCGACAGGCTGAGCGGGGAGTGGAAATCGTACAGGCCCGGCGTCATCGTGTTGCGGAAGGCGCCGTAGCCGGCCGTGCTCATGTAGAACGGCGCCGGATTGGGCGTCGTGCCGTCGCCCCACCCGCGCGTGTTGAGCCGGATGTTGACGGCCGTGTCGCGGTGCGAGAAATACCCGTTCTGCATGCCGCCGCCGTAGAAGTTCTCGATCTCGCCACGGGCCAGCGTCTGGACCGTCGACGGGCCGTAGGTCAGCGAGCGGGTCTCGCGCCAAATCGGCACGATGTTGTCTTTGTCGAAGAGCGCGAACCGCAGGCCGCTGCCCGTCGGCGGCTTCTTGTAGACCCGCAGCACGCACTCGCGGCTCGCGATCTTGTAGTACTCGCCGGCGTCCCGCCAGGCCACGGCGATCGCCGGCCCCTTGTACACCACGATCTGGGCGTCCTCCGGCGCCGGCTGCGCCTCGGTGAAGCTGCCGTCCGGGCCGACCCAGATGCGGAAGATGTCGTCGCGGTAGAAGATGACCCGCACCTGGTCCTGCCCGGCCGTGATGGTGAAGACGTTGTCTGTCACCTCGAAGTTCGTGAGGTCGCCGAGCGTGATGCTCCGTCCGCGGGGCGGCGACTGGCGCGCGGCGGGCTGCGGGTTCTGCGTGTCCGTTGCGTGCGCCGCGACGAACGGGAGCGCGGCGACCATGAGGCCGAGGGCAGTCAGGAGAAGCGTGCGGCGACTCGTCATGCGAGGCTCCTGGAAGGGTGGCGCGTGAGCGCGGTTATTTCTATCGTGAGGGAGCCGCGGGCGCAAGCCAAAAAGCAACGCGGAGAGACGGTCGAGCACAGCACGGCGCGCGCGAAGCCCGACCGGAGTTCTCCGGCACGCGCCCCGGTGATATGCTTCTCGGGTTTTGTCATCGGGGCCCCTCGACGGAGCGTGCCTTGGAACAGTCGATCGACTACGGGGACGTGGGACTCATCGCCGGCCTGGAGGTGCACCAGCAGCTGCTGACCGAGCGCAAGATGTTCTGTCACTGCCCGGCGCGCCGCTACACCGACACGCACGACGGCGAGGTGCTCCGCCACATGCGGCCGACGCTGTCGGAGCTGGGCGAATACGACGGCACGGCGCTGATGGAGTTCAAGACCCGGAAGAACATCATCTACCTGCTGCACGAAGAGAATGTCTGCACGTACGAGATGGACGACACGCCGCCGTTCCTCGTGAACCAGCAGGCCGTGGACGTGGCGATCGAACAGTGCCTGATGCTCGGCTGCGACATCGTCGATGAAGTGCACATCGCGCGGAAGCAGTACCTGGACGGCTCCATCCCCACCGGCTTTCAACGCACCGCGATCGTCGGCGTGAACGGCCGCCTGCCGTTCCGCGGGCGCGAGATCTCGATTACCCAGGTCAGCGTCGAAGAGGACTCGTGCCGCGAAGTGTCGGACAAGGGCCACGTGATCGTCTGGCGCACCGACCGGCTCGGCATGCCGCTGATCGAAACGGTGACCGGTCCCGATCTGAGGACGCCGGAGGAGGTCGCCGAGGCCATCCTGCTGGTCGGGCGCGTGTGCCGCAGCACGGGGCACGTGCGCGTCGGCCTGGGCGCGAGCCGCCAGGACGTGAACGTGTCGGTGCGCGGCGGGCGCCGCGTCGAGATCAAAGGTGTGCCGAAGGCCGGCTGGGCGCCAGGCCTCGTGCACGGCGAGGCGGTCCGGCAGGTGAACCTGCTGAAGCTGCGCGCCGAGCTGCACCAACGCGGGTTCACGACGCCCGGCTCGATCGCGGTGGACCACGCGGATGTGACGCCGCTGTTTGCGCAGTCCGAAATGGCGTTCCTGACGGTCGCGGGGTGGGAGCACTTCGTCCGCGACGAGCAGCGCCGCCCCGGTTTCGAGCTGGGCAAGGGGCCGTTCACGGTCCGCGCCATCCGCATCAAGGGGCTGGGCCGGACGCTCGGCTGGCCGACGCAGCCCGATTGCATCTTCGCCCACGAACTGGCCGGCCGGATTCGCGTCATCGCGGGACTGGACCAACGCCCGATCCTCATCCACACCGAGAAGTGGCCCGATTACCACCGATCGCTGCAGGAGCTGCGGCGCGTGCGCGCGCACCTGCACTGCAACCCGGAAGACGGCATGGTGGTCGTCTGGGGCCCGGAGGAAGACACGATTACCGCGGCCAACGAGGTGCGCCTGCGCTACGTCGATGCCATCAACGGCGTGCCGAACGAGACGCGCCAGCCGTTTGCCGACGGCAGCACCGACTTCGAGCGCATCCTGCCCGGTCCCGACCGGATGTATCCCGACACCGACAGCCCGCCGACGCGCGTGACACGCGAACGCGTGGAGGGGCTGCAGGGGGCGCTTGCGCCTAGACCCTGGGAGCGCGAAGCGCGCTACACGGCCGCCGGCGTCCCGACCTCCACGACGCACTTCCTGATCCGCCGCGGCGGCGCCCGGCTGGTGGATTTGGTCACGCAACGCTGTCGCGCCTCGTCTGATGTCCACAACACCGGGACACCGGACACCGGACCCCGGACTCCGGACATCGTGAGGCAGGCATGCGTGCTGTTCGGCGAACGGCTGAAGGGCCTGCGCCGGGCGGGCGTTGCCGTCGACGCCATTGCCGACGATCGCTGGTGCGAGCTGTTCGAGGCGGCTTGCAAGCGCCCGGTGCTCTGGCAGGCGTGCGATCTGATCGTGCGGGCGATGGCGGCGGCGCCGGAGAAGCCGGTCGCAACGCTTCTCGCGGAACATCGGCTCGGATCGCCCCCCGAAGGGTGGCGTGGCCGCCTTCCTGTCGCCGTCGACAACGTGGCCGTGAAGCTGTATCGGCGCCCGCGCTCGTGGGATCGGCCTGCGGCCGGATTCGAGCACGGGCCTGCAGCGTCGGGCATCGGACGCCCCGAGCTTGCCGACGGGCGGACTCCGAAGTCGACATCGTACGCCGCACACCGGACATCGAACGACGCGCGAAGCTTCCAATCGACATCGGACACCGGACACCGGACACCGGACGACGCGCGAAGCCTCCAATCGACACCGGACACCGGACACCGGACACCGGACGACGCGCGGAGCCTCCAATCGACACCGGACACCGGACACCGGACACCGGACGACGTGGATCGTCTTTTCCGTTTCGCGATGGGGCACGCGATGCGCGAGCTGCGCGGCCGGGTCCCGGCCCTCGACGTGGCAGACGCCGTCAGGACGGAGATTGCAGCGCGATGAGCACGCCAGGCGACCAGTTCAAGGGTTACAAGGGGCGCTCGCGCGCCGCGCTCCAGGCGTGGGGCGTGCGGGTGTGGAGCGACGTCCAGGTTGAAAACGACGCGGGCAGCCGCTTCGAAGGCGTCATCCTGCCGCGCAGCGAGACGCTGGACGATCTGCACGTCGTCATCAAGCTGAAGAACGGCTACAACGTCGGCCTGCACGTGGACCGCGTGAAGTCGGTTGTCGAGGTCGGCTACAAGGAAGCGGTCTACAAGATCCCCGAGAAGGAATTCCCGCGCCGGCCGAACCTGCCGAGCGTCACGCTGCTCGGCACCGGCGGCACGATCGCCTCGCGCCTCGACTACCGCACCGGCGCGGTGATCCCGGCCTTCACGCCGGGCGAGCTGTACGGCGCGGTGCCCGAGCTGGCCGACATCTGCAACCTGACGACGAAGAAGCTGTTCGGCGTGTTCTCCGAGAACATGGCGAAGGAACAGTACATCGAGCTGGCGAAGGCGATCGGCGAGGAGATCGCCAACGGCGTCGACGGCATCGTCATCGGCCACGGCACCGACACCATGGGGCACACGGCCGCGATCCTCTCCTTCATGGTGCAGGACTCGCCCGTGCCGATCGTGCTGGTGGGATCGCAGCGATCGAGCGACCGGCCGTCGAGCGATGCCGCCCTGAACCTGATCCACTCGGTCCAGTCGGCGGCCTACGGCGAGATCGCGGAGGTGCAGATCTGCATGTTCGGACCGACCTCGGATCGGTACGCCCTGCTCCATCGCGGCACGCGGTGCCGCAAGATGCACAGTTCGTATCGGAGCACGTTCCGCACGGTCGGCGACATCCCGCTGGCGATGGTGAGCCGCGACAGCTTCACGTACCTGAACAAGGATTTCCGGCGGCGCGACAAGGCGCGACAGGTGCAGATCGACGCCGTCTACAACGACCGGACGACGATCCTCTACTACTACCCGGGGATGTCGCCGGACCTGGTGGACGCGCTGGTCGAGAAGGGCTATCGCGGGATCGTCATCGCAGGAACGGGGCTCGGCCACGTGAACAAGCCGCTCTACCCTGCGCTGACGAACGCCATCCAGAAGGGGGTGCACGTCATGATGACGGTGCAGACGCTCTGGGGCTACGCGCAGATGTACGTCTACGACACGGGGCGCGACCTGCTGGAGATCGGCATCGTGCCGCTCGACAACATGCTCCCGGAAACGGCGCTCATGAAGCTGTCATGGGTGCTGGCGCATACCGACGACCATGGCGAGGTGATGCGGATGATGCGCGCGGTTGTCTCGCACGAGATCACCGATCGCGAGCCGCACAACGGCTACCTGATCATGCAGGGTGGCCTGCCCGAAATCGAGGAGTTCATCCTCTCCCACTGGAAGTAGCTCAATCCCACAGTGCACGTGTATTGACGACGTGCCCCCGCCTCCTGCTGCAATCGACCGCGAGCCGCGTTGTCAGCGGTCGCGGCGGTCGCCCGCGCCCCTGGCGCTCTTCGGGTTGAGGCCGCGCATCTGATCGAGTTCGGCCTTCGACAGCTCCGGCAAATGGCGGATGAAGCCGACGAGTGCCCACGTCTGCCTCGCCTCGTGATTCCAGGCAGGCATCCCGGTGAACCTGACGCCGTCGTTGATGATGTGGAAGATCTCGCCATCGGTCATCGACTGCGTGGCGCCGCTGCGCATGTCCGGCGGCCTCGGGTAGAGCCCGCGGCCGACATCGGCCTGCCCGCTGCCGTCGTTGGCGTGACAGACCGCGCAACGGTCGGCGAACTGCTCCATCGCCGATTTCAGGGCGCCTGTGCCGGGCGGCGCCGGGTCACGCATCTGGCGGTCGGCAGCCGGAATGGCGAGTGACCGCATGCGGGCCCCCACCCACGCCTCGGCGGCGCTTGGGGTCCGTCGTGCGGACATGCCGCCGCTGACGAGCCAGATGAGGATGGCGATGGCGAGCACGCCCACACCCGAAAGCACTCCGATGAAGACACGCGCTGCCGTTTTCAGCATGGCGCCGCTCCTTGATCTCCTGGTTCGGCCGATCTGCCGATGGGCCTCGTGGCGCCACAGTATACCTGTCTCCGCGGTCGCTCATTGGCAGCCCGGTTGGAATTTCACCACGAGCCACTAAGCCAGCCTGTGCAGGCCGATGGCCGCGAGTCCCCACGCGACGGTCAGGACGCCGAAGCCGAGCATCACCGGGACGATCAGTTCGGCGACGCCGGAGAAGGCCGCTTGCCCCAGCTCACCCGTCAAGGGATGCCGCGAGAGCATCACCGCCAGGTTCGCCAACCCCGTGCACGTCATGAACAGGCTGCCGAACACCATCGCCCACGTCACCGGACGCAGCATCTCGTAGGCGCGCTGGCTCGGCTTCAAGGCCATCCCGCCTCCCAGCACGAGCGCGGCCACCGACAGCACCGCCAGCACGGCGACTTCGACGAAGAAGAGTGGACTCATACGCGCCTCCTTTCGATCTCTTCAACGCGCGGCCGGACGGTTCGTGACACGATATGCTCCTGTCACGTTCGCCGGGTTCGCGCGTTGATCGAGGTGAGGGCTCTCGCTCGGAAGCGGGGGCGCAGGGTCATCAATGGACCGCGACGCGGAACTGGAGCTGATAGCGGCCCTGCGCCGCAGTGAGGACGGCGCCTTTGCCGTCGTCTACGACCGGTACCGCTCGCGCCTGTTCACGTTCATCCTCCGCATGGTGAACCGGCGCGCGATCGCGGAGGAGCTGGCGCAGGAACTCTGGATGCGGCTGGCCGTCCGCGCCCCGTCGCTTCGCGAGGACACGCGGCTCGAACCGTGGCTCTTCACGGTCGCCCGGAACCTGTGTCTGAGTTACTGGCGGACCCGCGGCATCGAGGGGCTCACCGACGCGGAGGCCGTCGAGCGGCTGCCCGACCGCGGGGTGTCGCCGGACCGGAGCGCCCAGTCGCACGAACTCAGAGCGCAGCTCGAACGCGCGCTCACCAGGCTGGCGCGCCCGTACCGCGAGGCGTTGTTGCTGGTCGCCGTGGAGGGCATGTCGCCGGCGACCGCCGCTGCCGTGTGCGGCCTGTCGCCCGAGGCGATGCGCAAGCGGGTCGAGCGGGCCCGGACTATGCTGGCCGAGGAGATTCGAATGCCGCGGCAGCGCCGCGCCAGTGCTGAGAGGGAACCATGAGCGGACGTGCAGAGCCGGACGATATCCTCCTTGCCCTTGCGAATTTGCCCACCGACGATGTCGATCCGGTGCGCTCCCGCGCGATCCTCGCCGCCGCCCGGCATGCGATGGCACGGCGCCGGCGGTTCGCCCCGTGGCGGGTCACGCTGCTGGCTGCCGCCTGCGGGCGAATTGTCGGGCCGGCCGCCGCGGGTGCGCTCTCGATTGGCTTCATCGCGGCTGTCGTCGCACAGGCGGTCTTCGTGCTGCAGCACGTCCGGACCGGTTTTCTCTGGCGATGAGTCGAACAATATGCTCCAACAACATTATGTGGTTGTGGCATAGAGCGCGCGCGAGCTCGTGTCAAGGGACGTTGCGAGCCCTTTGCGTGACCGCACCGGCCGGCACGTTCCAGCCGCTCACCACGAGCTTCGGACGCGCCGCACCGAGGTCCTTCACGTTATAGGTCGCCTTCAGCACGCGAGTCTCGCCCGGCCACAGGCTGATGTAGTTGTCCTCCCACAACACCGGCAGCACTTCCTCACCGGTCGTGTGTTTCGCAATCTGCAGGCGGACGAAGAATGCCAGCGTCCGGCCGGGGTTCCTCAGCGTGACGCGCGCATCCTCCTCGGCGCCTCGCCGTGTGACGGTCATCGAGGTGGTCACCCTGGCCGCCGGCAGCGTCTCGAGCGCGCTGAAATCCGCGTAGGCTTTCACCGGCGTCATGAACCAGGTGGATTTCTCCCAGTCGAGATCGTCCGGGGTGGTCGACAGCCAGTACAGGTTCGAGCTCAGGGTCCGACCGGCCGAGGACACGAGGCGCAGATCGACGAAGTAGGTCGGCGACAGACCGGCCAGCTCGGGAATCGTGAAGACGCGCCCGGTGCTGTCCGGCGCCATGTCGACCGGCATCTCGCGCGCGAATTTCTCGGACAGATCGAGGTTGAGCACCCTGGCAACGATCGTCGCGCCGAGGCGCCGATCGGTGCCGTTGACGAACACGACGGATCGATCGTCGTAGGAATACTGCACGTGCACCTGCTCGCACGCCTTCTTGGCGCCGAAGTAGCCGCCGCCCGGCCGCAGGAAGTAGTCGTAGAGGTGCCAGATCATCGACGGCCACGCGTTGTTCAGCATCCACTGGATCACGCCGGTCGAGGCGTACTTGTTCCGGGCGTAGGCTTCGAACATCGCGCGCTCGCCCTCGTAGGCCATCAGTTGGGCCTTGGTCGCGTAGTCCTCGACGTCCGATGCCGCCCCGTATCGTGCCGTGAGCGCGCGGGTGAAGGGCTCGAGGGTCCTGAACTGCCCCCCGCCCGCGTGGTAATTCCACACGTCGTCGATGGGCCAGAGGTGGTCGGCCGGCAGCATCCGGCGAAGGCTCTCGATCGGCGGCACGGCCGCGCCCGGGCTCGTTTCCGTGTTGAAGCCGTGCGCTCCGCCGCGCGACTCGTCCAGCACCCAGTACGCGGGCGGCACCCAGTCGTACGGCCCGGTCATCTTCACGCCGGTCGTGCCGGTGACGGTCGTGCGTTTCGCCGTCGCCGAAGAGATGTACGGGTTCGGCCACTCGAGTTCCTTCAGGATGTCGATGTACATCTGCTCGATGTCGGCGGGCGGCGGGTTGTCGCTCCCGTTCATCCACACCAGCACGCTGGGGTGGTTCCGCAGGCGGCAGATCTGATCCCGCTGGGACGCGGCCGCAATCGCCGCGTTCCCCGGCTTCCATTTGCCCCACTGCTCCCACGTGTCGCAGCAGCACCAGCCGGCCAGGATGAGGATCCCGTACTGGTCGGCCAGATCGAAGAAGCGATCGTCTTCGAGCTTCCCTTCCAGGCGGATCGCGTTCAGGTGCATGTCGCGCACGTAGCGCATCTCGGCGTCCTGGCGCTCCGGCATGGAGCGCAACAGCATGTCGGGCGCCCAGCCGCCGCCGCGTATGAGCAGCGGCCGGCCGTTGATTTTGAACAGTCGCCCGCCCCTCTCGGTGAACTCCGAGGTCGTTTCCCGGATGCCGAACCGAAGCGTCTGCTCGTCGGAAGACGAGCCGGCGGCCTGAAAGCCGAGGTCGAGGCGATACAGGTTCTGCGGGCCCAGCTCCGCGGGCCACCACAGGCGGGGCCGGGCGAGACGAAGTTGCGCGAACTGCTCGGGCGAGAACCTGACGACTTTCGCCTCGCCCGCCCCAAGCTCGACACGTTGAGTGAACACGATGTGGTCGATGCGCCCGCGGAGCAATCCGCGCA
>Ga0315279_10011177_pt1 | contig 10423 bp, 16 predicted proteins | sample YL17G06_20_MG_FD_203694 | JGI IMG/M metagenome (GOLD analysis project Ga0315279, IMG submission 203694) | Sediment microbial communities from Yellowstone Lake, YNP, Wyoming, USA - YL17G06_20 | ecosystem: Environmental > Aquatic > Freshwater > Lake > Sediment | place: USA: Wyoming | collected...
TTTACAGCAAAGAATCAAATGGCATTTAGCTCATGCAAAAAACTGCAAATGCAGACCAATTTCGAAAAAAATTTTAGCAGAAATAAAAAAAAGGAAAATAAAATTTTATTTTGAATTTTTTTTGAGCTATTTCCAACGTTTATTTCTTAATTTCAACTAACCATTTCCCGTCAGAATTTATTTCTGGAAGCAGCATAAAAGTTCCAGAATTAGTTGGATACACATATCCCCAAATGTATAATTCTTGAGGTTTTTTTTGTTGCAAAGATGCAATTGCATTGCCGTCAAGAATCATTCGAATTTTTGCATTATATCTTCCTTTTTGATCGGATAAAACAACATAATTTTCCTCTGGATTTATTTCTATGACGTGAGTAGTTTCTCGGAAAGGCCAACCTTCTACTGAACCATACCAAGGCTGGCTTGAACCACCATTTTGAATATACTTATCCAAAGTTTTGAAGAGTGTCATAATAATCTTACTAAGAAAATTGAGGGATATTAAAGATTTAAACTTTAATAAAAATTCAAGTCTAATTATTCAAACTTTTAAAAAAATCGAAACATTATAAAATCATAATTTAATATCTGCAACACTTTTCAAAATAAAATCAGGCTTAAATTTTCCCCAAACTTTTTTATCAACTCCGCTCAGAATCAAAACACCAGTCCAACCTAAAGATTTTGCAAAAGGAATGTCAGAATTAATTTCATCCCCAAAAACTACTACATTCTTTCCTTTCACTTTTTTTCTTACAAGTTTTGCAGCATATTTTGACGGCTTGCCAACAAAAATGACTTTTTTTCTTGTCATAAACTCAATCGCAGCAACAATACTTCCCATTCCAGGCAGCATTTCATTTCCGTAGGAAAAAAGTCTGCCAATTCCTGTTGAAAGAACTGTTGCTCCTTGCGAGACTGCTTTTGCTATGATTGCTAATTTTTTGTAGTCGATTGTCGGATCGTGGCCGAGCACAATGTATTTCGCTGGCAATTTGTTCATAAATTTGATTTTCATTCTTCTGAAATCCGTTTTCACACCTTTTCCAAAAACTAAAACTTTTCCTCTTTTTCCTTTGAGAAATTCTGCAGCGCATTCTGTCGAAGTAATCAATTGATTGTCATGAATATGAAGTCCTAATTTTTGTAGTTTTTTAATAAGAAGCGGTCGCGGAGTAATTGTGTGGTTTGAAATAAAAACTACTTGCTTTCCAGCTTTTCCAAGACTTTCTATGGTTTTCGCCGCTCCTGGCAAAAGTTTTTTATTGTTCCACAAAGTCCCATCCAAGTCAAAAACAAATGTTTGGTATTTTGAAAAATCCATAAAAAGAAATTGTATTTTTTAATTAAAGAATTTAGTTTTCTTCAATGAATTTAAATTAGCAAGAGAACTAAAATTCAAATCCTTCGCTGGTTTCAAACCGCATATTCTGCGTCAATGCTTAAATGTTTAGTGATTTAGTAAATCTTTAGTGATAAAATGGGAAAAGGAGACTTTCTAATTCCTTATAGTTTAACTACAGGAGAAATATCAATAACTTGTCCGGTCTGTGGATTACAATCACCAGAAAATAAATCACGCGAAGAACTAGAAGCTACACCATATGTTTGTGGGTGCGGAACCAAATACCAAACAAGGATGGAGAGTGATCATTGGCATTTATCTATAGAAATCCCAGAATCAGTTTTAAAAAATAAAAATAAATGGCTTCTAACAATTTCCCAATAAGTTCAAATCCCACCTCCCGCATGATATCTTGAAGTATCTTGAGGCATTTTGAGATATCAAGAATACTTTTTTTCAAGGCAATTTATTTTTTATCTTCTTTTCTTTACTTTTCTGTAAATGAAGAAGAAATATAGCAAAGCACCAATGAAATGCAGGAAAATTATTACCAAAATCCAAACTAGCTTGTCTTCAAACTTCTTTCTCATCAAAGCATCGACAAGCATCCATATCCAGAAAATGAAAACTAAAACTATAGCAAACAAGAAAACTAGTACAAAAGCACCTAATGCAAGCCATGGGAAAAACATTTTTCTCAATTTTACTTTGCTTTGATGCCTTAAATAAGTTTACGCATGTTATTTGATTTATGAAAGATTTTATTGAGGCAACTGAGCAAATTGCACAAAGAGTTTTGGAAACAGAACAAAAAAGAAAAAACATTGCAGCAATCATTAGACAAAATGAAAGTGTTTTTTCGCAGGTAGCAGAATATGATTTAGGAAAACTGGCAGTTGCTGGAGTAGACGGGGGAATAATTAAAAAAAGCCTGCATGGAATTGACCTTTTGCTGCTGAGAACAGTAGGAGTAATTTTTTATTTTGAAAACGGAAAACTGAAAAAAACAGAATACTTTCCACAAGCAATTCCTTCTCCAGTTCCTGAAGCGTTTTTCGATCCGTTTTCTGATGTGGAATTCGAAATAAATGCAAACATGAAAAGGCAGATAGCAGAAGTAACTACTGCGCAGCAAGTTATTGAAAAATTTTCTCCTGACATTCTTTTGATGCATGGCTCAATAGTTCCGCATTATACTTCAAAGGCAGAAGGAATTTTGCTGAAGACTTATGATCAAATGATTGAATCTTACAAAAAACTTTTTTCTCTTTCTGGAAAAACTTTGGTTGCAGGAGTTGTAGAGGATTCGCGAGGAAAAAGATTTTGCGATATCGTTTCGAACAAAGTTCAGCTAAATTCAGAAGATCAGATTTTGTTGCAAAGAACAAGGGATACTAATTTGCTGACATATTTGCTGAAATTAAAAGAAAGAACATTTTCTTTTCCTTATGCTGAAAAAAATCATTTTATTCTGAGGGAATTTCCAGAATTTTCAGAAAAAATTTCAACATTCTATATGCGAAGTGCAGAATTTGACAGACCGATAAGAATAGATTTTCTTGGAAAAGAAGAAGAAGCAGAAAAAATTTCTTCTTTGATTTTCCCTTTAGTAAAGAATTCTTCTTATGCAATTCCTAGCATTCTAGTAGAAGCTGACCAAAGAGCAAAACTTACTGATAAAGATTTCCAAATATTCTTTTCTGATTTAGTAAACAAAGTAGGAAGACTTCCAGCTATTTTTGAATTAAGAAGAGAAGACAGACCTTTGTGATACTCTATGTTTTTTCTTTTTTTTCTAATATTACATTTGCTTCATCTTGCAATTTTCGCAAATGTTGGAGTGACTAAAAGATAGCCATCTTCCGTTCCTGCAAGATCAAAGCCAAACTGGTTGCTTACTCTTTTCAGCTTCTGCACGCAGTTCTGAAACTCTCCCAAGTCTTTTTTCTGAAGATCTCTTGTTTTTATGAACACAATGTTTCCATCTCTAACAAGTCTTCCTATTCTGTCTACATCGACAAAATCCCTTATCGTTTCAATTCTTACTGTGACTTGATGAGGAGCTTCTTCTGTTGTTTCAGGAACTTCAACGACTTCTTCTTCATTTCCTTTGAACAAGTCATGCAATAAACCCATTAAAAAATCACCTAAATTTATTTGTCCTTCGATAGATTTAAGTTCTTCTTTTTACTGTTTTGCAGGAGCTGGAAATCAAGCAACATAAATATTTAATTGATTATAAAAAGTTTGATTGTGATGGTGGGATTATTGTTTGGAAGAGCGAAACAACCTATACGCATGACTACAAAGGAAATGACAAGTGCCCTCTATCTTCCTTGGTACACAGATAAGGAAGGCCACTTAATCACTCATTACCGCCAGGATGTCGTGATGGCGTTGGTGCCAACAAGATTTGTTCCTCTAGAAGTTCTAGAGACTTCAGAAAAATATCTCTATGATCCGTTAAAAGTAGCAAAATATGTTCATAGTGCTTTTTGCATTTACCGGACGAGTGTTGGTAGTCTTGCAGAAGCACCTCATACATTCAGAAATAGTGTACTTGAGTGGCCGCAACCAGCAGATTTTCTTTGGTCAGATATGGATTCGGTTTTGGGAGCAAGAAAACTTTTGGAACCAGAACCAATTAAAGTTGAGATATCTATGCAAAACGGAAAATACAAGCAAACGACAAAACTTGATGTAAGGACTGGCGAAAAGGAGATTAAATTAAGTAATGTATCAGATTTCGATAAACTTGAAGAGTTTATGAAATATGTTGTGAAAGATGTGCATCATATTGGTTGTACCGGCATGCAAGCTTGGCAATTGGTTTCTTTGAGATATCATGCAAATTATTTTGCTAGCGTAGCTGATGAATTAACTAGAGGAAACAGAAATAAAGAACAGCTTGAAAACCTCCCTAAGGTTATTCAAGATTTAAAAGATCCGAAAAAGATTCCTGCAGTCTATATGAAAAAAAAATGGAATGGGCCTTTCAGAGCAGAAGAGGAAATTAGACCAGACTATATGACTTTACTGTTCTGGAACAATTAACGGTAAGCATTAGAAATTATTTTTTTCAAAAAAAGAAAAAATAAAATAAAAAAATTTCTAAAGGCTTTCTACGTAATCCGCAGCGTTCCTAATGCTTGAACTGAATCCTGGCTCAGCGCCAATGACAACAGCTTTCTTGCCATGTTCCTTTATTTTCTGGATAACAGGAAGGTAGTCGGCATCCCTCGAAGCCAGCGCAATTATATCAACATCTTTAGTCAGCAACGCTTCCATAGCAGCAACTGCTACAGAAACATCAACATCCATTGCATCTTCTTCGTTCTGAGCTAAAACCATTACAGACTCAAAACCTTCGTTAATAACTGCTTCGATCAGTTTTTCAGGAGCAAATTGGTTCAGAAAAACTTTTGCAATAATTATTCTTCCGTAGTGAGAGACTCTTTTCTTGAGCTCACGCAAATCAACCATAAACTCCTTTCTAAGCATATTAGGTCCGTCTACAAATAGCGCTACAGTTTGTTCTGTAGTCTTTTTCTTCGGTTTTTCGATTTTTTCCATTAAATCACCATTTTATTTATTGACACTTCAAAATGAGAATTTATAAGCTTTGTGCATTTATGTTTTTTCTTCAATTAATTAAACCATGGTAACTTATTGGCTAACTAGCAAACTCTGCATAAGTTGTTATCAATTTGCGGATACAAAAGTCCATAGCTATGCTTCTGATGAGGAAATCAAAAGATTTGAAACTGAGCTAGAAAATATGCAAGATAGAATAATTTCTGATCTGAAAAATGAACCTTCAAATGGTTGGCCAGGGCTTGAATATGAAACGAGTTTTCCTATCGGCTTGGTTAAAGTTTTGATAAGCAAGAAACGTCCTGACAAAAAAGAACCTTACATTACCAAATATCAGTTGAGATGTTATTTCTGTGGTTTTAAAATTGATGAAGAAAATTATCGAAAGTTAATGGGGATTGAAGATTCCGTTGTTGGCACAAAAGACGAAGAAAAATTGGATCAAGTTTCACTCGATAATTTTGTTTGAATATTTTTTGTTTTGTTTGCGAAAAAATATTTATTTATGTCTTACGTAAGACATTATATGAAAATTGAGTATATTTTATCTTTCGACATACCAAGAGAACTAAATACAGCAAGAAGAAAAATAAATAGGGATTTGAATAAAATAAATGCAAAAATGATTCACCACTCTCTTTGGAAATCAGAAAATCTGAAAGAACTAATTTCAATCGCAAATGAAATAAAAAGAAATGGTGGAACTGCGAGAATACTTGAGGAAAAATTCATTTTCTAAATTTAATCAAATGAGAAATTGTCGCCCTTAATAGAAGAAGCACTGCCAAGAAGAGTAGTTGTTCCATTTACTTGCTGAGAAAGACTACCAGCAAAATAATTGATAGTTAGTTTACTGTTAGCCAGATTCACTGTGTCCGTCGCATTAGTTCCTCTTTGCAAAGTCCCACTAATGCCCACAAAATTCATTGAATTCTGTTGTAGAGAATTTAAGACAAAAGTGCTTGGAATTATTTCTATTTCAATATTCAAGTTCTTTTCAGGACTTGCTGCAAGTTCTCCAATTTCTGCATAAATAGCCGTTCCTTTCGCTACAATGCTTCCGCCTGCAGTAATCTCAAAATTTCCACTGAAATTCTTCACAACAATTGAAATTCTCTTTCCTTCTTTTGATTCCAAATAAATGTTTCCTATGTGGATATATTGATAAATTCCAGTCGTATCCAACGAAGCATTAACAACTTTATACTGTTGCCCGAAAAACGCCTCTCTCTGAGTTTTAAGAGCGAAAGGAAAACTATTTGCAGGCGCTTGCTTTACTAGGAACGAAGTCAGGCTTCCTAGCCCAAGCTGAGAAACGAACTGAGTCCCAGTCTGTGTTACAACAAAAAAACCTACAATCGCCAGGATGACAATAGCTGTAAGAATTACTTTCCATTTCATTTTCTCACTAATAAAACATTTATAAATTCCTAGTAATATATAATTGCATAATTAACTTCTTAAGAGTTGATTGATATCGCAACACCGCTAATAAATTTCGATTGGGGTACAATAGTATTTTACTTATTCTTTTTCCTACTCATGCCGATCCTTTACCTAAGAATGACGTACTGGCAGGTTGTTTTGAAACTGGAGACTGTTTCAAATTCTTTGATGAAAATGACTGACGATGCGAAGAAAATAATTTTGAGAAAAATCTCTAAAAAGCCAGATATGAAGACTAAAAACGAAGTGGACAATTTCATGGAATTCTTTGTCATAGAACCAGTGAATCTCGATCCTTATGGAATAATAGGAAAGATTGAGCATATTGTGAATCTTGAAGAAGAGAAATTTAAAAAATTTGCAGAAAGGACAGCTCCGCAACTTGATTCAGAAGAGCAGGCAAACCTTGTAATGGGCATATCAGGCGCAATAAGCCTCAACCAAATTGCAAAAATCGTAAGGCACATTTTGGAATTAGTCAAAAAGACGAAAAACGCCCAGCTTGGGATGATATATCAAATGCAAATGCCACTGGTTGAGAGAATTGCAAAAGCTCTGCTTAAAGGAACTGAGGCTCTTTCAAACGGTTGGCCGATAGGGGATGCCGCTGGTTCGCTGTTTGCAGCGCATTTTATTGAAAACGCAAAAACAAGAGAAATTGAACAAGATGTTTTGCTTGCAAAGAGAAAAATAAAGGGAAGAAATGTTTTCATTTTGAAAGCAAAAGGTCCTGGCGGAAGATTGGGAAAATTGGGGAAAGCAGCTGAAAAAATGATCAGAAAAGAAAAAATAAAGAAAATTATTACAGTTGATGCAGCTGCAAAATTGGAAGGAGAGAGAACTGGAAGCGTTGCACAGGGAGTTGGAGTTGCTATTGGAGGACCAGGAGTTGATAGAAGCTACATTGAGAATATTTCAACAAAGCTTTCCATTCCAATTGACACTTTTGTAATTAAAATGGGCCAAGAAGAAGCTATTATGCCGATAAAGAAAGAAGTGATAAATGCAATTCCTCGTGTTATGGAAATGGTCGAACAAGATATTGCTGAAAGTCAAGGAAACATTCTTGTTATTGGTGTTGGAAATACTGCTGGGGTTGGAAACAACAAAAAAGCTGCGCTAGAAGCTGAAACCAAGGCAAAAAAAGTTTTAGAAATTTTGAAAAGCAGAAAGGACGACGAGGAGAAAAAAAGCAAATGGTCAAGCTGGTTTGGAATTTAATCTTTCTGTAACAATTTTTTCAACATTCGCTGCTACTTCATCAATACTTTTCTCAGCATCAACAGCAATCCATTCCTTTGCAAAAATATTTTTCGATATTAGTTTTTCATACATTCCTTGAACTTTTTTCTGAAGTTGCAGATTTTCTTCATTCATATCAAGATTTCTCTTCTCTTTTATTTTTCTTTGCACACTTGTTTCCGGAGAAACTTTCAGCAGGATGATTAAATCTGGTTGAGGCAGTTGCAACAATTCTCCAATTTTCAAAGCTTTTTCTAAATCAAATCCTTTCGCACATTGATAAGCTATGTTTGATGTGAAATAGCGGTCAGCAAGCACTATTTTACCACTACCAAGCGCGCTCTTAATTTTCTCATTATCTTTTGTTTGATCTAATGCAAAAAGCATGAAAAGAGATTCCATTTGGAGCGGAACTTTTTCTTTCAAGCATTTGTAAATTAGTTCTCCAATCGGATTGTTGTACGAAGGATAGCGAAGAAAAATAATATGCTGATTAGCCATGAGTTTTTCGCGGAGAATTTCTGATTGAGTTCCTGCTCCAGATCCATCCAATCCTTCGAACACAATAAATTTTCCTGTATAGTTTGTAGAAGCCATGAAAAAGAATTTTTTCGGCATGAATCATAAACATTTTCTATATGCAAAATATATTTTCAGCTACTCAATCAGGTTCTTAAACCTATTTTCGAATTTTGAAAGCTGAAATTATTAATCTTTAACTAAACATGTTTCATGTATGTCTAAAATTATTCAATATGCCTCTCGTACTCACTTGAGCAAAGTAGATGCACAAACTACGGCAGAGCTAGTCAAATCATTGTGGGTCGAACCATATCCTATGCAACGCATTTTGGTAGAAGGTGTTAGCGGAACAGATGAACATGATCTTGGATACACAATGGCGGAAGCAAGAATTCCCCATGCTGGTGTAGGACTTCTGGACGTAGACGGAACAAAAATGCCTTATCTTGGCAGAATTGTAGGAGGAATACTTATGACTGAAATCGATCGCGCGCCTCGTTCTCATGTGGTTAACATATCAACCAAAGTTCTCACAGCGAGAATGGTAATTACAGAAAAAGGTCAGGTCTTCATTGCTGAACGACCGAGTTCGACAAGAAAAAGTCATTCAAGAGATGAGTATGCGACTGAATTAGAAGAAATTATTCCTATAAAGTATGCAGAGCTTTTGATTCGATTATCAAAATGAAAAATTAAATTTTGGCAATAACTTCATCGCATTTCTTCGTAAAATCTTCATAACTTCCATCGTTAACCAAAACATAGTCAGACATCTCAATGCATTTCCTAACTTGCTGGCCGTACTCCGGCTCGTTCACACCCTGATCTCTATCATCAATTTTCGCAAAATCTTCTGGAGTTTTTGGATCAGTAGATTTTTTTCTTTGCACAACTCTCATCCATCTCATTTCTCTAGGAGCATCAACTGCAATAAGAATAAAATCTCTTCCATTAGTTCTTCTCAAAAATTCTGCTTCACCAGGATTTCTTATTCCATCAATAATCAAAACTTCTTTTTTCTTTTGCATAAAATTCCATGCAGTTTTTGCTAATGCATCATTTCCATATCTTTTCCTCAATTCATTTCCTAAATTCTGCTTGTTGAACTTGTCAACAGGAAGTCTTTTCTTTTTCAAAGTTTCTTCCATAATCAAAGTAGAAAGAGAGACGTAATCACAATTATACTTTTTCATCAGAGCTTGTTTAACCAGACTTTTTCCAGCAGCAATAGATCCAGTAAGTCCGACAACTTTCATTTAACGAAATTTGTTTTTAAATCTAATATAGTTTAAGAAATAAACGAAAATAAAAAAATTCTCAAAATGTTCTTATATGTCTGCTGGTCTCAGTGTTTTTCTTCCATTTGCTTTTGCTCTAACTATTGCTCTGTCCAATTTCATTCCGACTGTTTTGTCCAAAGCTGTAAAGAAATCTCCACTTGATCTCATGCCCTTTAGGTGAGCACGGACAGCAGATTTGACAACTAATGATTTACCCATTCACTTCACACCTCCATTTTTTTCTAGTTATTATTTGTTTTTGCGCAGTATTTAAATTTCTTCCAAACAGCAAATAGAGTGAGTTTTTTCGCAAGTTTTAATCTTTATCATCCTTATAAATTTTTGTGATTTCATGGTAGCGTATTTAACTCGTGTTCCTGTTTTGTGTGTTGTGCATATGAATAATCCACCTAATGCAGTTTGGTATGAGCATAGTGATACAGGACCTAGTTTGGAAAAACTCAGGTATGTGATTGAAAGTGCTGATCATTATGGAGTTCCGATTATTTTTTTAGAATTAGATAGTTTTTTTGAAGAGCCAAAAATCTTAACAAACGGATTATCTAATTGTCATTATATTTGTACAGAAGAAAGTGAATGTGGTAATGGGTTCGTTCCAGATAATGGTACAAATCCTTTGAAAGAATTGCTAGATGTTTTTTCAGTAACAGATATTGCAATTGGGGGATATAACAGAACAAAATGTGTTCTATCTACAGCGACAAGTGCTGTAACAAATGGGTTTAAAGTGCATACTACAAATGAAATATTATTTGGAAATGTAAATAATACTCCTGAGTCAGATGAAAAAGCTATGAAAATTTTTGCAGAAATCGGTATTGTTTACAATAATGTTAAAGATTTAGTAAGAAGTCTTTTTCCGCTTTAAAATTATTCATCATTAAAATTATTTTTTAATTTTTGAGTTTGCTGTGTCTGCAAATATTTCAGATATTCTGGATCTGGTTTTGGCAGCGCCACACCGGTTTGATCT
>Ga0315279_10011178_pt1 | contig 10423 bp, 8 predicted proteins | sample YL17G06_20_MG_FD_203694 | JGI IMG/M metagenome (GOLD analysis project Ga0315279, IMG submission 203694) | Sediment microbial communities from Yellowstone Lake, YNP, Wyoming, USA - YL17G06_20 | ecosystem: Environmental > Aquatic > Freshwater > Lake > Sediment | place: USA: Wyoming | collected...
AGGAGCGATTTTTTTTAATTCGCGAACAAGAAAAGCTCCATGCATATCGCCGGAGACCTCTCCGGCGGAGATCATGACCTTCATTATTATATGCCAAGTTCAGGAAGATCAGGGAAAATAAGTTCTTCTTCTATTTCCTCAAGCCCGAGCTTCTTGGAGATGCCGCGCTTGCTTTCTTTTTCTAAAAAGGAAATAAGGCAATTTATTTCATCGAGCGGACGAAGGCGCTTTTTGAGCTCTTCTACGATCTTGTCAGTAGATTGCTTTGCCTCATAAATTATCTTAAACGCTTTCTTGATTTCAGAAATTGCTTCCTGGGATATGCCGCGGCGCTGAAGTCCAATAGCATTGATGCCGTGCACTTCCGCCGGATTGCCGTCAACGAGCATGAAGGGCGGTATATCCTGGACAACCTTTGATTGCGCTCCGACCATGGCGAGGCGGCCAATCCTTACAAACTGATGCACGCCTGCCATTCCTCCGATAACGGACTGATCTTCGATATGCGTATATCCGGCCAATCCGCAGTAGCCGCCTATGACCACCTGGTTTCCTATATGACAATTGTGAGGGATATGGGCATGGATCATTATATAATTCTCATTCCCAATTATTGTTTTGTTCCCTTCCCCGGAAGCCAAATGGATAGTGGTAAATTCGCGAATGATATTTTTATCACCAATGATAATTTCTGATTTTTCTCCTTTATAGCGGGCGTCCTGGGGAGGGGCGCCGATTGAAACGCCCTGGTATATTTTGTTTTCACGGCCAATTTTTGTCCAGCGGGAAACGACGCAATGCGCGCCGATAATTGTTCCCTCGCCAACCTCAACCTCAGGCCCGATGACCGCGTAAGGGCCAACGTCTGCCCCCTTGCCGATTTTGGCGGTAGGGTGGACGGTGGCAGTTAAATGAATCTTTCCTAAACCGGAACTATATTCAGCCAGAGAAAACATAAAATCTCCCTCGGCCACAACTTCCTCACCGACAAATGCCTTGCCTTTCATTTTTCCAAGAGATCCTCTCATCCATAGGAACACAACTTCTATCCTTAATTGATCGCCGGGGACGACCGGTTTTCTAAAGCGGACATTATCAATGCCGGCGAAGTATGCGAGCTTGTTGGAAAATTGGGGCACACGCAGGGCCAAGACCACGCCCACCTGAGCGATCGCTTCGCAAATTAATACCCCGGGCATTATGGGCTGGCCGGGAAAATGTCCCTGGAAAAAGGGTTCATTTATGGTCACATTTTTAATCGCGACTGCACGCTTGCCTTCTTCGATCTCAATCACCCTATCTATTAAGAGAAATGGGTAGCGATGAGGGATTGTTTTAATTATTTCCTGAATGTCTAACATAGCTCAAATAACCTCCTTGCCAGCTCAATATTTAATTTGTGTCCGGATTTTACGGCAAAAATTTCGCCTTTTATAGGTCGGCCGATTAAGGAGAGGTCTCCGATTAGGTCCAGTATTTTGTGTCTGACGGGCTCATCTTTGAACCTCGGCGCGTTTACATCCCCGCCTTTTCCTATTGCCAGCGCATTTTCTAAAGATGCGCCCTTGGCTAATCCGCGGCTTTTGAGCGTCTCAAGCTCTTCAATTAAACCAAAAGTTCTTGCCGGCGCAACCTCGGCTTCAAAATTATCAGAAAAAACAAATGTCTGCTTCCCGATATAAGGAAAGTCTATCATAAAATGAACTTTAAATCCATTAAAGGGAGCGATTTTGATTGAAGAAGAACCATCTTTTATTTCAATTTGATCTTTAATTTGAAGAAAAGCCTTTTCCCTGTTTTGCTCGATAATGCCTGAATTTTTTAGCGCAGAAACATAGGGCAAGGCGCTGCCGTCTAAAACCGGGGGCTCCGGCCTTGAGAGCTCGATCTCCAGGTTATCGATTCCCAACCCATAAGCAGCAGCTAAGACATGCTCAACAACATGAATTTCTGAAAGCGAGGTGCCGCGGTCCGTGCTGGCAACATTGTTTACCAGCGCAGGGATCTTTTTGTTTTGATAAATAAAATAAATTCCGCCGTCTGCTTCTGCCGGCCGAAAAGCGGCAATGCAGAATTCGCCGGAATGTATGCCGATTCCTGAAAGAGAAAAAGGATTTCCGATTGTTTTTTGTTTATCGTGGCTCGGGCCGCTTGATGGGCACATTGGTTTTGTCTCCATAGAGCTTGTAGAAGGAGCGAATGATCTCTTCTTTTAAGCTGTTTCCCTGAGAATCTTTTACTGTGCGTACGACAGCTGTTCTGAAAGGCCGGTCAGAAGCAAGAACTTCCTTTAGGGTTGACGGACGGAACACGCCCTTCGCATCCAGAAGGTAAATTTCCGGGCGGGAAAACTCAACCACCTTGCCGGTTGGCGTTCCGTAGATCCTGAAAGATAATTTTTTATTGGAGGCGATCGCCTTGACAAGAATCGGATGTTTGGTATTATTTTTGAATTTGAAATCAACCTGCCCGGGATAAACAGTTGCGTCGCGACCGAGCGGATAAATATTAAAATAAAATGAATGATTTCGGCGCGAGAGTATTTCAAGATCCGCTATGGCCACAGCATTAAAAAGGGTAGTGCCGATCTGGCAGGTGCCGCCGCCAAGCTGGGGCACAAGCTCTCCCTGCAAGATCACATAAGCTTCTTTAAAACCCCGCTCCGCAGTGAAATCCCCGATCTTATCAGTAAGGGAAAAGACCCCATCAGGCAAAAGAAGAGTATTGTTTATCCAAGAAGCGATAAGTTTTATGTTGTGAATACGGTTCGGCGAATCGTGTTTGCCATAGTAAGTTGTGAAAGCGGACAACCTATGAACCGGAGGAAAAGCTCTTAATTCTTTTTCGGTGATCCTCGGTTCATCGTAATAATCAATGATTAAAGGCAAAACACTTTTGCTCTCATAGAGCTTGCGCTTTGCAGCGGCAAGGGTTTCGGCAACTTTGAGCATTCGCGCGGGAGAATCCGGAGTGATGGTATAGCCGCCGGTCTCTTCATAAAAAACAATGCCGGCATCTTTGGTAGGGGAATTAATTTTTTGCGCTAGCTCTGAAACAACGTCCCGCGCAAGCTCTTCGTCAGCCGAAAACTTGGCCGGGAAAAGAAAAATTTCTTTTTCAAGCCGGCGCTTGAGTCCGCGGAGGTAGTTGTCGTCATGGGTCTTGTCAAAGGCGGCATTGACAGTTTCTTCCGGCGAAACATAAATGCCCAGCTCCTGGGGAGCAAAGGTAAAACTTTCACGGCTGTTTTGAAAAACTACAGTCTTTATGAAAGATTCGATAGGGGCTTGTTTGATTTTTGACGCCGCCTCTTTACGGGTTAACAGCGAAACATCAACTTCGCCGATAAAAGTATGCGGAGGGAAAGCCGATTTTGTCTTAAAATAATCAAGTGTTAAAAAAATTGCAGCTGCCAGCAAAGAGATTAAGGCAGCTGCAAATAATAGACGTAGCGCTAAACGGAAGTATCTATTCAATAATCTTGGTGACCGCTCCCGCACCCACCGTGTGGCCGCCCTCGCGTATCGCGAAGCGCTTGCCTTCTTCGATGGCGACTTCTTCGATCAATTGCACGGTCATGACAATATTGTCACCGGGCATGACCATCTCAACCTTTTCCGGGAGCTTGATCTCTCCGGTAACATCGGTTGTGTTTATAAAGAACTGGGGTTTATAACCGGTAAAGAAGGGAGTATGGCGTCCGCCTTCTTCCTTGGAGAGAACATAAACCTGAGCTTCAAATTTTTTGTGCGGCTTAATAGATCCGGGTTTAGCAATTACCATGCCGCGCATAAGTTCTTCCTTTTCAATTCCTCTTAGAAGCAGTCCGACATTGTCGCCGGCGATAGCTTCATCCAAAGTTTTCCTGAACATTTCAACTCCGGTAACAACCGCTTTTTTATGCGCGCCCAAGCCGATGATCTCAACTTCTTCGTTGACCTTGATTTTACCGCGTTCGACACGACCGGTGCCGACCGTTCCGCGGCCGGTGATCGTGAAAACGTCTTCAACCGACATAAGGAACGGCTTATCCGTTGCCCTTTGCGGCTCAGGAATATAATTGTCAAGTGCGTCGAGCAGCTCCTGGATCGGTTTGACTGCGGCGGGATCGTTTGGCTTTTCCATTGCCTGGAGAGCGGAACCGCGGATAATTGGAATAGCATCTCCCGGGTATTCATATTTTTTCAAAAGATCTCTGGTTTCAACTTCAACCAAGTCAATGAGTTCTTTGTCATCAACCATGTCGCATTTGTTAAGGAACACTACTATGTAGGGAACGTTTACCTGGCGGGCTAAAAGGATATGTTCGCGGGTCTGGGGCATGGGGCCGTCGGCCGCTGATACCACGAGAATCGCGCCATCCATCTGCGCGGCTCCGATGACCATGTTTTTAACATAGTCCGCGTGGCCGGGGCAGTCGATATGGGCGTAATGCCTTTTTTCGGTTTCATATTCGACGTGGGCAATGGCGATGGTGATGCCGCGGGCTTTTTCTTCCGGCGCGGAATCGATTTCATCAAATGCCTTTGCCTTAGCCATACCCTTGCCGGCTAGATATTTTGTAATCGCCGAGGTCAGGGTTGTCTTTCCATGATCCACGTGCCCGATGGTTCCTACGTTAAGATGCGGCTTTTTCCTCTCAAATTTCTCTCTTGCCATAAATTGTCCTCCTTGTTTTAAAGACAGAGAATATTTTACAGCAGTTATATTTCGCTGTCAAGCCCGCTATGAACCATAAAGGTTCATAGCCCGCGACCGGGATTGAACCGGTGACCTCTTCCTTACCAAGGAAGTGCTCTACCAACTGAGCTACACGGGCGCGTGACCGAGCAGTTCTGATTTTCTGAGAATAGGGTCGAAATCATATTTTTTCAAAACTTCCGCCGCCCCTTCTTCACGATCAACCACAGAAATAACTTTAACAACTATTGCTCCGATTGATTCAACCGCTTCAATCGCTTGAAGGGCGGAAGCTCCGGTGGTTGAAACATCTTCTACAATCACAACATTCCAGCCTTTTTCAATTAATCCTTCTATTTTTTGTTTTGTCCCATGTTCTTTTTCTTTTTTTCTTACGATAAAACCAGGGATATCGCTTAAGGTTACAACAGCCGAGGTAATGGGGTCTGCTCCCAAGGTTAATCCTCCGATGGCATTAACTTTTAAATCTTTGATCTTATCAAGTATAATTTTCCCAATAAGCTTTGCGCCTTTGGGATGAAGAGTTATTTTTCGGCAGTCAATATATAAATTGCTTTTCTTGCCGGAGGCTAAAACAAAATCGCCTGTTTTAACTGCGCCGGTTTCAAACAAAAGCTTTTTTAATTCCTCTTTCATTAAAAATGATTTTAACAAATCGGAAGAGGAGAAACAAGCTTATTTAGAAGGATTAACCGCTACACGGCTTCGTTCTGCCAGAATCTGTCCTACAGGGATATAAGCCCATCCAGTAAAATTGAAGCTGGCCAGGCCGAGGTTAAATTGAATCTTGACCTTATACCAGTTAGCGTCATCTGAAACATCAAGCATTTTTACTTCAATAGGAATATTATAAACTACCTTGCTGCTTCCGTCGGGTTGGGCATAGAGGCTTCTTACCTGGTGATTATAAGGATCAGCAGCCAGAACGGGGACAAAAATTCCTGCTGTTATGGCAAATATTAAGGCCAGTAAAATGGCTCTTTTCATACTATATATATCGGATTTTGGAAGGGAAATCTTGTATGTGATAGAATAGAGATGTTGTGATGTCTGGGGATTCAGGCTTTTGTAAAGGAATATTTAATTAACAATTTCTCAATTAACAATTAACAACTATGTGTCGCTACGCGACATTTATATATAATAAATTCTGAGCGAAGCGAAGAATGCATTGTTGCCTGCCTGCCGGCAGGCAGGTTCATTGAGTCATTGTTAATTATTCATTAATGGCTAAAATTTAAGGATTTCCTTTACCTTTTTCTTTGCTTCTTCTTCGAGCTTCTTTACCTCTTCGCTGGCTTTTGTCTCAATCTCGTATTTTTTTGCTTCAACTTTGACTTTGAGTTTGCCGACCACTGCTTCTAATGGCTTAGTCAGGATTGGGGAGGGGAGGGGTTTTGATAGTGAGCCTTGCAGTTCAAAATCAATTGAAGCGATCCCTTTTTCATTTTTGAAAATGGAAAGCTCTTTTGGCAATTCGCGGCTTTTATCAGGACTAAACATAAGCGTAAGTTTATTGCCTTTTATGTATTCCATTTTTGTAAAATCAAGCCCGCCGGAAAAAGCGACCTGAACGTCTGTATCTTGAACGGTTAATTTTTTAACATCAAGCTTTTTATCTTTTAGGGCAATTTCAGCGCGCAGTCCCCTTACCATCATATCCTGCTTTAAAAGATTTAAGCCGTATTTTTCTCCAATTTCCTCGAAGGATTTAAGCTTCTTAAGCCGGCCGTCGGAAAGAAGGATGATCCCTGAAGCTTGCAGATTATCAAAGACGGAGGGCATTTCAACTCCGGACCCTTTAACAGAGAGTGAAACATCCAGCGTTCCCTCAACTTTATTTTTCATGTCCAGCATATTGGGAAGGAAGGAGTCAATAACATCATTTAATAATGGCGAGGCATCGAGCCGTTTTAATTCAAGCTTTCCGAGATTATATGATAAGAGCGGAAGATCAATTACCCCCTTCGCCAGGAGTTCGCCGTTATATGCGGCCAACTCTTTAATATCAAGCGAGACGATGCGCTTTTTTAATTCCAGCGACATCTTTAGGGCGTCGATCTTGAGTTGTGAAAAAGAGATATTTTTAAAGTCGAACGAGCCGTTGACCATAAGGTTTTGAGGAAGAACAGCGGCTGAAAGCTTCAGAGATTGAGTCAAGGCGCCGGGAACGGGCTTTGCTTTTTTATCTTTTGCCGGCGCGGCGGCAAATAGGGCAAGAAACGGATCAAGAGATAATTTGTCTGAGGACAAGGATAAAGAAATATCAGCCCACTTTTTTATTTGTATATCTGCGGATATAGATTCACCGGCAATTGAGAGCAAAAGATTGGGGATTTTTACGGCTTCAGATGGAAGGTCAATTATAACATTGCCGGCTAATTTAATTGGCGCGCTCTTCCCCTGGTAGGTGCCGAGGGCAGAAGCTGAAAAATTGATTGGCCTAAACAGTGAAAGCGTAATCCCGGAAATTTTAACATTAATATCTTTTAATTCATTCTGACCGCCGGAAATATTGTCAAGATAAGTAAATTTGCCGTCTTTTATGGAAAAGGTGTCGATTATAAAATCTATCGAAAATCCTTTTTTGCCCGCATCAGCCGGCTTGACCTGCTTTTCTGCTTTTTGAGAAAAAATATCTGAAAAATTAAAGTCACCCTTGCTGGATTTTTCAACCAGGATCTCCGGCTTGACCAGAGCTGCTTCCGGGATAATAAGTTTTTTCTGGAAAATCGGCCAGAAGGCGTAGCGCAGCTCAATTGATGAAGCAGAGATAAAAGGACGATTGGCAAATCCCTGTCGATTGCCAATCGTTAGCCCTTTTAACTTTATGCCGGAGAAAATATTTAAAGAGACACTTTTGATTTTTACTTCGCGGTGAAGCTGTTTAGAGAGAGCGGAAGCGGCAAGGTCTTTGATCTTATTTAAAGGCAGTAGAAAATAAATGGCGAGGCTGGCGATGACAATTAATAATGCTATGCTGGCGACAGCTACCGAGATCCACTTAATAATCTTTTTCATAAATATTACCTCAAAAAGATTATATCACAGTTGCTTTCTTTGTTCGGCGGAACGTTTCCAGGTGAATGAGCAAAACAGAAAGATCGGCCGGAGATACGCCTGCAATCCTTGAGGCCTGCCCGATAGATTGGGGGCGATGTCGGTCGAGCTTAAAAACTGATTCGTTAGACAATCCATGCAGCGCTTTATAGTCGAGCCATTCAGGGATGCGCTGACCCTCAAGCTTTTTAAACCGCTCCACCTGCATCAATTGGCGCTTGATATAACCTTCATACTTATTTAGAATTTCAATCTGTTCTAAAACCTCATCAGAAATCGGCTCGAGGTTTTCAATCGCTGTCTTCTTTTTCATAAATGCTTGATATCTTTCATTAGAAATCAGGCCGACGCGGCATCCTTTTTCAGTCAGCCGCAAATCGGCATTGTCCTGTCTTAGCAAAAGGCGATATTCAGAGCGCGAAGTCAGCATGCGGTAGGGCTCGTTTATTTCTTTGGTTATAAGGTCATCGATCAAGGTCCCGATATAGCATTCGTTCCTTCCTAAAATTAAGGGCTCTTTGCCTTTTACTTTATTGGCGGCGTTGATCCCCGCCACAATCCCCTGCGCCGCCGCCTCTTCATAGCCGGAGGTCCCATTTATTTGCCCTGCGCAGAAAAGACCGCCAATTTCCCTGCATTCCAATGAATATTTAAGCTGAGAAGGGATAAAGTAATCGTATTCAACCGCGTAACCAGGCCTTATCATCTCAACGTTTTCAAGTCCAGGCATGGTTTTTAGAAAAATTAGCTGGACGTCTTCCGGCAGGGAAGTGGACATTCCCTGAGCATACATCTCATTGGTATCCCTTCCGCAGGGCTCGATGAAGCATTGATGGCTGTCTTTGTCCGGAAAGCGAACAACTTTGTCTTCTATGCTGGGACAATATCTTGGCCCGACACCCTGGATTTTTCCTGTGAAAAGTGGGGAGCGGTCGAGATTTGACTTGATAATCCTGTGAGTTTCTTTGTTTGTCCAGGTCAGGTGGCAGGGGACTTGAGAAAGCTCAATCGCTGGGTTAACCGGTATGCCAGTAAGCCCGTATGCACGCGCATATTCCCAAATAAAAGAGAACATTTTTGGAGGCTCGTCGCCTGGTTGGATAGTCATTTTTGAAAAATCGATCGATCGTTTATTCAATCGCGCCGGAGTGCCAGTTTTAAGCCGCCCAAGTTTCAGCCCGATGTTCTTTAAAGAATCTGAAAGTCCTTTAGAGGGAAGCTCTCCGATTCTTCCGGCTTCCTGGTGGTTGAGCCCGACATGGATTAAACCTTTTAGAAAAGTTCCTGTTGTTACGATGACGGTTTTGCTTTTGTAGACCATATCTAGAGTTGTTCGGACGCCCGTTATTCGTCGGACGGTTGCGAAGCCCGTATCGTCTATCAATATTTCTTCAACAGTTGCCTGCTTGAGATCAAGATTCTCCTGCTCTTCAAGCATCTTTTTCATCAGGCGATGATATTGTTTCCTATCCGATTGAGCGCGCAAGGCCTGCACCGCCGGGCCTTTAGTAGTATTTAACGTTTTCATCTGGAGAAAAGTCATATCGGTTGAAATCCCGATCTGTCCGCCCAGCGCATCGATTTCTCTTATAAGCTGTGATTTGGCCGGGCCGCCCATGGCGGGATTGCAGGACATAAAAGCGATAGTGTCAACATTCATTGTCAGCAAAAGTGTTTGACCGCCGAGGCGGGCGGACGCCAGCGCAGCTTCAATCCCCGCGTGGCCGGCGCCAATGACGATGACATCGTAGAATTTCGGGTAAATAAATTGCGTCAAATCGATAAAATTATATCATATTTGGAAAGAGTAAGATAGACTCAAAATGGCGACTTAATTCTAAAACTGACCAGAAATTCGTCACCACTGACGAAAAACACTACAATTTTATTCCTTTTTACCCTTATATGGGCTGGCATGTAAATTGCATAGTATAGGTTATCAGGTTATCCGGCAATCAGGTACGGGAGATCCGGGAATCGGGAGATCGGACAATCCCTGCCTGCCGGTTTACCCGCCTTTGGAGGGCAGGCAGGCGGGACTTGTTAAAGGAATTATTAATCCTTAGAAAGTTCCTGATTCCCAGATTTCCTGATCTCCTGATATCCTGTCCCTGACCTGCCTGCCGGCAGGCAGGTAACCTGATCGCCGGATTTCCTAAAAATAGGAGGCAATAAAATGGATGATCTTATGCCAGCTGAAAGGATTGAAAATCGAATTTACCTGATAAGAGGCCAAAAAGTAATGCTGGATAAAGACCTGGCGCAATTATATGGAGTGAAGACATTTAATTTAAATAAGGCGGTTAAAAGAAATATTAAACGTTTTCCCTCTGATTTTATGTTCCAATTGACCAAAGAAGAATATCGTTCTTTAAGATTCCAAATTGGAATCATAGAAAGAGGACAGCATTCAAAGTATTTACCCTATGCGTTTACCCAGGAAGGGGTGGCGATGCTTTCCGGCGTGCTAAATAGTAACCGAGCTATTTGGGTAAATATTCAAATCATGAGAGTATTTGTAAAACTAAGACAAATCCTCTCCACCCATAAAGATCTGGCGCAAAAGGTCAAAGAACTTGAAACCAAGTACGAAAAGCACGATGTTGAAATCCAGGCCGTCTTTGATGCCATCCGCCGGCTCATGGCGCCGGAAGAGAAACCG